>Ga0210406_10000721_pt1 | contig 43539 bp, 45 predicted proteins | sample IncBWC30MmetaG_FD_155454 | JGI IMG/M metagenome (GOLD analysis project Ga0210406, IMG submission 155454) | Forest soil microbial communities from Barre Woods Harvard Forest LTER site, Petersham, Massachusetts, United States - Inc-BW-C-30-M | ecosystem: Environmental > Terrestrial > Soil >...
GCGATCGGCGGCGAAGGCGAATTTTGCCAGGAACAGTTTGGATAGCCGTAGTGAAACGTGTCTTCCGAGAGGTCACCCAGTAGGATTTCAGAGATGGCGAATTCGACGGTCTGATTGACTGCTGATTTACAAACGCCCTGGAAAACAGGGCCCAAGGCGGTGATCTGACCTACGAACAGGAGAGGAGGAGCGAAAGAACGAGGTTGCACATCACGATTAGATATTTGTGGATCTCCTGAAAAACGCGTTGGTTGTTGTCCCGCGCGAACAGATTTCCGCGCATGACTCCGGACAGGGCCAAGAGCGACAGAAGGGCACTTCTCATGCTGATGATTGGCGCGTTCTGGTTGCGGCGCGTTTCTTTCTTCCTTGCACCTGCCGCAACAAAACCACCACGTGGGCGATAGCGGCGTTGTCGAGATTGAGGCCTTCGGGGGTTTTTGCCTTCAGTCCCACGCAGTTGGCGGGTACACCCAAAAGCTCTGAGACCTGGGCGCGAATTGCGGCTGAGTGGGGACCGATCTTGGGCACTCGGAGAATCAGGCTGGCGTCGATGTTGGCGATGGCGTAGCCTGCATCGCGGACTCGCTTGAGAGCTTCGCGCAGGAAGATGGCTGAATCGGCGCCCTTCCATTGGGGATCGGACGGAGGGAAGAGCGCGCCGATATCGGGCGCCGCGAGGGCTCCGAGCAGGGCGTCGGTGATGGCGTGGAGTAGAACATCGCCGTCCGAATGTCCGCCCAGGCCTTGATCATGAGCGAGCGTGATTCCGCCGATTTTCAGAGGAATGCCGGAGCGGAATTCGTGAGAGTCGAAGCCGTAGCCGATCCTCATGCGGAAACCTTGGCCACGGATGCGCACGGATGCGCACGGATTTTCTTTCTTTCATCGTCGAAAAGCAATCGGCGGAATTGTGGGCGCATGCCGAAGTTAAGTAACCGGCCAACTTCGATTTCGGAGGCTTTGAGATTGTGAAGAAGCTGCCCCTCGTGCGCGGACTCCAGATTTCGCGCAGCTTTTAGTACAAGCAGAATTTTGCCAGCGATTATCATGTCCGCAAAGTACTGACCCAGTTTCCTGCCACGAAACCGAACGGGCACAGAAAACTCACGAGCGAGCTGAAGTTCTGCTTCTTCCAAGGCCACGGCCATTGCCTGCGCGTAGGCCGATTCCAGAAATCCCTGTCCCAGTTCGTGGTACACATCGTAAAAGACAACGATGATGGTTTCCCTTAGCCCAGAACGTTTCAGACCAAGAGGCGAGTTCTCCATCACCAAAGTCTACGCCGAGCCGTAAGGATTTATCCGCGCATAGCCGCGCCAACCCGGGGCTCATTTCCCGAAATAGAATTCGGCTAGTTCCATGTCGGCGGGGGTCGTGATCTTTATATTTCTGGGTGAGCCCATGACGACGGCGACTTCGTGGCCGGAGCGCTCGGCCAGCGAGGCTTCGTCGGTGCCCATGAATCCGTCAGCGGCGGCCTCGTCGAAGGCATTCTTGATGACGCTGTAGTGAAATCCCTGCGGGGTTTGGGCGAGAACGATGCCGGCGCGGGGAATCGTGGATTTGACGATGGCGCCTTCGGCAGTGCGCTCCACTTGCTTGACGGTATCGACTGCGGGAAGACCGGCGATGGCGGCGCGATATTTCTTCGCGGCATCGATGACTTGTTCAATGATCTCGGTAGTGACCAGGGGGCGCACGGCGTCGTGCACGAGAACGATGTCGTCGGGGGCCGCAGAAACAGCATTGAGTGCTTGTTCGACGGATTGCTGGCGGTGCTCGCCGCCGACCACCAGTTCCACTTTCTTCTTTTTCAGGACGTCGCCTGCTTCTTTGGGCAGACGTGCGCGGAATGCTTCGATTTCGTTTTCGCGGAGGGCAATCCAGATCTCACTGACCGCATCGACCGCGCCAAACTTGCCGAGCGTGTGAATGAGGATCGGAGTGCCGGCAAGATTCGTGAACTGTTTGGAGGGATGCGGTCTTTTGGTTTTTGTTTTTGCGTCAAGGGCACTGGGCATGGGAGCCATGCGCGTTCCGAGGCCTGCAGCCGGAATAATGACGATGACCTTCATGGCGGGCTGTAAGTATACGGGGTGCTGAGTCGGGAGTTCAAATCTGTGCATTCGAAAGCGCATCACCATCTTGGTCGACATACAATGCAGAAATCCCCTCCCCGGGAGACATTTCATGCACTTCGGCCTGCGGGTTTTCAGTGGATATTTTGGAAGGCCGAACGAATTTCCAGCTTGATGGCGGCCGCGGGGTATTGTTGGCCGTGCGAATCTACCGTAGGAAGTCGGCGTTAGAGAGGGCGACCTGGCTATCGCACCTCTATTCAAAATTTTACGAAGCGCGCGATCTGAAGAGGATTCGCAAGGTTCCGGATGAGAACCCCTCCGATGCTCCAGAAGTTGAGGAATTGGTGCGAACCGAAGACTCCGATTTAACTGACTATCTGAATTTCTTCGAATTCATGGCCTATCTTGAGGGGAGCAGACAACTGAGCAAGAAGGAAGGAGGTTGAGCCCCTTTTTGACTATTACCTGCGGCTTCTCTCGAAACACAAGGAACGTGCGAAGATATGTACTGGACGATAGGAACGGTTATGGCTACCTCAAGAGACTGGTGGCGCGTTTTCCCTGTGAAGATCACAGGATCTGATCATGACTCACCATCTTTTCGCATACGGTACACTCTGTCCGCGCCACGCGCCCCTGGAGATCGCCGCCACCGTACGGCGGCTTCGCCCGGTGGGCCAGGCGTCGGTGCGCGGTCGACTCTACGATCTGGGTGAGTATCCCGGGGCGGTCCTAAGCGAGAAGTCGCGTTCAGTGATTCGCGGAGAGGTCTTCGAACTTCCCGGGGATCGAAGCACGCTGGCATCGTTGGACAGCTATGAGGGCTTCGAGCCGAATAACCGGAGTTCCAGCCTGTTTCTTCGCCGGGCATGGCCTGTAACCATGGACGATGGCAAGAAGCTGCGATGCTGGGTGTACGTTTATAACGGGACGATGAAAGCCGCGCAGCCGCTCCGAAGTGGCAGGTATTCAAGCCGAATCTCCCGTCGCGCTGGGAGGGGTCGATCTTCGGCGGCGGCGAAGCAAGTCCGGCGGTCCGACTGATTACGAGGTCCCCTGTTTCGTCTCCAACGCAGTGGTTGCTGGAACGGGCGTCGGGCCAGATCCAGTTAGGGGCAGCGGAGGAGCGGGCGGGGATACTGGAACTGTCTGCCGTGAATAAGCCGCTCGCTCATCCCACTTGCCGAAAATCATTTTCCCTGCGGTCGTCTGCAATACGGACGTGACCGAGACGTCGATGGTCTTGCCGATCATCTTACGAGCATTGTCGACCACGACCATCGTGCCATCATCCAAGTAAGCGACGCCCTGGTTGTATTCCTTTCCCTCTTTCAAGATGAAGACACGCATGGTCTCGCCGGGCAAAACGATCGGCTTGAGCGAGTTCGCCAGCTCGTTGATGTTCAGGACTTCGACTCCCTGCAACTGTGCCACCTTGTTCAGGTTGAAGTCATTGGTGATGATCTTGCCTTCGTAGACCTTGGCCAGTTCGATCAGCTTCAGGTCGACTTCACGGACGGCAGGAAAATCGTCCTCTACGATCTGGATGGTGAGGGTTGCGACCTTTTGCAGGCGCTGGAGGATGTCAAGGCCGCGGCGCCCGCGGTTGCGCTTGAGCGAGTCGGCAGAATCGGCGACCAGTTGCAACTCCCGTAGCACGAACTGCGGAGTCACGATGATGCCGTCGAGGAAGCCGGTCTCGGCAATGTCGGCGATGCGGCCGTCGATGATAACGCTGGTGTCGAGAATCTTATAGCTTTTCTTGCCTTGCTTCTCGCCGCCGAAGATACCCCCCAACGCTGCGAGGTTCAGCAGGTCGCCCTTGTTGGCTCCGACGATCAAGCCGACGTAGGCCATCAGCAGCATGACGAGGATCTGGAGGAAGCTCTGGGTATGTCCTTCGGGGATGCTATTGCGGATGACCAGAGCAAACAGGTAAGCGCCGCAGATGCCGAGAAAGCTCCCGATGGCGGCCCCGATAAGCCGCTTAAGGCTGACGGTGCGGAGCTTCCATTCGAACAGGACGATTGCTGCTCCGATCAAAGCGCCCGCCCCGGCAGAACGCAAGGGCGTGAGGCCGAAAGGGCCAATTTCGAAGCAGGTAAAAGCTACAACGGTAATAAAAAGAAGACGTACGAAAATAAGATCCACGGTAAACCTCCCCGCGGATGCAGTTTGCCCATATGCCCATAGTACTAAGGCGATGCACCCGTGCCGAATCGCCGTCGCCCCGGACGGATCGGCCCTTCGCGTTTGCATGCGGGACGCGCATGAATTAGGGGAATGAATGTGCGCCCCGTCCCGGCTCCGTGGGGCAGGGGCCGGGCGGTGAGTAAGCCAACGACAAGAGTATATACCTGAGGGGAAGAGGTAGGGAACGGACGTAAGCCGCCAGGCGCCAGACCTTGGTTGCGTGCCGTATACCAGGTCGGAACTTGTCGCGTCGTCACCTTTCTTGCGCTCGTTTTGTTCGCGGTTGCAAACTTCTGGTGTGGTTAACGCCCTTACAGCAGGTTTCAGCCGCAGGTACAGCAAAGACCGGAAGCCACCAAGACCGATCACAGTCATCTGACTTCAGAACTTCGCGAGCTGAACGAAGCTCGCCGGCCCGTAGCTCATCTCGATCTTCTCGGAGGATGTCATGCGAGCTTTCAGGTTTCTGAATCTAGGACTTCTCGCGGCAATGGTCGCGAGTTCTGCGGTTCTCTACGCACAGGACGAAAAACAGCAGGAAGACAAACCACGGCAGGAGGCGCCGAAGCGGCAAGAAGAACCGAAGCGGCAGGACGAGACCAAGCCCGCGGCCAGGCAAGACGAAATGAAGGCACCGCCGCGTCAGGATGAGGCCAAGCCCACGAAACCCCAAGAGCAGGAACAGCGGCAAGATCAGGCACAGCCGCGCCAGGAAACGCGGCCTCAGCAAGTACCCGAACGACAAGAAAACGGACGGCAGGTAAACGGACGCGAAGAGAATCATGCGCGTCCTGCCGGCAATGGCGGTGGTCGCATTCCTGAAGACCGGTTCCGAGCGCAGTTTGGACGAAGCCATCATTTCCCCATGCAGCGGCCGGAGGTCGTGGAGGGTCGGCCGCGGTTCGAGTACGGCGGCTACACATTTGTGCTCGTCGATCCGTGGCCACCGGAGTGGGCTTACAGCGATGACTGTTACATCGACGATGTCGATGGCGAGTATTTTCTTTTTGACATGCGGCATCCTGGGGCGCAACTGGCTCTGATCCTCGTGATGTAGAGCGAGGAACCGTTCGTTGGTTGTTCGACAAATGGCCCGCTTGAGGAAGGATCGCGCTTTTGCTGGAGATCCACCTGGGAGCGGGCCATCTTCGTCAAAGGCCATTGTGACGACGGGAAGCGTCGGGCCGGAAGACCCGCCATCCTGCTAGACTTTTTCTGCATGAAAGCCCTCGTGTTAACCAACTTGTCCGGGCCGGACGCGCTTCGAGTTCAAGACTATCCGGAACCTACACCGAAAGCTGGCCAAACCCTGGTCCGGGTGGTCGCCGGTGGCATGAACTTCGCCGACCTGATGACCACGAAGGGAGGCTATCCGGGAACTCCGCCTCCGCCTCTGGTTGTGGGACGCGAGTTTTCCGGGGTGGAACAGAGCAGTGGACGCCGGGTGATGGGATACGCCCAGTGGGGCGCGTTCGCGGAGAAGGTCGCCGCATCGTCGAACCTGGCGTGGACCGTGCCGGATGGCTGGACCGACGAACAGGCGGCCGCTTTTCCGGTCAATTACTTCACGGCTTATCTGGCATATTGGCAGGCAGGCATGACTCAACCCGCCGTAGCGGGGAAAAAGCACCGCGTGCTGATTCACGCCGTCGCTGGAGGAGTAGGGACGGCGGCTGTGCAGACTGGACAGTTGCTTGAGGTCGACATGTACGGGACATCGTCGTCTGACGAAAAACTCGCGCGCGTGAAGGCACTTGGCCTGCAGCACGGGATCAACTACAAGCAGCACGACTATGAAGAGATCGTGAAGAATTTGACTCATGGCGAAGGCGTAGATGCCGTCTTCGAAATGCTGGGCGGAGAGCATACTGCCAAGAGTCTGCGCTGCCTGCGAGACTTTGGACGCGTGATCCAGTACGGGACGGCGACGGGGAAGGCTCCGCAAATCGATTTGCGCGCGATGTACGCCAAGTCAGCCAGCGTGCAAGGACTGTGGCTGACATATCTCTCGCAAAAGCGCGAGATCATGGAACCGGCGTGGAAGCAGCTTTCGGCGTGGATTGGACAAGGGAAGTTGACTCCGCAGATCGGACACGTTCTCGCGCTTGATCGGGCGGTAGAAGGGTTCAAGCTGCTCCAGGACGGGAAGAACTATGGGAAGGTTGTGCTGAAGATTGCGGGTTGAGGAGCGAACCGCAGCGGCCGAAACCAGCTTATTCTGGTGGCGGCTTGATCGGTACAACTGAAGTTGTGTACTTCCCGATTCTTCTGAGTCACGCCCTTCCTGTCTATTCTGTGAACACCCAGGTTTCGCTTGCTAGAAAGTTTGCCAGCGAGCAGATCGCGATTGCAATGGCATTGGCGAGCAGGTAATGGAGTTGCGCTTGACCGACCATCAAGCTCATCAGGGTCAGATTGCCCAGGATGGAAAGGGCTCCGTTGGTGAGATTGAAGCGGACGAAGCGTTGGAGTGAACGACGCCAACGGGGCTGAGGGTGGCTCGGCCTCGGTTCAGGTCCGGGCTCGTCATGCCTTCTTCTGCGGGGCAGGATTCTGTCGGACCAGGTGAAGCGTTCGTGCCAGACGAAGTTGTGGACGATTGTGGCCTCAACCGCGATCGCAGTGGCGGCGAGATAGTCGAGATGCATCACGCTCTTGAGCAGGAACAGCGCCAGGAACTGCACGGCAATGCCGATTCCTCCGACAAGATTGAATTTGCACCAGCGTGTCAGGGTGGAAGGTGGCAGACTTCCTTCGGGCGAATGAATCGCCGTGATCGGATGAACACTCGTCGCTTTCAGCGTCATTGCGGGTTCCTTTCCTCGCGGTAGAGTCGGATCGTGTTTTGCGCAGTGAAGACGACCAGCATCAATCCCATGCCCGCGAGGCCGATTGCGCCGCCCACATCGAAGAGGCGGAATTGAGCGCCGAACTGGTGCACCACCGGCTTCCAGAACAATGCCAGGTTTCCAACCGCGAGGAGGATTCTCAACTCGGTGGGGCCGAATCGCCAGAACGAGATGCGAAACTCGCCCAGCGCGTGGGTTGCTAGGTACGACTGAATAGAAAGCATCAGGAAAGCCATGAGAAGTCCAATTGCGATCCAAGGGTGCATATATCCAGACAAGGCGAGACCTCCCATCAGGGCCAAAGCCCCAATGCTGTCGACCATGTGATCGACGTAGAAGCCGTAGCGCGGACGCTGGCATTGACGCACTCGCGCGAGGGTGCCGTCGAGTGAATCGCCGAGCCAGTTGAGGGCGAGGCAGGCGATCACGCCGAGGAGTGCGTAGCGATTCCGAAAGGCAAGGGCGTAGCACATTCCTGCGCCGATTTGCGCCGCCATACCCAGCACGGTCAGGTGGTCGGGAGAGACGCGATTCGGGGTGCGGGCGGCCAGCCACAGCAGCGCGCGCTTCTCCGCTTCCGCCACCCAGCTTTCTTGGACACGCAGGGTGTCAGGAAAGGGACGAGTACGGCGCATCTCGAGGAGTACGAGCGCATTTACCTGCTCACAGAGATCCGTCATCGACGGAGAATTAAGGTTTGCCATATTTAGCCTCAAGCGCCACTTTTGCGCCGGGGACGTTGGTCGGCAATGCACTGGGACTCAAGCCGGGGTCAAACAAAGATCATTTGGCAAATGAATGAAAACAGGTGGGATGGGCGGGGAGATCAACTGCGGAAGGTACGGCGTGTGCCCCGATCTGAAGTGGTCAATCGCAGTTGCAGACCTGCGGCTAACCAAGAGGGGAGTGGGACGCCCGCACGACAGCCGCCGGGACGGCGGCCTATCGTTCCTTCGGCGCTACTTTGCTTCGCGGATGGACTGGGAGAGCTGGTCAATCGACCAGGTGATTTCGTCCGACCTGATGATGGAAGGGGGCGCCAGGAGAAGGTGGTCGCCGGAAGTGCCGTTGACGCTGCCTTGCATGGGATAAACCAAGAGGCCGCGCTTCATGGCAGCGGCAGCGACGCGTCCGGCGAAATTCTGCTCGGGCGGGAAGGGACGTTTGCTGGATTTGTGGGCGACAAATTCTATGGCCCAAAGCAGGCCGATGCCGCGGACATCTCCTACTGCGGCTTCGTCGCGCAGGTTTTCGAGGGCTTTTTTGAATTGGGCGGCGGCGGAAGCGGCACGACTAGAGTCGGCGGCTTCCACTAAATTTTGTTGGCATAGATATCCCAGTACCGCGCGTCCCGCCGCGAGCGAGATGGGATGCGCGTTGTAGGTGAACCCGTGCAGGAATGTGCCAGAGCCCGAAGCGATGGCGTCGACGACTCTCTTGCTGGCGAGAACGGCGCCTAGGGGAGCGTACCCGCTGGACAGGCCTTTGGCCGTGACCAGAATGTCGGGAGCGATGCTCCAGTGTTCGACTGCGAAGTGGCGGCCCGTGCGTCCCATGCCGGTCATGACTTCGTCGGCGATGAGGAGCACTCCGTGACGGCGACAAATTTCAGCGATTGCCTGCAAGTATCCGGGCGGAGGAACTACCGCGCCGAGCGTGGCGCCACTGACGGGCTCGAAAACGAACGCCGCAGCCTCGCCCTGGGTGCTTTCGATCGCGTGTTCAAGTTCGGCGGCATATTGCAGGCCGCAATTGCGGCAGCCATCGCTGCAATCGAAGGCACAGCGGTAACAATACGGCATGCCAACGTGCGGGAACTCGCGCACCATGGGAAGATAGATTTCGCGGCGTCGCTGGTTGCCCGAGATGGACAACGCACCGAGGGTCGAGCCGTGATAGCTCTGCTGACGACTGAGAATCTGATAGCGACCGGACTGCCCGATTTCGACCTGATAGTGGCGGGCTAGTTTCATGGCGGTCTCAATCGATTCGGATCCACCGCAGGTGAAGTAGACGGCGCCGTCGCGGAAATGTTCTCCGGCGAAGGCGAGCAACGCTTCGGCGTATTCTTCGGCAACCGGCGAGGTGAACTGGCTGCTGTGGACGAACTCTAGCTTCGCCGCCTGTTCCGCCATCGCAGCGGAAATCTCCGGCACGCCGTGTCCGATGAAGTTGACCGCCGCGGAACCGGCGAGATCGAGATATTGATTGCCATCGGCGTCCCAAATATGCACGCCTTTGCCGCGGACGGCTGCGGGGAAGTTCTTGCGGAACGATCGTCCGAGGACTGCGGAACGGGGAACGGTCGCGGAGTGAGTCACACAGAATTATCGCATCTGGCGGCGGGAAGAGGTGCAAATGGGGCCCCCCACCGCCCCCCACCGGTCTAAAGCCCGGACTTATTCCGCCCGTCCCCAGCGATTTCGCAGTACACACCCGGCCAGACGTGTCCGACCTTTTGCTCATCCGGCACATCTAACGAATTAGGTTTCCTTTGATCGGTTGGCGTCACAGGCGTCTGTCGAACCACAGACGCGTAGCTTACTGGAAGGAGCGATTATGAATCGATTGGTTTTTGCGGCTCATGCATCTCTGGTTTTAGTTGTTTGCGCGTGCGGGGCTTCAGCCGCTGCAGGACAGCAGTCGGCGAATGGAGTTCCGGCGCACATGGTGGTGACGGTTGAGCCCCATCACAGTTCCGAGGTTCCGCCCGTGAATCGCGAGGATGTGATGGTGTACGAGGGGAAAGATCGCGATGCGGTGACCGAATGGATTCCAGCCCAGGGCGACCGCGCAGGGCTCGAACTCTTCATTATGCTCGATGACGGAGCCGACTCCAGTCTGGGTCAGCAATTGCAGGATCTTCGGAAGTTCATCGATGCCCAGCCAGCCTCCACGAAGATTGGGATCGCCTATATGCAGAACGGCACCGCCAGGATTGAACAGCATCTGACGAGTGATCACGCGCAAGCGACCAAGGCCCTACGGCTGCCCATGGGAATTCGCGGAGCCAATGGCAGTCCATATTTTTCACTGACCGATCTGATTAAACGCTGGCCGGAGAGCCCAGAACGCCGCGAGGTGCTCATGGCGTCGGATGGAGTCGACCTCTTCTACGGCAGCGGTGACCTGCTCGATCCATATGTTGACGAGGCGATCCAGAACGCGCAGCGCGCGGGTATTCTGGTCTCTGCGATTTATACCCCGGGTGTGGGGCATTTTGGTCACAGCTACTGGCAGACGTACTGGGGCCAACTCTATTTGGCGCAGCTCGCCGACAAGACTGGCGGCGAAGCTTACTACATTGGGTTCAATGGTCCGCCGGTATCGTTTGCTCCTTACCTGGAAGACCTGGATCACCGGCTGAGCCATCAGTATTTTCTAACCTTTCTCGCCAAGCCACCCAAAAAAGCGGGATGGCAGCCAGTGAAGCTCCGGACGGAGGTCCCGAAAGTGGATCTGGTATCGGCAGACAGAATTTACGTGGCACCGACGCCCGAACGGTGAGACAGGCTTTGGCCTTCGGTCGCGCTAAGGAACCGGGCGTAGCCGTGGAGTGCCCGACCCAGAACTGCCTGACCTCCTGAGATTCCGATAAGATTGAAATTCCGATCGGGTCTCAATGACGAAGATTCTGCGTTTTTTCCGTCCGTCGCATGCACACACGGCGTTCTCGGCGACTCTGCTGCTGATTTCGGCGGTGATGCTGTCGCGGGTGATAGGCTACGCCCGGGATGCCTACATCGCCTGGGCCTACGGGGCGGGCGGAGCGACCGACGCCTACGTAGCAGCCTTTACACTTCCCGATTTCCTCAACTATATCGTGGCCGGAGGCGCGGCTTCGATCACATTCGTCTCGATTTATACGCGATTTCTGGCCGAGAACCGCAAGGCGGACGCGCAGAAGACGTTTTCCATCGTCATCACGGTGATGACGGCGGTGCTGATTGTAGGAACGATTTTGACGGAGATATTTGCGCCGCAGTTTGTGCGCTGGTTTGTGGGCTCCTCGGGTTCGCACAGGGGGTTTTCGACGGAGCAGATTGAGCTTTGCGTTCATCTCACTCGGATTCTCCTGCCGGCGCAAATTTTCTTTTACGTAGGCGGAGTGGTTTCGGCGGTGTTGCTGTCGCACCGGTTGTTTCTGTTCCCGGCATTTGGACCGTTGATTTACAACGTGTTCATCATCGCGGGCGGGGTTCTGGGAGGCAAGCATTTCGGGATTGCTTCGCTGGCGTACGGGGCTTTGATCGGCAGCGTTGCTGGACCGTTTCTGGCGAGCGTGCTGGGGGCAGCGCGTATTGGCACCGGATATAAGCCTTCCTTTGATGTGAAGAATCCGGCGTTTCGCGAGTGGGTAAAGTTGTCGGTGCCGTTGATGCTCGGCGTGTCGCTGGTGACCGCGGACGACTGGATCCTGCGCCACTATGCGTCCAGTGGTGTGGGCGACATTACACGGCTTACGTTTGCCAAGCGATTGTTCGCGGTGCCGATTGCCGTTCTGGGGCAAGCAACCGGGCAGGCGTCCCTGCCATTTTTTGCCAGGCTGTTCAACGAGAAGAAGCTGAAAGAATTCGCAACCACGGTGAACGATTCGGTGTACAGGGTCTCAGCAGCTTCTTTGCTCGCCAGTGGCTGGATGATGGTGGCGGCGCTTCCGCTGATTGACTTGGTGTACCGGCGGGGCAAGTTTATTTTCGAGGATGCGCAGACCAGTGCGATTTATTTCTTTTGGTTCTCGCTCTCGCTGGCTCTGTGGTCGGCTCAAGGCCTATATGCGCGCGCGTTTTACGCGGCCGGAGACACGCTGACCCCCATGGTGGCGGTGACGGTCATTACCGCCGCATCTCTGCCGGTGTATTCGATATTGTTTCGTGTATTCGGTGTGCTCGGGCTGGCGTGGGCCTCGGATATAGGGATTGCGTTGAATCTTCTGACTCTGGCCCTTCTGCTGCACTACAAAAGACTGGTGTCACTCAGCGAATTGCGATGGCGGGAGTTGGGGAAGGCGGCAGTGGCGGCGGCGGTTGCGGGCGGGATCAGCTATGAGGTGGCAAAAGTCGTGCCCTTTGGGATCTCCGGCCAGGGAAGCCGCGTGGCGGACCTCACGCGGCTCGCGCTCGTTTCGGTGACCTGGGCTGCGGCAGTGGCGGCGGGGTTGTGGCTGTTGCGATCGGAACTCCCGGGGGACTTGCGGCGGCGCTAGAAAGCGGCGTATCCAGAAGTGGCTCACCGGGAAAGTAAAGAGATTTTGGGAGCGGGAACGCAGCTGTAGCACACTGGGAAGCGTCCGCGAGACGGCCGCTTGGGCCGAACCCCAATTCATTATGAGATTAGTGCAGGTTCACCTGAACCTTGAAGGGTCCCCGGTTCCACCGGGACCTGCGCGATCGGACCTTTTCGCAACCAGCAGAACGGCCGGTGCCGCTCAATTCGGTGCGCTATACTCAATTTTCGGAGCGCATTATGAGCACCGCAGTAAAGGCCGTTTCCATAGAAACTTTCGTCGCAGGGCTGCGCAAGTTTCCCGAAGCTGCTTTTGCCCACACTAAGACGATTCGGCAATTCCTCAAGGAGACGCCGGCCAGTGTTGAGTCGTTGGGTCCTTATCTGACGTGGAACCGGCAACACTACACGCGAAATCTGATCGACCGGACTCCGCTTTACGAATTGATGGCGATCTGCTGGGAGATCGGGCAGGCGAGTTCGGTGCACAACCATCGTGACCAGAATTGCTGGATGGCGGTTCCGATCGGGCGTTTGCAGGTGGAGAACTTTCACCTCGTTAATCAGGACCTGAAGGGTGGGCATTGCCTTCTGGAACCGAGCAACACGGTCGAGATGAATGTCTCGCAGCCGTGCGCGGTCGATCCGGCCGATCCGGTCCATCGGGTGGTGAATCCTGCAGAATTCAACGAGCGTGCCGTCAGCCTGCATGTTTATTCGCGCCCGTTCGATACTTGCGTGGTGTACTCGCCGGAGCAGGGGACGTGCGGGGAGATTCAGCTCCACTTCAACACCATGTTCGGAAAGACTGTGGGGCAGTGATTCCTGATGCGGTCTCAGAGACATTTTCCCGCTCTGTTCTCAGTGCTTCTCTTGCTCGACCTAGCCTGCACCAAGCAGTCGCCCCCGCCCCTGAGCACAGTCGAGCCGTCCGAGCGTGTTGCGGCGCCCGTGCCGGTCGGCATGGGCGCAACCCAGAGCGTTCTACAGAAGACTTTCGTCCTGAAAGCTTCTGCCGCATTTCCCTTTGAAATTCCGGCGCACGCCGTCCAGCCGCATCTCCACGGGATCTTCGAATCGTTCGCGGGCAAAGTGCACGGAGCGTCCGACGATACCGCCAACATCGATTTGCTCATCTTGAACGAGGCGCAAAACGGCGACTTTGGCAGCAATCGTCCGAGCGAGGCTCTCTTCTCCGTGGAGGCGTCTCACAATCAGGCGGTGAATTTCGATCTCCCCGCTTCGCTGAATCACCCCGTAAAGTATTACCTGATTTTCCGCAATCCCGAGGGCAACAAGAGCAGCAAGACGGTGGAAGCGAACTTTCGGGTCGATTTCTAGCTGCTTTTTCTGCTGCTACACTAAACAGATTGCCCCCGCGTAAGAAATCGTCGGTTCCCACCCCGCCAGCGGCACCTTCGAACGGCCAAGCCGCTGCCGGAGGATCGTCTCGACCGCCTACCTTGTCGAATCGCTCGGAAGGCGGCAGCAAGGGACGCGTCTACCTCATCGACACCATGTCGTTTATCTTCCGCGCCTATCATGCGATGGCGCGGCAGCGTCCGATGTCGACCAAGACCGGGCTGCCGACCGCGGCAATTTACGTTTTCGTAAATATGTTGCGAAAACTGCGCGAGGATTTTTCCCCGGAGTATCTGGCCGCGGTGTTTGACGTTGCCGGGCCTACATTCCGCGACGAGCAGGCGGACGCGGTGACCAGCATTCGCAAATTCGACATCAAGACGCAGACCTTCGCGGAAGTGGAGTACAAGGGGTATAAAGCGAACCGTGTGGCCATGCCGGAAGATCTGGCGCAGCAGGTCCCCTACATCCGACGAGCGCTCGAGGCGTACCGGATTCCGATTCTGGAGGTAGTGCGATTCGAGGCAGATGACGTGATTGGCACTCTTGCGCGGAAAGCCGCCGAAGCCGCCCATCCGGTGTATGTGGTTTCCAGCGACAAGGACATGATGCAGCTGGTGAACGACAAAGTGCAGATTCTGAATCCGCCGAAAGACAACCTGATTTGCGATGCCGCGAAAGTAGAGGAAATTCTCGGAGTGCCTCCCGAGCGCGTCATTGATGTGATGGCGCTGCGAGGCGACCCCATCGATAACATTCCGGGGGCTCCCGGAATCGGCGACAAAGGTTCCGTCGAAATCATCAAGCGTTTTGGAACGGTCGAGCAGGCGCTCGAGCGGGCCGCGGAAGTCGAGAGGAAGACTTACCGCGAGTCGCTTTTGAACAATCGCGACACGATTCTGTTCAGCAAGAGCCTGGCGACCATCGATACGAATGTTCCGATCGAGCTTGATGTGAAATCGATGCGCGCCGGAGAGCCGGACGTCGACGCGTTGCGGTCGCTTTTCACCGAGCTCGAATTTACCTCGCTGTTGAAAGAGCTGCTGCCAGTGGTCGAAGTGAGCGGCACCCACTACACGGAGGCGAGATCGGCCGTGGACCTCGAGGGCGTGCTGGGTGCAGTCGCTGCTGGGGGCGCGCTGGCGGTGGCGGTCGAGCAGGCAGAATCTGCAGCCGCGCCAGAGGAAGAAGAGAAAGAGGAAGAAGCACTGGACACGCAAATGTCGTTCATGGGGGGGATGGGCGGAGCGTTAGGAGAATCGATCGGCAGATCGTCCTCGTTGCCCGAGCCTACGGCACGCCGAGTCGCCATCTCGGCTGGGGCGGGATCGGCGATGATCGTAAGACTCGACTCCGGGGGTGCCGGTGAAAAACTGCGAGCCGCGCTGATGGACCCTGACGTGCCCAAAGTGCTTCACGATTACAAGTCTGCAATTCACGCGCTGAGTTCGGACGGGATCACGATTGCGGGCGTTCGACACGATCCGATGCTGTATTCATACCTGCTCGATCCGACGTATTCGTCGCACCGGCTGGCGGAGGTTGCGCTGCGGCGCTTCAATTTGAAGCTCGCCGAGGAACTAGCCGAGTCTGCCGATATCGCCGGACGGCTGGCTGGCGCGTTGCGCAGCGAGGTGGAAAAGGCGGGGCTGGCCAAGCTCTACGAGGAAATGGATCTGCCTCTGGTTCCAGTGCTAGCGCGGATGGAGCAGGCCGGAGTGAAGATTGACACTGCGGCTCTTTCGCAAATGTCGAGCGAACTAGAGCGCGCGATCGCGTCTCAGGCGAAGGAGATTTACGAAGTCGCTGGAATGGAGTTCAATGTTGGCTCACCAAAGCAGCTCGGTGACGTGCTCTTCAACCGCATGAACCTGCCGAAGCCTGTGAAATATGGCAAGGGGCGCACGATCTCGACCGCGGTCGACGTCCTCGAGGAGTTGGCCGAAAATCATCCCATCGCGCGGATGGTGCTGGACTATCGCCAGCTGACCAAGCTGAAGTCTACGTATGTGGACGCGCTGCCCGCGCTCATCAGTCCCGCGAGCCGGCGATTGCACACGACGTTCGGGCAGACAGGAACCGCTACCGGACGGCTGTCTTCCGCGAATCCGAACTTGCAGAACATTCCCATTCGCACCGAACTCGGACGGGGAATCCGTGCCGCCTTCATCGCGGAGCCCGGTCACGTGCTGTTAACCGCCGACTATTCGCAGATCGAGTTGCGGCTGCTGGCGCATTTTTCGCACGATTCCCTGCTGGTGGAAGCCTACCGGCGCGGCGACGATGTTCATACCCTAACGGCTTCGCAAGTGTTCGGCGTGCCGCCACTGATGGTGACGGCGGACCACCGCCGTCAGGCGAAGGTGGTGAACTTCGGCATCGTGTACGGGCTCTCGGCGTTCGGACTTTCGCAAAACCTGGGCATCGAACCCGGCGAAGCCAAGCAATTCATCGCTGCCTACTTTGAAAAATACAGCGGCGTGCGCGCCTTCATTGACCGGACGTTGGAAGAGGCGCGGCGCGACATGAAGGTGAAAACGCTGTTCGGGCGCGTTCGTCCGATTCCCGACATCAATAGCAAGAACGCGAACCAGCGCGGATTCGCCGAGCGAACCGCGGTGAACACGCCTCTGCAAGGCACAGCGGCCGATCTGATCAAGATTGCGATGATTCGGATCGATGCGGCTTTACGCCAGCGCGGACTCAAATCCAGGATGACGCTGCAGGTGCATGACGAGTTGGTGTTCGAGGTTCCCGAGAACGAAGTGGAGGTTATGAAACCGCTGGTGCGGGAGCACATGGAGAACGTGCATGCGCTCGCCGTGCCACTTCAGGTGGAGATGGGCGTGGGCCCGAACTGGAGAGACCTGGAGTAGATCGACAGGGGTGGCACGCTGCGCCCCGGGACATGGTCGCCCCTTCAACAAATGCGTTTCATTCGCAGTGCTGCAAGCGCTGTGCCACCCAAACTCATTGAACTCATTGTCCAAAACTGTCGAGGATGGCAGTTGTAGTGTAAAATCGCGGAGTGAACCCCTCCGTTGGAGCCTGACGGGTCGCCTCATGGTAACTCTGGGCATCAGTGGAATTCTTCCTCGTCGGGACGTGGCTCAGCCTGGTAGAGCACTCGCTTGGGGTGCGAGGGGTCGGCAGTTCAAATCTGCCCGTCCCGACCAATGTATCCCCTTTGTTTCTCTGCTTTTTCAATTCAGTGCTTGGTTTCGCCGCCGCCTCCCATTTTGCCAGTTGTGACGTGATTGGGTCGTTAGCGAGCGATTCCACCGCCTTCCGCTTTAAATTTGCAGGCATCGACAAGCGAATGAGTGATTGAAGAATCGTTCAGTTCGCCGCTCCCGCACCGACGGACGCAATATCAGACTTCAGCCCGAGCGCTTTTAAATAGCCCTTATTCACCCGACACTTTTGCAGGCGGACCCCCTCCAGCAAGTCGGCGAAACTACGGGTGATGGTTTCTTGTTCTGGCCGTTCCTTCAGTCGCTCTTCCGCATGGGCAGTGCCGCGCGGCAGCCTGGCGAACTCCACGATCTTTCCCCAATCAGCAGGCGGGATAATGCTGACGGCGGCCGATGACTTTTCCATCTTCTTATACGGCCAGAAAGCCCATCCGATATTGTTTTTTTCCAGCGTTTTCACAAATTGCCCGATCCACTCATCAGTATTTTCACCGGACTCGCCCATCCAGATGGGCACATCATAACGTTCGCGAAAATCAATGTATTGCCGTATCACGCTTTCGTCCGGCGCCGTCCAATATTTGTGGAACGTGTAAGCGACGTTGCTGTCGAAGGGTTTGCCGAAGACCGAGAAGTTACTGTCCCACTGCGCGCCACCAAGAAACAGAATATGGTGAGCGTCGACCTTTCGTATCTCGCCCGCCAACTTCTTGTACAGCGGCTCAAGCAAAGAGTTCAAAGGCGCCAGCTTGGGAAAATGCGGGATCGGTTCATTCAGCAGGTCGTAACCGAGCACGGCCGGCTCATCGCGATAGTGCGTTGCCAGCCGCCGCCAAATTGCGATCAGGTGTTCTTGCTCTTGCGGGCTGTGGTATAGCCAAGGATACCCGGCGCTGTCATCGATGTTTGCGCCCGTCTGTCCCCCCGGGGCGACATGCAGATCAAGGACCACATAGAGACCTTCGGCATGGCTCCAGACGATTAGCTGGTCCAGCCGCTTGAAACCATCCGCGCCGTCGCTCTCGAAAAGGTTGTAATGCAAAGGAACTCGAATGGCGTTGAAACCCGCCCGGCGCAGGAACGCAACATCCTCCCGTGTCACGTAGTTCTCGCCGTACTTCTGCCAGAATGCTGTCGATCCTTCAGGTCCCAGCAGCTCCGACACCAACGCGCGGATTTCGCTAGGAGATTGCGGGCCGCCTTCGAACAGCCACATGTAACCTTCCGGTACCAGCCAATTGCCCAGATTTGTTGCCCGAATGAGGAGCGGCTTACCAGCGCCATCGACGATCTGTTTGTGGTCGGTGTGTGCGAATTGCGCGCTCCCTTGGGACATCAATGCCAGAAGAAGAAGCGCCAACTCTAGAAGTCGGAACTTGAGCATGATTCTCTCCAGCATAAAGCCTACACCAGCAGGTCCCCGTGCTGAGCGTCAAAAGCCACCGGCCACGATCTACCCGTTTGATACTTTTGAACCGTCCAGCCGCGAGCTTGGGAAATCGCCTTCCCGTTCCACATAGTCCAAATTTCGTTGTCGTCGCTGGGCAGGCCGATTTGCCCGTTTTGGGCAGGCGTGATACTTGGGTGCCTGCTGTTCAGCGGCGGCGTCGCGCCACCTCGATCAGCCTGCAGACTCCAGTTCTTCTGCAATCGCAAGCATCTTGGTGACGCTGTTCCAGTTGCGCGCGGTGCCTGTGGTCTTAAAGAGTTTTTCAACTTGTGACCAGGGCAGCTTCGACTTGCCGGCCCCGTCGGGGAAGTAAATGAAGAGTTCGCGGCCTTTCAAATGCAATTCTTCGGGATAGGACTTGAGGCTGCGAAGGGTCGCGTGAGCTTCGGGACCGGGTTCGGCCGCGAGGAAAGTGACTAAGAGTTTGCTCGGCTCCAGATCGGGGCGGCCGGCAAATGGGCTGGCGGCGATGGCTTCTCTGAATTCGTTTGCGGTCCGGAGTATGACTTCAGGACGGCAGGCGAACTCGTGCTCGATCGCGTTCTGGATCTTTTTCGCCAGCGCGGAAGATTTTTTTTCTTTTGTGCGGAAAATAACGTTGCCGCTTTGCACGTAGGTCCGAGGATCTTCGAATTTGAGCGACTCGTACAGAGCGCGCAGGGCTTCCATCTTGATTCGGTTATGGGGACCGACGTTCACGCCGCGCAGCATCGAGATCAGTACGGGCATTGGATACTCAACTTGCCTTGGAGGGGGATTTGCTTAGTGTGATCCGGCGATAGACCTGCTTCTCGGTTCCTATGGTTAGCGTACCGGCCATGCGATCACTGGAGACTTGGAATTCCCAGTCGTCCTGTTTGCCGCCAGTGCAACTCAGTGTGGCTCGCTCGGACTGGTAGCGGCAGACGAGCGATCCCATGAATTCGGGGGACCCGTTGATGACTTTGTAGCCATCGAGAATCAGCTGCTGCGGGTCTCTCTTGTCAACCGCGATGCGATACAAAGCATGCTCGTCATGGCAGGGGGAGTCCGGCAGGGCGCACTTGGATTCGCCTTCCCAGGTACCAATAACGACCTCGGCGCCCTGCGTCGCCTGCGACCAGGTTGCAGCGATCAAGAAGAAGCCCGCGATCGTACAAAGTGAGAAGCGCATCGGCTTGAGAAGCACATGATAGCCGAAGAGGAGGAGCCCAACCTATATCAGCCCCCATTTTTTGCTCATGGACCCTGCAGGATGGCCTACCGAGTTAGTGGAACCAAGAGAATCACTTTGACTTGAACACCGCGCGCCCCGAGAATCAGTAAAAGACCAGATCGCGCCCTTCGTCGATGCGCGGTTGTTTCGTTTTGAATTGATTCAAGTGATCTTTCCAGGTCGTGCTTACGACTGAGGGCTCAGAGCCCAGGGAGAAGTGCTATGTCGGGACAAGTTGTTTTGTATTTCGAGGATCAGGCTGATGCATTGCGATTCGCGCTGGCCGCTGGCTCGGTGATGGCAGGAGAAGGCGCCAAGTTCACCAGCGATCTGGTGCAGGAAACGGCGCGCGTCACCCGCATCCGGCTGGATGCGGTGAATGCCGGGCACGCGAAGAAGCCAAGTCCGGCGCGCGTGGCCTAAAGCTTACAGGCTGATTTTGCGCCGTCTCACAGGCTCCGCCGGGTTGCGCCTGGTCGGACAGCCGCGGCGGTTGTCCCTACATGTACCCTTGAGTTTTGGTCAGCACTTGATCACGCTGTGCCCGCGTTGGTGAAGGCCTCGAGTGCGTCTGACAATGTGGGGAACATCAGGAAGATCTGCTCGACTCGAGTGATCTCGAAAACCTTCAAGACCCGTTTATTCACGCCGGTGAGAGCCATGCGGCGGCCCGCCTTGGCGCAGGACGTGCAGGCGCTGACCAGCGATCCCAGGCCGGAAGAATCAAGGTAGGGGACCCCCGTGAAATCCAGAATCATGGTGGGCGCGTCTTCGCGTCGAACCGCGTTTAGAAATGGAGAAACGTTTTCCATGGTCAGCGGCCCGTGGAGACTCAGCACTCCCCGGTCGAGACGTTCGATCTCCAGCGGTTCCGATGTCATAGGGCAGCGATTCTAGGCTAGATGGCAAGGCAGGTTCAAGTTGGTATGCACTATCTTCTCTGTTCCCCTTCAGATTCTTTAGTTACGTTGGGGTGGTGTCCTGCTTTGTAATCTTTTTGTGTTTTCTTTTGCGGGCGGTTGCAGCGGCGAGGCAGCGGATTACGATTGCGGTAACGGCATGTGGGGAGAAACGGACGATGAAAAAAATTGGAACTTCTTACCGGTAGTGTTGATGTCAGCCATCCTAACGTTCACTTAGGCAGTTTCGAAAAACACCCCAAGGGATCACAAGCCCGCATTCTGCTCAGCTCGGTCTTCGGACCATACGCACAGGACGATGAGTTCGGCAGCCGCTCCATCAACCCGATGGAACTCTATCACAATCAGGTGACGCGCGCGCAGGGCGGTTTCTCGCTGCGCATGTTCCATCGCTCGTGGGGCATCATGATGATCCAGGCGAACATTTCTGCGCCCTGTGCCGTGCTGGACTTCCCCATGCGCGATGACTTCGCGCGCCAGTTGAAAAATAATCAATTCGACGTGGTCGGCATTACCGGGATTATTGTGAACGTCGCCAAAGTGCGCGAGATGTGCCGCATGACCCGCCAGCTTTCGCCGCATTCGGTGATCATCGTGGGCGGGCACGTGGCCGCCATCCCGGGAATCGAGAACATGATCGATGCGGATCACATTGTGAAAGGCGAAGGCGTCTCGTGGATGCGCCGCTATCTGGGCGAAGACGAGAGCGCGCCGATCCGGCATCCGGCGATCGTTTCTGGAATGCGCACACGCATCATGGGAATCCGACTGCCCGAACGGAAGGGCGCAACGGCGGCGACGATTATTCCTTCGGTGGGCTGCCCGATGGGGTGCAATTTCTGTACGACGTCGGCTTTTTTCGGAGGTAAGGGCAAGTTCGTCAACTTCTTTGAGACAGGCGACGAATTATTTGAAGTCATGAGCCGGATGGAAGACGAGTTGAAGGTGAATTCGTTCTTCGTGATGGACGAGAATTTCCTGCTGCATCGCGAACGGGCCATGCGCCTGCTGGAACTGATGAAGCACGGAAACAAGAGCTGGGCGCTGTCAGTGTTTGCGTCCGCCAACGCGATTCGCAAGTACACCATGCTGGAGTTGGTGGAGCTGGGTGTGTCGTGGCTGTGGATGGGCCTGGAATCGCCGCAAGCGGGATACAGCAAATTGCAGGGAGCGGACACGCGGCAACTCACACGCGAATTGCGCGAGCACGGAATTCGTGTGCAAGGGTCGACCATCATTGGGTTGGAACACCATACGCCGGACAACATCATGGCGGAAATCGAGCACGCGGTCTCGCACGACACGGACTTTCACCAGTTCATGTTGTATACGCCGGTGCCGGGGACTCCGCTGTACCAGCAGATGTCGGAAGCAGGGCGAATGTTACCCGATGTGGACTACGCCGACGTGCACGGGCAGTTCAAATTCAATTTCAAGCATGCAGCCATTTCTCGGGAGGACTCCAAACGTTTTCTGGATTGGGCTTTCTGGCGCGACTTCCAGCTCAACGGGCCGAGCCTTTACCGCATTTCGCGCACTTTACTGGCGGGATGGAAGCGGTATAAAGACTCGCCGGATGCGCGCGTGCGGACACGGTTTGCGCGCGAGATGGGACGACTCAGCGGAGTGTACAGTGCGGCACTCTGGGCGATGGAACGGCAGTTCCGAAAAGTGGATCAGGATGTCAGCGATCGGATTCGTGCGTTGCGGCATGAGTTCGGCAAGGAATCCGGCTTCATTGGGCGGATGCTGCCGGCCTTGCTCGGTCCGGTGCTGCTGTGGACGACACGACGAGAGGAAAGGCGGCTGGCGCAAGGAAAGACATATGAGCCGCCGACGATTCTGGAGCTGAGCAATTGGGTGGAGGCGTAAGAGAATATCGCCAGGCATCGGGAATCCGGCATCTGGGATTGAAGTCAGCGACCTCGAAGACTGCTAATATCCACGCCAGCGGCGGAGTGCTCCGGGCGCGTGCAAATCTAGGGTCGTCAAAAAGAAACTGCACCACATCCCGGGGGTGCACTGACATCTCCTGGGTTGGCCAACCTCGAGTACGTATCGGGTGGATTGCCGTCTGGAGAGCCTGGTGCAAGCGGTTGGTGCGGAGTACACCCGATATGCCAACGATCTCGCGTTTTCCATCGACGAGACATCACTCGAGCGGCGAGTCAATCCGAGGCGAGGAGAGCGTCTCCGCGCCATGTTTGAAAGAATCCGGTGGCGGTGATGGAGCGATAAGTACTGGCGTGCTGAACTCATCCCGTTCTGCGAGTTGACAGCAGGTTCAGAATTTCGCGGAGGCCTTGGCGGATGTGCTGGATCTCTGAAGACGAATGGGTCGGGAAAGGGATGGCGGACTGTGTTTTGTCCGACTTGGTTTCCGCGCGCAGGTGCTGGCGGGCGCCAGAGATCGTGAATCCCTGCTCGTAGAGCAACTGCTTGATGCGCAGGACGTTTTCGACATCCCGCTTGCGATACATGCGCTGTCCCGTGCTGCTTTTTACCGGCTTCAGTTGCGGGAACTCAGACTCCCAGAACCGCAGGACGTAGGCTGGGAGGTGGCACAGGGTGGCCACCTCGCCGATGCGGAAATAGAGCTTGTCGGGGATGAGGATTTCTTCCGCGCTGTGCTTCGCCGAGTTCTTCTTCCGGGCAGCCATTTTTGGATGACTCGGCAAAAGCCGTGCCGTCCGCCTATTGTGACACAGGTGCCAGGGCGAGGCTGCAAGAATTTCTCATCGTGCGTCAGGGACAACTGATCTGGGCTGCGCCGAAAACCTTCAGCTGAGGGCCTCCGTCGGGCATCGTCATGGCTGTCGATTTTGTGCCAGCGAGCACAGTCGCTGTTCCCACAAACCCGGGACGGCATTGAGCCACACCGTTTTGGTCGACGGTCAGGTTCGGCATGATGTTGCCGGCGCACGCTCCTGCGGCGCCAGCGCACCAGAGCACATCCGAACTGGTCAGCGGCGACGGGGACGGCGGCTTGCTGAAAGTACCTGTGGCGACCAGCCGGACTTGGCCGTTGGGGTAGTTCTTGGCATCTGCAGATGCCGGAGTGAGAGTCACACTCTGAAGGGTGCGATTGCTGCCGCATCCTGTAGATGCGAGCGCGATAGTCAGCAAAGCAACTGCAGCGGACAGGAAAGAGGAGCGCGTCATATTACCTCCCTCGTTCGACCCAGTGCTGATTCGATGAGGCCAGCAGGAGCTGAGTTGTCTCGGCCTATTTTAGTCAAGACGGCAAGGTTCGCCGAACCCTGCCGTTTGTGGTCCAAAAAGGCAAAGCCCCTCAAAAGGAAAAGCCCCTCAAGAGGTGCTTCTCTTAAGAGGCCAGTGAAATTCGTGGCGTATGCGAGTATCGTCTCGCGAACGGTTAGTGTTTCTTCTTTTTTGCCTTCTTTTTCGTTGCCATGAAGGTTCCTCCGTTGAACGATTTTCCCTTGCAAGGTTCTCGACTACGGGCCCTTGTACTGCAAGACCCACCCTACTTGTAGTATGGGAAGGTCTTCTATCACAAGATATTGCGGCAGTATGAACAAAGTGTCAACACAATTTTACAGTTTTATACGGATTTGTTAGGCGTGCCGCTGCTTTTCTAGACGCCAGTCGTTAGCAAAACTTTGGAGGGACGCACCGACAACCGCACCAGTTTGGCTGACCACCCACGACAATCAAGCAACGAGTGGTAGTACACTGCGGCCCATGCGACGCGATCCGGTTGAGTTAGAAATTTTCAAAAACCTTTATCACTCCATCGCGGAGGAGATGGGGGCTGCGCTGCGGCGAACGGCATTTTCGCCGAATATCAAAGAGAGACGCGACTACTCCTGTGCGGTGTTCGACGGCGCGGGTGAAGTCATCGCGATGGGAGACCACATGCCGGTGCATCTGGGGTCGATGCCGATGTCAGTTCGAGCCGCGATCGATGCGGTCGCCATGAAGCCAGGGGACATGGTGATGTTGAACGATCCATTTCGCGGGGGGACGCATTTGCCGGACATCACGCTGGTCGCCCCTGTCTTTGTGGGAAAACGCGAGATAGGAAAACGCGGGAGGGGTCGCCCGCGCCCCACTCCTCCTGATTTCTACGTGGCGTCACGGGCGCATCATGCTGATGTGGGTGGGGCTTATCCGGGATCCATGGGGCTCTGCCGCGAAATCTATCAGGAGGGCGTGCGCATTCCTCCGGTGAAACTCATGCGGGCGGGTGCGATGGATGCGGACGTGCTCGCGATGCTACTCAACAACGTGCGGACGCCGGAGGAGCGTGAAGGCGACCTGGGCGCACAGATCGCGGCTTGCCACACAGGGGCTGAGCGGTTGAAAGAAGTGTGCTCGCGCTATGGTGTCGAGCGCGCCCGGCGCGCGGCTGGCGACCTGCTGAACTATTCGGAGGAGTTGATGCGCGCGTTCTTGCGGCGCGTGCATGCGGGGGAGTTCCGGGCTGAGGATTTTCTCGATGGGGATGGCATCAGCGATCGGCCAGTGAAAATTGCAGTAAAGGTAACGGTTCATCAACCTGAGGCCAAGCGACGGCAAGATGCTGTCGCGACCGCCGGCGGGGACCCGAGTGCGACTCGCGGGCGGGGGCGCCCGCGCCACTTGGTCACGGTGGACTTCACCGGCAGCGATCCGCAGGTTGAGGGCAGCGTCAACGCGGTTGCGGCCATTACTTACTCGGCTTGTTTTTATGTTTTCCGGTGTCTCCTGGCGGAAGATGTGCCGGCTGCGGCTGGGCTGATGCGGCCGATCCGGGTGATCGCGCCGGAAGGAACCATCGTGAACGCACGGCCTCCCGCGGCGGTTGCCGGGGGAAATGTCGAAACCTCGCAGCGCATCGTCGATGTGCTGATGCGCGCGCTGGCCCGGGCGATTCCAGATCGCATCCCGGCGGCCGCCTCTGGAACGATGAACAACCTCACCATCGGCGGCACCGATCCGAGCACCGGCGAGCCGTTCGCTTATTATGAGACGGTGGCAGGCGGGATGGGTGCGCGGCCTGGTAAGCGCGGTGTTTCGGGCGTGCATACTCATATGACAAATTCTTTGAATACTCCGGCGGAAGCGCTGGAGTATGCCTATCCGCTGCGGGTGCGCCGTTACTCGCTGCGGCCGGAAAGCGGCGGGGAAGGGCAGTTTCGCGGCGGCGACGGGATTGTTCGTGAGATTGAAGTTCTTACCGACTGCGACGTCACGTTGTTATCCGACCGGCGCGCGCGTGGACCGTGGGGCCTGTCGGGGGGAGAGGTTGGCGCACCGGGAAAAACTTCCATCACGCGCCGCGACGGCTCGGTCGAGCGAATGCCTGCGAAATTCAGCACCCGTTTGCGGGCAGGCGAACGAATTACGATTGAAACTCCTGGCGGCGGTGGCTGGGGACCGGCGTAAGGATTTCGGAGGAGGCAGAAACCATGGCAGTCGATTTCACGGCCCACTATCTCGAGGAAGCGCGCCGCCAGATGCGCGGTCAAAAGCGCATGGGCGAAGGAGCCATGGCTCAACTTGGCGATGATGAGTTTTTTCTGACGCTCGATCCGGAGTCGAACTCAGTTGCGATTCTGGTCAAGCATCTGGCGGGCAATATGCGCTCGCGCTTCACCGACTTCCTGATGAGCGACGGCGAGAAGCCAGACCGTTTTCGCGATCGAGAGTTCGAAGTCAGCGGAACCACCACCCGTGCCGAGGTGATGAGGTGGTGGGAAGACGGCTGGAGCTGCGTTCTGGGAGCAATCGAAACGCTCAAACCTGAAGATGTGAGCCGAACCGTAACCATCCGCGGAGAACCGCACACCGTCCTGCAAGCCATCAATCGACAGATTGCGCACTATGCGTCACATATCGGGCAGATCGTGTTTCTGGCAAAGCACCTCCGGTCGAGCAAGTGGAAGACGTTGACTATTCCGCGTGGCAAGTCGGAGGAGTTCAAAAAGGTGTCGCCGAAACCCAAGACTTGAGCGCGTAGAGATCTCGCCACGTCCTGCGGATTCACTCAGGCATGAATTGACGTAGCGGGTCCGACGGGTCGATGTTCCAATCGTTCGCCAGGACATACCCCTTCCGCAGGTCATTTCGTAAATCTCCGGCCTGTTTTTCCGCTTTGGGCATGGAGAACCTTGACCGTCTCAACAGTGGCGGTTTCTCCTGCATTGTGGCTCGTTTTCGAATCGATTCCGTAGTCCCGTCGCCACTTTCATGCCTGAATCCGGAGCGCGTTCATCGACTGTGGGTTTTTTCCTGGCTGTAGATGAAAGGGGACGGATAGCGCCTATCGGCTGCTTGGCGGGGGGCCGAAATATCGGTAGTGGCCGGTGATCTTCCAATGGAAAAGAACATCTTCCATCTTCGGTCCCTGGCCAATGTTGTGAACGATCATGTAGCGTCCGCTACCGGGCGGCTCTTGATCGACGACGATACCGATGTGGGGAACGCCACCACCCAAATCCCAAGTGACCAAGTCGCCTGGTGCGTAATCTCCCGCTCGATTTGTCATGGGCAATGCTTCTCCCTTGCGTTGGAAGAAAACCATCAGATTCGGAACCCGACGATGGTCGATGTTCGCGTCCGGATGGGCGAGCAGCCAGCGCCGCTGGTTCGGATATGCCGCAAAATTCCGCTGCATGTCCTCGTGAACCTCCTTTTGCAAATCGACCCCGACGGCACGGTAGCTGCGAATAATTTCATCCGTGCAAACGCCCGTGTCGGAGGGAACGTCCCCGCCGGGGTACGGAATTCGGATATAGGCAGGAACATAACGGACCGAATGATGGGTGCGCTCGATGGCGGCGGCCACCAATCCTGTCGTGAACTCCTGACGCAAAGCTGGGACCGCGGGCTGGGTTGACGCAAAACTCCACAAGGCGCATGCGCCGAGCACGAAAGGCAAGACGAATTCAGGTTTTGCTTTTGGCAGGGCTGGCATTCCGATTGATTGTACTGCGCTGACCAAGAATCCGACGAAGGGAGGATGACTGCATTACGAATCAGTGTTTCTCTGGGCTTCCACCCTTGGGATCCGTGGTCGCAGATTGGGGCCATACCGGAGCTACCAGTTCTACTCGCCAAATGGGACCTCCCAGATACGCGATGCTTTCCGATTTGACGAAAGTTGGGGCTTCGCCGCCCAAAACCCAGATGTGCGAATCGGGTGGCTGTTTCCCAAGTAACGGAGCCACAAGCCCGGCGATGCCTCCGATCTGAAATTTAATGACAAAGTGGAGGGCTTCGCGGGGGGCTCCGGAAAGGGTAAAGGGATCCTTGCCTGCGCTGCTCACCGCAAGTTTCACGAGGCGGGGCTTTGGCGTCGCCACAAGCATCGTCAACTCGATCGGCGGAGAGTCAGGCGGAAGATTTTTCAGCAAGGTAAGCACTAGCCCGTTGGCAAGATCAGGCGGCAGTTTCATACGCTCGCTCACCGTTTTGTCTTTTCCGTCGTCATCCGTGTATTGGATGGTCACCTGGCCGGTAGAGAGCGCGATGGTGACTTCGGTTGCATGCTGGAACGCCGGCCCCTTCTGCACGAGGTGATAACTGAGGAGCCGGAAGTTGCCGCGTTGAGAGAAAATGGCGGTTTCTTCCTGTCGCGAACCGTCCTTGAAGCGGAATGTGATGCGGGTCGTGATCCGATTGCCATGAGGGACCTGGATGACATCGCCTTCCGCGATGAGTGTGCCGTCGAGTGTTTTCAGCGTGAGAAAGCCGTGGAGCAAGCCTTCCTGGTAGAGCACCGCTACTGGAGTCGCCGAAATGGACGCGCTGGAGAGAGCACAGGCGAGGAGCAGCAGAATCGCAAGAGAACGAGCGTGCACAGTTTCTAACCTCCAACCAGAGAGGGACTGGTCGTTCGATGCGGTTTGCGCGGTCTACGGTTTGCGCCCTTGCGGCAGGGGAGAGGAATCGATAGGTGCCGGGACAGAGGCGAAGCTGGACGCGGTGCTAAAATCGTATGTTTTGTGCTTTATTCATTTTTCGGTTCGATCTCGTCTTTTTAGGTGGCAATGATGGCAACAACAATGCTGGCGGTGGTGAAGCCAGAAGCTGCTCCGGGCGCGGAGGTTCGCGAGGTAAGAATTCCGCCGTTCGGACGCACCGACGTGCTGGTCAAGGTGAAAGTCGCGTCGATCTGCGGCACCGACCTCCACATTTACAACTGGGACCGCTGGGCGCAGAAGCGCATTCATCCTCCGCTGATTCCGGGGCACGAGTTCTGCGGGGAAGTAGCTGCGTTTGGGGATGAAGTCACGAGCGTGAAAGAAGGTGATTTTGTCTCGGCCGAGATGCACGTTGCGTGCGGCAAGTGCCTGCAGTGCCGTACGGGCGAGGCTCACATTTGTCAGAACGTGACGATCATTGGCGTGGATACCGACGGCGCGTTTGCCGAGTACGTGGTAATTCCGGAGTCGAACATCTGGAAGCTTGATCCTGCGATCCCGCTGGACTACGCATCGATTCTCGATCCGCTGGGAAACGCTGTACACACGGTGCTGGCTGGAGAAATCGCGGCGAAGAGCGTGGCCATCACGGGCTGCGGGCCGATTGGACTGTTTTCGATCGCGGTGGCCCACGCGGTAGGCGCGACTTCGGTGTTTGCGATCGAAGTCAACGAGCACCGTTCCCGGATCGCTCGCGAGATGAAGGCCGATTACGTGCTCAATCCTGCGAAAGAAGATGTGCGCGCGATCGTGATGGAGAAGACCGGCGGGCTGGGTGTAGACGTGGTGCTGGAAATGGCAGGGCATCCGGATTCGATTCGAACCGCGTTCGACATCGTGCGGCGGGGAGGAAGAATCTCACTGCTCGGGCTGACCTCGAAGCCGATCTCCGTGAATTTTTCTGAGGACATCATTTTCAAAGGAATTACGGTACAGGGCATCAATGGGCGGCGCATGTATCAGACCTGGTATCAGATGACTGCGTTGCTTAAAACCGGCAAACTCAATCTGCATCCGGTGATCACGGATCGCATCGCGATGAAAGATTTCGCGCAGGCTATGGAACGGCTTAAAACCGGGGAAGCGAGCAAGATTCTGGTCTATCCCAACGGAGTGCGGTAGAGCTTGAGAACTCGCCGCGGTTAATCTTACGGAATGGGAACGATGAGTCTGGGCGCGTTCCTACGGTGCACCTGCATTTCCCATGGACGGGCGAAGCCGCAACCTTTTCCGGAACGATTGGCGATGGACGTATCGGAGTCGCCTGCGCTCACCCGGGATCCTTCCGAACCGGAGTAGGAGGCGAACGACCTTGGTTCGTCGCACAAGTATTAAACTCAAGTCTTGCTCTTGATCCTGGTGAATCCGTGTTGATCCCTGGCGAGGTTTTCTAATGACCACCGCAACTCGCACTAATCCACTTTCTTATCTCACTCAGCAACTCAACGAACTCAAGGCCAAGGGAACGCACTTCAAGCTGCGCGTGCTCGACGACGAGCAGGCGCCCGTGTGCACCTTTGATGGGAAGAAGGTCATCAACCTGGCGTCGAACAACTATCTGGGCTTGACCACGCACCCAAAGCTGCGCGAGGCGGCGCTGGAGGCGACGCGCAAATACGGCGTGGGGTCGGGCGCGGTGCGAACGATTGCCGGGACGATGAAGATCCACATGGAACTTGAGGAAAAGATCGCGCGCTTCAAGAACGTGGAAGCCTGCGTGGTCTTCCAGTCCGGCTTTGCGGCGAATGCTGGGACGGTGTCGGCCGTGCTGGGCAAAGATGACTTCATCATCTCCGACGCTTTGAACCACGCCTCGATCATCGACGGAGCGCGGCTCTCGAAGGCGAAGATTCTCGTATTTCGCCACAAAGACATGGCGCACGCGGAAGAGCAACTGGCCAGTATCAAGAGTGAACCAGGCAAGAAGTTGCTGATCACTGATGGCGTGTTCTCGATGGACGGCGACATTGGCCCCCTGCCCGCGCTATGCGACCTGGCGGAGAAATATGGTGCCATCATGATGGTCGACGATGCGCACGCGTCCGGCGTTTTGGGTCGCAACGGTCGGGGCACGATCGATCACTTCCAAATGCACGGGCGCGTGGATATTCAAGTGGGAACGCTGTCCAAGGCGATCGGCGCGCTGGGCGGATATGTTTGCGGCACGCGCGATCTAATTGATTTTCTTTATCATCGAGCGCGGCCGTTTCTGTTCTCGACATCGCATCCACCGTCGGTGGCGGCAACGTGCATCGCGGCCTTCGATGTTCTGGAAAACGAACCGGAGCGCATGGAAAAGCTCTGGGAGAACACTCGCTTCTGGAAGAAAGAACTCGGCCTGCTGGGCTTCGACATCGGCGGTCGGGCCACGCCCCCGAGCGAAACTCCGATCACGCCAATCATCATCGGCGATGGCAAGCTCACCATGGACTTCTCGCGGGAACTGTTCAAAGAAGGAGTGCTCGGCACGGGCATCGCTTTCCCGACGGTGCCCGAAGGCAAAGCGCGCATCCGGACAATCATGACGGCGACGCACACGAAGGAAGAATTAGAACAGGCGCTCGGGGTGCTTAAAAACGCGGGAACGCGCATGGGCATTCTAAACAAGTAACGTCTGCCCTTTTTGTGTCGCCGGCCTTACGGCGTATTGAACACTGGTCTCGCCCATTCGTCTGGCGACGCGGTCTCTCGGTGCTCGGCTTTCCAGCGCATGGCTGCGGTGATGCGCGTGCGTCCGCTGGGATGATCGAAAAAGATGAATTCCTCGAGCCGGCCGGGATCGAGCTTGCGATACTCCCCGAGCATCAAATCCACATTCGCTTCGCCGTCGGGCTGGCGGGCGGCATTCAGACCGTACATGTCCGCTTCGTACTCCATCGTGCGCGTGATGGTGTTGGTCACCGGCGTCATGCAGAAGAAGTACAAGGAGAACACCATCAGGGCCAGCGGCAAAACGGCGACATCGGTGATTCCGCGGATGTCCCACTGCGTGCCCCAGCGCGCCAGAGCGTAATTGGTGCCCCCATGCAGGAAGGCGAAACCGATCACGATGACAACTCCGATCATGACCAGTCCCTTGTAGGCATGATTGAGAACGTAATGCCCCATCTCGTGTCCCATGGTGGTTTCGATTTCGGGCAGAGTGCAGCGGTTTAAGAGATTGTCATTCAACGAAATTCGCAGGGTGTTGCCAAAGCCGCTGACATTGGCGCTGACTCGATTGGACTGCTTGGAGGCGTCGAATTCGTAGACATCGGTGGCCGGAATGCCGTTGGCGCGCGCCATGCTGAGGATGGGATCTTTGACGCGTGGATCTTCTAGTTTCTTGTACTGGTTAAAAAGCGGAGCGATGTAAACCGGAGCAATCAGGCTCACCAACGCGAGAAACAGCAGCGCGAGAGTCGCGCCCCACACCCACCAACTGGTCCCAAGCCGTCGTACAAGGCCGAACAGCGGGACGATGAGGATGGCTCCCAGGATCACGCCAACCGCCAAGCCCACGAGCTGGTCCCGCATCCAAGGGCCGAAGGTCTGGTTCAGCAGGCCATATTTGTGCTCGCGGAAATAGCCTTCATACACGGTCAGCGGAAAGTTGAGCAGCGAGGCAACCATCACGAACTGAATCCAATAGAGCGCCGTCTGCAGCGGCCGGAAGCGAGTGATGCGCTCGGCCAAGTTGCGCATCCGTGCTGACCATCGAAAGCGCAGCAGCAGCCCCATGATGAAGATAGTCAAGAGGAAGTCCCACAAGATGAGCCAATAACCGCCTTCGAAATAGGCATCGGAGCGGGCGCGTTGCGCGGGCGGCATTTTGGCTAAATATGCATTGACCGCCGGGTTGACGTCGAACGGTTGCGCCTGAGGAGCGGCGTTCGCGAGAGCCAGAACGGTCTGAGCCGACGAGCCGCTCGCGGCCCCGCAAACCAGAACTGCGGCGAGTAGAGCGATTGCAAGAACGAATCGAGTTGCGTGCCGCATTCTGGCCTCTTTCCATTTTGGGCGCAGTGTGCGCCGGGACGACGGTGCCGCTTATTCCATCTGGTAGACGATCTTGCCGCCAACAATCGTCGCCACAACTTTGCCAGTCAACTGCCAGCCGTCGAAGGGAGTGTTGTGGGAGAGGGAGAGCGAGCTCGCGGCCTCGAACGTCCAGCGTTTCTTGGGATCGAAGATCGTCACATCGGCGAAGTTCCCGCGGGCGAGCGATCCGCGCCCGCCGAGGTCGAACACTCGTGCCGGTCCAACCGTAAACAGTTCGACGATGCGCGACAGAGGGATTTTTTGTTCGCGGTGAAGTTTGGTAATCGCCAGCGCTAATGCGGTTTCGAGGCCGGTGATGCCGAACGATGCGCGTTCGAATTCGACTTGCTTTTCGTGAGCGGCGTGCGGGGCATGGTCGGTGGCGATCGAGTCTACCGTGCCGTCGGCCAGCGCGACAAGAATGGCCTCACGGTCGGTCGCAGAACGGAGCGGCGGGTTCATCTTGAAGCTGGTGTGGTACTCGCCGACATTCTCGTCAATCAGAGTGAAGTGGTGCGGCGTGACCTCGCAGGTGACGCGCGCTTTCGCGCGCTTGCCCCGGCGTACGGACTTGAGGGCGTCGGCCGTGGAAAGATGCGCCACGTGCAGTCGCGATTCGCGGATTTGCTGCGCAAGCCTCACATCGCGATCTACGATGGCGGCCTCAGCGGCGGCCGGCATGGCGCGTAACCCTAAGCGGAAGCTAGTGGGCCCGGCGTGCATCGAGCAGTTTTCGGTGAGGCGTGTATCTTCGGCGTGCTGTACGACCGGAAAATTCAACTCTGCACCCAGACGAAGAGCCATGCGCATGACGTCGTCGTCGAGGATGGGTTTGCCGTCGTCGGTGACGGCGACGGCTCCGGCACGCTGCAGGGCGGCGAAGTCCGTGAGGGTTCCTCCGCGGCTGCCGCGGGTGGCGGCGGCGATGGGAAAGACGTTGACCACGGCGTCGCGCTCGGGATTGAGCAGCCAACTGACCCATTCCGCGGTGTCGACCACAGGCGCGGTGTTGGGCATCGTGCAGACCGAGGTGAATCCACCCGCAGCTGCCGCGGCGGTGCCGCTTGCGATCGTTTCCTTATAGTTCTGGCCGGGTTCGCGCAGATGAACGTGTAGATCAATGAAGCCGGGAGCGACAACGAGTCCGCGCGCGTCGAACCTTTCGTCGGCGCTGCCGCGAGCTTTGTTAGGCAGGGCGAGCTCAGCGACGCGACCATCGCGCAGGAGAACATCCATGGGCGCGCTGAGCTTCGCCGCGGGATCAATCAGATGGCCGCCTTTGATCAGCAGGCTCTTGTTTTCTTTTCGGTGGTTCACGCCTGACCTAACCCTGCCTTATTCTTCCTTAAAAGCGATTCGATTCGATGAAACTAATCACCCGATGGCTGAACTCCACCGGATGCTCCATATACATAAGATGTCCGGCGTCGGGAACGACTACCCTTTTCGATTCTGAAATGCCGGCTTCAATGGCTCCGGCATGCGCGTGTACGTCAGGTATGTCCGCGTCGCCAACCAGAATCAGAGTCGGAACGCGAATTTCGTGCAAACGACCAATCGCCGGCAGAGTCGGACGGGCAAAATCGCTGTGCGTCATATCCTGAGGATTGGCGGTCAGAACTGCCAGTAGACGCTTTTGCGCTGCGTCGTGTCCCGGTGCAAGCAGGTATTTGTCCTTCGCCCAGTTTGCCAACCCGGTGGGCACGTCGTTCTTCTCGAACGGCTGAGAATTGATCATGCCTCGGTTCAGGAAGTGGTCGGAGTACGGAAATCCGCTCACGACTGCTCCTACCAACACGAGCTGTTGAACGACGCCGGGATAACGCAAAGTGAAGTCGATCGAAAGCGCTCCGCCGTGCGAACTGCCGACCAGGACCGCATGGCTCACTTTTCGCTGCCGCAGAAGGGCGGCCAGATCTTCGATTTCGGTATACGGAGCGGTCGCAACTGGGGTGCGGCCATAGCCGCGCCGGTCGTAGCGGATTGCATGGAAGTGCTTGCAGAAGTCGGGCCACACATCGTCCCAAACCGCGGAGTGGGCGATGCCATCGTGAATCAGGACTACCGCCTCGGGCCCTGTGCCGCACTCTTCGTAGTAGAGTGTGGACCCCTCAACCTCTACGAACGATCCGGTGCCGCGATCGGATGCGGCGCCGGTGACTTGGGCGAAAGCACAGGCGCAAGCCAATAAACAGACTGCGAGTAGGGGCAACTTGCGAATTCCAAAATCGGTGACGAGTCGTACGAATCCGCGGCTCATGGTGCTTTTCCTAACGCGCGCGCCAGGATTGCCATGCGCGTGGGAACGCCGTTGTGGACTTCCTCCACGATCACCGATTGCGGGCCGTCGGCGACTTCGGCGGTTAACTCGAGCCCACGAATAATGGGCCCGGGATGCATTACGATGGCGTCGCGCCTGGCCAACTTCAATCGCGCGGTCGTCATCTGATACCGCGAAATGTAGTCCTGCAGCCGGATTTTCTGGCCGGCGAGGCGTTCTTTCTGGACGCGTAGCAGCATGATCACGTCGGTGCCACGCAGGGCGTCTTCCAGATGCCGAGTAACGCGAAGGCCAGGCGCTAGCGTAGCGGCGACGTCGGGAGCGAACTCAGGTGGTCCACACAGAGTCAGCTTCACTCCGAACTTGGTCAGCAGGTGGCAGGCGCTGCGGGCGACACGACTGTGAAAAATGTCACCGATGATGGTGGCTTGCAGGCCTTTGAGCGACTTCTTGTGTTTCAAGATAGTGACGGCGTCGAGCAGCGCTTGCGAAGGGTGCTCATGCATGCCGTCCCCAGCGTTGATGACGGGGATATCGAGATGGCTGGCCATCAGGTGCGGGGCGCCCGCCGAGGGATGGCGTATGACGATGCAGTCCGCCCCGACGGCGCGCAGCGTGTATCCGGTATCGATCACGGATTCGCCTTTTTCTATGCTGGATCCGGAGGATTGAACGAGTGTGGTCATGGCCCCCAGCGACTTAGCCGCAAACTCGAAGGACGAGCGGGTGCGAGTGGAGGCCTCGTAAAACAGAAGTATAATCCGCTTCCCGCGCAGCAGCGGTCGCGCTTTCTGCGGGTTCATGCGGCGGGCCAAGTTGAGCAGGCCCTGGATGTCTTTCGCATCGAGGTGCTCAATCCCGAGCAGCGAACCGCGTGCAGGCTTATTCATCTGAAAAAGTGCAAACCGTGCATCATACGCGGCAGCCGTGGCGGCCGCAAGGGCGGCCGACCGCCACAATTCTTTGCTCGTCCATCAACGCCGGCAGCTTGGGACAAAATCAGGAACGATCGCGACGGCCTAAGATGGCGCCGCCGAGAGCGCCCCCGAGGCTTCCGAGGACGATGGAAGCGAGAAAGGCGAACACCAGCCCCATCAACATCAGGAACTCAAGTCCACCCTGACTCTTGAAGCGCTCAAACACCGCCACCACCTGGGGGTCGCTGGTTTGAGAGGCCGCCTGCTGGATTTTTGCCAGGAGCTCGTTGCGAAGTTCCGGGCCTTTGTGCAAAAAGATGACAACCAGCGCTTCGAAAATGGACGACATCGCGAACCACAGCAATCCGCCGAGTGCGCCCAGTGCGGCGCCTGAAGAGGTTTTGATCATGATTCCCCGCTGACTTTGGCGATAAAAAACCGCGGCCAGGAATCCGACGCTGAACATGGCCACGAACGGGTTTAGTCCCAGCGACATCAGCAGCGATGCAACTAAAGCCGCCAGAGCGCACGGCCTGAGAGCTTGAGACCACTGCATCGGCAGGGCCAGGACCGGCACGATCTGCGACGCCGGGAGAGCGGTCGAATCTTGAGATTCCGCGCCCGCGGCTGCGTATGCCAACGGAGCTGCGGGTTCGGCGATCACCACCCGGATCTGCGGGGCCGAGCAGTGCGGGCAAAACGCAGTGCCCTCTTCCACCCCTTGTCGGCACTTGTGGCAAGACTGTTCCATGATGGCTTAGGGCACGAGAATTCGGTGAGGGACGCTTCCCTGAAAGTACCTCACGGTGAGGCGAAGACGCAAGGAATGAACAGCCTTTGCGTGCCCCCTGATCATGTCAGCCCAAACTACAAGAAGCGCCACTGAGCGGCCTAAAGGTACCGCGAACTGCCTAAGATTCAGCTTCGTCTCGCCGCAATTTGCGGCTTTCGGCAAGCAGAGCCATGGAGTGCATCAGGTTCTGCAGTGTGACGATGCCGATCAGGCGCTGGTCCTCGACCACAGGAATGATGCTCGAATTTCGTGCCGTGAGCTTGCGGAACGCCGAGCCGAGCGAGTCCTGCCGCAGAGAGACTTCAAAAATCTTGTTCATCACGGCCTGGACGTATCCGTTTCCTTCGGCACGCAATGCATCGAGAATGCGCTGCTTCGAAATCACGCCTACCATATCCATTCCGCGCACAACCGGGAAATCGTCCTGCAGCGAGTGCACGGCCTTCTCCAAGGCATCTTCCAGGGTGTCGGCCGGGGAGAGCGTGGCGAAATCGGTGAGCATGACTTCTTCCAGGCGGACGTTGTCGAGCACGGATTGAAATACGAGTGCCCGCTCTTCCAGTTGGGCAGCGGAGAAGACGATAACGCCGACCATGGTCAGCCAGCTATCGCTGAAGAGGCCAGCGAGCATCAGGACCATGGCAATAGCGTTGCTGATCGATACGGCGCGGCGAGTTGCCGAAGGAGCGTCGAGAGTGCGAGTCAAGAGTGCGCGCAAGATGCGTCCGCCATCGAGTGGATAGGCGGGCATGAGATTGAAGATCGCCAAATAAAGATTGGCCCACACCAGGCTGCGCGGTAGGTTGGCGGCCTGCAGAAAGGGCCACCTCCAAAGCTCGATTCCCCGTCCAGACGCCGCTACGACGGCGGCTGACAGCAAAGCCAGGGCCAGGCTTACGGCGGGTCCAACCAAAGCGAGCCGGACCTCCCGTTTCCACAGCAATGCAGGCGGTTGCAGTTTCTCGGCGCGTGACTCGTCGTAGAGCGCGACCCCGGTGAGCGGCAGCAGGATCACTGCTTTCGGGATCAGGCCGAAGCGGCGAGCGGCAAACATATGTCCGGACTCGTGGGCAGCTACGCAAGCGAGAATAATGCCGGCGAGCGCCATATCGCGGGGTCCGTTCGCGGCGCCTTGATGGGCGGCGTACTCCGTCCAGAAGATGAACATCGGCAGGATAAAAAACGTGAGGTGAATGCGGACATCGACGCCGAACAGACGTCCAACCGAAATGGACCAGCTTCGCATAAGGCTTCGCTACATTTATTCTACATGGATGGATATAGTGAATGCGGCATCCAAAAATACAGAGGCATGCGAGTGATTGCGGGTAAATATCGAAGCCGGCCGCTGCATTCGCTGCCCGGCATGGACGTTCGGCCCACGTCGGACAGGCTGCGGGAAACTTTGTTCAATGTGCTGACTGCCGGGAATCCGGCGGCGCTCGAGGGCAGTGTCTGGTTGGATCTGTTCGCCGGAACGGGAGCGGTTGGAATCGAAGCCCTGAGCCGCGGAGCCAAGGAAGTATACTTCGTGGAACACTCCGCGGCGGCGGCGGATGCGATCCGAAGCAACTTGGAAAGCTTGGGCGTCGGCAACGGCTACAAAATCCTGCAGGAAGAACTTCCGCGAGCTTTTTGGCGAATGGAGCGCCAGCATGTGGCGGCCGACGTCGTGTTCATCGATCCTCCCTACCGCATGCAAGACGCTTACACGAAAACCTTGCGAGCACTGGCGGATTCATCGCTGGTATGGGCAATGTCGGTTGTGATTGCCGAGCATGAAAAGAAATTCGACCCGGGAGAGGAATTTGGACCTCTGCGCAGATTTCGTCATTTGGCGCAGGGCAGTGCAGCACTGAGCTTTTATCGCATGGGGAGCGGAGGAGATATCCGAGTCAGAGCTGAGAGTGGATTGCTGTGAGGGAGCGATCCGCTCCCTCTACATAATTAAGTCGTCGGTGCGACGAACGATGGGATGCTGCATTTCTTCCAGATCGTTCTTCACCATGTTCAATCCATATACGCAGCCCTCGAAGTTCCTGGACAGGCTTGCAAACAAAGGCGCGACCTTGGCGTATTCGAAGTGTTCGAACTTGGAGACGATGTAGTAGCTTTCCTTGCCGGCCTTCACCCACTCCACAAAATTCTCAAGGCGCTGATGCCGAAGGCGGAAGTGATTGATGCTTTCAGGGAACATTCCCGCCAAGAACAAGGTGTAATCGCCGATATGTTTCCGCACCTGGCGCTCCCGGTCAAACGAAGGCGCGGGGCCGTAGACGGGATCGGATTCCAAAAGCATCTCGCCTACGTCCGCCAGGGGACGCTTGGACGCGTCCTGAACCTTGTACAGTTGATCAGTGTCGCAGAACTCTGCCAACAGATGAGATACGTAGGCGACGATCTGCGGATCTCGAATGCCGATTTCGTCGGCGTAGTGTCGTCCAACCAGATCCTGAAACAGCTGCTGCAAAGGATGCGATTCCGGAATCATTCTTGAGCCCCCTGAACTCCGCGTGGTACACGGACTTTCAGCTACTGCGTGACTAGTACATTAGTTTGATGCTCAAACGCAAGTGACTTTTGTTTATCGGCATGATTCGTTTTCCTGATCAGTTAGAAGTGGAAGGATTGCGCACGAGTTGTGAAGCTAATCGGTTAGAACATCGCGGTTTGAAAATGAGGCGAGGTCGGAATTTGCTGTAGTTTGTTGGCACTCGAAGGTGACGGCTGCCAATTCTCGGGTTCGTGCCCCCTCTATGCTTGTAAAATGAGTACCGGAGGAATCGGATGGAACGGAACAACATTTCAAGCGGCACCACGTGGGAGCCTATCGTCGGTTACTCTCGTGCTGTCAAAGTTGGCTCGAATGTGCACGTTTCAGGGACAACGGCCACTGGAGCGGACGGAAAGATCGTTGGCGTCGGGGATGTGTATGCGCAAGCCGTGCAGACGTTGAAGAACATCGAAAATGCATTGCAGAAAGCCGGCGCCGGGATGAAAGATGTAGTGCGCACTCGCATGTATGTAACGAACATCGCGGAATGGGAAAAGATTGGCAAGGCGCACGGCGAATTCTTCCGCGACATTCGTCCAGCCACGTCGATGGTGCAGGTGAGCGCGCTCATATCGCCGGAGATTCTGGTGGAGATCGAGGCCGATGCGGTGTTGCCGTGAATCACACCTGCAGCTCAGGTCAACGGTTTTGACATCTTCACGAAATGACAAGGCAGCTTCGGAGTCAGGTCGGCGGGAAAGGGAGCGGTGCCCGTTTCGATATATCCCCGTCGGCGATAGAAGCGGGGTAACTCCTCGCGTACACTGACAATCTGCAGATCCATGTGCCCGCAGCCTGCCTTGGCACCGTATTCCTCGGCGGCAGTCATCAGTTGGGAACCAAGCCCGGACTTCTGGTGTTGGGGATCGACCGACAGTAGCCCCAGGTAGGACCGTTCCCTCTTGATTTCGACGTAAACGCAGCCGCGCAAACGGCCCCGTTCGTCAGCAACAAGAAAACTTCCCTTTTGAAACAACTGCCTCACACTCTCCAGGTCGATACGATCATGGTCGATGAAAAAGCTCTCGGCCTGCTGAAAGGCAGCGTTAATCACGGAGACAATGGCTTCGGCATCCTGGATTTCCGCTGGGCGTAGTTCCAATGCTCCTCCCCCCAGGTCAAGTGCTGTTCTCACCACCCGACACAGGCGATCACACAAAGGGTATAGAATCCTCCCGCAATTAATCTTACGAGAGCGGCCGAAGGGCCGGCCCGCCAATTCGGAGAATAGTTCTGGGAGATCGCATGAAGCAGCTACTCTTGATTTTGTTTCTTGCATTTGCCACGGGCGCGATCGCGCAACACTCTGCTTCGACACCCTCGGTGGTGACGGCCATTCGTGCTGGAACTCTGATCGATGGCAAGTCCGATAAGCCGCGGCACGATCAGGTCATTGTCATTCGCGGCAACCGCATCGAGAGCGTCACTGACGCGTCGAATGCGAAGATCCCAGCCGGGGCGACGGTCATCGATTTTTCGAAGGAAACCGTGCTGCCTGGCCTGATCGATTCGCACACGCACATTTTTTTGCAGGGTGAAGATCCGGCGCAGGGCGGGTATGACGCAAACATTCTGACCGCGCCGTTAGCGCTACGTGCGGCACGAGCTACGGTTGCGGCGCGGCGGGCGCTGGAGCAAGGCTTCACCACATTGCGAGACGTGGAAACCGAGGGTGCGGGCTACGGTGACGTCGGCATTAAGCAGGCGATTGACGCCGGCTATATTCCGGGGCCGCGAATGATGGTGGCGACCCGCGCCATTTCGACCACCGGAGGATATCCCCTGGAAGGTTACGCGCCCGAACTGGAGATGCCGAAAGGCGCGCAGATCGTCGACGGACCTGTCGAAGCGCGCAAGGCCGCGCGCGAGCAGCTCGACCACGGCGCGGACTGGATCAAGGTCTACATGACTCACCGTTCGTGGGTGGGTAAGAACGGGGAATTGGTCTCGCAACCCACGCTCACAGTGGAAGAGCTGCGTGCGATCGTCGACGAGACTCATGGCTGGGGCAAGAAGGTCGCTTGCCACGCCTATAGCGGAATCGGGCTGCAGCGCGCGCTCGACGGCGGGTGCGATTCGATCGAGCACGGGCTCGATCTGGACGATGCCGCGGTGGCGCAGATGCTGAAGCAAGGCACCTGGTACGTCCCAACGCTCAGCGTGTACTACACCGACTGGGCTCCCGCAGACACTGCAGCGGGGCAACGCGATCGCTTGCGAGCCTCGGCACACGAGCCCTCGTTCAAGAAAGCGCTGAAGGCGGGTGTCAAGATAGTCTTTGGCACCGACATGGGGGGGATTCCCTGGACCGAGCCGATTGCCCAGGAGTTTCCCCGCATGGTTGGATTTGGGATGTCACCCATGGATGCGATACAGAGCGCAACTTCGCGCGCCGCCGTGATGCTCGACATGGAGGGCAAGATCGGAGTTGTCGCGCCGGGAGCGTTTGCGGACGTTATCGCAGTAAGTGGTGACCCGCTCCAGGACGTTAAAGCGCTCGAGAATGTCGAATTCGTGATGAAAGATGGCCAGGTCTTCCGGGCGAAGTGAAGCAATCGGACTCCGGAATTGGAAGAAGCCGGCTCAGCCTTGCGTTTTCTGGATGTTTTGTCGCAAATTTCCTTGACAAGCGCCTCCCTGCGAGCATAATGCGTCAATCCGGTTTGACTCGGCCGAAGTTGGGTTCAGGGTGGTACCGGCCGAAGGAGGTGTTTGTGAGTGTGCTTGACCTTTGTGATCGGGAAATTGCGGCAGTGGGGCTGGACGCCAGCGTAGCGGACGCCATTCATAAAATGTTGGATCACCATGTGGGAGCGGTGGCGGTGGTCGACAGCGAGTATCGGGTTGCGGGGATTTTTACGGAGCGAGACGTATTGCGGAAAATGGCCCTCAGCCACGTTGATCCGAAAGTCACTTCGGTTCGTGAACTCATGACCACGCCGGTCGAGATGGCCACCCGGGGCACGGGAGCAGGCGAAGCCCTCAGCATCATGCTGGAGCGGCACTTCCGGCATCTGCCGGTGGCCGATGATAACGGCAAACTGCTCGGGATTCTTTCCATCCGGAACCTGCTGGAGTGGCGCGTCGACGACCTGAGCCACGAACTGGACGCCCTCGAACAATACGTGTCCAACGACGGGCCCGGGGGCTAGGATATTTCACCCTGTGGGTTACCCCTGAACTGATGGCCAGTCCTTCCGCCTTGCCCAAGACGATCGCTGGCGTGCGCATCGCCACGTCGCTGTTCTTCCTGTTCTTCGGGGAATACAAGCTTGCCGGACCAGGATTTGCACACGGCGGATTTCAGACCTATCTCCGCGAGTACATCAACAACAGCTCGGTCGGTTTCTACAGGCCGGTTTTGGCGGGGCTGCTGTTGCCGCATGCCGTCTTCTTTGGTTACACGGTAGGCGTAATCGAATTGTTGGTTGGCGTCAGTCTGCTCCTTGGACTCTGGGTGCGCCCGGCATCGGTTCTCGGCATATTGTTTCTGCTCAATCTGACCCTGGCTGCCTGGTGGGAACCGGGTCACGGCGTTCCGATCTGGCGTTATTTCGGTGCTCGTCTGGATACGTTGCCGCTGCTGTTGCTGCTGCTTATTTTCTTGGTTGCCGATGCGGGTCGGGTTTGGGGTTGCGACGGACGGCGCGGCTCAGACCGTCGCGCCTAGCTATCACTTCCCATCAAAGCGTAGGGGAAAGGGAAAGTCATCATGAAGAAAGTCCACTGTGCCGTGGCCGTGGTTCTTGTTGTGGGTTGTGTTTACTCGATTGCGCAGACGACGCGGCACGTCGCGGTTCGCGCTGGGCGTCTGCTCGACGTGAAGACGGGCAAGATGCTCGCAGACCAGACTCTGGTCATCGAAGACGGACGGATCGCCAGTATGGCGGCCTCTGCGGAGGCGAAGATTCCAACCGATGCCGTGCGCATCGACCTGCCGAATGCCACGGTACTGCCAGGCCTGATTGACGCGCATACGCACCTGACATCCGAGCCCAGATTCGGATATGACCGGCTGGCGATTTCGGTGCCGCGAGAGGCACTCATCGGCGCCAAGAACGCGCGAGTCACATTGCTGGCAGGATTCACCACAGCGCGCAACGTGGGGGCACGAGGCTTCACCGATGTGGCTTTGCGAGACGCCATCAACGCGGGCGACGTGCCTGGCCCGCGGCTGTTGGTCAGCGGGCCGCCGCTCAGCATCACCGGCGGACATTGCGACAACAACATGCTGCCCTCCGAATACCACGCCACCAGCGACGGCGCAGCGGACGGAGTGGCGGCGGTGCAACACAAGGTTCGCGAGAACATCAAGTACGGTGCCGACCTCATCAAGGTGTGCGCCACCGGAGGGGTGCTATCCCTGGGAGACAATCCGCAACACTCGCAGTACACCGTCGAAGAAATGAAGGCGATTGTGGCGGACGCGCACCGGCTGGGACGCAAAGTCGCGGCCCATGCTCACGGTGCAGAGGGTATTCGTTGGGCGGCGGAGGCGGGAGTCGATTCCATCGAGCACGGCTCCTATATTGACGATGCCGGGATTGCGGCCATGAAGGAGCATGGCACC
>Ga0210406_10000722_pt1 | contig 43529 bp, 41 predicted proteins | sample IncBWC30MmetaG_FD_155454 | JGI IMG/M metagenome (GOLD analysis project Ga0210406, IMG submission 155454) | Forest soil microbial communities from Barre Woods Harvard Forest LTER site, Petersham, Massachusetts, United States - Inc-BW-C-30-M | ecosystem: Environmental > Terrestrial > Soil >...
CTCTCCCCACGGTGCAGACCGAAAACGGCACCATCTATGGCGAAGTCTTTCCGGTAAAGACGAGCAGCGCTTCGGAGCATGGTGCGGAAATTCACTTCTACCATCTTTGGAAGCAAGACTGCGGAGCCCACGGCCATCCGCTGGATGCCGAACATGTCTCGGTCCTGGTGCAGGCTTCCAATAACGATCTATCGTCCGCCACTTGGAGAGCGGTCTATTGGTATGCAGCCGCCCACCAGAACACTGTCTGCGATGTCAGTCAAATCAGCCGCGCTTCAACTCTTGGTGCGGAAAATCACGGAGCAACCGTGTGGATATCAGCTGGCAAGCACGCTTCGTTTCTAAATGAGACACTCTGCGAACGTGGATGCGGTGGCGATGTGTGTCTGGAAACGACGCCGCTGTTCATCAGCCAGATCGTCAACCTTGGGGAGCCCGATCACCCCATGAACGGCTCACTCTGGATCATGTCGAACGGATGGCCGCTCGCAGCCAGGATGAATAGCACCGATTTTCCAGCTACCGCGATTAGTCGTCTCAATAGTCTGCCAGCTACAGACATTGCCTGGTTCAATCCGGGCAAACATCCCATGCAGGGGACAATTGCGATAAGTGGGTTGACGGCAGATGCGCTAGCGAACAGCGGCCACAGTACTGCGAGTGCCATCTCGGTTGGCCAAGACTCTACCGGCAATGCGCTGAAACGAAGCTACAGAAACACCGTCAAAGCTCTGGGGAGCGCAACCCGCAGCATCGGCAGGGCCTTTTCTTCCACGGTTGGACCAAAATGAATTGCTGCCGTTTCGGCAGACGTTTCTACTACACAACCTTGTTCATTGGCTCGCGCAGGCCCAGGGCCACGTCGATCAAGTCTTGTCCCACAGTGCGTGTGCGCGAGAGTGCTTCTTTCAGCGGGATGGTGACGATGTCGGTTCCGCGCAGGGCAACCATCTTGCCGAAGTCGTTGCGGTGGACTGCGTCGATGGCGCCGATGCCGTAGCGAGTGGCTAACATGCGATCGAAGGCCGTGGGCGAGCCGCCCCTTTGAATGTGTCCAAGGACGACGGCGCGGGTCTCGAAGCCGGTGCGCTTCTCGAGTTCCTGGGCGAGGATGGTGCCGATGCCTCCGAGGCGAACGTGTCCGAATTCGTCCTTCTTTCCCTTTTCGGCAACGATTTGTTCGTCGATGCCTGCAGCCAAACGGGCGCCTTCGGCAACTACCACGACGCTGAAATAGCGTCCGCGAGCGTGGCGCTGAGCGATGGTCTCGGCAACTTCGTTGAGATCGAACGGGCGCTCGGGGATCAGGATTACATCAGCGCCGCCGGCGATGCCACTGTAGATGGCGATCCAGCCGGAGTCGCGTCCCATGACTTCAACGACGATCACGCGGTTGTGCGCCTCCGCCGTGGTGTGCACACGGTCGATGGCTTCGGTGGAGATGTTCACAGCGGTGTCGAACCCGAAACAGAAGTCGGTGCCGCTGAGGTCGTTGTCGATCGTCTTGGGCACGCCCACAACTTTGAATCCCATCTCCTGCAGCTTGTAAGTAACCGACTGCGTGTCGTCGCCACCGAGCGCGATCAGCGCCTCAATGTTGTGGCGCTGCAGCGTGTCCAGGCAACGCTGCATACCCCCCTCTTTTTTTGCGGGATTCGTGCGTGACGTGCGCAGGATGGTTCCCCCGCGCGGAAGAATACCGGCGATGGCGTCGAGTGTGAGCTTCATGGTCTGGTCCTCCATCACGCCGCGCCAGCCTTCGAGGAAGCCGATAAACTCATCTTTATGGTGAAAGATCCCTTTGCGAACCACGGCGCGAATGACCGCGTTTAGACCCGGGCAATCGCCCCCTCCAGTGAGGATGCCAATTCTCATTTAATTTCTCCGCAAGCAAGTCCAGCATGTGGACCGTGATGAATGGATGGCAGACTTAGTTATTTAATCAGATTAATTATTAAATCAGATGACTACACGAAGTCGATTGATCCGCGCCGCAGCTTCAGCGTTTCTCGGCGGTGACCATGGATGGTTTGCGGACAGGTTGTGGGAAGGTGTAGATCACCTCTCCGGGACGCGCATAACGAAGCTGCTCGCGCGCTTCCTTCTCGATCGTCTTCGGGTCATTCTTTAATCCGTCGACGTGATGCGCGAGGTGTTCGTTTTCCTGCTTGAGTTCCTGGATCTCCTTGTTCAGCGCGCGATGTTCTTCGCGCTTGTGGGCATAGACCATCGTGCCGTTTGCGCCGAAGACTACGTGATAAGCCACCCAGGCTGCAATCAGACAAAGGAGCAGCGTCGCGCCTTTGCGGCGTGTTTGATAGAGCTTTGCGGCAACTGCTTCCAGAATTTCTTTAACTCTTGGCATTGCTTCTCTTGACCACCCTCAACTCACAGTTTCAAAGCCGCGAAGACCGCCGGCGTTTGCAAGCTTAGATGCTGAAAAATCTGTAACATCGGTGGCCACCCTTCTAGTGAACGTCTCTTTCAGTCCGGCCGTCAAGCGGAAGTTCTCGGGCATCGAAAAAAGGAACCAACTTTGCCAAACGGTTCACTAGAAAATTCTTGCAATGTGTTCAGGCGAATTTGCCACGATTTTGCAGCAGAGCGGGTTCGGCTTGCTCTTGTAGCGGAAAATGGTGATGGTAAGAGAATGTCTGATGAGAAGCTGGTGATCAGCACGGCTGGATCAAGGGAAGAAGCTTCGCGAATCGCTACGGCTCTGGTGGAGGCCCAGCTGGCTGCATGTGTGAACGTTGTTGGCCCGATCGACTCCGTTTATCGCTGGCAGGGCAAAGTCGAGAGTGCTCAGGAATTCCTACTGCTGATAAAGACCACTGGCTCCCGATCCGCAGCGGTGATGGCGCGCATCCGCGAGCTCCACTCTTACGATTTACCGGAAGCCATCGAGGTCAGCATCGACGGCGGCAGCGTGGAATATCTGAAGTGGATCGCCGATTCCGTGCGATAGCAAATCGAGCGTCCCACAAAGGGAATGTACACCCGCTATCCCATTGCCTGCTTCTTTTGCTCGGGTGTTTCCGTCTCGTGGTGAGAATGCCATCCCGGGAGCCGGTCACTGCCGGTGATGAGGCGTGCTCCCGAGTGCCAGCTCAAATACTGCCAGCCCCAGTTCAGCAGGACGAAGAAGCGGTTGCGATAGCCGATCAAGTAGATGAGGTGGATGAATAGCCAGGCTGCCCAGGCGAGGAATCCAGAGAGATGGATCTTGCCAATTTGGGCAATGCCCTTCGTGCGGCCGATGGTTGCCATGCTGCCTTTATCCCAGTAGCTGAACGGCTGACTAGGTTTGTTCTGTACACGGCGGCGAATTTCTTTCGCTGCATATTGCCCCATTTGGATGGCGACCGGAGCGACGCCGGGAACCGGCGCGCCGTTCTGCTCGAAGTGCGCGAGGTCGCCTATAACAAAGATTTCTGGATGTCCTTCGACGTTCAATCGGTCGTTGACGATGACGTGACCACTGCGATCGATTTTGCAGCCTAGTGCCTGACCAAGGGGCGAGGCCTTTACACCTGCGGCCCACAGGATGACGGCAGCCTCGATCTTCTCGTCTCCAACCCATACGAGTCCTGGTTCAATGTTCGTCACCATCGTATTGGTTCGTACCTCGACGCCCAAGTGCTCGAGCTGTCTCTGCGCACTGGCTGAGAGATCTTCGGTGTATGCTGGCAGGACGCGTGATCCACCTTCCAGCAGGACGATTCGCGATCGCCGCGGATCAATAGCGGTAAAGTCTTGGGTAAGGACGTGGCGCGAGATTTCAGCAATGGCGCCTGCCAATTCAACGCCGGTAGGCCCAGCCCCAACGATCACGAAATTCAGTGGACAGTGCTGCCTATCGAGAAGCGTCTCGCGTTCGGCAAGTTCGAAGGCCAACAGGACGCGGCGACGAATCTCGGTTGCGTCTTCGAGTGTCTTCAAGCCGGGAGCGAACTGCGCCCAATCATCGCGTCCAAAATAGGAGTGTGTGGCTCCAGCAGCGATCACAAGATAGTCATACGGAATCTCGTCGCCTTCCTCGAGGCGAATGCGGCGATGCTCGACGTCGAAACTAACTACGTTCCCGATCAGCACTTCTACATTCTTTTTGCCGCGCACTACGCTGCGGATGGGAGCAGCGATGTCTGCCGGCGACAGCGCTGCCAGCGCCACCTGATACAGCAAAGGCTGGAAGGTGTGGTGATTCTTGCGATCCAGAATTGTGACGTTGACATCTGTTTTCGCGAGTCCCAGTGCTGCCTGAAGGCCGCCGAAGCCGCCGCCGACGACTACAACGCGAGGACGCCTTTGCTGGTCGGTATTCCTCATAACGCCTATTAGATGTTTCAACTCGCCGGACGTGACCGAAAGTAACTACTAAGTAGCGAGCCTCATTGTGTATGCAATAGGAGCATGCTACCTTTCGCCAAGCTCACACTGGGAAAAACTTTCTCGGTGTTGCCCGCAGCGGCGCCGGCGAGAGAACAAATCAGGCAAAGTTTCCGACCGGCAAGGATAAACGATGAACATCGATGACCTGCTCCGTATAGCCATGGATCGCAAAGCTTCCGACTTGCATCTGAAAGTTGGAAACTTCCCGCACATCCGCATCGACGGCGAATTGGTTTCGCTCGGCGAGCAGCCCCGCATCTCGGCGGAAGACATGTTGAACATGGCTTTCAGCATGATGTCGAACCGGCAAAAGCAGAAATTCAAAGAAACCGCCGAACTCGATATGGCTTACGGCGTTGCCGGCCTGGGGCGCTTCCGTGTGAACGTCTTCCAACAGCGCGGCAACGTGGGACTGGTACTGCGCGTGATTCCCACTAAGATCCGCGTGCTCGAAGAGCTATACCTGCCGAAGATCATCGAGAAGATTTGCGACGAAGCTCGCGGGCTCGTACTGGTTACGGGCGTAACTGGTTCGGGTAAGTCAACCACGCTTGCCGCAATGATCGATCGCGTGAACGCGCAGCGACCCGAGCACATCATTACCATCGAGGATCCAATCGAATTTCTGCACCGCGACAAGCGTGGATTTGTCAATCAGCGCGAAGTGGAAGTCGATACGCCATCGTTCGCATCGGCGCTTCGCGCCAGCTTGCGTCAGGATCCAGACGTGATTCTCGTCGGCGAAATGCGTGACCTGGAAACGATCTCGACGGCGCTTCACGCGGCCGAAACCGGCCATATGGTGTTCTCGACCTTGCACACGTTGGACGCGGTAGAAACCATCAACCGTATCATCTCTGTCTTTCCACCACCGGAACAAAAGCAGGTGCGCATGCAGCTTGCCGCGACGATCAAAGCCGTCATCAGTCAACGGCTCGTGCGCAAAGCCGACGGAAATGGCCGTGTCCCGGCAGTCGAAGTACTTCTCTCAACAGCGTTCATTCGCGAGTGCATCACGATTCCCGAAAAGACACGCATGATCCGCGAAGCCCTCGCCGCCGGTACGTCACAGTATGGCATGCAGACCTTCGACCAATCGCTCTACGATCTTTATCAGCAGGGACTGGTGACCTACGAAGTAGCGCTCGAAAACGCGACCAACCCCGACGACTTCAAGCTGAAAGTGCAGGGAATTGGCTCAACAGCCGAAGCGGCGCGCGAGCAGATGGAAGCGGCGGGATTTGGAAGATAGGCGTCCCACGGGCTCTCGAGAAATCGGGTGATCGGGCCATCGGCTGATCGGGTGAAGTAACAGCCGATTTTGTGATTTGGTGATTTCGTGATTGGGTGATTGAAATCGCGAAATCACCAAATCATGAAATCACCCCGATTCTTACTTCACCCGATTCCTCCTGTTATTCTGCAGCTGAATGTCCTCACCCATCAGAATTGCCCGCCGATTTTGTGGGCCACCGGACAGCGGCAATGGCGGATACAGTTCAGGAACGCTTGCGTCTCTTTTGCCCGGTGCGTGTGAATGCACTCTGCGAAAGCCGATTCCACTTGAACGTGAATTGCAGACCGAGGTCTCTGATCGTAGTGCCCGTTTGCTGGACGGCGCCGAGCTGATCATTGAGGCTGTCCAAACCACGATCGACATCGCCGACCATGCGGCGACGCCCTTCGACCAGGCCCACCGAGCCTCGTCGACTTCGCCGGCGTTTATCAATCATCCGTTTCCTACCTGCTTCACCTGCGGTCCTGAGCGAAAGGCAGGAGATGGTTTGCGGATATTTCCCGGACGCCTGCCACCAGCGAACGCGGATGGCGTGGTGTTCGCTGCGCCATGGATTCCCGATTCATCGCTGACCAGCGGCGGTGTTGTGGTTCGTCCGGAGTTTGTCTGGGCCGCGATGGATTGTCCAACAGGATTTGCGGCAGGGTTTCCGTGGAAGGGAACTCTCGTTACCGGACGTCTTGCTGTCGAGCAGCTAGCGCCGGTCTATCCGGATCGTCCATACGTGGTCATGAGTTGGTCAACCGGCAGCGAAGGTCGCAAGCATCATGCGGGAGCCGCGCTCTATGATTCCAGCGCTCAGATCTGTGCGAAGGCGCGAGCCACGTGGATCAAACTGGAATAGCCCAGAAATCTTCGAGCAGAAAAGAGCCCAGATCGGCGGTTTGCCAACCTGGGCTCATTGGGGGAGGAAATTAGGCGATTGTTACGGGACGTGTAAGCCGGAAGGTCAAGCGACGTTCCGGACCGAATCCCACGTCCTTCTTGCCTGTGGTGTATGCGGCCGTTGTTCCGCCTGCTGCGCCAATGGCACTTCCGATGAGCGCGCCAGTTCCGCCACTAGCAATCGCTCCAATCAGCGCTCCGCCACCTGCCCCGCCTCCGATCCATGCCAGGTTTCGCTTCTTGTGCGAGGCGCCAGCCACCATCACGCTCGAACTCTGCACCGGAATCGCTTTGCCATTCAACATAACTGAAGCCAGCGCGATGCGTAGATATCCAGGATGCGTTAGCCGTCCGGAGCGCCGCGCTGCGACCACGCGCCCGGTGACCTGCGCGCCTGTGGGTGCTACGGTCTCTCCGTCGACAACGATAGGCTGATCGAGAACTGCGGCAAATTGATCCCCCGGCGTGGAGGTTGCGCTGGAAACGGCATTCTGCAGACGCACTGTGATCGCAGTTCCCGAAGGAATCACGACTTCCTGCGGCACAAGAGACTTAGTGCCTTTGTTGCTTGCGTCAGTAGCGTCGTTCTTGACGGAAAAAGGAACCGCTTGCGCAGTTTGCGTTGGCTGCGTCACAACCGGATCGTTGGCAGAACCAGCCGTGGTCGTGCTCATTTGCTTGCTGCAGCCTACCGAAGTGACCACGAACAGCATTGCTACAGCTGCGTCGGACATAAAACGGGGGAACTTCATCTAACCTCTCCTCAAAATCACTCACTGGGGCGTTGAGCCGACGCAATCGAAGGCGCGGCCTTATTTTCAAGAGAGCAAGCGCCCTACCAAGTCTGCGCATTGAAAATAAAGGGCTTAGTCGCATAGAGGGTGTAAATTTTGCTCGGAAATCAGATTCATTTGCGCGTGTAGGCGTTTCCTAAACTGGCGTTTAGGGAAATCCTCTGAGTCTCGAGCCGCGAGGCCGTCGATCCATTTATTCCGGCAGACCGCAGTCTCCTCAACCAGCATGAAGACTGAATTGGAGAGCCTCGCAACCAAAGAGTCTTCGACAGCACTTCATCCCACCCTTGCACAGTTGTCAGTGACTCCTGCGTTGACTTCGGGTTTGAGTCCCCTATATTTCTTCCAACTATGAGATCCCGTTGGCTTCGCTCCTTGTCTCTTCTCGTGATCGCTTTCCTCCTGCTTCCGACTGCTTCGGCAACCTGCGGTGGTGGTGGCGGAGGCGGCATGGGAGGCATGGCTCCGGGCGCCGGTGGCGGTGGAATACAGCCTCAGGTTTACTACGTGCCATGGAAGGTGGCGAGGCCCGCCGATGCTTCTGCTGCCACTGGACTCGTCTTGTACTGGTTTCCCTCTTCGCAGCAGGAACTGCAGAACTCCAGTTTGCGCGTGTCGCGGCCGCTCTCTCTATATGCGGCGCAGTGCGTATCCATGGAAGTGGCTGATCCAAGTTCCCCGTTTCGAACGAAGTTCGCCGCCGAGGATGTGTTGCCTGTCGCGGTGCTGGCGACGTCTGAGGGGAGCATCGTCGGCAAGCTGGAGAACAAGAAGGGGAGGTTGAATGTGGAGGATGTTGAGAAGCTTCTCGGCGCGGAGATGAAGAAGCGCGAAGACGCTCTGGACAATCAGCTCCGCGCCGCCAAGGAGACGGCGAAATCCGATAAGGACAAAGCAATTCCGCTCTATCGCGGCGTTGCCGAACAGAAGTGCATGTTTCCCAAAAAGGCAAAGGAGGCTGCTAAGGAGCTGAAGAAGCTCGGCGTTGAGGTAGGCGAGATTCCCGACGCGCCGGTTTCCGATCCAAAGAAGGGCGCACTCATCGAACGCACAATGGAAGCTGGGCTAAAGGCAGAACTGAATGAAAGGTATCTGGACGCGATTCAGCTTTACCAGAAGGCGCGCGATATGGATCCGGCTGATCCAACGCCGCTGCGGTATCTCGGAGAGGCTTATCGTCACTACACCGGTGAATGGGACAAGGCGCGCAAGGTATTTGATTCGATTTTGGCTATGCAGTCTGATCCGATGTCGCGAGCTGTGGCATTGCACGGACTCGGAAAGATGACGATTCACGAAGGAGACTTCGCCAAGGGACTTTCGCTGATGGAGCGTTCTGTCGAGACGTATCCGCTGGCGCTGGCATACCGCAATCTGGCCGTGTACTGGAACTCCGAAGGCGATCAGGCGAAGGCGGACGCTTACATTGAACAAGCATTAGCTCTCGATCCTCATGACGCCTACAACCTGGTATTTGCAGCTGCATTTATGGCCGGAAATGGGAAAGGCGACGACGCATTGAAGATCGCTCGGGAAAATGAGGCGCTGCTGCCTGCCTCTTACAATCTTGCTGCAATCTATGCCCAAACTGGGGACCGCGATAAAGCGCTCGCGCTGCTGAAGCGGCACTTCTTCGAATACGAACGTTTTCAGGCGGTCCGTTCCGAAGAGATGATGGAGGCGCGCGTAGATGCTGTGTTTCTTTCGCTGCGCCACGATCCTGACTTCGTCTCGCTCACCAGTGGAGCTGACGGGATGCTCGATCCATCGCGGATAATGACGCATCCACCGGCGCACTAGAAATAAATTGTTCGGATTCTTGTGGCACAGTATTCGACCGTGTTGGTCATGGCAAACCCATACCTGCGGTCGGCTGTGCCCACAAGAGCATTTCAGCTCTTATGATTCCCACCCTCAAGACTGCAAGGCTTATATTGCGTCCTATGGAACTTGCCGACGCCGAACAAATACAACTGTTGTTCCCTAAATGGGAGGTCGTCCGTTACTTGACGGCGGCGGTTCCCTGGCCTTATCCGCCGGATGGGGCTTATCAGTTTTGCCGGAACGTGGCTCTCCCAGCGATGGAACGAGGCGATGCTTGGCACTGGATGTTGACGCTAAAGAGCGCTCCGACTCAGGTGATCGGAAGTATCGGTCTGATGAAAAGCGAGGGAGTGAATCGTGGCTTCTGGCTGGGACTGCCATGGCAAGGACAGGGCCTGATGACCGAAGCATGCGAGGTAGTCACAGACTACTGGTTCAATACGCTGAAGTTTCCCGTTCTGCGCGTTCCAAAGGCAGTCGCGAATACCGCATCTCGGTGTATTTCGGAAAGAGAGGGGATGCGTGTGGTTGCTCTGAAAGAACATGATTATGTGTCTGGACGGCTTCCCACTGAAATATGGGAGATTACTGCCGAAGAGTGGCGTTCACGCCAACCTGCGTCACGCAAACCGAATCAGAGTTCTTGAGGACACGAGATGATTCTGATTCTTCTTATAATTCTGCTGGTGCTGGCTTTGGGAACAGCTCCGGTTTATCCGTACAGCCGAGGCTGGGGCTACCGTCCAAGCGGGGCGCTCGGAACCATTCTGCTTATCGTGCTGATTCTTTACTTGCTGCGCTTGGTATAGTGGCGAAATCTCCCTCTCAGCACTGAAGCTGCTTTGTCAATCGCTCATTCGCAGTACGATCTTCCCAAAGGTCTGATTCGACTCCATCCGCTCATGAGCCTTGCGAATATCCTGGAATGGGAATTCACTGTCGATTACAACGTGCAGGACCTTACTTTCGAAAAAGGGAAGAACCTCACGCGCAAATGAGCGCGTGACTGCGATCTTCTCCTCCAGCGGACGGGCGCGTAGAACGGTTCCGATCATTCGTACTCGCTTGCCCAGCATAAGGCCGAGATCGATCTCGCTCTTCGCGCCTGCCATCGTGCCAATCAACACGATTCGTCCACGGTGTGCGAGAGCTTGCAAACTTGCATTGAGATAAGAGCCGCCTGCGAGATCGAGCACAACGTCGAAGGCTCGGTCCGCGGCCCACTTTCTGCCTTCTTCCGTGGTGGGGCTAGCGGGCACAAGAAATCCCGATTCGAGACCAAATTCCTTCGCGCGCACCAATTTGTCGGCAGTTCGGGATGTACCAGAAGGGATCGCGCCCATTGCTCTCGTGAGTTGGAGAGCTGCGAGTCCGACTCCGCTGCTGACTGCATGGATCAGCACTTGCTCATTCGCGCGCAACGCGGCCTGAATCCACAGAGCGTCGTGTGCTGTGATGAACGCTTCCGGAATCGCGGCAGCTTGTTCCCAAGTAAGACTGCGAGGGATCTCCATCACTGCACGTTCGTGCGCGACCAGGTACCCGGCGTGAGCACCTCCTCCCGTCAAACCCATGACTCTGTTTCCAGGTTTCCAGAGCTGAACGACCGAGCCGATCTGCTCCACCTCTCCCGCAAACTCGAGTCCGGGAATGTCGGTTGGTGCGCCTGGTGGAGCTGGGTAGTGCCCGCGTCGTTGTAATAGGTCTGCCCGGTTGAGTGCTGAGGCGCGAACACGCACAAGAATTTCGGTGGATTCAGGCTGAGGCCGAGGCACTGTGCGCAGCTCCAGAACCTCCGGTCCTCCCGGTCGGCTAATAACTGCCGCAAGCATTTGTTCCGTGTTCATGGCCTCGGCTGAATACAGTATTTGAATGTGACAAATCTCGCTTTGATGAAATGACAAAAAATGTCACATTTCCTTATCCGGTGTTTCATTGCTGCCCGAGGTTCTTTCGGATCAGTATGTGTAAGTTATTGTTTGTAAGTGAGATACGTAGCTTCGGTTTGCAACTTTGAGCCGCAACGCAGAATTTTGGTGATTGGAACGTCAGGTGCGATACATACTGGTGCGACCTGACTGTACGACTGTTTAGAAGGGTGTAGCGACATGCGAAGGCAAGAAGGATTTTCGTTAATTGAGTTGCTGATCGTTGTCGCGATCATCCTTATCATCGCGGCCATCGCGATTCCTAATTTGTTGCGCGCGAAAATGGCCGCCAATGAGGCATCAGCTGTATCCAGCCTGCACACGATCTTCACCGCGGAGGCCGCATACTACTCGGCAGGATGGAGCAATCCTGGCGCGTTAGGTTTTTCCAATCTGCTGCAGGACCTCGGTGATTCCAAGGGCTGCACTCCACCCAAACTGGACAGCGCTTGCCAGATCGATGGTGTATTGGCAAATGCGACTACGGCGGGAACACCAAAGTCTGGGTACTACTTTACGTATGTACCAATGCCAAACTCATCACTGAACGTTGGGTTTTCAGTACAGGCCGATCCAGCAAGCCGTGGGCAAACCGGTAATCGCAGTTTCTTTACCGACCAGAGCGGAGTGATTCGCGCGAATCCGTCGCAGTCGGCCACTTCGAACGATAGTCCTATCCAGTAAATGCATCCGAGTTGCTGCAGAACAGCAGCCCTATTTGGCTGAGCGGTCCTGCCTTGCGCTACCCTCCAACAAAGATTGCCCATGATAGATTGGAACTAGTGGGCGCGTAGCTCAGTTGGTAGAGCAACGCCCTTTTAAGGCGTGGGTCGCAGGTTCGAATCCTGCCGCGCTCACCATACCTTTCGATACCCGCGCTCTAATGCCCTTTGGAATTAATTCATTCCGGACTTGTTTGCAAGTTCACCCTCGCTCCCACTGCCGATCTGCCAAGCAATCGTTGGAGTGATCGGTAGGCTGTAGCGAAGAAATCGTGGATGTCCCCGCCGTTTCCAATAGCGAGAGGTGTACGTGGCAACCCTTACGCGAGTGCGGAGCGCGCTGACGAATGTCTTTGCCCGCGGATCTACAACGATGCCCACGTGTCCGGGCCAGACAATCAAGTCGCCGGTGTGCGGTCGAAAAGTGCGCTTGAATGCCTCAGTTCCGCTGTAGAGCACACGGGATGGCTGGTAGTCATAACTAAGCCCGATCGCATCGAACAGCGAGTTCACAAAGTGGGAGCAGTCGAGAGACGTATTCTGAATCTGAAGACCAAGCCCGACCAACTGCTCTGTCGCTTGAGTTCGCATGGATTCCTCGCCCGGCTGGTCTGATTGCGCAGCGGTGCCGCTGGGGAGCAATAGAACGAGTCCGAGAAGCAGAGGCGCTGCTAGTATGTTCGAACTTCTCATTAGCTGAAAAAGTCAAGGACTGAAAAAAGTTCGATGCGCATTTGTAAGCGCGTGCAGGGGGGAATCGAGAGAAGCTGATTTGGGGTTGAATTACTGCGCGGCTGGCGGTTTGCGCAGAATAAATGCCTTTACCGCGATCGCGTTCGGTTGCTGACCGACCGGGATGATAGTGAGCAACACCGCTCCCTGCCTAGCCGCAGTTCGGACCACGCTTACGTCGCCAGCGGCGGTATCTGCAACGAACAGAAAGTTCTGATTGGGCGAGAGAGCCAGCCCATCTGGACGACGCCCCACTGGTACCGTTATGACAAGTTTGCCGTCGTCAATGTTGTAAACCGAGACCGTGTCGGAATTGAAGTTACTGACGTAGAGAGTGGAGTTGTCGGCGCTCACCAAAGCGCGAACCGGTCCAGCGCCGATGAGGTAGGTAGCTCCCACCTCGTTTGTGCTAGTTATGATCTCTGACATCGTGTTCGCGCCGAAATTGCTGACGAAGATCTCACCGCCATCGGGCTTGAGGGCGAGATGAACCGGCGTGGACCCCACGTCCAGAATGGACAGCAGGCGATCCGCTTTTGCAATTCCAGATTCTCTGTTTACTGTCGATTCTGTTCTGCGAGAGGCAGTTCCTGATTGCCTTGGGGCCTGAGTCGGCACGTCGGGCTCGCCCATACTTAAGCCGATGACCGCTACCTGTCCGGATCCGCTGCACGCCACAAAGGCTTTTCCCGAATCGGGCAGAATCTCAACGTCGGTCGGCTGCTTGCAGACGGGAATCGAAGAGCGCACCGCCATTTTTTCGGCATCGATGACCGAAACGGAATCCCCGAGGCGCTCGGTTACGACAACTGTCCTTCCATCGAGGGAGACGCGGGCTTCCCCTGGGCCTTGTCCGACCCTGACATTCCGCAGAACGCGGCGTTGAGCAATATCGATGATCGAGACGCTGTTCGATCCGGAGTTCGCGACGTAGGCTCGCGTGCCGTCAGCTGACACGTCGACGAAATACGGCGTGCGCTCTAGTCCGAGAGTGGCAATAACTTTGTTCTGCTCAGCGTCTATCACGCTCAGGGAATTCGACGCCGTATTCACGACATAGATTTCGTTTTTCTGCGAATTAGCGGCGACGCCTGACGGATTGTTTCCGACTGGAATCGTCGCCACAGAGTTGTAGTTGCGCATATCCAAAACGGTAACGCTGTTGCTCTTGCCATTCGTTACATATGCGTACTCCCGATAGGCCGGAGGATAGTTCGGCAGCTTTTGCGTGCATCCGCCAGCGCATAGAAGAGCGAGCACCGTCAGGCTAAGTAACCGCTTGGAATGAGAGAGCACTTGGATGGGAAGAAGCCGAAGCAGAAAGTGTAGCAGCTATACGCTTGACTACCTCGCAGCCGCCGGACGTGAAGAAGCTTGTTCCGCATATGCCGCGGAGGAGTGTACTGGCGCGATCACTCCCCGATGCAGAACTGCGGCGATTTGACTGACCTCGGACATCAATGTCACAAATTGCTGTGGAATGATCGACTGGGGCCCGTCGCTTAGCGCGTGATCTGGATCGTGATGAACTTCCACAATCAGTCCATCGGCTCCAACCGCGACCGCAGCCCGTGCCATCGGTAAGACCTTGTTTCGCTTTCCGGTTCCGTGGCTCGGATCGACGAGAATCGGCAAGTGGCTGAGCCGCTGTACGGCTGGTATCAGACTGAGGTCGAGAGTGTTGCGTGTGTGATCCGCGAAGGTCCTCACACCGCGCTCACAGAGCACGACGTTGTAGTTGCTCTCGCTCATCACGTACTCCGCCGCCATGAGGAATTCCTCGAGGGTCGCCGACATCCCTCGCTTGAGCAATACAGGTTTACGCGCACGACCAGCCCGTTTCAGGAGCGAGAAATTCTGCATGTTACGCGCGCCAATTTGGATCATGTCGGCATACTCTTCGACGAGATCCAGCGATTCGTTATCGACGGCCTCGGTGACGATCAGCAGGCCGAATCGCTCTCGCGCCTCCGCCATGATCTTGAGACCTTCTTCCCCCAATCCCTGGAATGAGTATGGCGAGGTACGGGGCTTGTAGGCTCCGCCGCGGAGAAAGTGTGCTCCGGCGTTTGCAACTTGTTCGGCAACAGTAAGCGCCTGCTCGCGAGACTCGATGGAGCAAGGGCCCGCCATGATGACAATATCCTTCCCACCGATTGTCACGTGGCTGTCCGGGAAGCGAACGACGGTAGTGTCTGGCTTCAAGTCGCGGCTTACCAGCTTGTATGGTTTGCTGACACGAATGACTTCGCCAACACCCGGCATCTCTTCCAGGCTGCCTGCCTCAAGAGCGCCTTGATTGCCGGTGATGCCGATGGCGGTCCGCTGAGCTCCGGGAATAGGGTGCGCGCGCAATCCCAGAGCTTCGATCTTGCGGCAAACCTCGCGCACTTGATCTTCGGTTGCATGGGATTGCATCACAACAAGCATTCGAGGTCTCCTGAGAAGGTAAGTGCCAGTGTAATGAATTCCAGAGAATGGCGGCAATTTTACTGCGCGTGTTGCTAGGGGATCCCATTGCAGCGGCACCGCCTGACGGTTAACCGCCTGCTATGCTCGGCTTATGCCGACGAAGTGGGAACAGGAGTCCCGGGACATTCTTAAACAGCCGGCTCCCACCCAGCCTCCGAGGCTAACATCACGCCGAATTGGTATTCACACTTCCACATCCGGAGGGGTTGAGACGGCTGCAGAGCGCGCCTACCGGCTGGGATGCAACACGTTCCAGATATTCTCCTCGTCTCCCCGCATGTGGAAGGCGTATCAGCTCGCGAAGTCGCAGTGCGAGGAGATGATCCGACTGAGGGAAGAGTACCGAATTGCGCCGCTGGTGATTCACACGAGTTACTTGGTGAACCTTGCAAGTGTGACGCAACAGTTTCTCGACAAGTCTATCGAGGCGTTTCGGGGGGAAGTAGAACGCGCTTTGGCTCTGGGAGCGCAGTACCTGGTACTTCATGCCGGATCCTATCGTGGACTGCGGCGGGAAGAAGGACTCGCCCGGGCGGCAGAGTCGATTCAGAAAGCGACTAATGGCCTCGATCTTGAAGACTGTGGCTTCAAGGTCCTAATCGAGAACTCGGCTGGAGCAGAGTACTCGTTGGGCAGCTCCTTCGAGCAAGTGACGGAACTGGTGGAACGTCTGCGGCCGGTCGTACCAGTGGCGGCATGTATCGATACATGTCACATGCATGCTGCCGGTTACGACATCGTATCTCCTGAAGGCTTCGAGTACACGATGAAGTATCTCGAAAACACCATCGGCCTAAAGAACATTCCCGTGTGGCATTGCAACGATGCCAAATCGGCACGCGCATCTCGGCTCGATCGTCATGAGCATATCGGTAAGGGCAAAATCGGACTCGAACCTTTTCGGCGCTTGCTGAACGATCCGCGTACTGCTCAAGCAGCATTCATCGCCGAGACTCCTATCGACGAGCCCGGCGACGATCAGCGAAATGTCGATGCGTTGAAGAATTTGGTGGCTGACTGATTCTTGGTTCCAAGACTGCCCATAAAGCATCAATTTGGTGGCGACAACCAGGAAGCAGGGCTCTACCGACTAACTAGCACGCACTTCGCCCAAAGCGGCAAAACACGTAAAATCAAATATTCCCATGTCCAGTCAGGAGAAAACGGAAGTATTGAATGGTACCGAGCAGCCGTCTGACCGCGAGCAGCGGTACGACGCGCAGCGTATCGAGTCGAAGTGGCATCAGCGCTGGCAACAGCAGCCAGACCTCTATCGTGCAGAGCCCGTAGCCTCTGCGCGCAAGAAGTACTACGTGCTCGAAATGCTGCCGTATCCCTCCGGCGCACTGCACATGGGACACGTGCGCAATTACGCCATCGGCGACGCGCTCGCGCGCTATATGTGGATGAAGGGCCACAACGTGCTTCATCCCATGGGATGGGATGCCTTTGGTTTGCCCGCCGAAAACGCGGCGCTCAAGAACAACACGCCGCCGCGCGAGTGGACGCTGAACAACGTCGCCAACATGAAGCGGCAGATGAATCGCCTCGGATTCTCTTATGACTGGAGCACCGAGGTCACGACCTGTCTGCCTGATTACTACCGCTGGAATCAGTGGTTCTTTTTGAAGTTCTACGAACGCGGATTGGCATATCGGCGCAAGAGCAAAGTGAACTGGTGCCCAGAGTGCGCGACGGTTCTCGCAAACGAGCAAGTCGTGAATGGCTGTTGCTGGCGTCACGAGGAAACTCTTGTTGAGCAGCGCGATCTCGAGCAATGGTTCTTGCGCATTACTAACTACGCAGACGAATTACTTCGTGATCTCGACAAACTCGAAGGCTGGCCGGAGAAGGTGCGCACCATGCAGCGCAACTGGATCGGCCGCAGCGAGGGCGCGCAGGTAGACTTCAAAGTCGCTGATTCCCGCGAGAAGATCACGGTGTTCACGACTCGCATTGACACGATCTTTGGCGCGACATCGATCCAGCTTGCGCCGGAACATCCGGTTGTTTCGAAGTTGATTGGTAGTGATCCTGAACTGCTTACGAAGTTGGACGAGCTCGTGGCTGAACAGCGCGCTGCTCGCGATGCTGGCGCTCTTGGTGAAGCGGAGAAGCGTGGCTTCTTTACCGGACGCTACGCTGTAAATCCTTTCAACAACGAGAAGATTCCCATTTGGGTAGCGAATTACATCCTGATGGAATATGGCACGGGCGCAGTCATGTCGGTGCCGGCGCATGATGAACGTGACTACGAGTTCGCGAAGAAGTACGACATCGACATACGCATAGTGATCTTGCCCCGTCGCCACGATCAGGGCGAGGAGAAAGAACCTGTGTTGCCTTATACCGCAATGGATAGCTTGCTGATCAACTCAGGTGAGTTCAGCGGCCTCGGCAACGAGGAAGCTATTCAGCGGATGACGCGCTTTGCCGAAGAAAAAGGATTCGGCAAGAAAACGGTGACCTATCGCTTACGCGATTGGGGCGTTTCGCGACAACGTTACTGGGGAACTCCGATCCCGATCCTGTACTGCGATAAGTGCGGAATCGTTCCAGTTCCGGAGAAGGATCTTCCAGTCCTGTTGCCGGAGAACGTGGAGATCACGCAGCAGGGCGGTTCGCCCTTGGCCCGCGTGCCCGAGTTCGTGAATGCGAAATGTCCGAAGTGCAAGGGCGGCGCTCGACGCGAGACCGATACTATGGACACGTTTGTCGACTCGTCCTGGTACTTCTACCGTTACACGAACGCGAAGCTGGCCACTGCGGCTCTGGATTCCAAAGCTGTCGAGTACTGGTTTCCGATCGACCAATACATTGGCGGCGTAGAGCACGCAATTCTGCACCTGATTTACTCGCGCTTCTGGACCAAGGCCATGCGAGATCTTGGGCTCATCAAGAATTCTGAGCCTATCGAGCGCTTGTTCACCCAGGGCATGGTGATCAAGGGCGGCGCCAAGATGTCGAAGAGCAGGGGGAACACTGTATCTCCTGACGACATGGTGTCCCGTTATGGGGCAGACAGCACGCGTGTCTATTCGCTCTTTGCTGCTCCACCCGACCGGGATCTCGACTGGCAGGAGAATGGGGTCGAGGGCGTCAGCCGCTTTCTTGCGAAGGTTTACCGGCTGGTGATGAAGTATGCCGAGTTCTCGGGCAAAGCATCCTCGGCTCCTTCGTCGGCTGCACGAGATCTTGAACGCAAGTTGCACCAGACACTTCGCAGAGTCTCCACCGACTTTGAAGGACGCTGGCACTTCAACACCTCAATCGCTGCCATCATGGAATTGGTGAACGCGATCACGGCCGCTGAGGGGCAAATTGCGTCTGGCGCGATTCCCGCGAAGCAGGTGTCGTCCACTCTTCGGACGCTGGTGCTAATGCTGGCGCCGTTCGCCCCCTACCTGGCGTCAGAGTTATGGGAGACGTTCGGCGAAAGGTCGCAGTTGCTCCGGGAACCCTGGCCGAAGTTTGATCCCGAATTGGCACGAGAAGAGCAGGTTGAGATTCCCATCCAGATCAACGGAAAGAATCGATCTCGCATTGTCGTGCCCGCCGGGCTCGATGACGAGGAAGTCCGTGCGCGCGCCTCGGCCGACGATAAGATTCGCGCCTTGCTCGACGGGAAAGAGATCGTCAAAGTGATCGTTGTGCCCAACAAGCTTGTGAACATCGTGGCTCGTTGATGTCTCGCAATGGACTGCTTGAGGGCATTCGGGAAATAGGCCACGATCCCGCTTTGTTGCTGACCGAAATAGGATGGCGGTGGAGCTTCGGCGCCATCGCTGTTCTCGTTGCAGCAGTCTCAACATTTCTCATCCTGGACAGCGTTAGCGTTGATCCGCGCAGGCTGCAAGCCATGGCTACGCTGAATCCATTGCAACTGGCTCAAAACATCGTGGAAGGCATCGCTTCGATGGGTGCGCTCCTGTGGCGTGTAGCCTTCGCTGCCGGACTGCTCCTGACCGTAATCTGGGTGCTGATCAGTGCTCTCGGTCGTTACGCTACGCTCGCCCGACCTGCTCTCAAGCCGGGAGCAAGCCTGCAAGTCTGCTTCGTCCTGAGCGTAATTCGCGCCATGCTTGCGCTTGCGAGTATCGCAGCGTGGTTCATCGCAGGGATGTTTGCCGCCATGCTTGGATCGGCGACCTCGCGGAGTGGCGCGCCAGACCTCGGCCTGATGTCTACAATTCTATGCTTGGCATTTCTCGTGATTGTGGGTGTGTGGTCAACGTCGAATTGGTTTCTGTCTTTGGTACCACTAAGACCCGAGCCTACCTGGACTCAATGCCTTCTGAGCACCCTCAGCTTCATCCGGTCGCGACGTGATGAGCTGCTGGAGATCTCAATCGTCAACGGAATCTTGCGCGGTGGATTGTTGCTGGTTGCAGTTCTCTTGTCGCTGGCGGTCAGCAGCGTAATTACAAATGCTCGAATCCTTGTTGCCGATCTGCTCGCGATCTCGTTGCTCTATTTCCTGGTTGCCGACTTCTTGTACATGACGAGACTGGTCGCATTTCGAAGGCTGCGGGATGAACCCGTGTCACAGCTGCCCTCGGCGGTGTTCTCGCATGCAGACCCAAGAACAGCCATGGCACAGGCGGGGACGCCTGTGCCACCTAATTCGTTCTAATCGATAAAGTCCACACGCGGGCGGTGTGGAATAATTCCGCGCTCGTATCCCATTTCCAGCAATCGAGTGATCGCCTGGCGACCTTCCTGACCGTAGTCAAGAGTGCGCTCGTTTACGTACATGCTTACAAATCGACTGGCGAGCTGTCGGTCAAGGTCGCGTGCGAACTGCATGGCATATTCGAGCGCCTCATCGCGATGATCGAGTGCGTACTGAATACTTTCCCTCAAGGCGACAGAAACTTCGTGCATGAGTTCCGGGCCCAGATCGCGCTTGATCGCATTTCCTCCCAGCGGCAGCGGCAGTCCGGTTTCCTCGCGCCACCACTTGCCGAAGTCCACGATGCGTTTCAAGCCTGCCTTCCCGTAGGTGAGCTGGCCTTCGTGGATGATCAGCCCCGCTTCGAATCGTCCGTTGAGAATCTGGGGAATGATTTGATCGAAAGGAACGACTTCGGTTTGGATCTCCGGCGCAAACAGCTTCAGGACCAGGTATGCCGTTGTAAGCGTTCCCGGGACAGCGATTTTCTTGGACTTTAGCTCCTCGACCGTGTAGTCCCGGTTGGCGACGATCATTGGACCGTAGCCCTCGCCCACGCTTCCGCCGTTAGGCAGCAACGCATAGCTATCCTGCAGGTACGGATAGGCATGAAAGGAGATGGCGGTCAGGTCGTAGAACGCTTCGCGAGCCTTCCGATTCAAGGTCTCGATGTCCGAGAGCGTATGCGTGAACTTCAAGCCGGGAACCAGGACTTTGTTCGTCGCCAAGCCGTAGAACATGAAAGCGTCGTCGGAGTCTGGGCTGTGCGCCACCGAAATCTCGCGAGGCTGAACCGACACGGAACCGGTGGAGATGGACGAAACGGAGCTGGACATGGTGCTCTCAGTGTACCTGTTTGAGGATGAAAATCCGGTGAGGGGTTTACGTCAGGATGCGCCCAGGGACAGGAAGACGTACGCGCCAAAGCAAAGAACAGGGGAAATAACAGGGCATTTTTGAATTCGATCTCAAAACACTGGAATTTTGCCCAAAATACGCAAATTTTGCTTTAAGGCAGGGAGATAACAGGGAGTTCTGTGGATTTCTCCATAAGTGCATCATCAGCAAGGTGGTTAGCGCTGCTTGCGGCAGGATTCAAAAAAATAACAGGGACCGATCAGGGAGCTTCCGAAGCTATGCCGACGTCTTTGAGCGGGGTGTAACGCCGACCGCGGCTGCGACGGCTGCGATGCTCTTCAGCACTTCGCCCGGGATGAAGGGCAGGACCGCAATCGCCAGAATCGTCGAAGCCGGCTTATGGATCAGGGTGGCCAGCCAAAGAGCGCCCGAGGCAAAGACCAGAACGCTGCAAGCCACTGCTCCGAGAGAGAAAGCGATAATCCGTGAGCGGCGCGAGAATCTGTCCGCAATTAAACCTGCAACCAGTGCCGCGAAGGGATACGACATCAGATAGCCGCCAGTCGGGCCGAGGAGCTGAGCCACTCCACCCGGTCCATGCGGACTGAAGACCGGCAACCCCGACGCACCCTCGAGGAGATAGAGAACCAACGCGGCCGAAGCCCGCCATCCTCCCAGAGACAGAGCCAGAAACATCACGCCAAAGGTCTGAAGCGTAATCGGTACAGGAGTGAACCACAGCGGAATGGAGATGTGAGCACAAACTGCCATCAGCAAGCTGCTACCGACAACGAGAGCGGCGTCAAGAGCCCGAAGCCTTCCAAAATTCTCAACCTTATGATCTGTCCTGCCTGCAAGTGCTTGCGCCATGAATCTCTTTCAGCCCTCAAGAACGATCGGTATGGAAGCTGCCGTGATCGCGCTCAATCTGTTCCAGTTCCCGCCGCAGAGCGGCATCAGACGCACGCATCCGGTGCCGCCGGATTAGAAGCAGCACAGCCGTGATGCTCCCAGCGAGCACCACGAACGAGATCAGAAGGATTAGAAACAGCACCTTCATGACCGATAAGGATACCAGAGTTCAACGTCGCCTCGGCCACCCGAAAGCCCGTGAACTCCACGTGTCGAGCCACCCAGCTGCAGAAATCCGCCTAATGCGAAGGAATCAGGCAGCGAGGCGTTCGGAGAGGAAAGCCATCGCTTCCCGCATGGTCTGGTCTGGATCAAGGCCGATTGGGAATATGGGGTCCTGCATCTTTTTCCAGACTCCGTCAGTTTGAACGTAGACAGACACGTAGTAAGGAATGTCCGGATTGGAATAGGAATGCCAAAGCTCAAGCCGATACGCCTGCCCGCGAATCACAATCAGGCCCGTTTTGATCAGCTCCCAAGCTTCGTTGATTCCGGGAAAGTTGCGGTAGTCCTTCAGTGCGTCCATTTCGATAAATTCCATTCCCATCTGAGCCGAATCGCTCCCTGGATGCTTCAGGGTCCCTAGTCGCCGATATCCTTTCGATCCGCTGACGGTGGCTTTTGCGGCGGAGCTTTGAGTATCACCTTGATTCCTTTGCCCTTGCCGCCTGCCGACTGCGCGTCTTCGCGATCACTGGCCTTAAATTGCGTCCAAGGACCGGCTTTCATGTCACGTAGTAGCGGAGCCTGCCAGGCAAATTCGGGATGTTGCGCAAGAAACTCCTTGGCGCGGAAATCTGCCCCGCAGGGATGTCCGGCGCGAGCCACCAACTGCATCTTGCCCGTCATGTCGCTATCGGTAGCCTTGCCTTGCACCGCGCCTCCGGGATAGTACGGCTCCCAGCCCCATACTTCGATCCCCCGCGGGCTTGTATCGCTGTGGCCGCACAATGCACGCTCGTTCGCTTCTTCTTTCTTTTGGTAAGAATCAAAGTGGTCCGAAAGGAATTCTTGAGCCATGGCGACATCGATCTTTCCCTTGTTCTGCGTCATAAGCTCCTCCCATCGCGCGTGACGCGCATTGGGCGAAGTTCTCATGTCGTTCGGATCGAAATCAGTTTCGTCCTTGATGAGATCGGGGTCGCGGGCAAAGTTCGAGCTCACGAAGTACCCGTCTTTCGACCGCCACAGAGGTGTGTGCTTCAGTCCCAACTCGAGATACGCGACTTCGTTGGTCTTGCGGTCACCGATGAGCCAATCGTTCGCGTATCCGCCGTTGTTGCCTTCCTTCATGATGCGGACATAGTCGTCAATGGAATTCGCATACTGCAGCGCCTTGCGCGAGCGAACGAACTCGGGAATTCCGTTTGGATCGAAGCCATAGAACTGCGTGAGCGTGGTTTCCGTGATCATGATGCCGGACGAATTCACACCGAAATCGTCATCCGAGGTGATGACGCCGGGGAAGCCGTCCATCAGAATGCTGTTTCCGCGCTGCGGGACGATGTCAAACATCACGACCCAGCGTGCGCCGGTCAGGTAGCTGGTCCAGTTGTTGTGCGCGATGACGATCTTGCCGTCTTTCGTGTAACTGCCGGTGGCAATGAAAGCACTGCAGTTGCCGGGTGGAAGTAGCTGTGGCGGATTCAGTGCCGCTTCTTTTTTATTCAGCCACGGCACGTAGTAATCGGGAACTTCCTCGAAGGCATTGAGGGCGACGACGTCCCAGACGTCCAGCTTGCTGCCCTTCGCCTTGAGGCCGTCTGCGATCCCTTGCAACTCCTGCCTGTATTCGGCTTCAATGTGCGGCCAAAGCACCTCGCGCGCAGTCTTGCGGAAGAACTCCCAGTCGCGCTGCGTATTGTGCGTATCGAGCAGGCGAACAGCCTGGACAGCATCCTCGATCTCCGGCGCAAGCAGGTATCCATGTTGATATCCGATGTTGCTCGGCAAGCCTTCCAGGTGAACGTAGATCCACCCACCACGCTCAAAGCGATAGGACTTTCCCAGCCGGGAGGCGGTGACGTTGCTCTTAGCGAATGTGGTGGAGGAGAGGATCATGATGAAGAAAATTGCCGATAGGAACGCAAAACGGCGAAGTATCACCAATTGCTCCTGAGACATAGGATGAGGGGATTATTAGGGGTAGCGATATGCCGCGTCAAACACCAGAGGCATCAGCTCGCCATTACTTGAGTTTGTCATCCTGAGTCCGCCGCGGCGGGCGAAGGATCTCCCGCGATGCACCGGACTTAATTGCTCTGTCGCGGCTCTTTCACGAGGATTCTGGCCGAAGAGCCGGTATGCGACGACGCAGTTCGAACATTCCCGGGAGGTCCCTTCGACAGACTCAGGGCCAACGTAAAGCCTCAGGATGACGGCGGTTAGACCGGCCTTTGTAAGACTCGAAAGAAACAGTCATGCTGCCCGGCTGGGCTCCATGTTTGGAGGCGGACAACTACGCGAGAGCTGCCTTCAATTCTGTACCGTACACGTCGTACCAGGGAGTCGCAGCTTTCAATCTTTCATTCACGTTCTGGATGTTCTTCACTCCCTCGGTCTTCATCCATTCGACGAACGCTTTTTCTCCCTGCTTTGCAAACACGGGAACGCCGGCTGCCCACGTGGCGCGTCCGCAGAGCACGCCGTTGAATTTCACGCCGGACTCAGCAGCCAGCTCCAGCGTCTCTGAAAATTCTTCATTGCTTACCCCAGCCGACAGATAGATGAACGGCTTCCTGGCAACCGCGGCGGATTTACGGAACAGCTCTAGCGCTTCCTTGCGTGAGTAGGCGGCGCCTTTGCCGGCGTAGCTCTTCGTGCCTTCGACAAATTTCATGTTGATCGGCACTTCGGCTTTCATGACGTCGATTCCGTAATTCTCTTTTGTGAACTCTTCCATGCTTCGGATCACGCTCTCAGGCTTGCGCTTTGCGTATTCCAAGCCTTTTTCATCGCCGCCCTGGGGATCGTATCCGACGAATTCGAGAAAGTACGGAATGTCCTGCCCGCGGCACTCGTCGCCGATGCGCTCGACAAATGCATGCTTCTCATCGTTGATCTCTTTGGAATCGAACGGGGAGTAATAGATGAGCACCTTGATGCAATCCGCACCGGCTTCCTTCAATCGGCGAACCGACCAATGGTTCAACAGATCGGGAATGCGGCCGGGCCGATTGTTGTCATATCCCGTCTGTTCGTAGGCGAGCAGCAGGCCGGCTTTCTTATTGCGACGCTTTGCAGCCGGCAGTCCGTACTCTGGATCGAGCAGGATTGCGCTGGCATATTGAGTGAGCACTTCCGAAACGATGCTCTTGAAGTCCTCAAGCATGCTTTCAGGAACATTGGGCACGCCTTTTTCTTTGGCAAGAGACTTCTGCAACGATCCACGCTGATCCATTGCAGCGGCAGCGATTACGCCGCGCGAGTCGGAGACTGCTTTCATGCCGGCAAGTTTTCCGGGTGTTGGTTTCACGTGAATTCCTCCTCGGGAATTGCTTCAGATTGTTCGAGACGCGTCTTCAGAGGGTCTCGACCGGCCGGCAATGGTGCGGCCAGAGCTACGGTGATGACGAACGCGATTCTAGCTTACAGCAACCAGCGCTTCTAGCGAGCGCTCTCTATCGCGGCCTTCTGCAATGCCATCAGATCAAGAATCCCTTGCTTGGCAACTCGCAGCAGCTCGGCAAGTTGCTTGTCATCAAAAGCCACCTGCTCGGCCGTAGCCTGTACTTCGACAAAGCGGCCAGCGCCAGTCATGACCAGATTCATGTCTACCTCGGCTCGCGAGTCCTCTTCATAGGCGAGATCGAGGAGCACGGCTCCATCGACGATGCCCACGCTGGTGGCGGCAACACTGTCACGCAACGGTGATTTCTTCAGAGTTCCAGCAGCCAGCAGCCGCCTCAGCGCCAACGCCAAGGCTACATAAGCGCCAGTAATGGACGCGGTACGCGTGCCTCCATCTGCCTGGATCACGTCGCAGTCCATGAAGATTGTGCGCTCGCCTAATTGTGACAAATCGACAACAGCCCGCAGTGACCTGCCAATAAGGCGCTGGATCTCGTGCGTGCGCCCGCCGATGCGTCCCTTGCTCGACTCTCGTGGAGTCCGCGTGAGAGTGGCCCGTGGCAGGATGCCGTACTCACTGGTAATCCATCCCTTCCCACTGTTACGGAGGAAACCGGGTACGGTCTCCTCGATGGACGCTGTACAGATAACACGCGTGTGTCCAACTTCGATCAGCGCGGATCCTTCAGCCATGCTGTTGTAATCAGGAGTGATGCGAACGGGACGCATCTGTTCTGGAGTGCGATTGTCGCTGCGAAAAGAAGACATGAGAGAGGACTATTTAATCATGGAGAGAAGTACCGGCGGCGGTAGCCGCTGAGTTAGTCATACATCTCCTGTTCTCCGACTAGTGGCCCACCGACGCACCCAGCGGCTACCGCCGCCGGTACTGATCCCGATTGACCTCTGTCCTTTCCCGACATAGGATGACCCAAGCATGTCCCCCCATGTCTGCGCCCACGATCCATTCCGGCGGAATGCTCGGACGGTACCGTCTCCTCGAGCAGATCGGCGCGGGCGGAATGGGAGTCGTCTATCGTGCCCATGACGAGCGACTTGACCGCGATGTAGCCATCAAGCTACTGAACCCGGGAAGTATCCGAAGTGCTATTGCGAGGCATCGTGTACGCAATGAGGCTCTCGCACTATCGAGACTCAGCCATCCCAACATCGAGACGATTTTCGAGTTCGACACGCAGGACGATTGCGACTTTCTGGTGGTCGAACTCATTCATGGCGCTTCGCTGGACGAGTTACTCAGTAAGGGACCCCTTCCAGAAACCCTCGCAGTCTCACTCACCGTGCAACTGTTGCGAGGTCTGGCGGCCGCACATGAAAAGGGAATCATTCACCGCGATCTCAAACCGTCAAACCTGCGGCTTACTCAAGACAGCTTCCTCAAGATTCTGGACTTTGGACTTGCGCACATTCGCGACCAGGAAGAACCCGAAAAACACAACCTGACTACCGAAACTCACAGTACCGTTCTCTCCGGCACTTTGGGATACATGTCGCCCGAGCAACTTCGGGGGGCGCGCCCCGATTCTCGAAGCGATATCTATGCCGCTGGCCTCGTCCTCTATCAGATGTGCACGGGACGGATGCCATTTACCGAATCGGGAGCGATGCTCATCGATGCAGTCCTGAACAAATCGATACCTCCACCGCGCAAGGTGAAGCGAGACATAACTCCCGAACTGGAAGCGGTGATACTTAAGGCCCTGGAGAAGGATCCGAAGATCAGATTTCAGTCTCCGCGGGAGATGCTGGCCGATCTAGAGATCATTGCTGTTCCGGGAACACGATCCCGGAGGGGACAAATTTTGCAGATATCGGCAGTGGGCCTGCTCGTCATTGCTATCGGACTGATCAGTGCGCTGGAATATCGCAGAATCGCTGGCTGGATTGACCGACGCCTACATCCCGTTCCTCCAAATAGATACGTAGCGGTGATGCCGTTTCGCACAGTGAACAACGATGATCCGGCGTTTGACCAAGGTCTCACAGAAGCCGTCGCCGCTCGACTGATGGAGATTACCGCCGCTCAGCCTGTACAAGTGGTTTCGCCCAGAGAGCTGCAGGCGGAACATGTGACCGACATACAGGATGCTCGCAAGAAGCTTGGAGTGAACCTCGGGCTTGAGGGCAGCCTGATGCGATCTGAAGGGAACACACGAGTGACTCAGACACTGGTTGATGCGGCGACTCGGCGGTTGCTTCGAGCGGCAAACTTCGACACTTCGAAGACAGATGTTTTCGCATTGCAGGATCAGCTCGTGGATAAAGCCGTACAGATGCTCGAAATTGAAATCCACCAAGGGCTTGGCGAGCACAGGAATGGCACAACAAATTCCGAAGCATTTCGAATGTACACTCGCGGCATAGGATTTCTGCAGGGCAGTAATCCAGAAGACACGCAAAGTGCGATTAGCCAGTTCCAGCAGGCGCTGGCGATCGATCCCGGTTACGCCGAAGCTCATGCCTCCCTGGGCTTGGCCTACCTTCAGCAATACCTAATGAATAAGACCCAAGATCTGGTAGCTAAGTCACGAACAGAATGTGAAAAGGCCGGGGCATTGAATATTCATTTGGCTCGGGCAAAAGTCTGTCTGGGTAAAGTACAGCTCACGGTTGGCCAATATGAACCCGCTGTGTCTACGTTTCAGAGCGCGGTCAGTGCTGATTCGAATGACGACGAGGCCTATCGCGATCTAGCTCTTGCCTATGAGCGTCTCAATCGCAATTACCTGGCAGAGGAAACTTACCGAAAAGCGATTCAAGTTCGCCCGTCTTCCGCGGCAGGTTATGTTCGATACAGTCTCTATTTAAGTCATCAGGCTAAGTATTCAGCTGCGGCGGAGCAGCTGCGTAGGGCGGCTCAATTGTCGCCTGACGATGGACGAGTCTGGTCAAGCTTGGGTGGCGTGTATTACCTGAATGGTCAATACAATGAGGCGCTGGTTGCGCTTCAGCGTGCGATAGAGCTACGCCCGAATTATGCTCCTTACACCAATCTGGGACACAGCTACTTCGCCTTAGGAAGATACGAGGAGGCCATTCGAGCTTTCGAACAGGCCTTGAGCCTGGGTGGACGCCAAATTCAGACCCACGGCAATCTTGCCCGAGCATATTATTGGTTTCCAGCCACACGACCTCTCGCCGATGCCGAGTATCGGAAGGCGCTGGAGCTCGTAGCTAACGAACTAAAAGTTAATTCCAACGATGCTGACGCACATCTTCTGGCAGCTCAATACAATGCCATGCTGTCGCGGCGTGCGGAGGCAATCGGCAATCTCAATTTGGCACTTAGTGCTAGACCAAATGACGCCGAAACGTTATACTTCGCAGCCATCGTACATAATCAGCTCGGGAATAAGCCTGAAGCGCTGTCCTGGCTGAAGAGGGCGGTCCAGCGCGGCTATTCACCAACGGAGATCGCTCTTACACCTGAGTTAAGTTCGCTGAAGAGCGAGCCAGAGTACAAAGCCATAATAACGAAGTAATCTCGGCCAACTTGATTCATCCCCCAAATAGGTTCATCCCTAGCAGTCTCTATTCGGTCGTGGGACACTTTTGTTCCAGTCCCTATCGGGCCATAGTCATCGGAAGAACGAGAGAATGAGGACCAAAGGTTATGCGGAGCAAAATTCGTAATCTACTATCCATTCGCCTATGTGCTGTGTGCATTCTGGTTACATGTGTACTGTGCTCCTCATGTGGCGAAAAACGAGGTGGTGGCGGCGGAAGTAGGAATATCAAGTCGGTTTCGTGCTCGCTGCCCAACAATCCCAACGGGCAGTGCATCGCGTGTGAGTATAGCGGTGCAGGGTTCTGTGGGATCACGGTCGGTTGGTTGAAACAATTGCCTCTAGGAGCTGGCCACGCTCCGATCCTAATTCGTCCTAATGACCAAATCCTCTGGATCGGTGACAATGGCGAAGACGTTCAGATTGACAAGACGAAGATGAAGGGGGTGCTGTGTGATGACGAAGATAAACCCGATCCAAAAGCGCCTAAAGATCCACCTATAACCGATCCAGTGGATGCGGGATACAGTGGAAGCCACAAGCTAAAGCTTTCCAGCGCAAGACCGGAAAGTAAGGGTTTTTGTTACAAACATTTCCTGCATTGGGACAAGGGAATTTTTGGAGGACATGGCGATATTGATCCGCACGTCTACATTGGGGATGGGACCTAACACTCCGCAGAAATACGCCGTCACTTGCCGAGTAGGTATTCGGCACCAAAGGAAGTAGCCACTAAAAGAAAGGTAAAGTCGATGAGAAAGATAGGTTCGTTCGCGACTGTGATTTGCTTAATGTCGGCGTTTTGTATAGCCCAAAAGATCGAACAGGTTTGTGGCGCTCCGATCTTTTCGAAAGACACACATGGCAATCCAGACGTTGTCGTGTGTCCCTCAGATACACCCAACGAGTGCAAGATTAGCCTCAGTTTCCTTAAGTGTCTCTCGGTTTCAGGGGATCCGGCGATTAGAGTGAATCGCAACGACAAAATAGAGTGGTATTCAGATCAAAAGGACAAGAATGGCAACCTCATAGTATTCAAGTTTGAGCCGTTCAGGCAGGTGGGTCCGAATAAGCACGAGAAGTGCTCTGCTCCTGGCGGCCACGATCAGGAGCCGTTTCCGGATGCGCACGGTAATGGGTACGCCTTCAGATACATCGAACATGTCCATGCGATGTCTGTGAGGAAGTCTTGCTTTGAGCACGTGTTGAAATTGAGGGATACCACCCACACCGGTGAATATGACTTCGACCCTCACGTGATCATTGGAGACGGCACTGAATACCTTTCGAAGGAGGCTTACGCTTGGTTTAAACCTAATAAAGCAACAAGTCATTAAAGACGATGGGAACAGCGACTAAAGCAGGCGATTCGAGTAAAAGAAGGCTTCCCAATCTGGCGTCGCTCACAAGAAGTGAATAGGTCGAGGGTATAGGTATTTGTGTGCAGCTAATAGCGCTAAGACGCGAGCTGCTGATGGTATTCGCGCTGGCCTCTCCGGATCGAGTGCTCCATCGAAGTAGAATTATAGTGTGATGGTAACGGGGCTGGTCGGCCTCTCGTACTTCAAAAACTCAAATCTGCCTGCTGAGCCAACGGCCTTCCTTGTGCGAAACTGAAGAAGGTCTTAAAAGCCGGGATGGCGAAACTGGCAGACGCAGCGGACTTAAAATCCGCAGGGCTTAAAAGGCCTGTGGGGGTTCGATTCCCCCTCCCGGCACCACGCAGTTTGGGTTTTGCGAACTGAAATTCCCGAAACTCGGGCTTGCCGTCTGAATCCCGTATTAGTCGCGAAGTTTCGCCAACAAATCCTGTGGGTGAACCGGCTTAGCGAGGATTTCGAATTGATGTCCTTTAGCTCGCGCCTTTTCTAGCAGATCTGCTGTCGCTGCCTGTCCGGAAAAGAGAAGGATCTTGCAGGACGGTAGGAATTGGCGAATGTTGATGGCGGCGTCGATTCCGTTCATGTCTTCCATGATGACGTCGCTGATAATCAGGTCAGGGCGCTCGCTTCGAGCTTTCTCGATCGCGCCCGTGCCGCTGTAAACTGCGGTCGCCGTGAATCCGTTTTGATTGAGAATAATTGCCAGCGTATCGGCGATTACGCGCTCGTCATCGACTACCAGCACTCTGGGTTTGGTTTTTCCGCCGTTGTTATCTCTCATCCGTCCTTATCCATGGATTCCCAGCGGCCAGTGGACTGGGTCGGGGAATCCGGCGATTGCAGCGCGTAACAAATCTGTTTCGATTATAGCTGAAGCAGCCCTCTCTCATGTGGCGTGCCGGTTCTCGGCGTCCCAAGCCTCCGGAGGAAATTACTCGATGCTCACGGCCACGTCGCGCCGCACAAACACTTGTGCGGCGAGAAGAAGAATGATCGCGGATTCTGCAAGCCCAGTGATTATGGCCGAAAGTGGAATTGACGCGGCAAATGGGTCGGAGCCTCCGAGCAGTGCGGCGACCGGGGCGAGAAACGGGTTCGCGTCGCGGAGAGCAAACGGTGCGAACGCCAACGCTGCCGCAATCGCTGCTGCAAAGAATGGATAAAGAAGAGTCGACAGAAATAGTGCCACCGCGGCCGTCCATAACGAAGCCACTATGCCGCAGACGAATACTGTAAGGACGGCCCTTGCGACGAGGTCCGATACTCCGATCAGCCACAATGTGGCGGCTCCGATCGATGCGAAGTAAGCCATGGCGAAGTATGCAGAGCCGAGCAATAGACCGGCGAGATATTGCTCCCTGCTTACTGCCTTTGAGAGCACTCCGATGATTCGCCGCGAACGCTTCTCGTTATAAATGGCGGAGCTGGCCAGAAAAGCGAGCACCACAACTCCGTAACGAACCTCCATTTGCACGATTTCGGAAACGTCTTCTCGACTGGTGGTTTGGTGCGGAATCCGAAGGAAGCCTCCCAACAGAAACGGCCAGCCCACCAACGCAAGTAGCAACCAGCGATTCTGCCGCACGAAACTCTTTGCCAGAAGCAGGATCGGAGTCATTGCACTTCTCGGTCCACGGATTCGGAGTTCGTCATCAACTCAACAAACAAGTCTTCCATGGTTCGCGTTTTGGGAACGACACTGACTAGTGTGCCTCCGGCGGACCAAATCTGCTCAATTGCAGCTCGTTGCTGTGCTGCAGAGACGGTGAACACCAGACGACCATCCTCGACGTGGGAACTCTGTGCGCCTGACGGTGCAGCCTTCAGGCCCGATGCAGTGATTTCAAAGCCACCAGAGTCGAGCAGTAATTCCTGAGTGCGTCCAGACTTCACGACGCGGCCCTTTTGGACGAAGACCACACGATCACAAATGAGTTCGACCTCCGAGAGTTGATGAGAGCTTAGAAGGACACTCCTTCCTCGTTGGCGGTTCTGTAACAGTAGTTCCCGAACTTTGAGCCGCGACAATGGATCGAGCGCCGATGTGGGCTCGTCGAGAATCAGCAAATCCGGATCGTTGATCAGAGCTTGTGCGATTCCAACTCGTTGCAGCATTCCACGCGAGAATTTGCCGATGTTTCGATTTGCGTCTTCCGTCAGTTCGACTGCTGCAAGCAGGTCGTCCGTCCGATGCGAGAGTTCGGGTTCTCGCACTCCATTGAGGGCGCCGCAGAATTTCAGGACCTCGCGCGCAGTCTGGTGGTAAAAGGCCGGGCTCTCCGAAAGAAAGCCGAGCTTTCGTCGAACTGATACTGTTCCGAATTTTTGACCGAGCAAGGTGCCGCCCCCGGCAGTGGGTCGCGCTAAGCCCAAGGCAATGTGTATTGCGGTTGTCTTGCCGGCGCCATTCGGACCAAGGAATCCAACGATCTCGCCTGGTTCCACACGCAGACTGAAATCGCGTAGCGCCCAGTGTTTGTCTCGCAGGACGGAACGATACAGCTTGCTGATGCCTTCAAACTCAAGCACTGGGTTCATCGCTGCGATTGTAAGTCAGCAAAGAAAAATGCCCTCGGCGCACCGAGGGCAAAGTAATCGAGGTTCTCGAGTCTATGTCTTCGCAAAGATTATGACCAGCGTGTAGAGAGCGAGCGACTCGATCAGGGCCAAGCCGAGAATCAGGAAGAGCTGGATTCCGGCGCGTGCTCCGGGATTGCGTGCCAGCGCTTCGGCTGCAGACGCGGTAGCGCGTCCTTGGCCAATTCCGCACAGGCCTGAGGCGATTCCCATGCCGATGCCGGCACCGATCGGAATTGCCCAGTTGAAGGTTGGTGCCGTGCCGCCTCCAGCTTGCGCATAGAGCGGTGAGGCAATGAACAGAATTGCCATTGCCAACAGAACAAAGGTGAACTTACGCATGGTTGTGCTCCGTACTATGAATTGCTGCAAGGAGGTGGTTGACGCTCACCGAGCTGGCGCCCTCACACTTGCAGCTTCAAGCCAGGACCGCCTGGCGAGAACTTTGTCCTTTGCTGTGATTCCGAACGTAGTGAGGAATCCCTATGGCTACCACGCATTTTGGGCGCGGTGGGGATTCCTCACTTCGTTCGGAATGACAAGCAAAAAAGAAATCAATGTTCTTCGGCCACGGCACCGGCAAGGTACACGGTCGCCAGTAGAACGAAGATGTATGCCTGAAGCAGGGCAACGAATAAGTGCAGGCCGAGAAAAATTACCGGAATACCAATCGGGATCAGGGAGAAGAAGACCAGCGTTACCAGATCACCGGCAAAAATATTGGCATAAAGACGAATGGTGAGCGACATCATGCGAGCGATGTGGCTAATGATCTCGATCGGAATCATCAGGGGAGCGAGAAGAGGCATCGGTCCGGTGAAGTGCTTCGCATACTTCAACACGCCCTGTTTTCTGATTCCGTGCCAGTGATAGTAGAGCCACGCGACCATTGCCAATCCCAGCGGCACGGCCGGAGTGGCGGTCGGCGATACGAATCCCGGTACCAGGCCGATCAGATTGCTGATGAGGATGAACGATCCTAAAGCGACAAGAAACGGCGTGAATTTCTCTGTGCCGTGCGCGGGAATGATCTCTTCGCTCTGATGATTGACGAACTCCTCGACCACTTCGAATGCTTGCTGCATCGCCCCCGGACGATCGACGGAAATCCGCGATCGAGTCCATACAAAGAGCACCAGAAGGATGCAAACAACCAGAATCTCCATGGCGAAGAAGTTGTTAATCGGAGCCGCAGGATTGTAGGTAAAGAGGTACTGGCTCTTTTCTCCTGCAGCAACAGGATGCGCTCCGACCGCCGACAGAATGCGAGCTGCGATTCCGCCAAAGTACTGGTTCAAAAAGTGTGTAAAAAACAGTTGTTCTGTCATTCAGGAAATCGAACTGAGTTGATCAGTAACCGCGGCGCCACGATCCGTACAGCTCGTATCCGGCCTCAATCATGATGCCGACTGCCGGAATTCCGAGCCCGACCAGGAGGCCGTACGCGCTCATCGCGGAACTCTTGAATATAGCATAGCCCGCTACGGCGATGATTCCGTAGCGCAGCACGAAGCGCAGCACCAATCCTGATGAACGCCGCTCACCGGAGCTGGCTATTACGCGGTCCGCGAAGGCAATCACCAGCTTCCTGAGTGAGAGAAAATTGATGATCGCGACTACTCCGCCGACGACAAAGCCGACAGCGAATCGATGATTGAAAAATATCCAGAAAAGCACGGTTAAGCAGGGAAGGAGTACTGCGAGAATGCGGATGATTCGTTCGTAAGCAGCGGCGAAAAAGTGCTCGTCTGAGCTCGGCTGCTTCAGGCCCGGCGACTCCTCACTCATCGCCTGCCTTCAACGCCACTCGGAAGAGTTGAACGAATCCGGCTGCGATTCCAAAGCCGAGGCCAACAAGGTAAATCCAGTGGGTGTGGAAGTGGAGATCAAGCAAGTGTCCAATCAACCAACCCACGAACGTTGCGGCCGGAAGCAGCACACCGAGCTGAATATATTTCTCAATTGCCACCCACTTATTCTTCGGCGAGTTTTCGGGTTCAGCAGACATTGGCGACCGTGCCACGAGCGAGTCTTAGTGCCGCGGAGGTTGCAGGTAGAGATGCGATCCGCTGCAGCGACGCCTGTACGAGACTGTATCACTTGCGATCGCTGCTGACTCTCCCTGCGGCATCGGCTATCATCAAGTGAGAATGTCCAGTACGCTTTTGGCCAACGCTTCAGCCTCACGTTCTTCTGCCCGTCATGGCTTTCAAACGGACGATGCCCGCCTGCGTCCTGTTGCCGAAAAAGTGCTTGCCAAAGAACGGCTGAGCTTTGAGGACGGAGTCGCGCTTTATCGCTCGCCGGATATTCTGGCAATTGGATGGTTAGCCAATCATGTACGCGAGCGATTGTGGGGCGACACTACGTTTTTCAACGTAAACCGCCATATCAATCCCACGAATGTTTGTGTTGCGGCCTGCCGACTGTGCGCGTTCGGGCGAAAAAAGGATACCAATGGCGCTTACACCATGGCGCTCGATGAAGCTTGGCAGACTGCAGCATCTGGATACTCGGAGGCGGTTACCGAGTTCCACATCGTGGGAGGATTGCATCCCGATCTGCCATTTCAGTATTTCCTGGATCTGATTGCCGGGCTGAAGCAGCGCTTTCCGCAAGTTCACCTGAAGGCCTTCACCATGGTCGAAGTGGCTTTCCTGGCAAAGCGCGCAAAGCTCACGATTCGCGAGACGCTGGAGGCACTTAAGGCTGCTGGGGTAGATTCTTTGCCTGGTGGGGGCGCCGAAATATTCAATGACCGCGTACGCCGTGTGATCTGCGATCACAAGATTGACGGCGATCAGTGGCTTGACACTGCCCGTACTGCTCACGAGCTTGGGCTCAAGTCGAACTGCACGATGCTCTACGGACACGTTGAGAATGAAGAGGATCGCGTCGATCATTTGGTGCGCTTGCGCAACCTGCAGGATGAGACGCACGGCTTTCAGACGTTCATTCCGTTGGCGTTTCATCCAGACAATACGCCCCTTCAACATTTGCCGAAGACTACCGGCATGTCGGACATCAAGCAGATTGCGATCGGACGCCTGATGCTCGACAACATTCCGCATATCAAGGCGTACTGGCAGATGCTCACGCCGAAGATTGCGCAGATCTCGCTTCGTTTTGGCGCTGACGATCTGGATGGCACAGTGATCGAAGAAAAGATCTACCACGACGCCGGAGCTACCACGCCGCAGGGCATGAGGCGGCAAGAGTTAGAACGTCTGATTCGTGAAGCCGGACGCGTTCCCGTGGAGCGCGACACCTTGTATCGGCCCGTGGTACGTACAGAAGACTCGTTCACGGTCGCGGTGTAGTTACGGAGTAGGGCAGGCCGGGCGAATGCCTGCAACGCCCAAAATTTTCACGAGGTCTGCAAGTCGATAGCCCGACACACCAGAACTCCGCCGCGTTTTCTGCAATCCTATAGCCGCATTTCCGCGCGAAAAGTGCAACACATCTATTTACGGTTGCGTCTCACCCAGCAGGTGTAAAATCTGCGACAAGAAAAGGTTGAGCCCGGGCCGGCGCGCTTCGTGCCCACAGTGGTGGACTGAGCTGGCTCTCGCGTGAGGCGTAAATGAACGTCCACTTCAGCTACAAAGCCTCGAAGAAGACAGACACAGAGCGAGAAATCAAACTACAGACCGAGAAGCTCGCCAAACGCCTGCAGGTGTTTCGGCCGGACCTTGTGCATCTGCACGGAATTGTCGCCGAGAGTTCAACCAAAGGCGGAGGCATTACTGTATCTCTCAACCTGCGCTTGCCTTCTGGACAGATGGCCACTCAAAGCACTGCGCCAACCGCAGTGGGCGCCATTAAGAGCAGTTTCCACGACCTTATCCATCAGCTCAACGCGCATAAGGATCTGCTGCGCAATCGTCACCAGTGGCGCAGAGCCTCGAAGGAGCATCGCCGAGTGCCCTTCGAGGAGACGGTTGCTTCAGTTACGAATGGCGGACCCACTCCAGGCGTGACTCTCGCAAGCCGCGATATCGATCAATATGTAGCCACAGAGCTCCCTCGCCTCAACCGATTTATCGACCGCGAGCTGCGCTATCGCGAAGTAACCGGCCTGTTGCAACCCAATCTGGTAAAGCGCGAAGAAGTAGTCGATGAAGCGATTGCCACGGCCCTTTCCGGCGAAGAGCAACGTCCGGAGAAAGTGTCGGTTGAGCGTTGGCTCTACGGCCTAGCCCTAAGTGCGATCTCGGCTGTGGCCTCGCGCAATGGGGAGGAGACCGGAACCGTGCACCTCGAGTTGCCCGCAGGGAAGCCCAATGTGAGCGGCACTGACGATGCCTACCTGCAGTTCCATCAGCCTGACGATCGGCTCAGCACCGAAGACGTTTTGCCGAACCGCGACATCAGTACTCCCGAAGCCGTAGCGCTCTCGGACGAATTTATCGATCAAGTAGAAAAAGCGCTCACCGGAGTTCATCCACAACAACGTGAGGCCTTTACTTTATTCGCCATCGAAGGCTTTACTGTGGAGGAAATCGCCGAGGTCTCAAAGCGCGATCCAGGAGAGATCAAGAAATCCATTAAGGCTGCTCGCGATCTCGTTGACCACAAGCTTCCGAATGGGAACGCTCTCAAGAAGCATCTGCTGAACAGTTCGCAGGTTGCGTAAGGCCGCTGGCTCCTAGCCACTGGCTGCTAGCGAAACCCAAAGGCAAAACCAACACCCACATCCCACGCGGATGAACACGGATTTAACGGATTCACGCGGATTGTTGGGGGGTTGAAAGCCGCGGCTTCGCTTGTTCCTGATTAGTGGGAAGTCGCCGCTGACTAATCGCTAGACGGGCACACCCTCGCTAACAAAAAGCCGGAAACCAATCGCTAAACCAGCAGACCACTTGCGAGTGGCCACACCAAGTACGAAAAGTGAATCACCCCAAAAAATCCGCGTGAATCCGTTAAATCCGCGTTCATCCGCGTGGGATGTTGATGTTGGTTTTTGTTTTTGCCAGCAGCTAGCAGCCAGTAGCTAGAAGCCAGCGGCTCGGTTATCCTTGTCGGTTTCTCTTTCCTGGAGGACCGTGCATGGGCGTTTCCCGCAGGCAGTTCCTTTCGAATGCCGCTGTTACAACTGCATCTCTTGCCATCGGTGGCGACGCAATCGTTCAAGCTCAAAATGGGAATCAGTCTTCGACACAGTCGTCCCAGTCCAGAGAACTGCCTAAGCCAAAACAGCCAGTAATCATCACCAAGGTCACCGGCAAGCAATCCATAGATCAGGCCTGGCAGATGCTGAAGGATGGCCAGGACACGCTCGAGGCAGTGTTGCTGGTCTGTAAGGCGCAGGAAGACGATCCCAATGATCAAACAGTCGGACTCGGCGGGCTTCCTAATGAAGAGGGCGTTGTGGAGCTTGACTCCTCTTGCATGCATGGTCCCACGCGCAAAGCTGGGTCAGTGGGAGGAGTAAGGAATATCAAGAATGTTTGTTTGGTGGCGCGCGATGTGATGCGTCACACGGGACACGTAATGCTCTGCGGAGAAGGCGCGGAGCGCTTCGCGGTGTCAATGGGACATCCGCGCGAGAACCTATTGACGGAACCCTCCCGCAAGATGTGGCTTCTGTGGAAGGAGACCAATTCAACTCAGGACTGGTGGGGACCGGGTCCTGATGACACCCGCTGGAAAACGCCTGAATCGCCGCAAATCACTCTGGAGCGCAAGCGGAAGAAGCTGATCGAGATGGCCGCTGACTTCGGACTCGAGCCTGAGCTGCGTGAGCGAGCTGCAGAGTACATCTTGTTCCCACCGACCGGCACGATCCATGTCTCGGTAGTGAATGAAAAGGGCGAGATGTCTGGCGCCACCACGACGAGTGGTTTGGCATGGAAGCTACCTGGCCGGCTTGGCGATTCGCCCATCATCGGTGCGGGCTGCTATTGCGATCAGGATGTAGGTTCAGCAGGCGCCACTGGCAGCGGAGAGGAAAACATCAAGGTGGCCGGCGCTCACACGATTGTAGAGAACATGCGTCACGGCATGTCGCCGCGAGAGGCAGGAATGGATGCGCTGCAGCGGATCGTGCGCAATTACGACCACGACATGAATCGTCTCCGCTATGTAGAGATGGTGTACTACATTCTTCGACGCGACGGTCAATATGCAGGCGTCAGCTTGTGGAGCAATAACCCCTCGGGTAAGCCCCTGCGCTTCGCTGTTCATGATGGAACCTCGCGCCTGGAGCAGACGGTGGCCTTACTGCAAGGAAATTCGATCTCCTGGCCAGCAGAGCCGAAGCCTGTTGAGGAGAAACGCTGAGCAATCGCAAAGATCTTCCGCTCTCCGGCAAGTCCGCTCTGGTCACGGGCGGGGCACGTAGGATCGGCCGCGAGATAGCACTTACACTGGCTCGTGCCGGGGCAGATGTCGCCCTCACTTATCTCAGTTCACCGCAGGAAGCGATCGAAACCGCGGCCCAAATTAATGCTCTCGGTGTGCACGGCGTCGCCGTGCGCTGCGATCTGCGCGACGCAAAGGCGATCCCCAACAGTGCGCGACAGGCGATAGACCAACTTGGGAAGCTCGACTTGCTCGTCAACAACGCGGGTGCGTATCAGACTCGAAGCTTCGGCGAGATTTCGGTCGAGGAGTGGGATCAGATGTTTGCCGTGAATGTTCGCAGTGCGTTTCTCATGACGCAAACATGTGCTCATGAACTTCGCAGCCGCCATGGCCGAATCATCAACATCGGATCGCTTGGCGGCATTCGCCCATGGGCCACCCATGCTCACTATTGTGCTTCAAAAGCGGCACTGCATATGCTCACCCAAACGTCGGCCAAGGCGCTGGCTCCGGACGTGTGCGTAAATTGCGTGGCTCCCGGCATGATCGATCAGGGCGAATCCGAAAGGGGAAGCGAGACCCTGAAGCATTTTGCCGAGAAGACTCCCATGCAAAGAAACGGCAACGCAATGGAGGTCGCACAAGGAGTCTTGTTTTTTGCCACGTGTCCAGAGTTCATTACCGGCCAGATACTGGCGGTAGATGGCGGACTGGGGCTGGCTTAGCGGCGGAGTTCATCGCTCCAAATGTTTTGCTTGCGCAAGTAGTGCTCCATGTAAGCGATAGGATCGGCGCGCTGACTTTTGAGGCGGTTTCTCGCCTCGTGACTATCGTTTTCGATGCATTGAATCAGTGTTGGACCCGCACCTCTGCGGGCCTTATCAATAGCCTCGTGTGCCACTCGGTAGACAGCGACTCCGTCACCGTGGTCTACCGGGATCGTGGGAAGATGGTGTGGTGTTGGCCCCGATTTGCGAACGTTTGTGCCGACCTTTTCCAGGTAGATGATGGGTAGACTCTGTTGCTGAGCCAACCGAACAGAATCAACTGCGCGAGCAATTTCACGCAGCGAAGCAAAGGCAATTACCACATTGTCTTGGTGCTGTATCCGATATGCGAGTGCGACACCGGCCGCAATCGCGAGACGCTCTCGAGAGCCATCTTCAAGCACACTCCACCCAGTCGCGGTGGTTTTCTCATCTGTTCCGTTAATTGAGGATTCATCGCAGGCAAGCTGACCGATATGTTGACTGGCAAGCGTTGCAACCGCGTCGCCAGATCGAAGGTCAATGACAGCCGCAACTTCGCACGCTACGCCAAAGTAGAGCGCTCGCCTCTTTCCCCTCGCGCCTTTCCGTTTCTGCTCGCAGGAGCTTAAGCGAACCATCAGCGTGTACAGTTGCTTCAGCTTCTCGGCGGAGATTATTGGAGGGTGATGCTCTTCTGGACGACTTACGGAGGTAGCGATCAAATGCGTCATCGACTGTTGTTCATCAAGGAGTATGAGGCTTCGATTTTAATGCAGCCGTGATTTGCCGGAGTGCGCGCCAATGGTTGTCGTTGGAGACTCTCTGCGCCACCGAATGTTTTCCTCAGTAATGAGGAAAAGTTTGTGGATAAGCGGCATGCGAGCTTCGGGAAGCTCGATGATTACTGTATAAACAGCAGCTTGCACATGTGCGTGTGCGAGAGATGGCAGTTTTGACAGTGGAAATTCAGCTAGCTCCATTTCTGCGATGAAGCTTCGACTCGACAAACTGCTGCTGGAGCGCGGTCTGGCTCCTTCGCGCGAGCGCGCTCAGGCACTGATTCTTGCGGGTCGCGTGCTGGTCAATGAGCAGAAAGTAGAGAAGCCGGGAATCTCCGTCGCAAGCGACGCTGCACTGCGCGTGCTCGGTGACGATCTTCGCTACGTGAGCCGCGGTGGGCTCAAACTTGAGCGCGCTCTTGCGTATTGGAAAATCGATCTGCACAGCAAAGTCTGTCTCGATGTAGGAGCTTCTACTGGAGGCTTCACGGATTGCATGCTTCAGCATGGCGCTGCCCACGTGATCGCCGTCGATACTGGTTACGGTCAAATCGATGCGCGGCTCAGGCAGGATTCACGCGTGACATTGCTGGAGAAGACGAACGCTCGCTATCTCGCCGCGGAGCAGTTGCCGCTGAGGGCAGATTTCCTTGCGATGGACGTCTCGTTCATTTCGGCGACCCTGGTAATTCCGGCAGTGGTCGCAGCGATCCGTGGCAAGAGCGCATGTATGAGCCTTGAAACTGTCGTGCTAGTGAAGCCGCAATTTGAAGCGGGACGGGAGTTGATTGGGAAAGGGGGCATCGTGCGGGATGAGAAGGTGCAGCTCGCAGCACTTGAGCGTGTGAAGCAGGCGGTCATCAAACTGGGCGGAAGCGACACTGACTCAATCGACTCGCCGATCCTCGGCACAGAAGGCAACCGGGAATTCTTGTTACACTCACGATTCGCCTGAGAGAATCGTTCTGCACATGCCCTCTGCTGCCATCATCTCCAAACCTAACCGGCCAGAGCTGAAGGAATTGGTTTCCGGAATTGTTGACTGGCTTGAACGGCATGGATACCAGGTTGTGCTTGATCTGGACTCCTCGAGCCATGTCTCAGGCTGCAAGTGTGCGTCGCGAGAGCAACTGCACAACTACAAGCTTGATTTTGCAGTGGTGCTCGGTGGTGATGGGACCCTGCTTGCGGCGGCGCGGGCACTGGCTCATGCCGAAGTGCCTCTCCTTGCCGTGAATCTGGGCTCTCTGGGATTCCTGACAGAGGTTCCCCTTGCCGAACTTTACGAGCATCTGGAGAGCATCACCAAACAGTGCTGCGTGGTTGACGAGCGCTCGATGCTTCAGTGCCGGCTCATCCGCGGGGAAAAGATTGTGCATGAATGCGAAGCTCTGAACGATGTCGTGATGAAGGCGACCGCCGCACGCCTCGCGGACTTCGAACTCACCATCAACGGCTATCACGTGACCAATTACAAGGCCGACGCGCTGATTGTGGCGACTCCTACGGGATCGACTGCATACTCTCTCGCTGCCGGCGGCCCGATCCTGGCTCCGGGTGTGAAGGCTCTGGTGATTACTCCGGTTTCGCCGCACTCCCTTACACATCGGCCCATTGTCGTCGAGGAGAGTTCCAAGGTCGCAGTCACTCTCTCTGTCGGGCATGAGGAAGGCTTCCTCACGACCGATGGACAGGTGAGCATTCCCATCCAAAGCGGAGATCGCGTGGAATGTGAGCGTGCGAAATATCGTGTGAAGCTCTTGCGACAGCAGAATGGGCAAAAGTTTTTCGATGTCCTGCGCACCAAACTGCATTGGGGAGAACGATAGGTTGTCTTCGTACTTTCGACCTTCTCGATCTCATCCGCTGCATGGTAGAGACGCAGCATGCTGCGTCTCTACGATAGTGATGGTTACCTCGATGCTTGCGCTGTTTTGGGGAACTCTCTTCGCGCAGGAGCATCCGACGGCCGACACGATCATCACTAACGCAAATGTCTGGACCGTGGACCGCAACCATCCCAAAGCGGAAGCGGTCGCAATCTTGAATCAGCGCATCGTCGCTGTTGGCACCTCGGTTGAGATGGATGGGTGGCGTGGGCCGCGTACTCGCATCATCGATGCTGGCGGGAAGTTGCTGCTGCCAGGTTTCAATGATGCTCATGTTCACTTCGTCTCCGGCGGCTTTCAACTCGATCAGGTGCAGCTCACGGACGCAAAGACTCGCGATGAATTCGCTCGGCGAATTGCTGCGCAAGCCAAGAAACTTAAGAAAGGTGAGTGGATCCTCGGCGGCGAGTGGGACGAGCAAAACTGGTCGCCCGCCGAATTGCCGACGCACGAATGGATCGATGCGGTTACTCCGGACAATCCCGTGTTCATCGAGCGGCACGATGGGCACGAGTCGCTCGCCAACGCGCTTGCGATGAAATTGGCGAACGTGACCGCCGAGACGAAGGCTCCGGCTGGCGGCGAGATTGTGCGCGATCCCCAAGGAAATCCGACGGGAATCTTCAAAGACGCCGCGAAGGCGCTGGTCGAAAAGGCGATTCCCGAACCGACACCGGCCGCTCGCATCCGAGCGGCCAAGCGCGCGCTCGAGCATGCCGCGTCTCTCGGGGTAACGAGCGTACAGGACATGGTTCCCACTTATGGCGACATTGAAGCCTACTCGGTGCTCGCTGAGCGCGGAGAACTCACGGCCCGCATCTATGTAGCTCCGACCGAAACTCGCTGGAGAGATCAGGCGAGGATCGGCGTTCGACATGCTTTCGGCTCAGACTTCTTGCGCCTTGGCGCGGTCAAAGGCTTTGCCGATGGCTCTCTCGGTTCGACGACCGCTTACTTCTTTCAACCCTACGTAGACGCGCCGAACACGCGCGGCCTGCTCTCCGACGAGATGCAACCCATTAGCGGAATGCGCGAGCGACTCACCGGAGCAGATCGAGCAGGGTTGCAGCTCTGCATCCACGCGATTGGCGACCAGGCGATTTCGACCGTGCTCGATATTTTTCAGGACATCCAAAAAGTCAATGGCAGCCGCGACCGCCGATGGCGCATTGAGCACGCCCAGCACATGGCGCCAAAAGACTTCCAGCGCTTCGCCAATTTGCGCGTGATTGCCTCGATGCAGCCCTATCATGCCATCG
>Ga0210406_10000723_pt1 | contig 43529 bp, 40 predicted proteins | sample IncBWC30MmetaG_FD_155454 | JGI IMG/M metagenome (GOLD analysis project Ga0210406, IMG submission 155454) | Forest soil microbial communities from Barre Woods Harvard Forest LTER site, Petersham, Massachusetts, United States - Inc-BW-C-30-M | ecosystem: Environmental > Terrestrial > Soil >...
AAAGCGCTGCAAACGTCTGCCGATTTCGACCTCGCGTGTGGTCGGTACGTCGATGCCGATCGCGACAGTCAGCGAATGAGCCGGCGTTTTTGATATGTCGCAAATTCGTAAGCGGACATCGCGCTAGACTAGTTAAGTATCAGAAAAGAAAAAAATAAGGCGCGACCGGCATCACCACGGTCGCGCCCTACGTCGCCGGTCGATGGGGCAGGGGGGAATAACCGGCTGCAGATATGACGCAGAGCGCGCAGAGTCGTTCCGGCTGCCAAAAAAAAATTTACACACGGTTAAGTGATCGACCCGTCCCAGAACCGCCTTCGCGCGACCAACGTTAAGTCACCGATCGCCATGGGGCGAGGGACCTGTCATGTCATACACGCGTACCGGGATTTTGGGTGTCATCGCCGTATCGGCGAGCTTTGGCGCAGTCCAACTGGCCTCGGGCCATGATCTGGACTTTACCCTCGGATTGAAGGCTTTCGCCGCGATACCCACGGAAGGCGTCATGCCTGCGGCAGTGGTCAACCGAACCGCCAAGGGCGATCGGGCGGCGGGTGCAGTTGCACCGGCGGAGCCGATGCAGACGATCTCCATTCATGTCGACCGGGTCGCCGATAGTTCGGTGCTGGTACGCATCCCGCGTCTGCAGCAGGCACGGAAGAGCGCGCCGTCGGCGCCCCGGCTGATACAGTCCGAGGAGCGCAAGGCGAAGGTTGCCTGTGAGCCCATGGTCAGCGTGCTGACCGAGATCGCCAAGCGGCTGCAGCCCGGCCGCTGCGTGACCTGACAAGCGCCGCCTGTATTAGCGGCAGGTTTTCGCTTTGATTACTTCTTTAGCATGATTATTCCGCCGGCGCCTGATCGCCCGCGTTGCTGCGGCTCGCGAGAAGCCCCAGTGCCAATCCACCCACCGCAAGAATAGGCAGCAGCCGTTTGACGCCGACGATGCGCACAATCTGCAGGCTGGTCGCGACCAGTGCCGGGTCGGTGAGCAGGCTGTGCGCCGCCGACTTCGTCCGTTCCGCCGCCCTCGCCTCGATCTGCCGTTTGCCGATCATGTAGCTGATGGCGGCAATCAGCGCGACGACGAAGAACAGGCCGGCCCCGGCGAGACACGCCCACACCAGCCCATATCGGTCGAGCACGACGACGAAGCCGGCGGCGCAGAGAAATCCTGTCGTGATGAACAAGCCCAAGGCCGCGATGGCGGCAAGCGAAGTTTGCCGCATCGCATTGCCGGCCGAGGCCTTGATATCATCGATCATGCGCTGAAACATCGATCTGCCCCTTGCGTCGCGCCGATGGTCTGACCGGCGCTGGCATTACCTGCGCCAGACTTGATCTGCGCCAATTCACCTGCGCCAACTTACCTGCGCCAAGTCACGCCGATGAGGAAGCCCAGCCCCAGTGCGAGGGCGACGGTTGCCAGTGGCCGCTGCGCGATGACGTCTTCCAGCGATTCCTCGATCGAGGAGGCTGCATCCTGCGCCGCATCCAGCATGGCGCCGCCGCGGGAGGAGGCGTCGTCGAGCGCGGAATCCATATTGGCGCGAGCCTGCTTGTAGCCGCGCCGGGCCTGCTTGCTGGCCTCGCCGGTAAAAGCGTTGAGCGCGTCGGTGATCTGTTCGGTCAGGGCTGCGATATCGTTCTTCACGGCTGTGACATCCTTCTGCAGGCGTTCATAGGTCGCTTCGTCGGCCAGGTTCTTCCTCTGGGGCTCGCCATTCGTCATCGACATCGAACGCTCCTCGAACGCGGTTCTCATTGGCTGAAAACGTCCCGTCAGGAGGGAAGTTCCAGTCTTCGACCTCGTCAATCCGGCGGAAGCTGCGGCGATGTATCGGGCAGAAGATGCTCCTTGATGATCAGTGCGACGATTAGTAGCGGCGACGACAGGAAGCCGCCCATCGGGCCCCACAGCCAGGTCCAGAATGCAAGTCCGAGGAAAACGGCGAGCGCATTGAGCGCAAGCCGGCGCCCGATGATGGTCGGCGTGATGAAATGGCCTTCCAAGAAGGCGATCCCGACAAACGCCATCGGTGCCATCACCGCAGCGCCGAGCGTGGGGAGTGCGACGATGCCGACCACGGCCAGGATCGCGAACGTCGCAACGGGCCCGATGATCGGAATGAAATTCAGCGTCGCCGCCAGTGCGCCGAGGCCGGCCGGATTGGGCATATGCGTGATGGCGCAGACGATGCCGGTTGCGATCCCGACGCCGACATTGATGAGCGTGACCGTCAGCAGATAGTTGCCGAGATGGACTTCGATCTCGTTGAGGATGCGCAACATCCTGAGCCGCGCATCGTGATCGCCGAAGGTCAGGATCAGCGCGCGGCGCAGATCCTTCCAGCTCGCGATGAACAGCACCAGGGTCGCGAAGAAAAGCAAGAATTCGGTGAAAGTCGGCGACAGGAATTCGATGGTTGGCTGCATCCAGTCGAATTTCGGCATCTGGAACGTCGTCAACGTGTCCGAGCCGCCAACCATGCTCTGCAATTCCCGCCAGAGCGCGAGCGGGCGATCGAGCACATGCAATTTGTCCTTCAGCTGGGCGGCGATCTCGGGAAGACGCGTGCTCCATTCCATCAAGGGCGAGGAGATCAGGCCAACCATGAAGGCGGCACCGGCGCCGACCGCGGTCACGATCAGAACCGCGCCCACCGACCGCGGAATCCGGTAGCGCTCAAGAAGGCTTGCCGCCGGCGACAGCATGGTGCCGACCACGAACGCCATGACCACGGGGAGAAAGAACGCTTTCGCGGCCCACAGCACCGCGACGATGCAGATGATGAGCAGCGCGATCAGCGCGAAGGCAACCAGCTCCGCGCGGCGGATGACAGGCGGCAGCTCGCTTTTGCTTTCGGGCAGCGGAGAGCCTGTTTCCGCGCTGGGCAGCACACGTTCAGTCGGAAGCACGCGCACCATCAGCTCTCCCCGCGCAAAACCGAACAAACCCCCGTACGGGAGCGCGCCTCGCGAACCGAACTCGCGGACAACGCGCGCTGCGGCGAGAAGTTCCATCGCCAAGTCGCGCTGACTCTTGACGGTGCAGCCGAAGCCTGACGCGCAGCGGAACTGCGCGCGCCCCATTTGCGTTTGCAGGCAAGACGCATCGACGCGATGCAAATCCGATAGGGGGCAGGTCATGCTGAATTACTTTTCCGTTGATTGCAGTCCGTCACTCCGCGCAGTTGGCGCCCGCGTTCTTGCCGGCACGATGTTGCTGGCGGCGTTGCTGACGACGACGGCTTTCTCCGGCGCCGCCAACGCGCAGTCGTTCGGTTATGCGACGGCCGAGCCGGAGCAGGTGCCGCAAGCTTACGTGACAAGTCCGAGCGAGCAGGATAGCACTGTGCCGGCACGCCTGCGCCGTGCGATCGTCAATCTCGACAGCCGCGAGGCGCCCGGCACGATCATCATCGATACCGGCAATACTGTGCTCTATTACGTGCTCGGCGGCGGCCGCGCGATCCGCTATGGCGTCGGCGTGGGGCGCGAGGGCTTTACCTGGTCGGGCGTGCAGACGATCAGCCGCAAGGCGGAATGGCCGGACTGGCATCCGCCGGCACAGATGATCGCGCGGCAGCCTTATCTGCCGCGCTTCATGGCGGGCGGTCCCGGCAATCCGCTCGGCGCGCGTGCCATGTATCTCGGCGGCAGCGAATACCGCATTCATGGCACCAATGATCCTTCGACGATCGGCAAGTTCGTGTCTTCGGGCTGCATCCGTCTCACCAATGAGGACGTCACCGATCTCTTCGGCCGCGTCGATGTCGGCACCAAGGTCGTGGTGCTGCCCAAGAGCGCGTCCAAGAGCGTGGCGCTGCAGATGCGGGCCACGGTGGCCGCGCGGCCAATGCCGGCGCGTCCGGCGGTGACGACACTGCCTTCGGGCCGCCAGGCAATGAACATTGCCGTTTCGACGATTTATTGAGGTTGGTGTTTCCGTGCGCAGGCGATCTTGTACAAAAATGGTTTTGGGCGTCACGCTTCTCGCAGGCGCCTCGTGTCTGCCGCCAGGCGCGCGAGCCCAGGACTTCTTCTCCACGCTGTTCGGCGGATTCGGCGCCCGGCCGCAGCCGCGACAGCAGATTGTCGTGCCCTTCGGAAACGAAGCTGCGCCGGTGGTGCCGCGTTCGCGGACGTCTTACGGCGGCGGAGGCGGTCAGGCCTGGTGCGTGCGGACCTGTGACGGCCGCTATTTCCCGATCTCCGGGTCCGACGATCAAAGCCGGGTGGCGTCGTGCAACAGCTTTTGCCCGGCGAGCGAGACAAAGGTCGTGTATGGCAGCAACATCGACAATGCCGCGACCGAGGGCGGTAAGCCTTATTCCGACCTGTCCAACGCGTTCCGCTATCGCAAGGAGATCGTCGCGGGATGCAGTTGCAACGGCAAGGACAATTTCGGGCTTGCGCAGGTCGGCATCGAAAACGATCCGACCTTGCGCAAGGGCGACATTGTCGCGGGCGCGAATGGTCTGGTCGTGGCAGGCCGCAGCGCGGGCAAGCGCGCCTCGGTGAACTTCTCGCCCGCCTCGGAATCGATTCAGGCGCGCTACCGGCGCGTCCCCGTGGTGGCATCGGAATGAAGCATTGGCATCCCGGAGCGGGGCGCGGGCCGATCGCGCAGGTAATTCGTCAGTAGCCATCCATCCTTGCTCTACGCCGCGCGGATCCTGCCCAGGAATTCGGTGACCTGATTGCCGAGATGCTGGCTCTGGGTTTCCAGAGTCTCCGAAGCGTCCTTGACGTTCTCGGCGGCGGCCGCGGCCGCATCGGCGTCGGTCTTGACGCCGCTGATATTGTCCGAGACGTTCTTGGTACCTTGGGCGGCAAATTGCGTGCTGCGCGTGATCTCGTGGGTCGCGGCGCCTTGCTCCTGCACGGCGGCGGCGATGGCGGTCGCGACTTCATTGACCTCGCCGATGATGCCGCCGATGCCCTTGATCGCGTCGATCGCATCGCCAGCGACCTTCTGAATGTCGGCGATCTGCTCGGAAATCTCCTCGGTCGCCTTGGCGGTCTGGCTTGCCAGCGACTTGACCTCGGAGGCAACGACGGCAAAGCCGCGTCCCGCGTCACCGGCGCGCGCGGCCTCGATGGTGGCGTTCAGCGCGAGCAGGTTGGTCTGCGCGGCGATGCTGTTGATCAGCCCGACCACCTCGCCGATCTTGCCCGCCGACGTCGCCAGACCTTGCACCGTGCCATCGGCGATCTCGTCTTGCCGTTCGACATAGCCGGTCTGGACGGCGAGATCGCCGCTGGCCACCTTCAGCATCGCGTCCCGTATCGTGTGCAGCGGATTGATGACGCGGCGGGTCACCGTCAGCATGGCCGCGAACGTCAATGCGATGGCCGTAGCGAGCAAACCGAGTTGCAGCAAGAGCGAGCGGACGGATCCGGAATGCAGCTCGGCGGCGTGCTCCTTGGCCGCATCGAGTGCGGCCTCCGCGACCTTGACGGCCGAACCCATGCGCCCGACCGTGATCGGGCTCCACTGGTTGGCGGTCACGTCAGGTTTCTGCCCGGCGGCAAGCGCCGCCGCCAGATCGTCGCGAAGCTTGGTATATTGCGGCTCGAAATAGGCGGACTTGGTCGCGGCGATGGCGGCGGACAGCGCCGGCGGCAATTGCATTCCCGACGCCGTCAGTTGCAGCGCGTTCCAGGCCGCATCAATGCGGCCGACGCATTTGATGTAATAGAGATGGGCCTCCGCCGTGAGGCTGCCGCTGGCAAGTCCGTTCGAAACCGTCACCGATGCCTCGCCCGCCGCATTGCGCAACAGCCAGGCGATCTGCTTGACCGCGAGCAACTGGTCGAACGTCGCATCCTGGTGATTGACGCTGTTGGCAAGAGCGCCCGACATCTTGTCGAGAACCGCAAGCAGCGATTGGATCGTGTCCGTATATTCCTTGGCGAGCGCAAGCCTGCGCTGCGCCTTCGGCTTGACGACTTCGGCCCAGAATTCCGCCTGCTGCGTGGTCAGCAGCTTGTTCAGCCCATCCAGTTCGGGAAGGAGCGTCTGCTTCTGCTCGAAGTCGATGCCTGGAAGCAGGTCCAGCGCGCGCGAAAGCGCCGGCATCTCATCGTTGCGGAGATCGCGCAGATACTTCTCCGCATCGCGGTCGATCGGCTGCTCGGCGTTCAGGTTCCGGCTGGTGTAGGGCCGGTCGGTGCGCAGATTATGCATCGCCTTGAACAGGTTTGCCGATCCCTCCGCGACGCCGGCCATGCGGCCGGTCGCCTGAAGGCGCTCCCAGGAGCTCCACGCGCCCAACGAAACGGCTGCGATCACGCACAGCGCGGTCGCCAGGATCACCGCTTTGAGCAGTGCGGATACGGTCGCGCGATTCAGCATTCTGGCCCCCAGAACAACCCCGGGCCATTTCGCCTGCAAAGGGTAAACAGTTAGAGAGCCTGATCACGTAGAACTACGGAGGTGTTTGACAAATCTGGAACTTTTGAAGTTCCAGATGGTGGAACCGATCGCGCCGGCCACGCGTTAGGAGGCCGCCAGCGCTTTCGTCATGCCTTCGGTTGAGGCTTCAGGGGTTCAAATGCTTATCAGTGCACTCGTCACGTTCCTTGTCGTTATCCTTATTCTTTATCTGATCAACCTGTTGCCGATCGATGGCCGCGCCAAGCAGATCTGCCGCGTGATCGTCATCATCCTCGGGGTGATCTCGCTGTTGAAATACATCGCAGTGTTCTAAATTCAGCGAAAAGCAAAGGAAGCCCCGGCACTTGGCCGGGGCTTTTGTGTCTTTCTGACAGATGCCGTCCGTTTCACCTCAACGTCTTGAACCAGTCGTCCACGTCTTTCCTGACCTGGTCCTTGGCGAAGCCATAGCGCTGCTGCAGCTTGCCTTCGAGCTGCTCGCGGCGGCCCTCGATCACGTTCAGATCGTCGTCGGTGAGCTTGCCCCATTTTTCCTTGGCCGAGCCCTTGAACTGCTTCCAGTTCCCTTCGATCCGGTTCCAATCCATCATCATCCCTCCATTGGAATTGAGATGACGCGTCAACGGATGGCACCCTCAGACGTTCCTGGAACAGCATGCGGCATCGTGACGTCGATACCGCATGCTTATGTTATCCCGCCGCTTTCGCCTCGCGGCGCCGCGCGGTGAGGATGAACTCGGTATAGCCGTTCGGCTGTTCCCGCCCCTTGAAGATCAGGTCGCAGGCGGCCTTGAAGGCCGTGCCGTCGAAGGAGGGCGCCATCGGCTTGTACAAGGGATCGCCCTTGTTCTGGCCATCGACCACGACCGCCATGCGCTTCAAGGATTCCATCACCTGATCCCTGGTGATGACGCCCTGGTGCAGCCAGTTCGCCAGATGCTGGCTTGAGATGCGCAAGGTCGCGCGGTCTTCCATCAGCCCAACGTCATGAATGTCCGGCACCTTGGAGCAGCCGACGCCCTGGTCGATCCAGCGCACGACGTAACCGAGAATGCCCTGGCAGTTGTTGTCGATCTCCTGCTTTACATCATCCGGCGCCCAGTTCGATTGCGACACCGGGATCGTCAGGATGTCGGAGAGCTTCGCGCGCGGCCCACCCTTGGCCAGCTCCTGCTGCCGCGCCAGCACGTTGACCTCGTGATAATGCAGCGCATGCAGCGTCGCCGCGGTCGGCGAGGGCACCCAGGCGGTGGTGGCGCCGGCCTGCGGATGGGCAATCTTCTGCGCCAGCATGTCGGCCATCTTGTCGGGCGCGGCCCACATGCCCTTGCCGATCTGCGCATGGCCGGGCAGGCCGTCGATCAAACCGATATCGACGTTCCAGTCCTCATAGGCCTTGATCCAGGGCTGCGCCTTCATCTCGTTCTTGCGGATCATGGGGCCGGCTTCCATCGAGGTGTGAATCTCGTCGCCGGTGCGGTCGAGGAAGCCGGTGTTGATGAAGACGATGCGCTTGAGCGCCTGCTGGATGCAGGCCTTGAGATTGACCGTGGTGCGCCGCTCCTCGTCCATGATGCCGACCTTCATGGTGTCGGCCGGCAACGACAACAGCTTCTCGACCCGGTCGAACAATTCGCAGGTCAGCGCCACCTCGTCGGGGCCGTGCATCTTCGGCTTGACGATATAGACCGAGCCGGTGCGGCTGTTCTTGACCTTCGAGTTGCCCTTCACGTCGTGGATCGCGAGCAGGCCGGCCACCGCGGCATCCAGAATGCCTTCGGGAATTTCTTCGCCCTTCTCGTCGAGCACCGCGTCCGTGAACATGTGGTGGCCGACATTGCGCATCAGAAGCAGGCTGCGGCCGTGCAGCGTCAGCTGCTTGCCGTCCGGCGTCTTGTAGATCCGGTCGGCGTTGAGCGTGCGCGTCATGGTCTTGCCGCCCTTCTCGAAATCGGCTGACAGCGTGCCGTTCATCAGCCCGAGCGTGTTGCGATAGATCAGCACCTTGTCCTCGGCATCGACCGCCGCGACGCTGTCCTCCATGTCGAGAATGGTCGAGACCGCGGCTTCCATGATGATGTCGGCGACGCCGGCCGGGTCGTTCTTGCCGATCGGATGCTTGCGGTCGATCTTGATCTCCACATGCAGGCCGTTGTTGACGAGCAGGATGGCGGACGGTGCAGCCGCGTCGCCCTGGAAGCCCGCGAACTGCGCGGGCTTCTTCAGCGCGGTGGCATTGCCGCTTTGCAGTTTCGCCGAGAGCTGGCCGGAGACGACGCTGTAGGACGTGACATCGGCGTGGCTTGCGGTCGCAAGCGGCGCAGCCGAATCCAGAAACGCCTTGGCCTTGGCGATCACCTTGTCGCCGCGCGCCTTGCTATAGCCCTTGCCGCTCTCGCTCGGATCATGCGGAATCGCATCGGTGCCGTAGAACGCGTCGTAGAGCGAGCCCCAGCGCGCATTCGCTGCGTTCAGCGAATAGCGTGCGTTGGTCAGGGGAACGACAAGCTGCGGCCCGCAGATCTTGCCGATCTCCTCGTCGACATTGGCGGTCTCCACCTTCTGCGTCGCGGGCTCGGGCAGGAGATAGCCGGTCTGCTTCAGGAACGCCGTATAGGCATTGATGTCGAACGGCTTGCCCTGGTTGGCGCGGTGCCAGTCGTCGATCTTGGCCTGCAATGTGTCGCGGACTGCCAACAGCTCGCGGTTTTTCGGCCCCAGGTCGCGGATGATCGCGGCAAGCCCGGCCCAGAATTTATCGGGGTCGATCCCGGTCTTGGGGGTCGCTTCCTTGGCGATGAAATCGAACAGGACCGGGGCGATCTTCAATCCATGGGCATCGATACGCTTCATGATGAGCTTTCTCTAAGGGGACAGCGTTTGCATGCTGCTATCAGCCTGAAAGCAGCATGGGCGCACCAAAAAGGGGCCACATTCCCAGCCCTTTTAGCCTCAAAGGCGGGGGCCTGAGAAGGGCTCAGTCCCGCGGAACGGCCGTGGCAACGGCCACGTGAAACACAGGCGAGATCGGGCGAATGCGGGTCCACCTCGCGAAAACCACGCTAGCGGGCGCGCCTGCGCGGCCTCGCGGCACCGGCGCGCCCGAGCTTTGCGAACGATCCGCCCTCGTGAGTCAAGGAGGGCGCAGGGAAGGCCGGGTGCTGGCCGCACCCATGGCCCCCGTGCGAATAAAATGCACGGGGCAGGAACCACAGGTACGAGCCGGACAGCCGGCCTTCCCTGCGCAATGGTTTTAACGGCTTACTCCGCGCTCTCCTCGGTGCACCGGGCTTTTTGGCCACCGTCACCCGTGTGATGCGAAGCATCATCACGAATTTAGCATCAGCGTCGGGATGCCAGGACCACACGGCTTGGCCGTCCGTCGCATCGCAAGTCGTCTTTCCGCGCTTTTGGATTGAGCATGATCCCTCGGGTCAAGCCCGAGGGCATGCTTGTCGGAAAACCGCTAGGCACTTTTCCGGATCATGCTCGCGCGCCTCGCGTTGCGACGTCCACCGCATCCCGCGCTCAACGTTCGTGACGATCGCGAAGCGCCCCTCTTTTCGAGCGCGGGACGCGAGCAGGTGACATCGATTTCGGAAAAAACGAAAGCGGAATATTTTTCGCGGCGGGAGTGGACAGGGGGAATCGGATTGAAAGGACTTGCGAAATGCGTTTTTACGCGCACGCGATTTTCGCCAGCGTGACGGTGTTGCAAGGCGTTTCGCGATAGGACATCGAACCGATTCGCCCGTCGGGCGAGCGACCTTCACTGTCGCAATATCTTCATTGTCGATGCCACTGTCGCGGCGACGTCTCCGCCAACGTCATGACGGAGCCATTCCGCAAATTTGTCGATTGAGGTATGTGTGTGGGTAGCAGGATTCTTGTGCTATCCTTGCAGAGATTTGTGTCTGGAGCGCGGATGTTGAGTTTTGGCGTATTCGACTGCAGCAGCTCGTGCATGAGCGTGCCGTAGACGATCGTTGGTCGATGAAGTCTGTTTTCGAATCGATTGAACGCGCTCGGAGCCACGCGGCCATTGTCCACACGGGGATGTGGGATGGCTAGTTTCCTTAAGCGATGGATTGACAGGATTGCCTATCTGCTCGTGTCGTGGATTGTGTGGCCGATCGTGACCGCGTTGCTTATTCTTGGATCGGTGGTCTTAATTCTTCAAATTCTCATTGATATCTTTTCGTATCTAAATCCTCTGTGGGCGTTTTTAGCGATCGTGGCGCTCGCTGTAAGCGTCGTTGCATTGTTGATTACGATCGTCGAGGCCTGATAGCCGCCAGCGCGATGGCCGCGATGTATTGGTCCGGCGATCTCGCGCAACGAGGAATACCCTGCGCTAAATATTAGCCGCGAGGTCGACGAGCTCGTCGAAGAGAATGCCGGTTCGCGCCAGCATGCGCTCGATCTCGTCGGCCGCCTCTGTGACCGACCGGGTCGATGTGTCGAGGGTGAGTTCGCTCTCCGCCGGCGGCTCGTAATCATTGCTGATGCCGGTAAAACCCCTAAGCGCGCCCGCGCGGGCCTTGGCGTAGTGCCCTTTGGGATCGCGGCTCTCGCAGACCTCCGCAGGCGTTGCGACATAGATCTCGCGGAAGGTGCTGTCGGCGATCCGGCGCGCGGCGGCGCGGTCCTCGCGTCCGGGCGAGACCGCGGCGACGATCGCGATGTGACCATTGCGCGCCAGATGGGTTGCGACCTCGGCGAGGCGGCGGATGTTCTCGCTGCGATCCACGCTCGAAAATCCGAGATCGCCATTGAGGCCGGCGCGCAAGGTGTCACCGTCGAGCAGGATAGGCGAACCGCCGCGCGAAAACAGCCGACGCTCCAGCGCGCGCGCCAGCGTCGATTTGCCGGCGCCCGGCAAGCCCGTGAGCCAGATCACCGCGCCGTTGTGACGATAGCGCGCCGAGCGCTCGTCGGGACGCAGCGCGCTTTCCACCGGCACGATATCGACGGGCACCGCGCGCTGGCCGGCTTCGACCGACAGCACGAGCCCGCCGCCGGCGATGCGGCCGGAAACCTCGATCACCAGCCGCCCGGTGCGCGGATTGTCGGCATAGGCGTCGGCGGCGATCGGCTGCGCCAGCGAGATGTCGATCTCGCCGACATGATTCCGCGCGATGGCCTTGTTCTCGGCGCTTGAAAGCTCGCCGGGATCGACCGCCTTCTCGATCGCGACCACGGTGGCGCGGGCTTCCCGCGTGCCGAGCCGGACCAGGATCTGGTCGCCCTTCGAGAGCGGCTTGTCGTGCAGCCAGAAAATCCGGGCGCGCAGCCGGCTTGTGTCGCGTGGGCTTGCGCCCGCATGCGCAATGATGTCGCCGCGCTCGACGAACAGCTCGCGGTCGAGCGTGATGCCGACCGATCGACCGGCGCCCTGCTTGCCCTTGACCGGCGTGACCGGCCAGCTCTCCACCGTCCGGATCTTCGCGATCTTGCCGGCGGGCATGATCACGATCTCGTCGCCGGCTGCGAGATGGCCGGACTCGATGCGGCCCGCGACGATGCGGCGGTCGTCGAATTTGTAGATCGCCTGCACCGGCAGCCGCAGCGGCAGTTGCGCAAGCGGCCGCGCCGGCTCCAGCGCGTCGAGCGCTTCGACCACGGTCGGGCCGTGATACCAGGATATCCGCGGCGTGCGCGCGGCGACGCCGTCGCCATCGCGCGCCGAGATCGGGATGATGGCCGCCGGCGTCACGCCGAGACCGGTCAGATGGGCCGAAATCTCCGCGCTGATCTCATTGAAGCGCGCGGCGGCGAAATCGACCCGGTCCATCTTGTTGACGACGATTGCGACCTGCCTGATGCCGAGAAGATGCAACAGATAGCCGTGCCGCCTTGTCTGGTCACGCACGCCCTCCAGCGCGTCGATGATCAGCACCGCGCCGTCGGCTTGCGCGGCGCCGGTGATCATGTTGCGCAGGAACTCGGCATGGCCCGGCGCGTCGATCAGCACGATGTCGCGGGAGCCGGTGCGGAAGCGGATCTGCGTGGTGTCGATGGTGATGCCCTGGTCGCGCTCGGTCTGCAGCGCATCGAGCAGGAACGACCATTCGAACGGCATGCCGCGCCGTGCGCTGACGGTCTTCAGCATGTCGAGCTTGCCCTCGGGCAGGCTGCCGGTTTCGTGCAGCAGGCGTCCGACCAGCGTGGACTTGCCGTGATCGACATGGCCGACGATGACGATGCGCACCTGTGGACGGGTGGTGCCGTTCGGCGTCGCCGGTGCGGCGGTTTGGACGATCATGTTCATGGCAGCGCCCTCGGCTTGCAGCATGGATCAGAGATAGCCTGCGACGCGCAGGCGCTCGAAGGCGTCCTCGGTCTCGTGATCGAGCGCGCGGCCGGCGCGCTCCGGCACCTTGGTCCTTTCAAGCTCGCGCAGAATGTCCGCGATGGACGAGGCATTCGAGACGACGGGGAAGGTGATGTCGGCATCGCCGAGCGAGCGGTAGCGTTTGCCGTTCTTTGCGAGATAGAGCGGAATGATCGGAATGTTCTCGCGCTGCGTATAGGCCCAGATGTCGGCCTCGGTCCAATGCAGGATCGGATGGATGCGCAAATGCGCGCCCGGCGGCGGCGAGGCGTTGAACTGATCCCAGAACTCCGGCGGCTGGTCGCGCACGTCCCAGCCGCCTTCAAGTCCGCGCGGCGAAAACACGCGCTCCTTGGCGCGCGTCGCCTCTTCGTCGCGGCGGATGCCCGCGATCAATCCGTCAAAGCCATGCTTTGCGAGCGCAAGCTTCAGGCCTTCGGTCTTGCGCGCGGCCGATCGCGCCGCAGGCGGAAGCGTCGGATCGACGGCATCGATCGGCGGACACGGCTCAACCCGGAGGTCAAGCTCCCATTCCTTGCCGTAATAATCGCGAAACGCATACATCTCCGGAAATTTCTTGCCGGTGTCGACATGCATGGCGGGGAACGGCACGCGCCCGAAAAACGCCTTGCGCGCGAGCCAGATCATCACGTTGGAATCCTTGCCGAGTGACCAGAGCAGCGCGAGCTTCTTCAACCGTGCAAAGGCTTCGCGAAGAATGTAGATGCTCTGTGCTTCCAGCGCGTCGAGGTGATCCATCGACGGCGCCTCTGCAAAAATGTCCGGCGCGGAAGATGCCGGAATTTCCGGCATGGAAGATGCTTGAGATGGATGAGTGAGGGGCGCTTGAGGCAAGCGGTCCGTGACGGAAATCGTGTTGAGAAGATGCATCTTCCGAGCCTTGGCCTGAGGAGGCGAAAATTCTATAGTTGCGCCGCAATAGAGAAGAAAAAATTTTCTCTTTGCGGCCGTGTCGCGAGACATATATAGAAAAAAATTCCAGTCAACCCCGTAATTGGGGAAGCGAGTGGCGCATGCAATTCCTGCCGGTCTTTCTCGATCTCAAAGCCGGTCCGGTGCTTCTGATCGGCGCCGGTGATCTTGCGCGCGCCAAGCTGCGCGTGCTTGCGGCAGCGGGGGCGCGCATTCGCTTTTATGCAACTGATGGTCATCACGATCTGAGCGGCTTCGCGCCGTCGGATATTGCGCGGATCGACATCGCGACCGGTGATCCCCTTGCCGCCGATCTCTCCGGCGTCATCGCGATCATCTGCGCGGGCGCGGGCGACATCGGCGTCGCAATGTCGGCGCGCGCGAAAGCGGCCGGCCTGCCCGTCAATGTGATGGACGACCTCGCGCATTCGACCTTCATCTTTCCGGCGATTGTCGATCGCGGCGATGTGGTGGTGGCAGTCGGCACCGGCGGCGCGTCGCCGGTTGTGGCGCGGCGTGTTCGCGAGCGCATAGAGGCTGCGCTGCCGGCCAGGATCGGCGATCTCGCAAGCTTCATCGGTGGTTTCCGCAAGGCCATGCATGCCCGCATTCCCGAATTTCGCTTGCGCCGCCGCTTCTGGGAGCGGGTGATCGACGGTCCGATCGGCACACTGGTGCTCGAAGGCCGCAAGCAGGATGCCGAAGCCGCGCTGAAACGGATCGCCGATCCGTCCGGCTATGCCGGCGCGGACGGCGTTCACGGCAGCGTCGCGCTGGTCGGCGCGGGTCCTGGTGATCCGGATCTCCTCACGGTGAAGGCGCTGCGCGCGCTGCAGGATGCCGATATCGTCTTCTACGATGAGTTGGTGTCGCCCGAGATTCTCGACCGCATCCGCCGCGATGCCGCGCGCGTGCCCGTGGGTCGCCGCGTCGGCAAGCCCGGCATCGGCCAGGATGCGATCAACGGGCTTTTGATCGACGCTGCGAGATCAGGCCAGCGCGTGGTGCGCCTGAAGGGCGGCGACGGCTTCGTGTTCGGCCGCGGCGGCGAAGAGGTGGAGGCGCTGCGCTCGGCCGGCATCGCCTATTCGATCGTGCCGGGCATCACCGCCGGCATTGGCGGCGCCGCGCAATTCGAGGTGCCCCTGACGTTCCGCCGCGAGGCGCTGCGCATCACGTTCCTCACCGCGCACAAGGCGGTTGACGCGGAAGCCGTCGACTGGTCGGCGCTGACGGACACGAAAATGACCGTGGTCGTCTACATGGGCATGACGGCGGCGCCTTCGGTCCGCGACGGCCTGCTCGCCGCCGGACGCGCGCCGAGCACGCCGGTCGGCGTGTTCGCGCGGGTGACGCTGCCCGATGCACAGGCCGCGGTCGGCACGCTCGACCAATTGCCGGAGCTGGTTGCAAGCATTGACGGCGGCCCGGCCATTCTCATCATCGGCGACGTTGTCGCGCATTCCGCGCCGTGGCGCCGCAAGAACCTCAATAAGAATCTCGACAAGAGCCTCAACCAAGTGATCCCACACCTGCTGGAAGCTGCCGAATGACCTCTCCCCTGCAACAGAAAATCAAGATCACCGGACCGTCGGTGGTGACCGCCAACCGGACCTGGGATGGCGTCGTGATCTATCGCACGGCCGCGAAGGACTGGTCGACCGACCTGTCCGAGGCCGCGATCGTGCGTGCCGCCGACGAAGCGCGCGCGCTGCTCGCCGAATCCGTTGCCGATGATCTCGGCGCGATCGGCGCCTATATCGCGCCGGTCGAGATCGGTGACGACGGCAAGATCGAGCCGGGCAATCTGCGTGAGCAGATCCGCCGCTCCGGCCTCACCATCGGTCTGCCTGTCCAGGCCTAAAGGTTCCTGCAATGTATGCTTATGACGAGATCGACCGCACGCTGGTCAATGAGCGCGTCGCGGAATTTCGCGACCAGGTGAAGCGGCGCCTGTCGGGCGAGCTCACCGAGGACGAATTCAAGATGCTGCGGCTGCAGAACGGCGTGTATCTGCAGCTTCACGCCTATATGTTCCGCGTCGCGATCCCCTACGGCACGCTGTCGTCGCAGCAGCTGCGCCGGCTCGCGCACGTCGCGCGGCGCTACGACCGTGGCTATGGCCATTTCACGACGCGGCAGAACATCCAGTTCAACTGGATCAAGCTCGCCGAGCTGCCCGACGCGCTTGCCGATCTCGCCGACGTCGGCATTCATGCGATGCAGACCTCGGGCAACAACACCCGCAACGTCACCTCCGATCAATGGGCCGGCGTCGCCCCCGGCGAGATCGAGGACCCGCGCATCTGGGCGGAAATCTTGCGGCAATACACCACGCTGCATCCTGAATTTTCCTTCCTCCCGCGCAAGTTCAAGTTCGCCATCACCGCCTCGGCGCATGATCGCGCCGCGATCAAGATTCACGACATCGGGCTGCGCCTGCACAAGAACGCCGAAGGCGAAACCGGCTTCGAGGTGCTGGTCGGCGGCGGGCTCGGCCGCACGCCGTTCCTCGGCAAGACCATCAAGCCGTTCGTCCATGGCCCCGATCTCCTGAGCTATGTCGAAGCGATCATGCGCGTGTACAATCAGTACGGCCGCCGCGACAATATCTACAAGGCGCGCATCAAGATCCTGGTGCATGAGCTCGGCATCGAGAAATTCGCCCACGAGGTCGAGGAGGAATGGCAGCAGATGCGCGAAGGCGCGCTGAAGCTGGACGACGATGTCGTCGAGGACATCCGCTCGCGCTTCTTCTATCCGACCTACGAGAAGCTGCCGCATATGCCGGACGAGTTGCGCAAGGCGGCGCACGATCCGCAATTCGAAGCCTGGCGGAAGAATTCGGTGTCTCCGCACAAGGTGCAGGGATACGCGATCGTGACCATCTCGCTCAAGCCGGTGGGCGGCCCGCCGGGCGACGCCACGGCCGAGCAGATGGACGCGCTCGCCGATCTCGCCGACAAATATTCCTTTGGCGAGATTCGCGTCGGGCATGAACAGAATCTCGCGCTGCCGCATGTCGCCAAGCGCGACTTGCCGGCGCTGTGGAAGGCGCTGGACAAGGCCGGGCTCGCCACGCCGAATGTCAATCTGATCTCCGACATCATCGCCTGTCCGGGCCTGGATTACTGCTCGCTTGCGAATGCGCGCTCGATTCCGATCGCGCAGGAATTGACGCAGCGTTTCGCCAATCTCGACACGGCCAATCTGATCGGCCGGCTGCACATCAATATTTCCGGCTGCATCAATGCCTGCGGCCATCACCATGTCGGCCATATCGGCATCCTCGGCGTCGAGAAGAACGGCGAGGAGGTCTATCAGATCACGATCGGCGGCCGCGCCGACGAGAACGCCGCGCTCGGCGCACTAATCGGGCCCGCGGTGCCTTACGCCGAAGTCGCCGACGTGGTCGAGGATATCGTCGAGGCCTATCTGGCGCTGCGCGAGCGGCCGGATGAGCTGTTCATCGACACGGTGAAGCGGCTCGGCGTCGAACCATTCAGGGAGCGGGTCTATGCCACTCGTTAAGGGCGGAAAAATCACGGACGATGTGTTCGTCCATGTCGCCGATGGCGCCGCGCTGCCCGATGATGGCGCGGTGCTCGTTTCGGCGGCGCGGTTCCTGGGGAACCCGGCGGCGATCCTCGATCGCAAGGCGAGGGCCGGCGTGATCTGGCCGAACAACCGCGACGTCGACGATCTGGTGCCCCATCTCGACAGGCTCGCCGTGGTCGCGCTGGTGTTTCCGACCTTTCGCGATGGCCGGGCCTACAGCCAGGCGCGGCTGTTGCGCGAGCGCTTCTCCTATCGCGGCGAGCTGCGCGCCACCGGCCAGGTGCTGCGCGACCAATTCGTGTTCATGCTGCGCGCCGGATTCGACTCGTTCGAGGTGAAGAAGCAGAGCGACGCCGAGGCCTTCGCGCAGACCGTCAAGCGCTACTCGGTGTTCTATCAGCCGACCGGCGATGGCCGTCTCACGGCGCTGCACCGGCGCATGCAGCTCCGTCATTCGGAGAGCGCAGGGCTATGAACGCGCTTTCGCCTCCGGTCTCGTCGCAGCCCATCGCCGGCGAACTGCCGGCTGCGGATGAGCTTGACCGCGCGCTGCGTGATGCTTCGCCTGCGGACATCATCGCGACCGCCTTGCGCACCGTGGGCCGGGACAGGCTGGCGCTGGTGTCGTCCTTCGGCACGGAGTCGGCGGCGCTCTTGAAGGTGATGGCGGATGTGGACCCTGCGATTCCTGTAGTCTTTCTCGACACCGGCTGGCTGTTTGCGGAGACGCTCGCCTATCGCGACACTCTGATCGAATGGTTGGGCCTGCGCGATGTCCGCTCGATCAAGCCGTTGCAGGAAACGCTGTCACGCAAAGATCCCGAGGGCGATCTGTGGTTTTCCGATCCCGATGCCTGCTGCCGCATCCGCAAGGTCGAGCCGCTGGCGCGCGCGCTGCAGCCGTTCGATGCCTGGATCAACGGACGCAAGCGCTTTCAGGGTGGCGCCCGCGGGGCAATTCCGGTTGTCGAGGACGACGGCACGCGGCTGAAGTTCAATCCCTTCGCCAACGTGTCGCGCGAGGAGATCGAGGCGATCTATCGCCTTGCGGACCTGCCGCCACACCCGCTGGTCGCTTCCGGATTTCTCTCGATCGGCTGCATGCCCTGCACCAGCCGCACCGATGCGGGCGAGGATGCGCGCGCCGGCCGCTGGCGCGGCCAGAGCAAGACAGAATGCGGCATTCACACGATCAAGACTTCGTAGCACAACGACGCTGCCGCGCTTTGAACAAGAAAATTCGGTTTCGTTGACTTGAGCTCGATTCATCCCGAGTTATGACCGCTACGCCCTCGACGCCGATGTCGCCGCCGAGGCAGATGGAGATGACGATGATCGGCCGTCTTGTTTCGGTGGTTGCGGGACTAATCGGACTAATCTGGGTGAGCACGGCATATGCTGCCGACGTGAGCTTGCTCAACGTCTCCTATGATCCGACGCGCGAGCTTTATGCCGATTTCAACAAGGCGTTTGCGAGCGCTTACCAGAAGGAAACCGGCAAGAGCGTCGAGATCAAGCAGTCGCATGGCGGCTCGGGCGCGCAGGCGCGCGCGGTGATCGACGGCCTGCGCGCCGACGTGGTCACACTCGCGCTCGCCTATGATATCGACGCCATCGCGGCCAAAGGTCTGATCGCGGCCGACTGGCAGAAGCGGCTGCCGCAAAATGCCGCACCCTACACCTCGACCATCGTGTTCCTGGTGCGCAAGGGCAATCCCAAGGGTATCAAGGACTGGGACGATCTGATCAAGCCGGGCGTTGCCGTGATCACGCCCAACCCGAAAACATCGGGCGGCGCGCGCTGGAACTACCTCGCCGCCTGGGGTTACGCGCAGAAGAAGCTCGGCTCGGCGGAGAAGGCCAAGGCGTTTGTGGCCAGTCTCTATCAGAACGTGCCGGTGCTTGATACCGGCGCGCGCGGCTCGACCGTGACGTTCGTCGAGCGCGGCGTCGGCGATGTGCTGATCGCCTGGGAGAACGAGGCGTTCCTGGCGCAACGCGAATTCGGCAAGGACAAGTTCGAGATCGTCGCGCCGCCGCTCTCGATCCTGGCCGAGCCGCCGCTCGCGGTGGTCGATGCGGTTGCCGACAAGAAGGGCACGCGCGAGGCCGCCGAGGCCTATCTGAAGTACTGGTATACGAAGGAAGGTCAGGAAATTGCCGCACGCAACTCCTACCGTCCGCGCGATCCGGAGATCGCCAAGGAGTACGAAAAATCCTTCGCGAAGGTCGAGCTGTTCACGATCGACGATGTGTTCGGCGGCTGGACCAAGGCGCAGAAGGACCATTTTGCGGAAGGCGGTATTTTCGACGAGATCTACAAGAACTGACGGCGCCGGATCGGGTAGGGCATCGTGAGCACGAGCGCAGCACGGCGGAGCAGCTTGCCCGGTTTCGGTCTCACCATGGGGCTGACGCTGACCTGGCTCTCCGTCATCGTGCTGATCCCGCTTGCCGGCCTCTTCCTCAAGACGCTTGAACTTTCGCCCGATCAGTTCTGGAGCATCGTCACCAGCCGCCGCACGCTCAACGCGCTGAGGATATCGTTCGGCCTTGCCTTCGCTGCGGCCGTCGTCAATCTCGTGATGGGAACGATCATTGTCTGGGCGCTGGTGCGCTACCGTTTTCCCGGCCGGCGCCTGTTCGATGCGATCGTCGATATTCCCTTTGCTTTGCCGACCGCGGTTGCCGGCGTCGCGCTGACCTCGCTGTTCGCCGAGAAAGGCTGGCTCGGCGCGCCGTTGGCAGCGCTCGGCATCAAGGTCGCCTTCACGCCGATCGGCATTTTCGTCGCGATGATCTTCATCGGCATTCCCTTCGTGGTGCGGACGGTGCAGCCGGTGCTGATCGACCTCGATCCCGAGATCGAGGAAGCGGCCGCAAGCCTCGGCGCCAGCCGCTGGCACACCATCACGAAGGTCATTCTGCCGAGCCTGGTTCCGGCGCTGCTGACCGGGCTCGCGCTCGCCTTTGCCCGCGCTGTCGGCGAATACGGCTCGGTGATTTTCATCGCCGGCAATCTGCCGAACGTCTCCGAGATCGCGCCGCTTCTGATCGTGATCCGGCTTTCCGAATTTCGCTATGCCGATGCCACGGCAATCGCCGTCGTGATGTTGCTGGCATCGTTTGTGATCATCTTTGCCGTCAACCGGCTGCAGCGCTGGGCGGAAATCCGAGGCCAAGCAACGTCATGAGCACCACGCCATGAGCATCGAGATGACGTTCCAGCAGCGGCGGACCGGCTCTTTCGCGGAAAGAGCGGGCGGTCGCTCGTCTGCGCATGCCGAGCCCGTCAATCTGCGCACGGAGCCGCGGGGCGTCCGCATCGTCATCGTCGCCATGGCGGTGATTTTCCTCAGCCTGTTTGTCGTGCTGCCGCTGGTCGTGGTGTTCGCGCAGGCATTTTCGCATGGCGTCGGCGCCTATCTCGCCGCGCTGACCGATCCGGAAGCGCTGGCGGCGATCCGGCTGACGCTCCTGGTCGCCGCGATCTCGGTGACCATCAATCTCGTGTTCGGTCTGATTGCGGCCTGGGCGATCGCCAAGTTCGACTTCTCCGGCAAGACGCTCTTGATCTCGCTGATCGACCTGCCGTTCTCGGTCAGCCCCGTGATCTCCGGTCTTGTCTTCGTGCTGCTGTTCGGCGCGCAGGGCTTCTTCGGGCCGTGGCTTGCAAGCCACGACATCCGCCTGCTGTTCGCGGTGCCCGGCATTGCGCTGGCGACGCTGTTCGTGACGTTTCCCTTCGTCGCGCGCGCGCTGATTCCTCTGATGCAGGAGCAGGGCACGCAGGAAGAGGAGGCCGCGATCTCGCTCGGCGCGTCGGGGCTGCAGACCTTCTTCCGCGTCACGCTGCCGAATATCAAATGGGGCGTGCTGTACGGCGTGCTGCTGTGCAACGCCCGCGCCATGGGCGAGTTCGGCGCGGTGTCCGTCGTCTCGGGCCATATCCGCGGCGAGACCAACACGATGCCGCTGCTGGTCGAGATCCTCTACAACGAATACCAGTTCGTCGCGTCGTTTGCGATCGCCTCGCTGCTCGCGATGCTGGCGCTGATCACGCTGATCGTGAAGACCATTCTCGAACGGCATCTGGACGAAGGACAATTGCCGCATGAGCATTGAAGTCAGGAGCCTGACCAAGACATTCGGCGCGTTCACGGCGCTCGATGGGGTCGATCTGAAAGTTGCGAAGGGCGAATTGCTGGCGCTGCTCGGGCCGTCGGGGTCCGGCAAGACCACGCTGCTCAGGATCATCGCCGGCCTCGACTGGCCGGATTCCGGCGAGGTCGCCTTCGATGGCGAGAACGCGCTGGCGCGCGGCGCGGGCGAACGCCATGTCGGCTTCGTGTTCCAGCATTACGCGCTGTTCCGCCACATGACCGTGTTCGAGAACGTCGCCTTCGGCCTGCGGGTGCAGCCGCGCGCGGTGCGCAAGAGCGAGGCGGCGATCCGCGCACGCGTGAAGGAACTGCTCGATCTCGTGCAGCTTGACTGGCTCGCCGGCCGCTATCCGCACCAATTGTCCGGCGGCCAGCGTCAGCGCATTGCGCTCGCCCGCGCGCTCGCGATCGAGCCGCGCATCCTGCTGCTCGACGAGCCGTTTGGCGCGCTCGACGCCAAGGTTCGCAAGGAATTGCGGCAATGGCTGCGCTCGCTGCATCACGAGATCAACCTGACCTCGATCTTCGTCACCCATGACCAGGAGGAGGCGCTCGAAGTCGCCAACCGCGTGGTGGTGATGGACAAGGGCCGCATCGAGCAGGTCGGAACGCCCGATGAGGTCTATGACCGTCCGGCCACCGCCTTCGTGCATGGCTTCATCGGCGAGTCCATCGAACTGCCGGTGCAGGTGGGCGACGGCGCGGTGCGGCTGGATGGCAAGGCGCTCGGCATCGCGCCGGATGGCGTGACGTCCGGTCCGTCGCGGCTTTTCATCCGCCGTCATGACATGCAGCTATGTGCAGCGGGCAGCGGCGCCTTCGAGGGCGCGGTCACCCATGTCCGTACCTTCGGCCCGATTCAGCGGGCCGAAGTCAAGCTGGCGCAGGCGCAGGCCGCGATCGAGATCGACGCGCCCAGGGACAACCAGCTCCGGGTTGGCGACATCGTCGGCCTGACGCCCCGCCGCTACCGGATTTTCGCCGCGGCGGAGTAGCTCGGGCTGCGGCGCCGCCCGCGCTTCTGATTCATCCGAGCCCCGCTCCGCGCCCCGCCGCGTCAATTCCGGTCATGGATTGCGGCATGCGTCGAGGATGGGAGCAAGCGCCTCCCCGTTCTGCGCCCGGATCTCGAATGCGAATGCCGTGACGCTGTTCAGCCAGTTCATCTTGTCGAGGAGCGCATCCTTGTCATTGGGATTGTCGGACTGTCGCTGCTCGATAGCGAGATTGTAGATATCCGAAAGCATCAGCCCATTGCCGGAAAATGATAACGCAGTGAGCGCGGGGATCTTGAAAATCATGAGATACGAATCTTTTTCCTCCACGAAGGACGCGGTCGCATGCAATGTTGTCTTGGTACCGTCCTCGAATTCCGCCGGCGCATCTCTGATTGCGTGAAGGTCGGCCGGAATCGTCTTGCCACGGTCGACGATATACAGCGTGATGGCATGATCGACGCATCGAATCATGCCGCGATATTTCTTCTCCAGCTTCGTGAACTCGAACCGTGCGACAGGGTCGCCATTGATGGCACCCATGCGAAACTCGGCTTGCCCGCTGAGGTCGAAGATGATCTTCACCTGCTCGGCGACCGCGACAGGAACGCGATAGAGCGGCTCTCCTGTGGATTGCCGGGACGCAACATCGAGCGCCGTCCGGCCAAGGCCCATGCGTTCCAGATAGGTGGCGATGGCGGCGCTACCGGTCGAGCTGTCCGGGCGCGGCAGACCATAGGTTTCCTTTTCAGTGAACGAGCGCGTCACGCCGCCGAGAAATGCATAGGCGCAAGCGCCAACGCACATCGCATCCTCGTACTGGTAGTTGGAGAAGGGTTCGTTCATCCGCATCGCGCGAGCGATCGAGGTATTGTAACCGGCTTTCCGGATCATCTCGCCAAGCTTCAGGCTGGCCGCCACATCGCCGCCCGGCGAGTGCAGTTGAAGATTCTTGGTCAGCTTGGCGTCGTCGGACTTCAGGAATTCAGCAAAGCGAGCAGGTGTGTCGGGTGTGATCGTGCCGGTCGCCTGAACGTAGAGGATCGTCAGGCTGTCCTGCAGCCCCTCGAACGCCATCGGCTTCGACGGATCGAGCGGCAGTTCGGAAGATTCCGAAACCTTGTCGCATGTGCTGTCTCCGATCGAAGACGGCAGCTGGCCGGCCGGGCATCCCTCCTCGGCATGCGCCGGCGCAAACCACGCGCCGGCTGATGAGGCCAGGATGGCGAACATGACCGCGCCGACAATGTCGATCGTGAGCCGACTTGTCGTGAGCTGGCTTGGCCTGCTGCCCGATAGCTTGTTGCTGCCTGCCGGTTTGCTGATCGCCTTGCTGCTTGCCCCGAAACCACGCACCGTCTTTCTTCCTCCGTTCTCCCGAACGATTGGGAAATCCTGAGAACAGATGTGGAACAGTGTCAAGAGGTACTATTTGACCGTAGAGCAGGCGGCGCCTTTATTCACCTTTCAGCCACGGTTGGTATGCAACAACGGCCTCCTTTGCGGGGGGTGATTCGTGCGCGCGGCCGCGATCGTCTTGACTTTGTTGCTGGCGGGCTGTGCGGCGGAAGCTCCGGTCCAGGAGCCGTCCATGTACGCCAACATGGCCAATCCCGGTGCCAAGCTCGATACGATCGCCGCCGCGACGATGATCTCGCAATACCGGCAGAACAGCGGGCTTGGCACCGTCGAGGTCGACCCTGAACTCGTGAGACTCGCCGAAACCCAGTCGCTGGCGATGGCGAGCCAGAACAAGCTCGACCACGACGTCAAGGCGCCGCTTGCCAGGCGTCTCAATGCGTCCGGCTATCCCGCCAATGTGGCGGTGGAAAATGTGTCAGCCGGATATCACACCCTGGCCGAGGCCTTTTCCGGCTGGCGCGATTCGCCGCCGCACAACGCCAACATGCTCAAGAATGGTGTCACAAAACTAGGCATAGCGGCCAGCTATGCTCCGAACACCAAATACAAGGTTTTCTGGACACTTATTCTTGCATCAAGGGATGCGCGATAGTCGCCGCTCGCCGGTTGACGCAATGGCGAACTGGCGCCACGTTGCGATAGCACTTTTTTGATCGACGCTTTCAAGGCGGATCACATGGATTCCGATTCAACATGCACGCCGGCGCACTCCCGGCGCGTGCTGGTCCTTCAGGGCGGCGGCGCACTCGGCTCCTATCAGGCGGGCGCCTACCAGGCGCTGTGCCACGCGGGCTTCGAGCCGGAATGGGTCGCCGGCATTTCCATCGGCGCCGTCAATGCCGCGATCATCGCCGGCAATCCGCCGGAGAAACGCGTCGAGCGCCTGAAGGAATTCTGGGAAATGGTCTCGGCGCCGGTGCCATGGAAGCCCGTGCTCAATAGCGACCGCGGGCGCAGCGTGTTCAACGAGACCAGCGCGGCCCTGATCGCGACCTTCGGCGTGCCCGGCTTCTTTACCCCGCGCATTCCTCCCGCGCCGCTATGGCCGCCGGGCAGTTCCCAAGCGCAGAGCTATTACGACACGGCGCCGCTGAAGAAGACGCTGGAGCGGCTGGTCGATTTCGACCTCATCAACGATCTGAAGTGCCGGCTGAGCGTCGGCGCGGTGAGCGTGACGACCGGCAATTTCAAGTATTTCGACAATGTCGCGTTCAACAAGCTCGGCAAGCGGATCGGACCCGAGCACATCATGGCCTCCGGCGCGCTGCCGCCGGGCTTTCCGTCCGTCGTCATCGACGGTGAACATTACTGGGATGGCGGCATCGCCTCCAACACGCCGCTCGATTATGTGCTCGATGAAGAATTCCACCGCGACCTCCTGATCTTCCAGGTCGATCTGTTCTCGGCGCGCGGACCGCTGCCGATCTCGCTGCTGGAGGCGGCCGAGCGCGAAAAGGACATCCGCTTTTCCAGCCGCACCCGCATGAACACCGACAAGAACCGGCAGCTCCACAACGCCCGCAAGGCGGTGCGCGACCTCATCGGCAAATTGCCGGACCATCTGAAAGACGACCCGTCGGTCAAATTCCTGAGCGAGGCCGCGAAGGAGAACACCGTCACGGTGGTGCACCTGATCTACAAGAGCAAGAATTACGAGTCGTCGTCGAAGGATTACGACTTCTCGCATGTGGGCATGGTCGAGCACTGGAACGCCGGCGTGCGCGACGTTCATCTGTCGATGCGTCACAAAGAATGGCTGGAACGGCCGCAGTCGGGGGAAACCATGGTCACTTACGACCTTTTGGGGGATGGCGGCACGGAAACCCCTCGCAGACAGGAGTGAAGAAATATGGGTACGTTGACAGGCAAGACCGCGGTCGTCACCGGGTCCACCAGCGGCATTGGGCTCGCTTATGCGCGCGCTTTTGCGCGCGCCGGCGCCAATATCGTTCTCAACGGCATGGGCGTCCCCGCCGACATCGAGAAGGAGCGTTCCGGGATCGAGACGGATTTCAAGGTCAAGGCCGTACATTCGCCGGCCGACATGACCAAGCCGGCCGAGATCGCCGAGATGGTCGCGCTGGGTGAGAAGACCTTCGGCTCGGTCGATGTTCTCGTCAACAATGCGGGCATCCAGTTCGTCTCGCCGATCGAGGAATTTCCGCCGGAGAAGTGGGAAGCGATCATCGCGATCAATCTGTCCTCGGCGTTCTATGGCATCCGCGCCGCCGTGCCCGGCATGAAGAAGCGCGGCTGGGGCCGCATCATCAACACGGCCTCCGCGCATTCGCTGGTGGCCTCGCCGTTCAAGGCGGCCTATGTCTCGGCCAAGCACGGCATCGCCGGCCTCACCAAGACCGTGGCGCTGGAGCTTGCGACCTTCAAGATCACCTGCAACTGCATCAGCCCCGGCTATGTCTGGACGCCGCTGGTCGAGCACCAGATCCCCGAGACGATGAAGGCGCGCAACATGACCCGGGAGCAGGTCATCAAGGACGTGCTCTTGGATGCCCAGCCGACCAAGGAGTTCGTGACGTCGGATCAGGTCGCAGCACTCGCGCTGTTCCTGTGCAGCGACGACGCCGCCCAGATCACCGGCTCCAACCTCTCGATCGACGGCGGCTGGACCGCGGAGTAGGGCGGTGGTCGATAGGGTGGGTTGAGCGAAAAAAGCGAGGCCCACCGTTTTGCCGACATGACGATCATAACCGATGGTTTTGTTTTCGCTCAACCTAGCCTAAGCCTACTAAATATCTGTCGTCCTGGCCAAGCGGAGCGCGAGCCGGGACCCATACCGCGTGATCTACGGAAAAGGCACTCCTGTGGACGTCTGTCGTAACAACTGAGGCCGGTGGTTATGGGCCCCTGCTTTCGCAGGGGCGACGATCTACCAAGGCGAAGCGTGCCCGCTTTTTTGCTCCAACGGGGGCCTTTGCGGGATGACGATCCAGCAAGTCACTACTTCCCGAACGCCAGCACGTGCAGGCCGAGGCGGCGGCGCACGATCCAGAACAGCAGCACCGTCTCGAAGCTCAGCGAGATCGAGGTCGCGGCCGCGGCGCCATGGCCGCCGAAGCGCGGCACCAGCGCGACGCAGAGTGCGACATTCATCGCGAAGGCCAGCGCATAAGCCAGCGCGCAGATGTGCTGATGGCCGAGCATGTTGAGCAGCCGCTCGACCGGGCCGATCGCCGCGCGCACCACGAGCCCGATCGCCGCGACGAACATGATGCTGTAGCCGGTGACGAATTGCGGCCCGAACAGCCACAATAGCGGCTCGCCCAGCGCGAGCAGCATCAGCGTCGCGATCAGGGACGGCCAGAACGTCCAGTTGATCGCATGCGCGACATAGGCCGACAGGCGCTCCTTGTCGCCGAGTGCGTGATATTCGGCGAAACGATGCGCCGTCGTGGCCGACATCGCATAATGAATGAACGACACCAGCGCCAGCGTCTTCACCACGGCGAAATAGACGCCGACCTCTTCCGACGAGCGGAACTGCTGCAGCACCAGCACGTCGGTGTAGGACAGCAACAGATAGAAGCTTTCGACCAGCAGGATCGGGAGCGAAATCGCGAGCCAGCCGCGGACGTCATAGGTTTTTGGTCCTGGCGCGATATGGCCGGCAAGCCTGCGATTGAGAACCACCATCTGTCCGATCATGGCGATCCACACCGCCGCCGCGCTCGCGAGCATGGCCATGGACGCGCCGAGATGGAAGCCGAGCACGAAGGCCCCGGCCGTGATGCCGATGATCAGCGTCTGCCGCAGGATGAATTGCGGCATCAGGCCAAGCCGCATCCAGTCATGCGAGCGCGCGATGCCGTCCTGCGTATTGGCGACCACGAAGGCGGGCAGCGTGAGACAGCCGATATACATCGGAACGACCGCGCCGGCCTCGATCCAGGGCGACAGCAGACTGACGAGGCCCGCGAGCAACAGCGACACTGCGGCGGAGACCGCCAGGGTCATCCAGCGGCTGCCGGCGAGAAAGCCGCGCAACAGCGCATGCTCGCCGCGGGTGCGATATTCCGGAATGATTTTCTGCGCCGAAGCGGAGATGCCGAAATCCATCAGGCTGCCGAGCAGCAGCACCCAGGTCCAGACATAGACATAGATGCCGTAGTCCGATCCGCCCATCCAGCGTGCGAGCAGGATCTGCGACAGATAGGCGAGGGCTGCGCTGAGGACGCGGATCACGAAGATCGTGCCGGCAAGCCGGCGCGTGACCGAGGCTTCGTTCGTGCCGGACAGCAGCGACCGCAGCCGGGCGGCCATGCCGTCCGGCGGGGCTGTTGCGGGCTCGGCATCCATCGCAGTCAAAGCGGCAGCCTTAAGAAATACCGCTCGAAGCGGCGATACCCTGGTCTATCAACGGTCCGTTAAGATTCGGTTGGATGAAACGATCACTGAGGTCGGCCCGGCGGCTGCCGGAACGACAGGTAAAGCGTCTTTCTCGGCGTGCTCACGCTTTGCGTCGCCTCAAATTAACTTGTCGTGCCTGCGAACGCAGGCACCCATAACCAAAGGCGGTGGTTTTGTGCGTGGTACCGGCCGCGCACCCCGTTGATGGATCACGCGGTATGGGTCCCGGCGTCCGCCGGGGCTTCTTTCTCGGTTTGGGACGAAACAACGTCAATTCAGATTGATATTGAACTCGTAGGCCCGGTCGCCGCCGACCAGGGTGAATTTCAGCGCGGCGCCATCGGGGTCGACCCCTGGAGGCACGCCGTCGAGCTGGAAGGCGAAACGTTTCACGCCCGGCGGGCTGTGTTCCACGAGCTTGGGAACCGGCAATCCCCAGTCCGGCGTGGGGCCTTCGACGAAGAGATTGATGTCCCGCGCATCGGGCGTGACGACATCCACCAGCACCGTGGATTTTCCGTCCCGCTTGACGTCGCGGATCGTCAGAGGATTGGGATCGCCGACATTGGCGGGCTTTGGAACGGTGTCGAGCGCCGCGAACAGCGCGCTGTCCTCGGTGCTTGCCACACTGTTGAAGGCAAGCTCGGCGTTGGCCTCGACTGGAATGCAGATTTTCTCGCACACCGCATAATTGATCGCGACGCGCAGCGTGACCGGCTTGTCGACGTTCTTCGGCACGATCCGCAATGGAAGCACGGTCTGGTCATGATAACCGAGCGCGACGCCGCCGGCGCCATCGTCGAATTTCAACGGCGCGGGCCACAAAACTGTCACCGCTTCGATATTTTCCGATTTCGAGAAATCGAAGCGCGGCGGCACGCCGGAATCGCCGGGATTCCGCCAATAGGTTTTCCAGCCCCGCTGCAATTGAAAGGCAATGCCGCCAAGCAATACCGCGCCGCTGCGCGATCCCGCCAAAAGCCGCACTGCGGAATGTCCATCGCGCTGCCAGGGCGATGCATCCTCGGCGCGCGCGCCCGGCGAAAGCGACGTGGCAAGAAGCGTTGCAGCAAGGCCGAGTGCGGCGCGCGATGGAACCAAGGTGTTCATGCCATGTCTTTACAGGCAAGCAACGCGGTGAACCATTGAATTGCTTGTGAGGCCGCGCCGCAAGCTTGATTGACAGAACCCTCACCCAATATCAGGATGGCAGGCAATGTGAGAGCGCTTTGCTGATGGACCCTGAAGGCAAAACACCGGGCGATCTTCGCCGCAAAGCTGCGGGCATCGGAGATAATTCGTCTGATACCGGCTATCTCGATGGCCAGTTGCTGGTCGCCATGCCCGTGATGGGCGACCCGCGCTTCGAGCGGTCGGTGATCTACATGTGCGCGCATTCCGCCGACGGCGCCATGGGTATCATGGTCAATCGTCCGATGGGCAGCATCGATTTTCCCGAACTTCTGGTGCAGCTCAACATCATCAACAAGGATGAGCAGATCGAGCTGCCCGAAACCGCCGAGAGCATGAAGGTACTGCGCGGCGGTCCCGTCGATAAAGGCCGCGGCTTCGTGCTGCATTCGAGCGATTTCTTCATCGACAACGCCACGCTGCGGATCGACAACGATATCTGCCTGACCGCGACCATCGATATTCTCAAGGCGATCGCGAAGGGCTCGGGACCGAAGCACGCGATCCTCGCGCTCGGCTATGCCGGCTGGCGGCCCGGACAGTTGGAAGCCGAAATCCAGAGCAATGGCTGGCTGCATTGCGATGCCGACCAGGACCTCGTTTTCGGCGACGATGTCGATGACAAGTATAGCCGCGCGCTGCGCAAGATCGGCATCGATCCGGGCATGCTGTCGAACGAAGCCGGCCACGCGTAGCCACTGCGGCAAATCTTGCATCGCGCCATCACAGCAGTCGTCGTCCCTGCGAACGCAATGCGAACGCAGGGACCCATAACCACAGGCTGATGTTATTTAAATTAAACATGTGTAACCCGCAGCGCGTTTCCCTATGCGCGCCGATGGCTATGGGTCCCTGCGTTCGCAATGCGTTCGCAGGGACGACGAGACATAGCGCGAAGGCTACTCCGCCGCCTGCTGCGTGACCGTCGGCTCCGTGCCGGCGACCGTCGCGCGGCGCATGTCGCGCGGCTGCGATTGATCGTAGCGGCGGACGCGATGCACGGTCTGGCGGTTGTCCCACATCACGAGGTCATGCACCGTCCATTTGTGGACGTAGACGAACTCGGGCCGCGTCGCATGCTCGGTGAGGTCGCGCAGCAAAACGCGCCCCTCGGGCACGCTCATGCCGACGATCTTGCCGGCATGCGAGGACAGATAAAGCGACTTGCGGCGATGCACCGGGTGCGTGCGCACCAGGCGCTGCAGCACCGGCTTGAACATTTCCTTCTCTTCATCGCTATAGTCGACGAAGCCGAGCGAGCCGCGCGAATACATCAAAGAGTGCTCGCAGATCAGATCCTCGATCTCGGCCTTGGTCTCGTCGTCGAGCGCATCATAGGCCGCGCGCATGTCGGCGAATTCGGTGTTGCCACCCTTGGGGTTCACGACCCGCGCCGACAGCAGCGAGAATTTTGCCGGGATCGGCCGGAACGAGCTGTCCGAATGCCACAGGCAGTTGCCGAGGTTGAACAGATGCGTGCGGTGATCGCGCGGCAGCGGCTTGCCGTCCTGGCCGAGGTTGGAGACGTCGTTCAGCCCCGTCGTCAGCCGATAGTCCTCCTTCTTGGTTACATTGCCGCCGCGCGCCTTTTCCCGCGCGCCGAAATTCAGCGCAAACGCCAATTGCTGCTCATCGGTGATGTCCTGGCCGTGGAAGATCAGCACGGCGTATTTGTCCATGCCGGCTTCGATCTCGATCGCCTGCTCTTTCGTCAGCGGCTGCCGCAGATCGAGCCCGGAGACTTCGCCGATAAAATGCGGGTGGAGTTGGCGAATCGCGATGGCCATGGCGGTTTCCTCAAAATGGCGTTTTCCTCAAGTCTGAAGGGCGGTTATCCGCTCAATCTTTTCGAAAAGAAGGCTACTCGGCGATGATGCGAAGTCAACGCCGCCGCACGCATTGCTGCCTTATGCGTGTTGCCTTATGCGTTCCTGGCCATCAGCCCGCCATCGACCGGGATCACGGCACCGGTTAGGAACGACGCCGCCGGCAGGCACAGGCTCAACGTCATATGCGCGACTTCCTCGGGATCGCCGTAGCGGCCGAGCGCGGTGCGGCGCTTGGCGTAGATCTGCTTATGCTCTTCCGGAATGCGATCGGTGATCGCTGTGCGGATCGGCCCCGGGCAGATGCAATTGACGGTGATGCCTTCGCGGCCAAGCTCGACCGCAAGCGAGCGGGTGAGGCCCGTGACGCCGGCCTTGGCCGCGGAATAGGGGCTGTGCAATGCGGTGGCGCCGAGCGCCTCGGTCGACGCGATATTGACGATGCGCGGACATGTCGATTGGCGCAGATAGGGAAGGGCGGCGCGGATGATGCGCTGATGCGCGGTCAGCATCACCGCGAGCCCGCGTGCCCAGGCGTCGTCATAACCGCCTTCATCGATCGCGACCCGCACGGAGATGCCGGCATTGTTGATGACGATGTCGAGGCCGCCGAAATGCGCCGCTACTTCACTGACAACCGCCGCGATGCCGTCGCGGTCGGCGACATCGAGCACCCACGCTTTCGCCGATCCGCCAGCGGCGGCGATCTCGCGCGCCACGGCCTCGGCTCCTTCCGCGGTCAAATCGGTGACCGCGACATTGGCGCCTTCGGCCGCAAACACACGCGCCGTGGCGCGGCCCATGCCGCTGGCGGCGCCGGTGACAAGCACGGTCAGCCCTTTCACCGACCGGCTCAGTTCTTTGAAATCAGGCATCGGATGCTCGCTCACGCGAAGGATTGACAAGGCTCGCACCAATCCGCAGACAGGTCAAACGACCTCAAAAGACAGAGCAGAAAAAGCAAAAAGGCAAAAAGGCAAAAAGGCAAAAAGAAAGGAGCGCAGGGAGATGAACGAGCTTGATTTCAGCGGCAGGCAAGTTCTGGTGGTCGGCGGCTCCAGCGGCATCGGCAACGGCATCGCGCAAGCCTTCCGCGCCAAGGGCGCGCGCGTCGCGGTTTGCGGCACGCGTGCCGGCGCGGCCGATTATGCGGCGGATGAAGGCTCGCATCTCGAAGGGCTCGATTATTACCGGCTCGATGTCAGCGATCCGCTGGGAATCGAAAAATTCGAGCCTTCGTTCGCAACGCTCGATGTCCTGGTGCTGGCGCAGGGTGCGGTGATCTATCGTCGCGGCGAGTTCGCGATGGAAGGATTTCGCAAAGTGCTCGAAGTCAATCTGATGAGCCTTATGGCCTGCGCAACCAGATTTCACGCAATGCTGCGCGAAAACCGCGGCGCGCTGATCATCGTCAGCTCGACCGCCGCCTATCACTCGACCATGGGCAATCCGGGTTACAATGCATCAAAGACCGGCGCGGTCGGCTTGACGCGGACGCTCGGCCAAGCCTGGGCCGAGGACGGCATCCGCGTCAACGGCATGGCGCCGGGCCTTGTCGACACCAAGATGACCAAGGTGACGACCGCAAATCCGAAGCGCTTGGAGGGCGCGCTGGCGCGGATTCCGTTGAAGCGTCTGGGAACGCCGGCCGACATGGCGGGCGCCGCGTTGTTCCTGGCCTCGCCGCTTGCCTCCTACATCGTCGGCCAGACCATTGTGGTCGATGGCGGGCTTATTCTTTAATCCGGAACTCGCGCAGCCGTCGGCGGTTACTTCCTATCAAAACAAAGGAGTGATCGCGATGGACAAGGATCGGATTGCCGGAACTGCCAAGGAATTCGGCGGTCGGGTGGAAGGCGCCGTCGGCGAGATGGCCGGGGATGCGAAGACGCAGGCCTCGGGCCGCGCGCGCGAAGCCGCGGGGAGCGTGCAAAACCTGTACGGCCAGGCCAAGGACGCCGCGCGCGACGCGACCGATGCCGCCGTCAACATGGCCAAGGATCTGGCGCAGGATGCCTATGCCAACAGCGGCGATACGCTGCGTGACGGGTCGAGGGCGGTGGCCAAGACCGTGCGGGACAATCCGCTCGGTGCGCTTCTGGTCGCGGGCGGCATCGGCTTTGCGCTGGCGTTGTTGATGACGCGCCCCCCGCGCCGGCCGCCGCAGCGCTGGCGCTATTACGGCTGACGTCGATATTGAGGGCTATCCGCTTTTCAGCGGAATATCTGCACCGAGGCGCGCGTCGAGACGCGCGCCTCACGCGGGCTTGCAAAAATCCCTATCGAAACCAATCGTTCTGGAATGCGGCGGATCGTCCGACCGCCGCTGGCGGCCGAGGTGCGCCTGTTGCGGCCGGCGGTCGCGGTGGCGCGGTCTGTCGTGGCGCTCCGCCAAAGCCGAAGAAGTCCTGGAATGGGGATTGATTTCGCGCCGGCTGCTGTTGGAGCGGAGCCAGCCTTCTCGGCTTCGGCGGCGTCCGTGCCGGCGCTGAAGGCGTCGCCGCAGCCGCAGCCGCGGGCGCCGCGGCATTGTCGGCAGGCGTGGTGGCGGCAACCGGCGTGTCGCCCTTGGCCTGCTCATGTCCGACCTCGCGGCGTGGCCAGGCGAAATCGTCGGCGCGGCCGGCGGGCGGCGCCAGCGCTTCGCCCTTCACCAGGGTGCGTGCCGCCAGCGCATCGACCGCGGCCGGGCGCGATCCCGGACCTCCGAGCAGTTGGTCGGTGCCGACGGAGGAGGCGACCAGCGGCAGGATCGGGCCCGCCAGTGGACGCGCAGGCTGGCCGGGCACTGCATTGGCGTCGGGCGTCGCCGGCTCGGTCGGCAGCGCGATCGGCGCGGAGCGCGCGGCAAGCAGCCGTGAGATCTCGCGCTCGACATAGTGTGCGAGCTTGCGCGCGCCGGGCTTGGTGAAATACACGCCGTCATAGGTGCGGAGCTGGCGGATCTGGCCTTCGAAATCCGGGCCCTTCTGCAAGAAGCGGCCGGCCTCGTCGACAAAGCCGTCCCAAACGTCGACATAAGTGATGCCGGCCTTGCCGGCCGCATCGCGATAGAGCGAATCCAGGAACAGAATGTCGGACGTTCCGCGCGGCCCGCGGATCGCGGGAAGCCCGACCCAGACCACCGGCACGCCTTTCGATTTCAGCACCGCGATCATCTCTTCGATTTTCTTGGTGTAGAGCTCGACCCAGCGGTCGTCGCGAAACTCGTACAGCCCATTGGGCGTGCGTGCGGTCTTCTCCGGCGCGGCGGCCGGCGGCGCGTCGCTGTTGTCGGCGGCGTCGTCCGGCGGAGCCTCGGTGTCGATCACCTTGTCGTCGGGCTTGGCTGCGGAATTGGCCGCGCCATCCGGCTTGGCCTGCGGCTTGCCGTCCGCCGGCTTTGAGTCGGACTTCGCGTCTGACTTGGCATCCGTCTTGGCATCCGGCTTGGCGCGCGCGTCCTTCTTGTCGTTCTTCTTGTCAGCCGGCTTGTCGGTCTTGTCGGTCGCGGGCTCGCGCAAGGAGACGCGGTCGTTGAGGCCGAGCATGACCACGATGACGTCGGGCTTTTCGGTTGCGAGAATTCCTTTCGCCGCGGCGGCCCAATCGGCGGGGTCGCCCTTGGGCTGGTACTTGATCAGGCCGGAGGTGTTCTTGGCCTTGCGGATCACGCCCATGTCGGGCTGTTCGCTGTAGGCGTCCTCGAGCCCGTAGGCGAGCCAGTCCGCCATGCCGTCGCCGAGCACCAGCGCATAGCGCTCGGGCACGCCGTCACGCTTTTCGGGTGGCGGCGCCTTGGAAAAATCCTGGTACTGGTAGACGCGCTGTCTGGGCTGTTGCGAAGGTTGAAACGGCTGAAAGAAGTCGCCGCCGAACCAGCCACCACCGCCACCAAAGCCGCCGCGCTGCTGGCGTGGCTGCCCGCCGAAATTGCCGAAGTTGAAGAACTGCGCCGAGGCAGGTCCCACGATGCCGACAAGCATCGCAATCGTCACCGCGAGCACGACCAGCGGGCCGGTCTCGGTGAACACCTTGAGGAAGGATCTCGGCTTCGACATGCGGCTTGGTCGCGATCAGGAACGGTCGATGAACATAATAGCGGAATCAGGCCGCAAACGGGCGGATTTCTCAACATAAACCTGCTCCGCGCCGCCGCCGTCAAGGCCGCAGTCGGAGGGCCGGATTCAGGGTTGCTTTGCCCTCAAAACGGCAGTTCTACCGCGCCCGGAGCCGTTCCAGCACGTCGGCTGAGGCAAAGCCGTCGGCGGGTGCCCCGATGGAAGCCTGGAACCCGCGCAAGGCCTCGCGGGTCTGGCCACCGAACTGGCCGTCCGGAGTGCCGCGATAGAAGCCGCGTTGGGCCAGTAGCTGCTGCAGTTCCAGCCGTTCGGCCCGCGACAATTCGCGCTCCTGCCGCGGCCAGGGCTGCACAAAGGCCGCGCCGCCGCGCAGGCGGTCGGCGAAATGACCGATGGCGAGCGCATAGGCCTCCGCCGGATTGTATTTCATGATGACGCGGAAATTCTGCAGCATCAGGAAGCCGGGGCCGGCGGCGCCGGCCGGTGCCAGCAGGTAAGCCTTCTCGGCCGGGTGCGGGAAGGGCTGATTGTTGGGTCTGACGACGCCTAGCTGCTGCCACTGCGTCACCGTCATCGTCTTCGCCCGGTCGGCCAACATGTAGTTGAAGCCCTGCGGCACCACGACCTCGTAGCCCCAGGTCTGGCCGGTCTGCCAGCCGTCCTTCTTCAGGTTGTTGGCGGTCGAGGCGATCAGGTCGGCGGGATCGTCGACGACGTCGCGGCGGCCATCGCCGTCGGCATCGACGGCGTAGCGCTTGAACGCGGTCGGCATGAATTGCGTCGGCCCGAACGCGCCGGCCCAGGAGCCGCGCAACTGGTCTGGCCGCAGATCGCCGTGATGCAGTATTTCCAGCGCCGAGAGAAACTCGTCGCGGAAATAAGGCTGGCGGCGGCCGATGCAGGCCAGCGTCGCGGTCGACTGCAGCACGCTGCGATCGCCGATCTGGGTGGAATAGGTGGACTCGATGCCCCAGATCGCGGCGATCGTATAGCGGTCAACGCCATAGGCCTTCTCGGTCGCATCGAACTGCGCCTTGTATTTCGCGAGCGTCTCGCGGCCCTTGGCCAGGCGGTTGTCGCTGACGAGAATGTCGAGATAGTCCCAGATCGATTTCGTGAATTCCGGCTGCGCGTCCAAAAAGTCCATGATGCGCAGGTCGGGCGTGAGCCCCGCCGTGAAGCGCTGAAAATTCTCCTGCGAGATGTTTCGCCGCGCGGCATCCGGCCACATCGACGCAACGCAACTGTCGAAATTGCCTGCGGCCTCGCGGATCGCGCTGGCGGTCATCAGGGGATGGCCTGACGCTCCGTCCTCGCCGGTCCAGGGCTGCGGCCCGCTGCCGGGCGAAGAGGATTGCGGCTGCGCCGGCGAACCCGACGGGGCCGCGGCGGGCGCGGTCTGGCCGCCCTTGGAGAACGCGCCGGTGAAGAGATTGTCGAGGAAATTCAGCGGTCCGCCGCCGCTTGACGATTGCGCATGGGCTTGGCCGGACAGCAGCTGGCCGGCCAGCAGCAAGGCCGCCGCGACCATCGCCGTCCGCCAGTTCGCCATTGTGTCCGTCCGTTCCGTCATGCTCCCCGCACTGCCCCGAAAATCGGGCTTTCAGGAGGCCCCGCTCTGGTTGTCCATCAATTAACAAGAGAGATTAACAATTGCTGTCTTTCGCGCGATCCCCGGAAATCACCCTTTGGAACAAAGCCGTTACATCCGCCTTTGTTAACGGCCGCAAACCGGCTACGACTCGCAGCCATTGGTCCATCCCCAGCTCCCACGTCCCCCAAGGTAGTCCGTCACCTCCATGAAGATCCGCAAAGCCGTCTTTCCCGTCGCCGGCCTCGGCACCCGTGTCCTGCCTGCCACCAAGGCGATGCCGAAGGAAATGCTGACCATCGTCGACAAGCCGCTGATCCAATATGTCGTCGACGAGGCCAAGGAAGCCGGCATCGAGCATTTTGTCTTCGTCACCGGTCGCAACAAGGGCGTGATCGAGGATCATTTCGACCGGATGTTCGAGCTCGACGCCACGCTCGCCGCGCGCGGCAAGAGGGCCGAGCAGGACATTCTGGCGCAGAACCAGCCCGAAGCCGGCGCCATGAGCTTCACCCGTCAGCAGTCGCCGCTTGGTCTTGGTCATGCCGTGTGGTGCGCGCGCGACATCGTCGGCAACGAGCCGTTCGCGGTTGTGCTGCCGGACGAATTGGTGCTGAACACGCCGGGCTGCCTCGCCCAGATGATCGAGGCGGCGAGCCATCTCGGCGACAAGTCGAATCTGATCGCGGTCGAGGAGGTGCCGGCGCATCTGACCCATCAATACGGCATCTGCGGCGTCGGCGAGCGTCATCACACCGGCACCATGTTCGCAATCGACGGCATGGTCGAGAAGCCGCCGAAGGGCACCGCGCCGTCGAACTATTCCATCACCGGGCGTTACATCCTGCAGCCGGAGATCTTCGAGATCCTGGAAATCCAGGAGCACGGCTCGGGCGGCGAGATCCAGCTCACCGATGCGATGATCGGCCTAGCCAAGACGCAGGATTTCTACGCGGTCGAGTTCAAGGGCGAGCGCCACGATTGCGGCTCGAAGGCCGGCTTCCTGCGCGCCAACATCGCCTACGGCATGGCGCGTGCGGACCTGCGCGAAGGCCTGCGCGCGGAGATGCGGAAATATCTGGAGAAATGATTCCGATATCGGCCACTGATCGAAGGGCGACGAACTTGACCATACTACGGCATTGCCGTAGTGCGGCTCTAGATGCAAACTGTCGTCGAGACGCCGTCCTAACTCGCTGATGCGGAGAAGCTGTTTTCGCCGGTCGAGCAAAATGGTCGACGATTTGGTCAAAGGCTATCGGAGGCGAAAGTGACAAGGCTGCATTTGAGAAGATCAAAGCGGGACTGGAAGACGCCAAAGCTTACATCGATGGATCGGGAGATAAGACCAAGTACAGAATTCACGTTCCGACCCGAGTCAACGTAAAGAAGATTCGTGCTCGGCTCGGGCTCTCGCAAGAAAGCTTCGCGCAAACCTATGGATTTGCGTTGTCTGCTGTGCGCGATTGGGAACAAGGCCGGCGTCAGCCCGAACGTAGCGCACGGATTTTGCTCAAGATCGTCGAAAAGGAGCCGGAGGCCGTTACACGCGCACTGGCGAAAACCGGTTAAGCCGCCAGCGGCAGCGGGGGCACTGGGGCAAGAACGCTGCGGTTTCGCCCCGAGGCTTTGGCCGCGTATAGCGCCTTGTCGGCGGTCTCCACGAATGGCGGCCAGTCGAGGCCCGCGACCGGCGTCATGCTGGCGATGCCGATGCTCACCGTCGAGGTGGTGGTCTCGTCCGACCAGGCCTGAACCTTGAGGCGGATGGTTTCGGCCACCGCGAGCGCGTCGTCACCCGACATTCCCGGCAGCAGCACGGCGAACTCCTCGCCACCGTAACGCGCGGCGCAGTCGGCGGCCCGCTTGATCGAGTCCGAAATGCAGATCGCGATTCCGATAAGCACCTGATCGCCGGCCTGATGCCCGAAAGCGTCGTTGTAGGCCTTGAAATGATCGGCATCGATCATCAGCAGCGAGAGCGGCGTCCGCTGTCGCTGCGCGCGCCGCCATTCGGCATCGATCGCGGCATCGAACTTGCGGCGGTTGCGCAAGCCAGTCAGCGCGTCGGTCGTTGCCATTTCCTCGAGCTTGTCTTCGGCCTCGCCGCGGCGGCGCATTTCGCGCGCAAGCATCAGCGTGGCCGCGAGCACGAAGGCGATCAGCGCCATCAGGATTGCGCCGATCCTGTTCGCCTGCATGCGCCAGAGACTGAAAATGCTGTCGAGCGGCTTGCCCACCACCACGACCAGCGGCTTGTCGCCGCCGCGCCGGACGTAAAGCCGCGGCGTCTGGTCCACCGGGCCCACGCCCGAATAAGCGCCGCCGTCCCGCAGGTTGGACGGATTCCAGTCGCGCCGCTCGGCGAGATTCTTGCCGATCACGTCGAGATCGAACGGTGTCCGCATGATGATGGTGCGGTCGTGGCGCAGCACGGTGATGGTGTCGCCCTCGCCGAGGCTCAGGCTGCCGAACAGGTCGTGGAAGTAGCTGAAGCGGATCGAACCCGCGACCACGCCGAGAAAGCTTCCGTCTGCGCCGGTGATCCGCCGGCTCAGCACGATGGCATAGGCGCCGCGATGCAGCATCGGACGGCTGATGAACAGGCCTGCATCCGGCCGGTCGCGATGGACCAGGAAATACTCCTCGTCGGCGCGGTCTTCGGGCTTGGGATCGAGCGTGGCGGCATCGATCGCAAGCTGCCCCCGCGGGTCGAACACCTGGATCGCTCCGAAATGCTTGGCGGTCGCGGCATGATCGAACAGGATCAGATGCCGGATCTGCTTGGAGACCTCCTTGATCTCCGGCAGCACCATGCTGCTGGCGACCTCGCGCAGCGAGAGATCGTAGAGCTCGACATTGCGGCTGATGTCGGCCTCGATGCCGGAGGCCAGGTTGTCCAGTGACTGGCGGGCCAGTTGCTCTTCGCCACGGCGCATGTCGAGCATGACATTGGCGCAGATCGCGGTGAAGCTGATCACCGTGATGACGGAACAGGCGATCAGGAGCTTTGCCGATATCCGCCAGGGCGGTCCAGCCATGCCCTCTGCCTCGTCCCAATGATTGATGCCGCGCGCGCCCGATCCATGTTGCGAGAGAATCATTGCCGCCGGCTTAAGTGGCGACAACGCCGCATCGATCAGTTAACGATTGGTTGCCGACACGCAAGACAATGGCGCGAGGCTTCGATCCATGCTTCGATCCTTGTTTCGATCTTTGGCCGGCCGGACACGTGAACGACTACGACGCCCTGCGCGATTATCTGACAGGACAGACGCGCCCCGATCTTGTGCTGAGCTTTGCGGAGATCGAGGAGATCATCGGCGCAACGCTGCCGCGCGCGGCGCAGCGCGCCTCATGGTGGGATTCCCTGCGCAGCCCGCAGGAGAAGATGCCGCAACGCGAAGCCTGCCTCGCCGCAGGCTACGTCGCGACGCGGCTGCCGGACGGAAAGGGTGTGAGGTTTCGCAGGATGGCGCAGGACCGGCGGCGTCCTCGGGACAGCGGCGATCCCTAGAGGGTCCAAAAGAGCTGAATGGAATCGAATCGCCGTTGCGTACCGTCGCCATGTGTGCGACGCTCTGTAGCATTAGAGCATGATCCGGAAGCGGTTTTCCGAAGACATCATCCTCAATCAAAACCGATCGCAAGGAAGCCACATGGACGATAGTCTGCCCGAACTCGGCGACCTCGAGCGCGAGGTGATGCAACTGGTCTGGGCTCATGGTCCGGTCACGGCCGAGGTCGTGCGTGAGCGGCTTTCCCGCCGGCTGAAGGAATCGACGGTTCGCACCGTGCTGCGAAGGCTGGAAGACAAGGGCTACGCGCGGCACACGGTGGATGGGCGGACCTATGTCTACCAGGCCGTCGAGCCGCGCGCGCGGGTTGCGGCGAAGGCCGTCCAGCGCATCGTCGACTGGTTCTGCAACGGGTCGGTCGAAGAGGTTCTGGTCGGCATGGTCGATAATGCCATGCTCGATCAACAGCAATTGCGCATGCTCGCCGACCAGGTGGCGAAGGCGAAGGCAAAGGGAGTGAAAAAATAATGCTGACGATCCTGGCGGAGGCGGCGCTGCGCTCCTTTGTGCTGGGAAGCGCGGTCTGGCTTGGTTTGACGGTTTTCCGTGTCCGAAATCCGCACGTGCATATGGCGTCGTGGATCGTGGTGCTGGCCGCGTCCTTGGCGATGCCGCTGTTGATGCATTGGACCAAGGTGACGATCACCTTGCAGCCGTTGCCGGTGCCGGTTGCGGACCATGTGTGGCCCACCGAAAGTTCACTGCCGGAGGCGCTGCGCTCTTCGCTGCCGCCCGAGCTCGGCATTGCCATCGCAACACATGGCGAGACTTACAGCGCCATTGACTGGTGGACTTTGGCAACCGCGATCTACGCATGCGTCGCTGGCGTCATGCTGCTGAGACTGGCGGTCGGCATCCGTCTGACCTGGCGTCTGGTCCGCAGCGCGAAGCCGATCAGGGAGGGCTGGGTCGGCAACGCGGACGTGCGCCTGTGCGATCAGATTGGCGGGCCGGTCACGTTCGGATCGACCATTCTGCTCCCGCCGCAATGCATCGATTGGGATGCGCCGAAGCGCGAGGCCGTGCTGGCGCATGAAGGGACGCACGTCGCCAACGGTGATTTCTATGTCCTGCTTCTCGCCTCGCTCAATCGGGCCGCATTCTGGTTCAGCCCCTTTGCATGGTGGCAGCTCGGCCGGCTCGCTGAACTCGCCGAAATCATCAGCGACGCGCAGGCGATCGAGGTTCTGAACGACAGGCTGTCTTATGCGGAGCTGCTTCTGGAGCTCGTACAGTCTGTTCGCCAGAAGCAGATCGGGCTGCAGATGGCGAGGATCGGTACGGTCGGCGCGCGCATCGAGCGCATTCTCGCCGCCGTCGCCGTGCCCGCAGCCGCCGTGTCTCAGAGGGTCGGGTGGCGAAAGCGGTTCTGGATCGCGGCAGGCATCGTGCCGCTTGTCATCGTCTCCGCCGGCACGATCGCCTATCGGATGCCGCCTGCGCCCGAATTGGCCGCTGAAGACGCAAGCAAGGCGACATCGCCGGGGCACAGGCCGCAACATGTCGAATTCTACGCGGTCGCGCCGACGTCGATCTTCGCGGTTTTCCGCGACGGCGATGATCTGTCCGGGCAGTTGACAGGGCAGCCGCGGCTGCATCTCGCACTCGCGCAGGACGGCACCTATAGCTATCCGGCCGCGGCCGGCCAGATGACCTTCGCCGTCGGTGACGAACGGCAATCGTCCGAATTGAAGTTGCACCAGAACGGTCGCGACTTGCGCGCGGCGCGGATTGTCGAGATGCCGCGTGACGGTGCCGAGCCCGGCGCGGCGCTGTTCGACGAATATGCCGGCTGGTACGAGCTCGGTCCGACCCGCGTGCTGGCGGTGACACGCAATGGCTATCGCTTGCACGTGCAGGAGACGGGGCGATCCGGATTCGAGGCCGCCGCGATCGGGACCGACGCCTTCTCCAGCAGGCGCGACGATTTCGTCATCTTCCTGCGCGACGGTCATGCCGAGGTGACGAGAGTTCTGCTGCAGGATCCGATGTCCGGCGCGCGGCTCGCGCGGCGCGTCGACGCCGCCAGGGCGAAGGCGGTCGAAGCCGAGTTTGCCAGGCGCGTGGTCGAAATCTCGGATCGATTCAGAGAGCAGGCGCCGACGCCGGGCAGCAAGGATGCGATCCTGCGAGGGATCGAGGACCTGCGGCGCGGCGCGCCGAACTATGAGCGCATGAGTGCATCGCTGGCCGCGAGGATCCGGCGCCAGGTCCCCGAGCTTCAGGCCATGTTCGTCTCGCTCGGCGCGGTGGAGTCGATCTTCTTCCGCGGCGTCGGTCCCGGCGGTTATGACATCTATGGCGCGAAGTTTGCCAATGGCGCGGCGGAGTTCCGCCTGGAGATGGGGGCGGACGGCAAGGTCGAGGACGTCCTGTTCCGGCCCGACGGCAATGATGAGCCCGGCGCAATCGTCGCCTGCTCGAACGAGGCGCGCCTGAAATCGCTGGACGGCACGCCGCCGATCAAGGTGATGCTCTATAATGGCACCGGAGACGACATCCTGCTCTACAATCTCGACTCCAAGGGCAATCGTGAGGCTCATGGCACGCTCGGCGACAATGTCTCGTCGTCGGTTATGACTTCCGTGGACAGTCCATGGGTTGTCGCCGATCGCGCGGGACAATGTCTGGAGATCCTGCTGCCGGGACAGCAAACGCGGTTCCACGTGGTGGAAGCCGCTCGCCCGGATGGCGCCGTGGTGCACTCGCTGTCGCGGCGTAGCGCGCCGTTGCCCGGCAGTGAGGAGATGCTGCGCCAATACATCCTCGCCTTGGGGCGCGGCCAGCCGGACTATGATCGCATGACCTCCGAGGTCGCGACCCAGACGCGCCAGTGGTTGCCCCAGAACCAGGCGATCCTGACCAGGCTCGGCGAATTGCGGGCCGTCTCGTTTCGCGGCGTGACCGCAATGGGCAGCGACATCTACACCGCCCACTTTGCAAACGGCACGGCGGAGTGGCGGATCGGCCTCGCCAAGGACGGCACCATCGGACGAATAGCGCTCGGTCCGCAGTAATGGCGCATTTCGGCCGGCGGCCCGCGGATTCGATCGGGACTTGCGCGGTGCGATTGTAAGTGCTACAGTCCGTAGCGCTACAAGAAATCTGG
>Ga0210406_10000724_pt1 | contig 43506 bp, 37 predicted proteins | sample IncBWC30MmetaG_FD_155454 | JGI IMG/M metagenome (GOLD analysis project Ga0210406, IMG submission 155454) | Forest soil microbial communities from Barre Woods Harvard Forest LTER site, Petersham, Massachusetts, United States - Inc-BW-C-30-M | ecosystem: Environmental > Terrestrial > Soil >...
GGATGCAGATGCAGCGCTGGGGTGTGAGCGAGTCCCGTCTGCCGGCCGGAAGCGACGACCGCTTCCGCGAGGCTCCTTTCTGGGAGGTCTACCGTCTGCAAACCATCGTGGTTGGCGCGATCATCCTGATCCAGGCCGCGCTGATCTCCATCCTGCTGCATGAACGCAGGAGACGCAACGACGCCGAAAAAGAGGCGCGCACCCGCATGGCGGAGCTTGCCCATGTCAATCGGCAGGCGACCGCCGGTGAATTGTCGTCGTCGATTGCCCATGAGCTCAACCAGCCGCTCGGCGCGATCCTGACCAATGCCGAGACGGCGGAGCTGATGCTGCAGTCGCCGTCGCCCGATCTTGTCGAACTGAAGGAAATACTGGCCGACATCCGCCGGGACGATCAGCGCGCGAGCCAGGTGTTGCAGCGCCTGCGCGGCTTTCTCAAGCGGGCGCCGTTCGAGGTCAGGGACATCGACCTCAATGACATCATGCGCGAGACGTTCGGCTTCCTTGCGGTGCAGGCGTCGAGCCGAAATGTCGCGCTCTATCTTCAGCCTGCGGCGGGCGAGCTCCGCGTCAAGGGCGATCCGGTCCAGCTCCAGCAGGTGATCCTCAACCTCGTGGTCAACAGCATGGAGGCGATGTCGGCAATACCATACGGACGTGCGGTGATCGGCCGCACCGAACTGAACGGTGGATCATTCGCGATCATTTCGATCTCGGACTCCGGACCGGGTATACCTGCAGAAAAACTGGCCGACGTTTTTGATCCTTTCTTCACGACAAAGCGGCAAGGCATGGGAATCGGGCTGTCCATCGCCCGCACCATTGTCCAAGCTCACAAGGGACGCATCTGGGCGGAGAACCAGCCGGAAGGCGGCGCGGTCTTCCACCTCTCGATGCCATTGGCACTGCACTAGGGGGCTGATTCAGGGAGGCGGACTTGCTGGGTACCGTTCACATTGTCGACGATGATGAGTCTTTCCGGACTGCGATCAAGCGACGTCTGAAGAAGGCTGGCTATGAGGTTGCGACCTATCACTCGGCCCAACAATTTCTGGCATGCCTTCCCGACGAGAACGATCGGGGCTGTATCCTTCTGGACGTCCGCATTCCGGAATTGAGCGGACCCGAGTTGCAGGAGAAGCTAGGCAAGCTCGGCTCGACCTTGCCGATCGTCTTTCTCTCCGGCTATGCCGACGTTTCAACGACGGTAAAGACCATCAAGGCCGGCGCGGAAGATTTTCTGACCAAGCCTGTTTCCTCGGAGCAGTTGCTTGGTGCGATCGAGAAGGCGATGACGCATCAGGAGGCCGCTCGTGGCTTGAAGCAGAAGCTGGACGTGCTGCGCGCCCAGCTCGGTACATTGACGCCGCGCGAGCGCCAGGTGTTCGATCGGGTCGTGCAGGGCAAGATCAACAAGCAGATCGCGCAGCAACTGGGTGCGACCGAGCGCACCATCAAGGCCCATCGCCATCGCGTCATGGAGAAGATGAGGGTCCAATCGCTGGCCGAACTCGTCTCCATCGCCGCGCGCCTCGGCATCGGGATCGCGAACCGCGACGAATCTGCTGCAGGTTGAGCTCATTCTTTGTGCATATTGTCCCAAGGGACAATTGGAATGCAGTGGGCGGCGTCCTACTCATAACGACCATCCAGGCAGTTAAATTGGAACCGAGCGATCCGATCGCTTTGGTATGACGGATGTCCTATGGGCGGCGGCCCAGTGATTGATATCCGTCGGCACAAGGACCGGCGCAATTGTCAAAACAGAAACTCGTGTTTGTGGTCGACGATGACCCCAACATGCTCAGGGGAGTGAAGCGGCTCCTGAAGGAGCATGGCTATGACAGCATGCTGTTTCCGTCAGCCGATGCGTTCCAGAAGCACGGCGACTTCGACGGAGCCGTCTGCGTCGTTCTCGATATCAATCTCAGCGATGAATCCGGTATCGAGGTGCGCCATCGCCTGAAGGCGGCCGGCATCTGCCTGCCTGTCATCTACATCACCGGCAAGGACAATGACGCGACGCGGATGGCGGCGATCGAATCCGGCTGCATTGCCTATCTGACCAAGCCGTTTGCGGCAAAGTCGCTCATGGAGCCGATCGAGCGGGTGTCGGCCGGATATGTTTAGGGGTTGTGGCGCTTCATTCGTCGATGTCCTGCTGAAACGTCTGCACCGGCGCGCCTTTGCGAACGGCGGCAAATTGGCTGAGCGGGATCTCGGTCGTAATCGATTGCACGCTGGAATCGACGACTTGGATCGATAACTTTTGGCCTTTCTCCATCTCGCGGACTAGCTGCGGATCGGCTGGATTGCCGGCGATGCAGGTGTTGGTCATGCACCAGACATAGGGGATCTGATAGGGCTTGCCTTGATCTACCGTCAGCTTGGTGCCGGCCTGCAAGTACATACCGACCGGCACGAAAAGCTGCAGCCGCGCCTTGTTGTCGCCTTCGCGCTCGATCAGGTCGGCGCGTACCGCCGTCTGGCCGGTATCCCAGGTACCGCTGATGGTAGTCCGGCATACCATGTTGGTGCCGGGTGTCTTGAAACAGAATTTTTGCCAGTCGCCGTATTTGATCTGGCGGACCAGTCCGCGCTGGCCGCGGGCCGCCACCTCAGGCTCGTACGTGCCGGACTGCGGGGCCTGCTGGGCGATGGCTGGGGAGGATGGCAACAGAAGCGATCCAACGACCACGGCAAGGGCAGGGAAGGATCGCTTGGCACGATGGTGACGCATTTTCCTCTCCTAACGATGCTTGTCCAGGAATTGACTGACAAGCGGTGACCATTGCGGGATCGCATCGGGGGAATCGATAAAGAAATGTCCGTCGCTGCCGAATGGCGGCATCAAATGATATTCGGCGTTGCCGCCGGCACCGGTATAGGCGGCATGCATCCGCCGGGAGAGATCCGGCCCGAAGAACGTATCGTTCTCGATATAGATCCACAGCATCGGGGTTCGCGCAGACTGACCGAACGCGGCGGTGGCTTCGACGAGCTTATCCGGCGCACAATTGTTGTTCGGTTTGCCGCCGACGCGCCCGCCGCGACCGGCGGCGAAGGTGATGATCGCCTTCACCGAGGGCAGGTTCTGGCTCGAAAGCGCGATCGCGCCCCAGCCGCCGGCGGACTGTCCGATCACGATGGTGCTGTCCGGAACCGCATATTTCTGTCCGATCATGTAGTCGATGATCCATTTGTCGAGCAGGGCAGCAGCCATGCCCGCATCCTGGAAATTGGGATTCTCGCAGGCGCCGATCTTCGAGTAGAACACGGGAAACAGCCCCAGCTCGGAGGCCTCCAGGGCCATTGCACCGTATCCGGGACCGGTAGGTGCCACCACCAGGTAGCCGCGGCGCGCAAACCAGATGGCGGCGTCGCGAAATTCCACCAGCGGAAAGAAGCCGCGTTCGCGGGCGTTCAACGACACGCCATGGTTCATCACCGCCAGCGGAAACGGGCCGTTTCCGACCGGACGAACCACGTAAGCGACCGTTGGATGAATGAGAGGCAGCGCCCAAACCTCTTCCTGGATTGGCAGCAGCGTACGATTATCTGCGCTTCGACAGGGTTCGGGCGCAGCCAGCGCGGCAATGAGAAAGAGCAACAGGAAAATTGATCGAAGCATGGCGAACGGTCCAATCGAGGTCCACAAGATCGCTCAGTCTGCCTTGAAAGGCTTTCGCAGGGCTGCGGGTGGGCAGTTGATCTAGATCAAGACTTGCTTCTCGCCGCGCTGCCAACGCTGCCGCCACCAAGAGCTCAGTCGGGAGGCGGTTATGGCGCAGCAGGCTCAGGAACGGCGGATCGATCAGTTTTTCTCCGGCCCCGGTGCACGCGCGGACGAATGGCGCGGCCTGGTCGAAGCCGCGAAAGCCTGGAAGGACGGATCAGGCGGATCAGGTGACCGCGCCGCCTTCGAGGCACGGCTGTCCGAGTTGGCAATCACTGAAGAATATCACGCCTATCCCGGCCCGCGTTTGATGGCGGCGCTGAAGGACAGAGCGGCGGCAAATGATGCGGCCGGCGTACTCGCGCTCGCGATGCGGATTACGCAATCGCTGCAGACGCGATCGTTTCGCCAGCACGCAGGCGACTGGGATGTGCATGCGGACGCCAATACCGATATGCCGGATTTGCTGCCGCCCGGGCTTGGCGAGACGAGAACACGCCGGCCGTATTTTGAAACCCTGGTTGTCACTGGCATTCCCGCGACCGGTTGGCCGGAGCTGGCGGCAGAGTGGCGCAAGCTTCGTCGTCCGTCCGATGCCTTCGTCCACGAGCCGGTGTTCGTTGGAAATTTTGAAGACGCATTCTGCGCGGCGATGCTCAATCCCGATCTCTGTGCCGTCATCGTCAATGAGGGCTTTGCCCAGCGCTCGCGGCATGACGCGCCGGTGTTGCGCGCCCTGATGGCCTCGATGGATCAGAAGGAGACGTCGGATTCCGCACTGGCGCTGGCGAAGACCTTGAAGCGGATCCGTCCCGAGCTCGACATCTACCTGGTCTCGAACCGCAAGGTGGAAGAGTTGGCCGGCAATCCCGAAGCCAATGTTGCCCGCCGCATCTTCTACTCGGTGGAAGAGTTGCTCGAATTGCATCTTGCCATCCTCGAAGGCGTGCAGGACCGCTACGAGACGCCGTTCTTCGACAATCTCAAGAAATACGCCCAGCGTCCGATCGGTACCTTCCATGCGCTGCCGATCGCGCGTGGCAAGTCGGTCTTCAAGTCGGACTGGATCCGCGACATGGGCGAGTTCTACGGCCTGAACCTGTTCCTCGCCGAAAGCAGCGCGACAACAGGCGGCCTCGATAGTCTCCTCGAGCCCACAGGCAACATCAAGAAGGCGCAGGAGAAGGCCGCGCGGGCCTTCGGCGCCGATCAGGTCTTCTTCGTCACCAACGGCACCTCGACCTCCAACAAGATGGCGGTACAAGCGCTGCTGTCGCCGGGCGACATCGTCATCGTCGACCGCAACTGCCACAAGTCGCATCACTACGGCATGGTGCTGTCGGGCGCGCAGCCGCTTTATGTCGAAGCCTTCCCGATGACGGAATATTCGATGTACGGCGCAGTCCCGCTCAAGACCATCAAGCAGGCGCTGTTGAACTTGCGGGCGGAGAACCGCCTCAACCGCGTCAAGATGCTCGATCTCACCAACTGCACCTTCGACGGCCACATCTACAACACCCGCCGGGTGATGGAGGAGTGTCTGGCGATCAAGCCCGACCTGATCTTCCTCTGGGACGAAGCCTGGTTCGGCTTTGCCCGCTTCTCGCCGTTCCTGCGTCCACGCACCGCGATGGGCGCGGCGAACGACATCGAAGCCTGGATGCATGATCCCAAGTCGATCGAGATTTACGAGAAGCACCGCGCCGCGCTCGGCGACAACCCGTCCGATGAGACGCTGCTGAATGCCAGGTTGCTGCCCGACCCCAGACAGATTCGCCTCCGCGTGTACCAGACCAACTCCACGCACAAATCGATGTCGGCGATCCGGCAGGGCTCGATGCTGTTCGTCAAGGATGTCGACTTCCACACCGTCGAGGCACAGTTCAAGGAGGCGGTGTTCACGCATGCATCCACCAGCCCGAACCAGCAGCTCATCGCCAGCCTCGACGTCGCGCGGCGGCAGATGGAGCTGGAAGGTTACGGCCTCGTCGCCAACGCCATCGAGATCGCCTTTGCGATCCGAAAAGCCGTGGCGGCAAATCCCTTGATCTCGAAATATTTCAGCGTGCTCGGCGCCGACAAGATGGTGCCGGCGGAATATCGCTCCAGCGGGTTCACCGACTACCTCGCGCAGGGCGTCAATTGGGGGCAGGTCCTGCAGAGCCTGAAGGAGGACGAGTTCTGCCTCGATCCGACACGGCTGACGCTGGTCTGCGGGACGGCTGCCTTCGACGGTACGCAGTTCAAGGGTCTTTTGGCCACGCGGTACGGCATCCAGGTCAACAAGACCTCGCGCAATTCCGTGCTGATCCAGTCCAACATCAACAACACCCGCAGCGATGTCGCTCATCTGATCCGCGTGCTCGCCGAGATTTCCAGCGAGATCGAGCGTGACCTCGCCCAGGGCGGCGTCAATGCCATCAAGGCGTTCGACGCGCGGGTCAAGAGCCTGATGACCGATGTGCCCGACTTGCCGAATTTCTCGCACTTCCATGACGGCTTCCGCGGCGATGCCGGCGATAAGACCAATGAGGGCAACATCCGTAGCGGCTTCTTTGCCGCCTATGACGCGGCCGGCTGCGAATATCTCCGCCTCAACGATGCCGAGATCGATCGCCGCCTGAAGAGCGGGCCCGATCTGGTCTCCGCCAGCTTCGTCATTCCGTACCCGCCGGGCTTCCCGATCATGGTGCCGGGGCAAGTCATCACCCAGGAGACGATCGACTTTATGCGCAAGCTCGATGTGAAAGAGATCCATGGCTACAATGCCGTGCAAGGGCTGAAGCTCGTGCGTCCGGAGGCGCTTGCGAAATTCGGCGATCGCCGGCCGCCGGCGTCCCAGTTTCGACCAGCCGCCGAGTGAGGCCGGTCGCATGAGGAAGCATCGCTCTTGCTGGGCTGCCGTGATGGTACTGGCCGCCTCGATCGGCCTTGCCAGCCCGTCGCAAGCGATCACGGGGACCGTGCGCGTCACCATGGCCAAGGCCGGGCTTGTCGTCGGTGCCGGCGGCGGCAAGGGGACACTCACCTTTCGCCACCGCAACTATCCGTTCACCGTGCAGGGATTGAGCCTCGGCCTTACAGCGGGGGCTTCGCTCACGAAATATGTCGGCCGCGCCGACTATATCAATGAGCTCTCGGACTTCTCCGGCAGCTACAGCGTGGTCGGTGGAGGTGCCGCGGTGGTTGGAGGCGTCGGCGTTGTGCAGCTCAAGAACGACAAGGGCGTGATGATCACCTTGCAGGGCCCGAAAGGCGGTCTCGAGGTGTCGGCCAACATCACTCGCGTGGTGATCAAACTCGACGAGTCCCATTCTACGCCAGACTAACAGTTTCGGAGAACACCGATGAAGCATATGGTTCGAGTCCTTGCCGTCGCCTTGCTCGCTTTATTCGCCTGTAGCGCCGCTTCGCCGTCGCGGGCAGACAACGGGACCGTTCGCGTGGTCTTCACCAAGGGAGGCTTCATCGTCGGTGTCGGCGGCGGGGAGGGCGTGCTCTACTTCCACGGCAATCGCTATCCCTTCACCGTCTCCGGCATGAGCGTGGGCTTCACCATCGGCGCCTCGACGACCCGGATGGCCGGGCACGCGCTGAATCTGCGCAACCCCAGCGACATCCAGGGCAGCTATAGCGTGATCGGCGCGGGCGGGGCACTCGCGGCGGGTGCCGGCGGCGTGTCGCTGCAGAACAACCAGACCGGCGTCGTCCTGCAACTGGCCGGTGGCAAGGTTGGTGTCGAACTGTCAGCGGCGGTCGGTGGGGTAACGATCGCGCTCAAATGACCGCCGCCTAATATCGCGCCGCGACGAGCTTCATCCCGCGCAGGCTCCTCTGGTCGTTGTAGCGGCCCTTGTCGGACCGCTCCGGCAGCTGGACCTTCTCGCGGGAGACTTTCTTGTGGGGAATCGTCTTCAGGATGTGCGCGATGCAATTCAGCCGCGCCCGCCGCTTGTCGTCGGAACGGATGACGTTCCACGGCGCGTGCTTTGAGTCGGTCGCCTTGAACATCATGTCGCGGGCGCGAGAATAATCGTACCAGCGTCGGAAGGACTCGGTGTCCATCGGGCTCAGCTTCCATTGCCGCATGGGATCGTCGATCCGGGCGAGAAAACGCCGTTCCTGCTCCTCCATCCCGACCTCGAGCCAGATCTTGATCAGGATGATGCCGGCATCGACGACGTATTTCTCGATCTGGGGGCAGAGCTGCAGGAAACGCTTGTGTTCGGTGGGGTCGACAAAGCCCATGACATATTCGACGCCGGCGCGGTTGTACCAGCTGCGGTCGAAGATCACGATCTCGCCGCCGGCGGGGAAGTGCTGCATGTAGCGCTGCAGGAACATCTGGGACTTTTCCCGGTCGGACGGCGCGGGCAGGGCGACGACGCGGAAGACGCGCGGGCTGACCTTCTCCGCGATCGCCTTGATGGTGCCGCCCTTGCCGGCGGCATCGCGGCCCTCGAACAGGACGATGACCCTGAGCTTCTCCTGCTTCACCCATTCCTGCAGGTGGCAAAGCCCGACCTGGAGCTTACGCAGCTCCTTTTCATAGGCCTTCCGCTTCATCTTCGGTGATGCATTGGCGTCAGCCGTCATCAATCCCCCCAGGCGATTACAATGCTGATATCACCGGGCATGCCGCCCGGAAAATCGACGATCTGATATTTGATGCGATAGCCGCGCGGCTTCAGGTAATCCGACCAGAGCTGGAAGATCTCCAGCGGAATGCCCCGAAGCGTCCTCTCCCAACCCGGCTCCTGCTGGTTGATGGCGCGGCCATGGTCGGTGCAGACGGAGTTGGGGAAGCGGTAGACCTGCACCTCGCTGAGACCATTCCGCACCGCGCGCTGGATCACCGTGGAGGCGAGCTTTACCTTTTCGTCCTCGGAAAGGCCGGACGGCTTGCTCAGCCGCTCGATCAATGCACGCTTCTCCGCCTCGGCAGCCGCAAGTCGTTGCGCGTGCTCTTCCGCCTTTCCCGCCTCCTGCTTGGAGGCCTGTTTCTGGATTTCCTGCGCGGTCGGCAGCAGTTCGTCGATATTCAAGGGCATGGCGGCTCCTTTCTGACGAAGCCATTCACCATTCTACCCGGCGAGGCTAAGGCGGCTTCGGCCGGCCATCCTTTGATCCAGATCAAGCTTGGCTTGCCCTGAGGTCGCAATCTCCGGGCTCGCGATCAGCCGACAAGCTATCTGGCGGAGAGGAGCCCGCATTGACCGATCAGCTTCATCCGATGACGCCGCATCACCTGCCGTTCTACATCGCCAAGCCCGGCGAGACCGATGTGCTGATGATCGTGATGGGTATCTTCCTCATTCTGGCGGTCCTTGGCGTCGGCAACATCTATCTGCGTCTGCACTCGCTGCCGGAACGAATGGCCCACAAGTCGCAAAAACTGCAGTTCGAGCTCGTCGCCGTCCTCGGCTTGATCTCGCTTTTCACCCACATTCACATCTTCTGGATCGCGGGTCTGCTGCTGGCGTTGATCGATCTGCCGGACTTCAGCACGCCGCTCACACGTATCGCCGGCTCGGTCGAGAAAATTGCGGACAACGAGAGCCCTCCAGCCGAACCGCCTGCTGAAGAACCAGCGGTCGCGCAAGCGGCCGAGACGACAGAGCGCGCCGCACCGGCTGTTGCAAAGCCGGTGCCTGCGTCCGCCAAGGAGGCGCGTGGCCATGTTTGAGCTGATGCTCTGCTCCTTGTTCACCTTGGTGCCGGACTATCTCTATCGCCGCTATGTCCAGGGCAAGCGGATCGGCAAGGAGATCACGCTGTTCTCGATGTGGTACGAGCTGCGTTGGGGCATCACCGGCTGCGTGATGCTGACCGTGCTGCTCATCACCACGATTTTCTATTACCACCCATCAACGACATCGGCGGCGCTGTTCTTCCGCACCGTGCCGATCGTGCCGGAAGGCTCGGGACGGGTTGCTGAAGTCAAGGTCGATTTCAGTGCGCCGGTCAAGAAGGGCGACGTGCTGTTCACGCTCGACAGCTCGAAGCAGCAGGCCGCGTTCGAAACAGCAAGGCGAAAGATCGCCGAAATCGACGCGCAGCTCGTGAATGCCAGGGTCGATGTGGTCAAGGCCGAGGCCCAGCTCCAGCAGGCCAACAGCGACTACAGGCAAGCCAAGGACGAACTCGACGTGAAGAGCGATCTGCAGCGTCGCAATCCCGGGATCGTGCCGCAACGAGATATCGAAAAGCTGCAGGTGCTGGTCGATGGCCGACAGGCCGCGATCGATGCTGCGGCTGCCGCAAAGCAATCGGCCGAGGTCCAGGTATCGACCCTGTTGCCGGCATCAAAAGCCAGCGCCGAGGCCGAGCTGGCGCAGGCCCAGGTCGAGCTCGACAAGACGGTGATCCGTGCCGGCGTTGATGGCCGCGTCGAGCAGTTCGCGTTGCGGCCGGGCGATGTCGTCAATCCGCTGATGCGGCCCGCCGGCATATTGATCCCGGCCGGCGCTGGTCAACGTTCGCTGCAAGCCGGATTCGGGCAGATCGAGGCGCAGGTGCTGAAGCCCGGCATGATCGCCGAAGCTGCGTGCACGTCACTGCCGTGGACCATCATCCCGATGGTCATCACCAGCGTGCAGGACTATATCGCCGCCGGCCAGTTCCGCGGCGGTGAGCAACTCGTCGAAGTCAGCAACGCGAGACCGGGTACGCTCCTGGCGGTTCTGGAGCCTCTCGAGAAGGACGGTCTTGCCGATGTGACAGCCGGCAGTTCCTGCATCGTCAACGCCTACACCAGCAATCACGAGGAAATCGCGTCAAAGGATACGCCGGCGCTCAAGGGCTTCGTGCTGCACGCCATCGATACGGTCGGTCTCGTGCACGCCATGCTGCTGCGGATCCAGGCGCTGCTGTTGCCGATCAAGACGCTGGTGCTGAGTGGACACTGACGGATTTCATTCGATTGCAGGGGAATGATGCATGATGGGTGTTCATAAGACCGCGCTATGGGCCATCGTGGTCCTGAGCTTTGCGCTGCCTGAACATGCGTTTGCGGGTGAACTCACCGGTGCTTGGGTAACCGATGCCGACAAATGCAACAAGGTGTTCGTGCGGCGCGGACGCGCCAAACAGATCGATTTCGCCGCGTTTCCGGGCGTTCATGGCGGGGGTTTCATCATTGACGCGGATCAGCTCAGAGGAAAATTCGCCAAGTGCAAGATCACGAAGCGAGTAGAGGAGGGCAAGAACCTCAATCTGCTGGCCGCCTGCGCCAGCGACATCATGCTCTCCAATATCCAGTTCGTGCTCAAGGTCGTCGATGACGACACGGTTGCACGGGTTTTCCCGGGCATCGACGGCATGGAGGTGAAGTATCACCGCTGCCGCCTGTAAGCGACGGACGCATGTGCCCGATCATAACCCACCGCGAGGTCGATCGGCGGCACGACCCGCAGGCCTTGATCTTGATCAAAGCCCGGCTCTCCCGACGGTGTTGGCTGAGCGCATTATCGTGAGGGAGAGCACTCATGCTGCGTTGCCGAAGTGTATTGTTGGCGTTGGCGATCCTGGTTGCAAGCGCGGTGGGCGCTGCTGCCCAGCAGGGCGCGACAACGCCGACGCCATCACCGTCTTCTTCGCAGCCTGACCAGACGCTGCTCAAACCCGAGCAGCTCGAGGCGCTGGTGGCGCCGATCGCGCTCTATCCCGACGCGCTGCTCGCCAACATGCTGGCGGCGGCGACCTATCCGCTCGAAGTGGTGGAAGCCGATCGCTGGATCAAGGACAACAAGAACCTCAAAGGCGATGCGCTCGCGACCGAGGCCGGCAAGAAGGGCTGGGACGACAGCGTCAAGGCGCTGACCGCGACGCCCTCGGTGCTCGACATGATGAGCGACAAGCTCGATTGGACCAAGAGCCTGGGCGATGCGATGCTCGCGCAACAGGCGGATCTGATGGATGCGATCCAGCGCCTGCGCGAGAAGGCGCGCGCCAACAACAAGCTGTCGTCGACCAAGCAGCAGAAGGTCACCGTCAAGCAGCAGGAGAACAAGCAGGTCATCGTGATCGAGCCGACCGATCCGAACACGATGTACGTTCCCTATTATGAGCCGGCGACGGTCTATGGCGCGTGGCCTTATGCCGACTACCCTCCGTATTATTTCGGCTATCCGTCCTATATCGGCGCCGGCGTGGTCGCGGCGGGTGTCGCCTTCGGCACCGCCTGGGCGATCGGCCGCTGGGGCAATTACTGGGGTGGCGGCTGCAACTGGGGCAACCGCAACGTCTACGTCAACCACCGCACCACCAATGTCTGGAACCACAATCCCGCGCATCGCCAGGGCGTCCGCTACAACAACGTCAACGTCCAGCAGCGCTTCGGCAACAACAATGTCCGCGCCGGCGCCAGCAATCGCATGGATTTCCGCGGCAAGGGCGGCCAGCAGGTGCTCAATCCCGGCAACAACCGTCCGGGCGGAGGCGATCGCGCCGGCAATATCGGCGACCGCGGCGGAGATCGTGCCGATCGCGCGGGAGATCGTGGAGGCGATCGGGCGGGTGACCGTGCCGGCAATCGCGGTGATCGCGGCGGCGGCAATCGAGCGAATACGGCGGATCGTGGTGGCAATCGCGGCAATGCCGGTAACCGGGCTAACGCCGGAGGCAATCGTGCCGCAGCAGCGAGCCGGCCGCGCAGCGGGGGAGGCGGCGGCCTCAACGTGTCATCAGGACGCGCGGCCAGCTCAGCGTCGGCGCGTGGCCGGGCGAGCTTTGCCAGCGCCGGTGGCGGTCCCCGCGGTGGTGGCGGTGGAGCGGCGATGCGCGGCGGTGGGGGCGGTGGCTTCCGTGGCGGCGGCGGCGGAGGAGGCCGTGGCGGCGGAGGCGGGCGGCGCTCGGATCTCGCGCTGAAGCACGACGTCGTTCTCCTTGGCCATCTCGACAACGGCCTCGGCTATTACCGCTTCAGCTATCTCGGCAGCACCAAAGCCTATGTCGGCGTGATCGCGCAGGAAGTGCAGGCTGTTCTGCCGGAGGCGGTGACGCGCGGCCGCGACGGCTATCTGCGCGTCTACTACGACAAGCTCGGCATCAAGTTCCGCAGCTACCGCGATTGGCTAGCCGGTGGTGCGCAAGTCCCATCACAAGTGAGGGCACAATGATGACGGTGCTTCGTTCGACGCCAATCGATCGTTGTTTCCTCGGCGTGATTGCGTTTGCGGGCCTGTGTCTGCTGATCCCGGCCGCACAGGCCCAGCAATCCTTCACCAATCCGGACGACGCGGCAAGCGCGCTCGCCGCCGCCGTCAAATCCGGCGCGAAGCAGGATATGCTGAAGGTGCTGGGCGCCGATGGCGAGGACATCATCGATTCCGGTGATGACGTCGCTGATGCCGACGCACGCGGGAAATTTGTCGCCGCGTATGACGCCAGGCATTCGGTCAAGGTGGACGGCAAGAAGGCGACCTTGATCATCGGCGGCGACGACTTCCCGTTCCCGATTCCGCTCGTCCACAACAAGACGGGTTGGGAATTCGATACCGACGAGGGCCGGCAGGAAATCCTCTACCGCCGCATTGGCCGCAACGAGCTCGATACCATCAAGACATCTCTCGCCTTCGTCGATGCCGAGGACGAATATGCCGACAAGGACCGTGGCGACGGCGTCGGCGTCTATGCGCAGCGCATTGTCAGCAATCCCGGCAAGAAGGACGGCCTCTACTGGCCGTCGGACAACAACGACAGCCCGCTCGGCCAATTGGCGGCGGACGCGTCCGCCGAAGGCTACAGGGGCGGCAACGAGCCACAGCCCTATCACGGCTATTACTACCGCATCCTGACGCAACAGGGCGCGAGCGCCCCGGGCGGCGCGATGAGCTACATCGTCAAGGGCAAGATGATCGGCGGCTTTGCGCTCCTGGCTTATCCCGCCGACTACGGCAATTCCGGCGTGATGACCTTCATCGTCAACCACGCCGGCGCGGTCTATCAGAAGGATCTCGGCGAAGACACCGCCGCGCGCGTCAAGAGCATGACGTCGTTCGATCCGGACAAGACGTGGACGAAGGTCGAAGAACAGGACTCGAAATAAGCCGCAACCCGACGGCGTCGGCGTCTACGTGCATCGAATTGGGCTCCGCGTATTGAGATAGATCGCGTAAAGCGACGTCTGTCCGCAGATATACAGTCGATTGCCGTGCTGTCCTCCGAAGCAGACATTCGCGACGATCTCTCCAATGGGGATTGTGCCGATATGCGTTCCATCAGGCGAATAGCAAAACACGTTGCGGCCTGCGGAGGTCCATATGTTTCCGTGGATGTCACAACGAAATCCATCGAACAGTCCCTCGGGGCAGGTAGCAAACAAGGAGCAGGATCCGATCGTATCCCTGTTCACTCCATAGGACCAGATTGTCGCCGGAAGCCCGCTGACATGCGTTGCACCGGTATCAGCCACGTAAAGCGTCGTCTCATCGGGCGAGAAAGCCAGTCCATTTGGCTTTACGCGATCCGATACGACGAGCGATATTCTGCCGGTGCCAACGTCGACCCGGTAGACGTTGGAGGCGCCGATCTCGGATTCGGCCTGCCGCCCCTCATAGTCGCTGTCGATCCCGTAGGTCGGGTCGGAGAACCAGATTGAGCCATCCGATTTGACCACGACATCGTTGGGCGAATTCAGCCGGCGCCCCTCATACCGGTCAGCAAGGACCGTGATGGAACCATCGTGCTCGGTTCGGCTGACGCGTCGTGCAAGGTGTTCGCAGGTGACCAGCCGTCCTTCGCGGTCGACCGTGTTGCCGTTTGAATTGAAGCTCGGAGAGCGGAAGACCGAGACCGATGAATCGGTCTCGTCGAAGCGCATCATGCGATTATTGGGAATGTCCGACCAGATGAGGTATCGACCCGCGGCGAAATACGCAGGGCCCTCCGCCCAACGGCACCCGCTGGCAAGCTTTTCGAGATTTGCGTGGCCAATCACCAGGCGAGTGAACCGCGGGTCGTGAGCTACATAGGGAAGCATTCTTCCTCCTTTGAACTCCGCGGACCGAGTTAGCGGCGCGGGGGGCTTTTCCCTCTAGCTCGTAACGCGCTCGCCGCGTCCATAGACAAGCAGCATCAGGATGATGACGAGGCCATAGATCACCTGCCGGCCGGCCTCGGGCATATCCATGATCGAAAGGACACTGTTGAGGAGCACGATCAATACAACGCCGATCAGCGTGCCGAGATAACGGCCTCGGCCTCCGAGAATGTTCGTGCCCCCGATCACGACGGCGGCGATCGAAGGCAGCAGATAGGCGTCGCCCATTCCTTGATAGGCCTTGGTGGAATAGCCCGCGAGCAGCACGCCGGCGAGGGCGGCTGCAAGACCGCAAAGGCCAAAACAGATGACGGTGACACGGCGCGTATCGACGCCGGCAAGATACGCCGCCGCCTCCTTGTTACCGATGGCATAGATGTAGCGGCCAAGCGGCGTCCGTTGCAGGATGCCGGCCACCAGCACCGACACCGCGGCCCAGACGAACAATGCGTTGGGAATGCCGAGCGTGCGTTCGGAGGCGAGCGTCCGCATCAGGTCAGTTGCGGCGGTCTGGGGCGCATAGCCGCCGGTGTGGGCGACCATCAGTCCGCGCATCACCGCATTGACGCCCAAGGTGAAGATCATCGAGGGGACGCGCAGATAGGCCACGCCGATGCCGTTGACGATGCCAACCAGCAGGCCGACACCGAGCCCGACCGGAATGGCGAGCGGGCCTCCAATCGATGTGGCCATCATGGCGGCGGCGGCCAGGGTCCAGGGCACGGAGAGGTCGATCTGGGCTATCAGGATGACGATCATCATCCCGGCCGCCACGATGCCGAGGAAGGCTCCGATCTGCAATTGCTGCAGCAGGTAAGTGGGCGACAGCAGCGGCGCGCTGCCGAAACGCGCGAATGTATACACGGTGCCGGCCACCAGGATGATGAAGATGAACAGGGCTGAAAAGAGGATCGGGCGGTCGGCCCGCGAGAGACGGAGCGTCACCGTCGTCATCGGAACAGCTCCAGCGTGTTTTTGACACGTAGCATGCGCAGCGCGCCGATGCTGACGGCAGCCAGCAGGATCAAGCCCTCGAACAGCGGCTGCAGCAAGGGAGCAATGTCGAAGATGCGGAAGAAGAAGGAAATGACGCGCAGGATCATGGCACCGAAGATCGAGCCGATCGCGCTTCCGGTGCCCCCGAGCAGCGACGTGCCGCCGATGACGACGGAAGCGATCGAGTTGAGCGTATAGGCGCCGGCCTGGGGAATATCGGCATTGCCCGACGAGGTCTGGATGGCCAGGAACAGGCCGCCACAACCGGCGAAGAAGCCGGCCAGCGTGAACGCCGCTATCTTGGCGCGCTCGATCGGTAGCCCCGACATGTAGGCAGCTCCCTCGGCCGAGCCGATCGCATAGACAGAGCGGCCGAGCACTGAGCGCCGGAACGGCACCCAGACGAGGAGCGCAATCAGGGCGAGGAGGGTGAAGGGCACCGGGATCCAGGCGAAGGGCGCAAACCAGCTTGCGGCGCCATCGTCGAAGATGTGCACCGTCGAGGCGAAATCGCCCAGCGAATTGGTCAGCGCCCAGTTGAGATCCTCGTCGATCTTGCCGCCCGGCGTCGGGCGCAGGAACAGGGCGATGCCGATATAGATCGCTCCCGTTGCCAGGGTCGCGATGATCGGCTGGATCCGCCCGTAGACAACAACGCAACCATTGACGAAGCCGGCGAACGCGCCGGTCCCAACGCAGATGAGCGTACCGAGCAGAATGCCGGTCATGCCGCCGGGAAACGTGCCGAGATGCAAGCCGAGAATCTCGAGATGCAGCGGCGTGCCGGTCAAGAGATAGCTCGCGAAGCAACCCACCATGGTCATCACGGCGCCGACCGAAAGGTCAAGCCCGGATGCGAGCACGGGCACGGTCTGCGCCATGGCCAACATGGCGAGCGCGAAGATCTCGTCACCATTCTGCACCAATACGGCCGAGGAGAATCCCCGCGGGTGCGCAAGATTGTATAGGAGGTAGAAGATGCAGAACAGCAGGATGGCGGTGACGAGGCCGATGTTCTGACGCACCCTGATGGTGAGATCATCAAGCATGGGTGGCGCCGGCTGCAGCACTGCCCGACGTCGCGGCGTGGACATTGAGAGAGCTGGCGATAATGTTGGTCTCAGTGAGGTCGTCGCCCTCGAGCTCGCACACAATACGCCCGTCATACATAATGGCCACCCGGTCGCAACAGCCGATCAGCTCGTCATAGTCGGTCGAGTAGAACAGGATGGCAGCGCCCTGGTCGGCGAGCTCGCGCATCAGCCGGTAGAGCTCCTGCTTGGTGCCGACGTCAATGCCGCGCGTCGGGTCGTTGAGCAGGATGATACGTGGCTCGGTCATCAGCCATTTGGCGAGCACCACCTTCTGCTGGTTGCCGCCCGACAGGGTAGACACCGGATCACTGGGCGTACCGATCTTGATCTGGAGGCGGGTGATGCCTCGCTCGATCACGGCGCTCTCCTTGGCGCGATCGACGAACGGTCCGGTCGAGATAGCGTCGAGCGATGCGATCGCCAGATTGTCTGATATCGACATCGGCAGCATCAATCCTTCGGTCTTGCGATCCTCAGGCACGAGCGCGATGCCGGCCGACTTCGCGGCCGCTGGCGAACTCAAGCGCGTCTCGCGTCCCTCGACCATGATGCGCCCGCTGGTACCGCGCAGCACGCCGAACAAGGCCAGCAGCAGGGATTTCTGACCTTGTCCATCGAGGCCGCCGAGGCCGACGATCTCGCCGGCGCCGACGGAAAGCGAAATGCGGTCGAGATGCTTCTCCCAGGACAGGTTATCGAGTGTGAGCACCGGCTTCCCGACCTTGCGTGCCGGCTTTGCCGGATACTGAGCGGCAATGTCGCGCCCGATCATCAGCTGAACGATATCGGCGGTCGAGCGTGCACCCCTGTCGAAGGTTTCGATATGGCGTCCGTTGCGGAATACGGAGGCCCGGTCGGCGAGCGCCTCGACCTCGTGCATGCGGTGCGAGATATAGAGGATGGCGACCCCCTCGGATTTGAGTCTCGCGAGCATTGCATAGACTTTCTCCACATCGGCGCTGGTGAGCGCCGACGTGGCCTCGTCGAGGATCAGGAGTTGCGGCTTCTTGCCGAGCGCCTTGGCGATCTCGACCACCTGGCGCCGCGACAGCGGCAAATCGCCGACGCGCATCAGCGGATTGACGTCCTCGCAGCCAATTTCAGCGAGCAGCTCTTCGGCACGGCGGCGCTGCGCCCTGGTATCGATGAGGCCAAAGAGCCGCGGCGGTGAAGCGATCGAGATGTTGTCCGCGACGGAGAGATCCGGCATCAACGACAGCTCCTGGAAGATGCAGACCACGCCGGCCGCGTTGGCGGCGGACGGGGTAGGGAAGCTGACGTTATTACCGGCAAGGCACATGGTGCCGGCGTCCGGCTGGACCACGCCGGCGATGATCTTGATCAGCGTCGACTTGCCGGCTCCGTTCTCGCCCAGCACGGCGTGGATCTTGCCGCGCTCGCAGGCGAAGTCGACATCCTCTAGCGCACGCACGCCGGCATAGCGCTTGGAGACGCCTGTCAAAGTCAGAAAGCCGCGTTGCGCCGGGCGAGCATCCTGCATGGCGCGGCCTCAGGCAGTCACGGCCTGGTGTAAGCTAGGCCGTGACTGAAGCGTGGTCGCGACGCTCACTGGGTGTTCTTCTCGCTCTGCGCCATGATCTCGGGCGCCGCGAAGTTTACACCGCACGGGGTGAACTGGTTTGGGGCGAAGAAGTTCGCCTTGAGGTCCGGCCAGTAATTGGTCCCGGGCTTGAGATCCTTGTAGGTCGCGACCGGGATCGGGATCGAGATCAGCTGCGGCATGACGTTGCCCTGCAGCGCCGAGATTGCCGCTTTGGTGGCGATGGCGACAAGCGCCGGCGACTGGCCATAGGACATGCCCTTGAGGCCGTCCTCGGCATGATCGGCAATCTGCTTGCGATATTCGTTTTCGCCTTCGCCCGACATCGGCACGAAGGGATGCTTGGCGTCGATCATCGCCTGCACGGTGCCGTCGGAGCCGCCTTGGGTGAATACGCCATCGAAATGGCCGTGCACCGCAAGCGCGTCCGCGGTCACCTTCTGCGATGTGCCGGTGTCCCAATTGCCGACCACTTCGGTGATCTTGAAGTTGTTGCCGGAAGCTTCCATGAGCTCGCGGAAGCCGAGATGCCGGTCGCGATCAACCGAATTGCCTGGCAGGCCGCGGACCTCGAGGATGTCGCCGGCCTTCTTGCCTGATTCATCGATCAGCCATTTGGCCGACATGCGGCCCATCTCCTTCTGGTCCTCGTTGACCATCATCACCTTGTCGGTATCGAGGACGTTGTCGAAGGGGACCACCACCACATTATTCTTGTCGGCGAGGCGGATGATGCGGTCGAAACCGTCGGGCGCCACCGCGATTGTGACGATGGCGTCGAAACCTTGATTGATGAAATCCTCCATGGCTCCGAGTTGCGCCGCAACGTCGGTGCCGGTCGACACAACCTTGAACTCCTTGATGTTCTCCTTGATGCCCGGCTGTTCGGCGAAGGCCTTGGCGGTCTTCACCATCTGTATTCGCCAGGTATTACCCACGAAGCCGTTGACAAGGGCAATCTTGTAGGGGCCTGGCTTCTTGTCCCACTGGAAGAACTTTGTCTGATCTGACCAAGGCTTGAAGCAAGCCGGATCAGCGCCCGGCCCAGAAACAATTTTCGGGCCTGCTAAAGCACTTACCGACGATATCAGGAGTCCGGCGCAAGCAAGTCCCGCAAGACGAAGCGTCCATGTCATGTCTCTTCTCCCTGAGCGTTCTGTTTTCCGAACCCTAATCAGCTCTGCTGCTGTGCGGGAATTGTGTTTCCCGCGTACTTGCGGACTAGAATGGCACGCAACCTGCGATGCACACAAGCCGCATGCCGATCATTGCGCGCATCAGCATGCCTTCAAGCCAGGTCCAGCGCGGAGCGTGTACCTGCTCTGTACCAATTTCGATGCATCTGAAGTAAATGTGCAATGCGGGAACCCGTGGCCCAAGCTTGACCGCGTACGCAACTCGTTCCTATGTCGACGTTGAGCTTGGCATTCAGCCAGCCAACCAGCAATAAAGTCTCATGTATCTCGGGATCGATCTCGGCACGTCAGCGGTCAAAACCATTCTGGTCGATCACGAGCAACGCGTGATCGCAAGCCGAAGCCGATCTCTGAAGATCGCTTCCCCACGTCCCGGCTATTCGGAGCAAGATCCGGGACAGTGGATTGATGCGACTTTTGAAACGCTGGATGCCATCAGGAGCGATCATCCTCGGGAATTGGCGGAGGTTGATGGCATCGGCCTTTCGGGGCAGATGCACGGGGCAACCCTGCTTGATGCGAATCTCAAACCTTTGCGCCCCTGTATTCTCTGGAATGACGGACGCTCCGCTGCGGAATGCGTCGAACTGGAACAGCGCTGGCCCGCATTGCGCGAGACGACGGGCAACAAGGCCATGCCCGGCTTCACCGCTCCGAAACTGATATGGGTCGCAAAGCACGAGCCGGAGTTCTTCGCGGCCACCAGACTCGTTTTGCTCCCGAAAGCATATCTGCGCCTGATCCTGACCGGAGAGGCAATCGAGGATGTCTCGGACGCATCGGGATCGCTGTGGCTCGATGTCGTCAGGCGCGACTGGTCGGACGACGGGCTGTCCGCAACGGGCTTGTCGCGTAATCAGATGCCGCGCCTGGTCGAGGGTTGTGCGCCGGCGGCGCGGCTGCGTCGCGAGATGGCGCTTCGGTGGGGCATGACCAAGCGACCGATGGTCGCGGGAGGCGCAGGCGACAATCCGGCGGGAGCCATCGGCATTGGTGCGATACGGCCCGAAACCTCCTTTGTTTCACTGGGAACGTCAGGCGCGTTGCTGGCGCCGACCAGGTTCATTGCCGCGAACCCGCAGCGGGCTGTACACACCTTTTGTCATGCCGTTCCCGGAATGTGGATTCATGCCGGTGCAATCCTGTCCGCGGCATCGTGCCTGGCCTGGATCTCGCGGTTGCTTGGGGCGTCCGAGGCGGATTTGCTTGAGCCGCTCGGTCTCCGCCCGAAAGCGCCGTCGAGCGTGAATTTTCTGCCTTATCTTTCGGGGGAACGGACGCCGCACGACGATCCCGCCGCGCGTGGCATGCTGGACGGGCTGAGCCACGGCACGGATCGCGGCGCCATCGTGCAAGCGGTGCTTGAGGGCGTTGCTTTCGCGCTTGCCGACTGCAGGGACGCGCTCGCGGACGCCGGAATCGTGATCGAGGAGGCCGATGTGATTGGGGGCGGTTCCCGTTCGCGTTTCTGGCTGTCGGTGCTGGCAAATGTTCTGAATGTTCCGATCCATCGGTTTGCCGAAGGCGAAACGGGAGCAGCATTGGGAGCGGCGAGACTGGGACGTCTCGCCGTCACGGGAGAGGCGATTGAGGCGGTCTGCACACCCCCTCAACGCGTCGAGACATTTGCGCCTGAGCCTTCTCTCGTCGATGCTTACGCCGAGCGGCTCCCGCAATGGCGAAAACTGTACCGACGGCGCGATTAGTTGAAACGTAACGAGCTTTGATCTGAGACGGTCCGAGCGCGGCGACCACTCATATGCATTGGCGTGCCCTCGATGCCTGCCGCCGATTTGCCTTCTTTGGTCTTCGGCCTCTTTCGGTATTGCCGTGCATGCAGCCTTTTGTTTAATGAACAGACCGCGCCGCCTGCAAACGAGACGCGGGAGAGAAACGCATTGTGCACCGGGAGGCACGATGGACGATCCGATCCTCGAGATGCGCGGGGTCTCAAAATCCTTCTTCGGCATCAAGGCGCTGCGTGGTGTCGATCTCACGGTCCATGCCGGCGAAATTCATGCCTTGATGGGTGAGAATGGCGCCGGCAAATCGACGCTGATGAAGATATTATCAGGCGCCTATCGGCCCGATCCCGGTGGCGAGATTCGGATCGAAGGCAGGCCGGTGCGGATCGACGGTCCCCTCGGTGGCCGAGCAGCGGGCATCTCGATCATCTATCAGGAACTGTCCCTGGCCTCCAATCTGAGTGTCGCGGAGAATATTTATCTCGGCCGCGAGATCTCGCGTTCAGGATTTCTGGCGCGCGGTTCCATGCGCGTCGGCGTCGGCCCCATGCTGGAGCGGTTGGGCGCGGATTTCCAATCGTCGACCCTGGTGGCGCATCTATCCATGGGCCAGCGCCAACTCGTCGAGATTGCCCGTGCGCTGCACGCCAGGTCGAAAATCCTGATCATGGATGAGCCGACCACCGCACTGTCGGCGGGCGAGAGCGAGCGGCTGTTCGCGCTGATCCGCCAGCTACGCGCCGAGGGATTGGCCATCATCTACATCTCGCATCGCATGGACGAGGTTTACGCGCTCGGCGACCGTGTCACGGTGCTGCGCGACGGACGGCTGGTCGGCTCGCTCGACAAGCCGGAGATCCGTGCCGACACCATCGTTCGATTGATGGTCGGGCGCGATGTCTCGTCCTTTTACAAAAAAGACCATGACCCGGAGGCGGGGCGGGGGCATCCCGTGCTCTCGGCCGTTGACATGGCCGATAGCAAGCGCGTCAAGGGCTGCTCGCTCACCGTGCATGCAGGTGAGGTGGTCGGTCTCGCCGGGCTCATCGGGGCTGGCCGGACCGAGCTCGCGCATCTCATCATCGGTGCATCGCCCAAGATCTCCGGCCATCTCGAGATCGAAGGCCGACCGATCAATATCCGCACACCCGGCGAGGCTCTCGATGCTGGAATTGCCTATCTGACCGAAGACCGGAAGGCGCTCGGGCTGTTCCTGGATATGTCGTGTCTGGACAACATCAATCTCGCCGTGCTGGGCCGGGACGCCAAGCTCGGCTACATCCTCGACCGTGACAAGGCCCACGACCGTGCCAGGAAGGCTTTTGCCGGGCTCGGCATCCGCGCCGCGAATGTCGGCGTGACGGCAGGCGGGCTCTCCGGCGGGAACCAGCAGAAGGTGCTGCTGTCGCGCCTGCTTGCGACCACGCCAAAAGTCCTGATCCTCGACGAGCCGACGCGTGGTGTCGATGTCGGGGCCAAGTCCGAGATCTATTCGATCATTGACAATCTTGCCAAATCGGGCACCGCGATCCTTATCATCTCCTCCGATCTGCCGGAAATTATCGGCATCTGCGACCGCGTCATTGTCATGCGTGCAGGCCGCTTCGGCGGCGAGATCGAGCGGACCGCGACATCGCCATTGAACCAGGAAGATATCATGGCGCTTGCCACCGGGATGGAGCAGCTCGATGCATGATAGTCCTCCGCAGGTAAAGGCTGCACCCGGCACGGCTCCCGATGCGGCCGCGCAGGAGACCAAGCGCCAGCGCATCAGGCTTTTGATCCGCGCAGCCGGTATGCTGCCGGTGCTGCTCCTGTTGTGCATCGGTTTTCATTTCCTGTCGGATGGCCGCTTCTTCACCGGGCAGAATCTCGGCATCGTCCTGCAACAGGCCGCAGTCAACACCGTGCTCGCCGCAGGCATGACCTTCGTCATCCTCACCGGCGGCATTGACCTCTCGGTTGGCTCGATTCTGGCGGCGTCCGCGATGGCCGGATTGACGATCTCCAAGCTTTCCGATCTCGGGGCATTCTGGTTGCCGGTTTCGGTCCTCACGGGCCTCGGCTTCGGTGTCATCAATGGTGCGCTGATCGCACTGTTACGGCTGCCGCCCTTCATCGTCACGCTTGGTTCGCTGACCGCCGTGCGTGGCCTTGCGCGTCTGCTCGGCGCCGACACCACCATCTTCAACCCCTCCATTCCCTACGCCATCATTGGCAACGGCTCCTTGACACTCATTCCCGGTGTCGTGTCGATCCCCTGGCTGTCGGTGATCGCATTGCTCGTCATCCTTGTCTCGTGGCTGGTGTTGCGCCGCACCGTGCTCGGCGTGCACATCTATGCGGTCGGTGGCAATGAGAGTGCGGCAAGGCTGGCCGGCATCAAGGTGTGGGCCGTGCTGATCTTCGTTTATGGCGTGTCGGGACTATTGGCCGGTCTTGGCGGCGCCATGCAGGCGGCGCGGCTTTATGCTGCCAATGGGCTGCAACTCGGCCAGTCCTACGAGCTGGATGCAATCACCGCCGTGATCCTGGGCGGCACCTCCTTTGTCGGCGGCATCGGCTCGATCTGGGGAACGCTGGTCGGAGCGCTGATCATTGCCGTTCTGTCGAACGGGCTCATTCTCACCGGTGTGTCCGACATCTGGCAATATGTGATCAAGGGTCTGGTGATCATCGGTGCCGTCGCGCTCGATCGCTATCGACTGCAAGGCTCGGCGCGTACCTAGGAGAGCGAGATTCAAGGTTGCCATATCAAGGTTCGGTTTGCGGTAACTGGTCTGCCGTGGCCGGGGTGAAGAAAAGACCAGGGAGGACGCTCATGTTGAAGACGATCATGTTTGCCGGCGCGGCAATGGCCCTCGCCCTAAGTTCCACACCGTCCTTTGCGAAGGAGCTCAAATCGATCGGCATTTCGCTGGGCTCGATGGGCAACCCGTTCTTCGTGGCGCTGTCGAAGGGAGCCGAGTTCGAGGCCAAGAAGACCAATCCCAATGTGAAGATCACCACCGTCGGGTTTGAATATGATCTCGGCAAGCAGGTGACCCAGATCGACAATTTCATCGCCGCCGGCGTCGATCTGATTCTCCTGAATCCCGGCGATCCCAAGGCGATCGGGCCGGCGATCAAGAAGGCGCAGGCCGCGGGCATCGTCGTCGTCGCCGTGGACACGGCAGCCGAAGGCGCCGACGCCGTGGTGACCACGAACAATGTCCAGGCCGGAGAGATCTCCTGCCAATACATCGTCGACAAGCTCAGCGGCAAAGGCGATGTGGTCATCGAGAATGGTCCGCAGGTCTCCGCCGTGATCGACCGTGTGACCGGCTGCAAGGACGTCTTTTCCAAGAATCCCGGCATCAAGGTTCTCTCGAGCGACCAGGACGGCAAGGGATCGCGTGAAGGTGGCATGACGGTCGCGCAGGGCTATCTGACCCGCTTCCCCAAGATCGACGCCATCTTCGCCATCAATGACCCGCAGGCGATCGGCACCGATCTGGCCGCGCGCCAGCAGCAGCGCTCCGGCATCATCATCACCGCGGTCGATGGCGCTCCCGACATCGAGGCCGCACTAAAGGATCCCGCGTCCCCGCAGATCCAGGCCTCCGCCTCGCAGGATCCCTTCTTCATGGCGCGCCGCGCCGTGCAGGTCGGGGTCGGCATTCTCAACGGCCAGAAACCCGCGTCGACGGTCGAGCTCTTGCCGTCGAAGCTCATCACCCGCGACAGCGTCGCCCAGTACAAAGGGTGGACGTCCGACCGTTCGCAGTAACAGCAACAGCGATCTCTTTACGGAGCGCCCGCTTACCCGGGCGCTCCACGACGCTGTACCGCGGAGCTGGTGGTCAGCCCGCGCCACCCTTTCCGTGACGATCGCCCGTTGTTGAACCAACGGGCCGATGACAAGTGCGCGCCGTCTCCCGGAGCAGATCATGCAGCAATCGGATCGTTCAACTCTTCCATCTCGTCTCGTCGGGCAATACGCGCTTGTGACCGGTGCCTCCCAAGGCATCGGGCGGGCGGTCGCCATTAGGCTGGCCCAGGAAGGTGCAACAGTCGCCATCAATTTCGTCGGTCCGCCGGCGGGCGCCGAAGAATCGCTGGCGCGCGTGCGCGCTGTCTCCGCCGAGCGGGGGTATGGCGAGAAGGACCATTTCGTTGTTCACGCCGATATTGGCATCGAGTCCGAGATAGCGCAGATGTTCGAGGCGGTCCTCGCGCGCTGGCCGCGGCTTGATTGCCTCGTCAACAATGCCGGCTTTCAGAGAGAGTCGCCGAGCGAGGCGCTCGATATCCAAACCTATCGTCGAATCCTCGACGTGAATCTGACCGGCGCCGTACTCTGTGCACAGAAGGCGCTCGCGCACTTCGTCGCGCGCGGTGGAGGTGGCAATATCATCAACTGCTCGAGCGTCCACCAGATCATTCCGAAACCCGGTTATCTCGCCTATTCAATCAGCAAGGGGGCCATGGCAAGTCTGACGCGCACGCTCGCGCTGGAATTTGCCGGCAGGGGCGTTCGTGTCAACGCTGTCGGGCCGGGTGCGATCGACACGCCCATCAACGCCGCCTGGACTGGCGATCAGGCCAAACGCGCAGTTGTGGAAGGGCACATCCCGCTCGGGCGCGTCGGAACGCCCGAGGAGATCGCCGGCATCTTTGCATTCCTCGCATCGGATGAAGCGAGCTACATCACCGGGCAGACCATCTACGCCTGCGGAGGGATCACGCTTTTCGGTGAATTTCGCGAGAATTGGGCGAGCTAGCCGAAAGCACCGTAGTGGGGTGGTCAGACCCAGCCGCCATCGACGATGTAGTTCTGGTTGGTGCAGGCGCCGCTGTCGTCGGCGGCGAAGAAGAGCACGGTGCGGGCGATGTCATCAGGTACGAGCTTGCGCTTGAGGCACTGCCGCTGCATGATTTCGGCCTCACCCTCGGGCGTCAACCACAGATCCTGCTGACGCTGGGTCATGATCCAGCCGGGCAGAATGGAATTGACCCGGATGTTCTTCGGCCCAAGATCCCGGGCGAGCGCTCGGGTGAGGCCCTGAACCGCTGATTTCGCTGTCGTGTAGCAGGGCATGTTGCCCTGGCCGATCACCCAGCTCACAGAGCCCATGTTCACGATCGCACCACCGCCTGCCTGGGTCATGTCCGGCGCGACCGCTTGGGCGGCAAAGAACTGATGCTTCAGGTTGACGGCGATCCGCTCGTCCCAATATTCCGGCGTGACATCCTCGATCGAGTGGCGGTCGTCGCGGGCTGCATTGTTGACCAGGATGGTGATCGGTCCCAACGCCTCGCGGATGGCGGCGACCGCGCGCCTCAGAGCACCGATGTCGCGTAGATCGGCGTGCTCGAAATGTGCCTTGGCCTCACCCGGCAGGCTGGACAGCAGCAGGTTTGATGCCTTCACATCGACGTCGATGAAACCGACCCGCGAGCCTTGGCCGACGAACTGGCGGACGATGGCCTCGCCGATCCCTGAACCACCGCCGGTCACCAGCACGGTCCGTTCCTTGAGGCTTGGATAGATGGCGCCTTGCATTGGCATTCTCTCGATTTGCGCCACAATGGCGTCGGTTGCGTTTGCTGCGGTTCAACAAGGGCCGCAGGTCCCGGCTTTCACTCGGTCGCTTCCATGTGGTTTCGATCCACGACCCGCAGCGTCCGCCGCATCATGCCATCGACGATTGCCGCCGACTCGCTCGGACGCATATATATAACCGTGGACTTGAGCAACCACGGCAATACCGCCTGTTCGAGCCGCTCCTCATAGGCACTGCGCATCATGTCAAATGCCTGCAGGCCCGGGCCCGCCAGGATGACATGATGCGGGCGCAGCACTGATATCGTCGCGGCAACCGCCTCCGCAAGTGCGTAGCCTGCCTGGCGGTATAACTGCTCGAGACGGGGATCGCCGCCCAGTGCGCGCTCGCGCAGCAAGGCCATCTGCGTCTCGGACGGCTGCTGCGACACCGCCGGCGGCAGGTCGAGAAAGGTGCGGGCGTCGCGGTAGAGCGCATAATCGGCGAGATGGGCCTCGATGCAGCCGCGCTGGCCGCAGCGGCATTGCGGACCGTTCGGTGCCAATTTGACGTGGCCGATCTCGCTGCCGGCGTCGGCGCCGAAACGCGCTTCACCATCGACAACGACGCCCATCCCGACGCCGTGGCCGACCATGATCGTGGCCGAGAGGCCCTGCGCCAGTCCGGGTTCCGCCGCTACGAGGGCCAACGCAACCGCGACAGCATCGTTCGCCATCACGACCTCGACCCCGAATGCCTGACGGATCGGTTTCGCCAGATCGATATCGGTGATCGACAGCGCCGGACTCCACAGATAGCGGCCGGTGTCAGTGTTCACGATGCCCTGCAGCGCAATCCCGATTCCGAGCAGCCGATCGCGCGGTGTGGCCGTCGCGTCAAGAATGGCATCGATCTGCCTGATCAAGAGATCGCGCACTGCGTCTGCGTCGAGAGCGCGCGTCGCGAGTTCGAGTCGCGATTGCGCGATGGCTGAGCCACTGAAATCCGAGATCAGCATCTCGATCAGGTTCATGCGCAGCGAGACCGCAATGATGCGGCCGAACTCCGGGTTCAGCGTCAGCAGGACCGCGGGGCGGCCGCGGCGACGACCACTCAGGGCGTCCGCATCCTCTTCGCCGTTATCATCGGACCACGACGTCGCCTCGGTTTCGGCCTCGCACAGCAGTTCTTCGGCGATCAGTTTCGACGTGATGGCCGAAATGGCCGGGAAGCTCAGCCCCGTACTGCGCGCGAGCTCCACGCGCGGCAATGGCCCCTGGCGTCGCAAGACTTCGACGAGGCGGCCGCGGTTCGACCCGCGGGCCAAGCTTGAAGCACGTCTTAGTGGCTCGGGCTGTTCATTCATGCTGGCAATTTAATTCTCTTAGTGAAATTAATCAACGAGTGCTACGCAGGAGTGACCGAAAAAGCACAGGCGAAACTGCCACACCCTACCTATTTCGCTATTAGCGCTTGCGAAAACTAACAAGAACACCCTTGACTGGGTGCTTGTAGCCGATAATTTGTTCATGTCATAAATAAAATAAGGCGCAGAAGCGTCGTTGGATCAACCCCTGATGCCGGGGGTGATGAAAGGGAGGAATATATGAAGGGTACAACGCAGAAATTGATCATGCCGCTGCTGGCGGTCGCGGCCACGTTCGCGATGGCTACCGATTCGGCGCAGGCGCAGCAGAAAAAGACGATCGCGCTGGTGACCAACGTCGCCGCCGACTTCTGGACCATCGCCGGCCGCGGGCTGGAGAAGGCGCAGAAGGAGCACCCGGACTATAATATCGAGTTGATCGTCACCAACGAAGGGACCGCGGCGGGGCAGCGGCGTGAGTTGGACGACCTGATGGTGCGCGGCGTCGCCGGCATCTCCATCTCTGTCGACGATGCGCCGCATGCAACCGAAGAGCTCAACAAGGTTGCAGACAAGACCGTGTTGATCACGACGGATAGCGACGCGCCGCAGAGCAAACGTCTCGCCTATATCGGCACCGATAACGTCGCGGCCGGGCGGCAGGCTGGCGAGGAGATCAAGAAGGCGCTGCCGGACGGCGGCAAGATCGCGCTGTTTGTCGGAACGATGGACGCCGACAACGCCCGCGAGCGCGTGCAGGGCATCAAGGAAGCGATCGCCGGCACCAAGGTCGAACTGGTCGACGTGTTCACCGACCAGGTGGACTTCGCCAAGGCCAAGGCGAACATGGAGAACGTGCTCGTCAAATATCCCGACATCGCGCTGTTGTCCGGCCTTTGGAGCTACGAGACGCCGCTGATCTATGACGCGGTGAAGGCGGCGGGCAAGGCCGGCAAGGTGAAGATCGTCGGCTTCGACGAGGACCAGCGCACGCTGCGGGGTATTTCCGACGGCACGATCGAATCCACCGTCGTGCAGCAGCCGTATGAGTTTGGCTATCTCTCGGCCACCAACATCATCAAAACGCTGAACGGCGACAAGTCCTGGATCCCGGCGGACAGCAAGCTGATCGTGCCGACCAAGGTAATCAGCAAGGCCAACGTCGCGGAGTTCGCCGCATCCATGAAGGAACTGCTGAAGAAGTGACTTCAGCGTGCTTCGACGCCCGGCTGTCACAGGCCGCCGGGCGTTTTTGCGGGAGGAAACGCCAAATGGCGGAGACGCTGCTCGAACTCGTCGGGATCAGCAAGACTTATCCCGGTGTCAGGGCGCTGGACGATGTCAATCTGCGCCTGTGCCGCGGCGAGGTATTGGGCCTGATCGGCGAGAACGGCGCCGGCAAATCGACGCTGATGCGCGTGCTCGGCGGCGTGATTGCGCCGAGCGAGGGGGTGATCCGCATCGGCGGCAACGACCACGCCGAGATGACGGTGAATGAGGCAACGCGAGCGGGTATCGCATTCGTGCACCAGGAACTGAATCTGTTCGAGAATCTCGACGTCGCGGCCAACGTGTTCATAGGACGCGAGAAGCTTGTCGGCGGTCCGCTGAAGCTGGTGGACGACGCGGAAATGCGCGCCCGCGTGACGCCGCTGCTGGAGCGGCTGGGCGCCGATTTCACGCCGAACACGCCGGTCGACGACCTGTCCATCGCGCAGCGCCAGATGGTGGAGATCGCCAAGGCACTCTCGATCGACGCCCGCGTGATCATCATGGACGAGCCGACTTCCAGCCTGACAATTTCGGAGACTGAACGGCTGCTGGAGGTGATCGCCGATCTGAAGACGCACGGCGTCTCCGTGATCTACATCTCTCATCGGCTGGGCGAGATCATCACCTGCGCCGATCGCGTCGTGGTGCTGCGCGACGGGCGCACGGTGGGGGAACTGGCGCGGGACGAACTGAGCCATGCCGCCATGATCCGGCTGATGATCGGCCGTGATCTCAAGGCGCTCTATACGCCGCCGAAACAGTCGCCGCAGCCGGGTGGCTGCGATATCGCGGGCCTCGTGACGTCAGCCTTTCCCGACCGGCAGGTCAATCTTTCCGTGCGGCGCGGCGAGATTCTCGGTTTGGCCGGGCTCGTAGGCGCTGGCCGTACCTCATTCGCTCGCACGGCCTTCGGCATTGACCCGATGCTGGGTGGCGAGATCAGGATCGACAGCGCGCCGGTCGGTGTTGCCTCGCCGCGGGACGCGATCAGGCAAGGCATCTATCTGGTGCCGGAGGATCGCAAGAGATGCGGGCTGGTGCTTGAGTTGCCGATCCGGGAGAACGTGACGCTCGCGAACCTGCTGAACTATGCGCGGATGTGGCTGGTCGACGGCGCGGTCGAGCGCAAGGTCGCGAAAGAACAGGCGAGGCGCCTGTCCATTAAGGCTCCGAGCATGGACATGGAGGCCGTCACGCTGTCCGGCGGCAACCAGCAAAAGGTAGTGCTGGGCAAGTGGCTTTCCATGCAGCCGCGCGTGATGTTCTTCGACGAGCCGACCCGTGGCATCGATGTCGGGGCCAAGAGCGAGATCTACGTGCTGATGCGCGGCCTCGCCGACCAGGGCGTGGCGATCGTGATGATCTCCTCGGACATGGAGGAGGTCATCGGCGTCTCCGACCGGGTGGCCGTGATGCATGAAGGCAGCATCAGCGGCGTGCTCGAGCGCGAGCAGTTCAGCGAATACAACGTGTTGCGGTTGGCGATCGGCCAATCGCTGGAAACCGTGGAAGCCGCGGCGCCATGATGAAGAAAGAACTCGGCCTGTTTCTGCTGCTCGTGGTGATCTCCGCCATCACGGGCGCGATCAATCCGGCCTTTCTGTCGCTGGTGAACTTGCTGAACATGGCCAATCTGATCGGCCTGTTCGGCGTGTTCGCGCTGGGCGAGGGCCTCGTCATCATTACCGGAGGCATCGATCTTTCGCTCGGCTCGATGTTTGCGCTGCTTGGCGTCGTCTTCATCGACCTTCTGACGACCTATCAGGTTTATTGGCCCTTCGCGCTGCTGCTGGTGCTGCTGGGCGGGCTGGGGCTGGGAGCCATCCAGGGTTTCCTGATCACACGGCTGAAGATGCAGCCCTTCATCGTGACGCTGTGCGGGTTGCTGATCTATCGCGGCGCCGCCCGTTACTATACGAGCGATTCGACACGCGGCTTCGGCTACGGCGACGAGGCCAGCACGCTGAGCAGCATTGCCTCGGGCAATGTCGCGGGCATCCCGAATACCTTCATCTTCCTGATCATCCTTGCGCTCATCCTCGGCGTGCTGCTGCACCGCTCGGTCTACGGGCGCTGGCTCTATGCCGTTGGCAAGAACGAGGAAGCGGCGCGCTTCTCCGGTATCAACACAAATTTCGTGATCGCGACCGCCTATATCATCAGCGGCGGGCTCGCCGGCGTCTCGACCGTATTGTTCGTGTTCTACACCAACTCCGTCTCTCCGAGTTCGTTCGGGAATTTCTACGAGCTCTATGCGATCGCGGCTGCAGTGCTTGGTGGATGCAGCCTGCGCGGTGGCGAGGGCTCCATTCTCGGCATCGTACTTGGGACGGCGCTGCTGCAGGTGCTGCAGAACCTGGTGAACATCCTGGGCATCCCCAATTCGCTGAACTTCGCGGTGATGGGGACGGTGATTCTGGTTGGCGTGCTGGCGGATCAGCAATTGCAGGCCCGACGGCGGCGCAAGGTGGCGCTGGCCGGTCTCGCCCGTACGTCGCAGAAATCGACACCTGGGAAGGGAAAGCAGGGCGTGTCGCCGCACGGCGCGGCGGCGCTGCCAACGAGAACGAGTGATTAGGCATGACAGGCACGTTCCGGGCTGAAGGGCTTTGGGCGGGGACGTGACTACAAAATAGACAAAGCCAGGGGACGCTGGAGTATTGAAAATGTTACATAGGTCTGTGAAGACCGCGCGCGCATGGGGCGTGGGGTTTGCGTTATCATCTCTGTTTGGCTGTGGAGCGTATGCGGCCGATCTTTGGACAAAAGCTCCGCCTGTTCCTTATGCGGAGACCGATGATTTCTGGACGAGGCCGTATCTGTTCGGCGATCTCGGCAGGACGAAGCTGAAGGAGCAGGGCATCGATCTGTCCCTGCAGCTGGGCGACGAAGCTGTCGGCAACCTATCGGGCGGATCCAGGAATACCGCGACCCAAGCTGGACAGCTGGCCTTCCAGGCCAAGTTTGATATGGCCAAGCTCGCCGGCATCCATGGCGGCCTGGTTGGCCTGACTCTGGTCGACCGCTTCGGCCACAATCTGAATGACGAAGCGGGCATTCCGGCCCTGCAGCTGACCAATGAAGTTTTCGGTCGCGGCAATATTCTGCGCCTGACCGAACTCTACTACTCGCAGAAGCTGTTCGATGACCGCCTTGAACTCAAGGGCGGCCGTCTTCCGGTCGGCTCGGACTTCTTCTTCGGTCAGTGCGAGTTCATCAACCTGACCTTCTGCGGCGGCCAGCCGGGCAACATCCAGGGTGGCTACATCTTTAATTTTCCGGTGAGTCAGTGGGCCGGTCTCGCCCACTTCAACATCACCAAGGAAGTGCAGATTTCGGCCGGTGTCTACGACGCCAATCCGAACTATCTGACGACGTCGGAATCCAGCGTCTACTTCCTGCCGGGCATCCCTGCCTCAACTCCAGCCTCGGGAGTGCTGGTGCCCGTCGAGTTGACCTGGAGGCCGGAGGGTCACCTGTACGGGACCTGGAGATTGGGTGGCTGGTATGACAGCGCGTCGACCATCGATGGCAACATGCCGGGTATCATTACGACCATCGCAGGCACTGGTGGCGTCCCGGACCAAAATCTGGGAGATCAAAGAGGCCGCTACGGCTTTTATGAGTCGATCCTGCAGCGCATTACCGATGAAGGTGGCCCCAATTTGGGTTGGTACGTTTATCTGAATACGTCCGTCGCCGATCACCGGACTTCGTACCAGGACTACCAAGTCTCCCTGGAGCTCAAGCACGCTGGAACCTTCTCCTGGCGTCCGCTGGACGAAGTCGGCTTCGCTGTGGGCACGACGCACGTGAATTCGGCCGCCCTCAGCCCGAATGCCGGCGGCAACGAAGTTCCGATCGAAGTCTGGTATGGTTGGCAGGCGACCGGTTGGCTGAACCTCAAATTCGACGCCCAGTACGTGATCAATCCTGGCGGGCGCGGGTTTAATGGTGCCGGCGTGAAGACCGACAATGCCGTGGTTCTTGGCATGCGCACCGTGGTCAAGTTCTGATTTGGTGATGCCTGTCCGGGTCAAAGCATGAGCGACTCGGATGCCAAAGCTGTGGGCATGCCCGTAAGCGGGCATGCCGATTGGAATCGCTGGTCAGCCAGCATGTCTGAGCGAGGCCAATCATGTTAACCCCTCAATCTGCCGGGCAACCGGTTCTGGAGTTGAAGGGAGTAGGCAAGGAGTTCGGCGCCATTCGCGCGCTGCATGACGTCGACATGGCCGTCTTCCCCGGCGAGGTGGTCGGCTTGATGGGAGACAACGGCGCCGGCAAGTCGACGCTGGTCAAGATCATCGCTGGCAATTTCCCGCCGAGTCACGGCGAGGTCCGCTTCGACGGCAAGGCGGTTCATTTTGTCCGCCCGATCGATGCCCGCGCAGTCGGAATCGAGGTGGTCTATCAGGACCTCGCGCTGGCCGACAATCTCACGGCGGCGGCCAATGTCTTCCTCGGCCGCGAGCTCAAGCGCAAGCTTGGTCCGTTCGCCTTTCTCGATCACAAGGCGATGGCGGCGCGTGCGCTGGAACTGTTCGGCGAGCTGCGCTCGGAGACCCGTCCGCACGACCTCGTCAGGCAGATGTCGGGCGGCCAGCGCCAGGCGGTCGCGATCGCGCGGACGCGGCTCTCCAATGCGAAGCTCGTGATGATGGACGAGCCGACGGCCGCGATCTCGGTGCGTCAGGTCGAGCAGGTGCTTGGCCTGATCCATCGCTTGAAAGAGCAGGGCGTCGCCGTGATGCTGATCTCGCATCGCATGCCCGACGTCTTTGCTGTTTGCGACCGCGTCGTCGTCATGCGTCGTGGCGAGAAACGCGCCGACAAGGCCATCGGCGACACCAGCCCCGAGGAAGTCACCTCCCTCATCACCGGCGCAAAGGAGGCCGCGTGATGGACACGCCCGTGGAATCTCCCATCATCTTTACCAATGTCGGCAGGGCCCGATGGTGGCGGAGCGGTATCTTTGCCTCGCAGACCGGTTACGTCCTGCTCGCTCTTGTGATGCTTTTCGTGGTGATGAGCTTTGCCAGCCCCTATTTCCTCACCGAAGGCAACATGCAGAATGTGGCGAAGAACTTTTCCTTCATCGCCATCGCCACGCTCGGCGTGACCCTCGTCATCATCACCGGCGGCATCGACCTCTCGGTCGGCTCGATGATGTGCTTCTCGGCGATCATCACCTCGCTGGTCATGACGCATCTCTCGACGCCGGGCATGCCTGGCGCGGACTGGTTTGTGCATCTGGCGGCTGACGGCAAGACCGTGATTGCCAATGCGCCCGGTGTGATCCTGTTCGTCTCGGTCCTGGCGGGGCTCGGCGTCGCGCTGATGGTCGGCCTCGTCAACGGCTTCTGCATCGCGGTACTTGGGCTGTCGCCCTTCGTCACCACGCTCGGCATGCTCTCGATCGTCCGTGGGCTGGGCTACGTCGTCACCAACGGCCGCGGCAGTTTTCCCGGCGGCCCCGACGCAGATTATTTCTATGCGCTGACATCAGGCGTCGTGTTCGGCATGCCCGCGCCGTTCATCTATCTCGTCGTTTTTGGAATAGCGATGGCGGTCGTGCTGCACCACACCAGTTTCGGCCGCCACGTCTTTGCCCTCGGCGGCAATGAGAGGGCGGCCGCGCTGACCGGCATTCCGGTCGTGCGGGTGAAGATCGAGGTTTACGTGATCTGCGCGCTCGCAGCAGGTCTGCAGGGTATCATCGTCTCCGGCTGGCTTGGATCGGCGCCCGCAAACATGGCGACGTCCTATGAGCTCAACGTCATTGCGGCTGCCGTCATTGGCGGTGCCAATCTCGCCGGCGGCGTGGGCGGCCCGCTCGGGGCCATTGTCGGCTGCATGCTGCTCGAGGTGATCCGCAACGGCCTCGTGCTCGCGCAGGTCAACTCCTATTGGCAGCAGGCGCTGGTAGGCGTGATCATCATCGTGGCGGTGCTGGTCGATCGCATCCGATCGCGCATGGCCTGAAGAATTCCTCCGGGAGGATAACGAAATGATCGTCTATCCGCCTCCCGGAGCCACCGCCTTCAAAGGGATAGGCACAATAATGTGTGGAGGAAAAGCAATGAGGAAACTTATTTTTGCCGGCATGGCAGTCGCCATGATGGCTACGCCGGCGTTCGCCCAGAGCTACAAATTCGTGATCGTGCCCAAGGCCATGAACAATCCGTTCTTCGACTTCGCGCGCGACGGCTGTGAGAAGCGCGCCAAGGAACTCGGCAACGTCGAATGCATCTATAAAGGTCCTGTCGAGCACGAGCCGGCGACGCAAGCGCAGATCATCCAGGACTTCGTCACCCAGAAGGTAGATGGCCTTGCCATCTCGGTCGCCGATGTTGCCGCGATGACCAAGTCGATCGAGGCGGCTACAGCCGCCGGAATTCCGGTCATCACATTTGACGCGGACGCGCCGGGCTCGAAGCGGATTGCCTATATCGGGACCAACAACAAGGAGTTCGGCGTCGCACTTGGCAAGCAATTGCTGAAGCTGCGGCCCGACGGCGGCAAGTACGCCATGATCTCCGGCGGGCCAGGTGCGCAGAATCTGGCTGAACGCGTCGATGGCGTCCGCGAAGCGCTCAAGGGTTCAAAGTGGACTGAAGTGGCGGGCTCGCCGACCTTCTGCAATGACGACCCCGCGCTCGGCGTACAGCAGATGACGGATCTGCGCACCGCTACCCCTGACCTCGCGGCTATCGTTCCGATCGGCGGCTGGCCCATGTTCGCGCCGGAAGGCTTCAAGGCCTTCGCCAGCAAGAGCAAGAAGGACATCGACGCGGGCAAGTTTACGCTCGTTGTGGCCGACACGCTCAGGATGCAGCTCGAGCTTCTGAGGGATGGCTATGCCAATGCGCTGGTCGGCCAGCGTCCATTCGAGATGGGAGAGAAATCGATGGATACTCTCCTTGCCATCAAGAAGGGCCAGAAAGTGCCTGAGATCATCTATACCGGCCTCGACCTTGTGACGAAGGACAACGTCGCGACGATGTTGAAGTAGGAACGTTCGCAGCCCCCACGTTCCTGCGCGGCGTCTTCCGTTCCGGAAGAGGCCCGGTGGGGAGCCTCCTCCCACTCACGCCAAAATGTGGGGTGAGAGGCTCCTCACTTGTTCAACCGGCATGACTGCCGGCAATTTGGGTTGAGCGATCTGTTCGCCTGGAAACATGGCTACCCTCCCATAAAAAGTATGGCTCGACCGTTGCGGCCGAAGGCCCGAGTCACCTGCGCGTAAAAATTAATTTCGTGTACCAATTCAACCTGATCGGATCGTTTGGTCCCTTGCATCAAAAATTTCTCTTCCGTTTTTCCGAAAATTATGCTAACTCCCAGCATCCCGTTCCTTCAAGGGGCGCTTCGGCCAATCGTCACGAACGTTGGGGGCGGGATGCGATGGACGCAAAGGCGGCGGAAGACGAGCGCAGCCGGTGCGGACGGCGAAATCGTGTGGTCCTGATCCCCCGACGCTGGGATCAAGCCGGCGGTGGATGAACCGCCGGCGACGGTGGCTAAAAAGCCCGGTACACCGGGGAGGGCACGTATAAGCCGTAAAACCATCGCGCAGGGAATGCCGGATGATGTCGGCGTGCCTGCGGTGACTAACTCGCGTGCTTTCTACACTACACGCGAGGCTGCGGGTGCACGATGCGCCCGGCATTCCCTGCGCCCTCCTCATCTCGGGAGGGCCATCCATCAGCAAAACTCGGGCACGGTCGCGCCGCGAGACGGCGGCTTGCTGTGCCTTCGGCTGTTAGGCATTCGATGGCCGGCCTGGTGCGCCCCCTCCGGGCATTAGGGGCAAGCTAAGCATTGCCACCTGAAAACGTAATTTTCTAATTGCGATGACAGTGCCGTAATTCCGGCTCAAGCATACCAGGCAAGGGGAACCATGACCACGAAACCTAGTGTCGCTGCGGCGTACCTCGCGTTGCTTGCCCAGCGCGGTGTACCATACCTGTTTGGCAATCCCGGCACGGATTTCGCTCCGATCGTGGAAGCATATGCCGAAGCTGCAAGGACCGGCGCCCCTGCGCCGCAGCCGATGCTCGCCACGCACGAAAATCTGGCGGTCTCGATGGCTCATGGCTATGCGATGATCTCGCGCCGGATCCCGGCGGTCATGGTCCATGTCAGCGTCGGGACCGCGAACATGATATGCGCCGCCATGAACGTCGCACGGGAAAACGTGGGCATGTTGCTGACCGCAGGGCGATCGCCCATCACGGAGTTTGGTCAGCATGGATCGCGCGACGGCTACATTCACTGGGCGCAGGAAATGTACGACCAGGCGGGAATGCTGCGCGAGATCGTGAAGTGGGAATACGAGTTACGCAATGCGAGCCAGCTTGAAACCGTGGTTGACCGGGCGCTTGCCATCGCCGCCAGCGAGCCGCGCGGGCCGGTCTATCTCTCGCTGCCCCGGGAAGTGTTGGCAGAGCAGGCCGCAGCGTTGCAGTCGCGGCAGCCGCGTCTTCGCGCGGCGGCTCCCGCAGCGCCGGACCCCGAAGCGGTCGCCAATGCCGCCGATCTGCTTGCGGGTGCCAAGCGGCCGCTGATCATAAGCGCCAACGCCGGGCGTGATGCTGCAACATTTGCGAAACTTGCTGCGTTCACGCAGCGCTTCGCTATTCCGGTGACACAGCACAAGCCGCGCTATCTTGCGCTCGCGTCCTCCCATCCGATGAACCTCGGCTACGATCCGCACCGCTACGTGGAGGAGGTGGACGTCATCCTGGTGTTGGAGAGCGACGTGCCGTGGTTGCCGGTGCAGGCGCGGCCCCGACCGGATTGCCGGGTGATACAGTGCGGTTTCGATCCGTTGCATACTCACATCCCGATCCGCGGCTTTCCCAGCGACATCGGGATCGCAGGCGGATGTACCGCCATCCTTGCCGCGCTTGAGAGAGCGCTCGATGCGAGAGGGGACAACGGATCGATCGAGGCAAGACGCAGCTGGATCTCCGGCGAGCGCGCAAAGCTCGACGAGGAGCGGCGAACCGAGCTCAAACGGAGCGCGCGCGAGGTGCCGATGCATGCCGCCTGGGTCAGCCACTGCCTGGGCGAAGCCAAGCGTCCGGACGCGATCGTCGTCAACGAATACACCTTGCAGCTCGACTATTGCGGCTTCGAGTTTCCCGACAGCTATTTCGGTTCGAGCTCCGCCTCGGGGCTCGGTTGGGGACCGGGCGCGGCGCTCGGAGCGAAGCTTGCGGCTCCAGAGCGGCAGGTGATCGCCGTCAGCGGCGACGGCGCCTATCTGTTCAGCAATCCCGTCGCGGTCCATCATGCGGCGGCCGTGCATAAATTGCCGATCCTGTTTGTGGTCATGAACAACAGCATGTGGAACGCTGTGCGACTCTCTACGTTGCAGATGTATCCGCAAGGGCTCGCGGCGCGCGGCAATGAGGCTCCATTCACCCGCCTGGACGATCTGCCGGCGTTCGAACGCATCTGCGAGGCGGCGGGAGGCTATGGTGAGCGGGTGGAAGACCCGGCGGAATTGCCTGCCGCCATCAATCGCGCCCTCGAGATCGTGCGGAACGAGGGCCGCCAGGCGCTTTTGAACGTCATCTGCAGGAGTTGAGACGGCGGCGAGGGCCGACCGGCGCGCCCGCCACTGAGCATTAGGGGCAAGCTAAGCATTGCCACCTGAAAACATAATTTTCCCGACCCTATCCCTCCAATAAGTTGCCTATCGGACCTTTCTGGAGGTCTCGCAGGAGGAAGAAGGGTCCGGAAATGTCAATCGAGAAGGTGCATACAGTGGTGGTCGGTGCCGGTCAGGCCGGGGTGGCCATGAGCGAGCATCTGACCGCATGCGGCGTGCCCCATGTCGTGCTGGAGCGACACCGCATCGCGGAACGCTGGCGCTCGGAGCGATGGGATTCGCTATCGGCCAACGGTCCGGCCTGGCACGATCGATTCCCGGGCATGGAATTTCCTGACATCAGCCCCGACGCGTTCGCGACCAAGGAGCAGGTCGCGGACTATTTTGCCGCCTATGCAAGAAAGATAGCGGCGCCCATTCGCTGTGGCGTGGAAGTGAAGAGCGTTCGGAAGCACGATCGCAAGCTGGGTTTCCTGGTCGAGACCTCGCAAGGCACGATCGAAGCCGACAGCGTCGTTGCCGCGACCGGTGCTTTCCAGAAGCCTCTCATCCCGAATCTCATTCCTGCGACCGCGAGCCTTCTGCAAATTCACTCGACGGCCTATCATCGGCCCGATCAATTGCCCCAGGGGGCGGTTCTCGTTGTCGGTGCTGGCTCTTCGGGCGTGCAGATCGCCGAAGAGCTGCTTGCCGCGGGAAGGCGTGTCTATCTGTCGGTCGGCCCGCACGACCGTCCGCCCCGGAGCTATCGCGAGCGCGACTATTGCTGGTGGCTCGGTGTTCTCGGCAAGTGGGATTTGGAAACGCGGCCGGCCGGCACGAGTCACATCACGATTGCCGTGAGCGGCGCCGGTGGCGGCCATACGGTCGACTTTCGCCGTCTTGCGGCGCAGGGAGCGACACTGCTCGGCATGACGCAATCCTTCAACGACGGCACGTTGACCTTCGCGCCGGATCTGTCCGACAACATCGCGCATGGCGATGCCAATTATCTTGCGCTCCTGGACGAGGCGGATGCTTATGTCGTCCGCAATGGCCTCGACCTTCCCGCAGAGCCGGAGGCCCGAAAAATCGGGCCCGATCCGGCATGCGTGTCCAGCCCAATTCTCAAGCTGAATCTCGCCGAGGCCGGTATCGCGTCCTTGATCTGGGCAACCGGTTTTACGTCCGACTATGGCTGGCTGAAAGTCGACGCCTGCGACGCGGAAGGCCGTCCGAAGCATCAACGCGGCGTATCCTCCGAGCCCGGAATCTATTTCCTTGGCCTTCCATGGCAGTCGCGGCGAGGCTCGGCCTTCATTTGGGGGGTCTGGCACGATGCCAAGTATCTCGCGGACCGCATTGCCACTCGTCGCAGTTACATGGAATACCATGCTCAGCGAACAAGCCTTGAAGCAACGGCGGCAGCGCAACCGGCGCTGCTTCGCGTCGACAAGGCGAGGGGCTGACATGTCGTCGATGAGCAGGGGCAAATACCGGCGCCAATGACCACGCTTGAAATCCTCGACAGGCTCATTGCGTTTCCGACGGTCAGTCGCGACTCGAACCGCGATCTCATCGAGTTCGTCCGTTCGTTCCTCGCGGAGCGGAATATCGAGGCCGAGTTGATCTGCACGGCCGATGGCCGCAAGGCGAACCTGTTCGCCACGGTGGGCCCGAAGGATGTTCCCGGCGTGATGCTGTCCGGTCATACCGATGTCGTCCCCGTGGACGGCCAGAGCTGGTCCGCCGATCCATTTCGCCTGCGGCTGTCGAACGAGCGTGCCTATGGCCGCGGAACGACCGACATGAAGGGCTTTCTCGCCTGCGTCCTCTCCCTTGTGGGCCGGATGGCCGGCACGAAGCTGGCCAAGCCCATCCATCTTGCTTTCAGCCATGACGAGGAGGTCGGTTGCATCGGCGTGCGCTCCTTGATCGACGAATTGGAAAAGCGCCCCGTCAAGCCGCGCTTTGCCATCGTGGGCGAGCCGACGCTGATGCGTCTTGCGACCGGGCACAAAGGCAAGATTGCCGCGCGGGCGACCTGTTGCGGCGTCGAAGGCCATTCCGCGCTTGCGCCGAAAGCCCTTAACGCCATTCATCTCGCCTGCGACTTCGTGGGATTCATCCGAAAGAGCCAGGAAGAGATCGTCGAAACAGGCCTGCGGGACGAAGGCTACGACGTGCCCTATACCACCTTGCATGTGGGCCGGATCGACGGCGGCACGGCGTTGAATATCGTCCCGGGCAAGTGCACGGTGGACTTCGAGATCCGCAACATCGCCGGAGATGACGGGACTACCGTCCTCGATCGTCTCATGGAGGGGGCCGCGCGGATCACCACCAAACGAAAGTCCGCCTTTCCCGAGGCCGACATTCGCGTCGAGGTCATCAACGAATACCCGGGATTGACGACACCGCTGGATTCGGACGTGGTGCGTTTTGCCGGCAGGATCGTCGACCATCCCGATCCCTTCAACGTCGCCTTCGGGACGGAGGGAGGATTGTTCTCGAGCCGGCTCGGCGTGCCGGCCGTGGTCTGCGGCCCCGGCTCGATGGACCAGGGGCACAAGCCGGATGAATTCATTGCGCTGAGCCAGATCGAGGCCTGCGATCGCATGATGGATCGTCTGCTCGACGAATGTCGCTGAATGAAGGAGGTTTAGCCGCGATGAATACAGAAATGTCTCTCAGAACGTTCCTCGCGGAACTCGAGAAGAATAATTCGGCCGAGTTCTTGCGGATCAAGGAGCCTGTTGCTCTGGACTACGAGATCAGCGCTCTGACCATGGAAATGGATCGCCGCAAGCGTTCTCCCGTTCTCTTCTTCGATAACGTTCAGGGCAGTCCGTTTCCAATTCTTGCGAACATGTTTGGGTCGCGCAGGAATTTTGCTGCTGCACTCGGCATTGGGGAAGAGGTTCTCATCGAGGAACTGGCTCGCGGAAGCGATCGGGTGATCGAGCCAGTTCTCTCCAAGACTGGAGCCGTCCAGGAGGTCGTTCACAGAGGTGATGCCGCCGACCTCGGTAAATTGCCCATCATGGTGCATTTCGCGGAGGATGCGGGCCGCTACATCACGAATGCGATCGTTGTCGCCAAGGATCCGGATACCGGGGTTCGTAATGCCAGCTTCCATCGCATGCAGGTCAAAGGTCCGAAGCGTCTCGGTACCAGCCTGCACAGCCGGCGGCATCTCTGGAACTATGTCGAGCGCAACGACGCCAAGGACCAGCCGACACCCATCCTGATCGTCATTGGCGCTCATCCCCTGTTCACCTTCGGTGGCATCTGGAAAGGCCCCATCAATGTGGATGAGTACGCCGTCGTCGGCGGCTTGATGGGGAAGGGCCTGGAGATCGTCCCGGCGCTGACGGTTCCGCTGGAAGCGCCGGCGCATGCGGAGATCGTCATCGAGGGGCATATCCTGCCCAAGCTTCGCGAGCCGGAAGGACCGTTCGCGGAGTTTACCGGATATGCCTCGGAGCGATCCACCCAGCACGTCATCGAGATCACCGCGATCACGCATCGGCGTGATGCGATCTATCACGACATCGTGCCCGGGATTTCGGAGGAACACACGCTGCTGCTGGCGGTACCGCAGGAGGCGCGCCTGCTCCGCACGCTGCGGCAGCATTATCAGAATGTGACGAAGGTGGCTTATCCCAAATCGGGCACCTGCCGCATGCACGCCTATATCGCGATGAAGAATCCGGCGCCTGGACAGGCCAAGAACGCGGCCGCCGTCGCGCTCGGCGACGATCTCAGCCTCAAGATGGTGGTCGTCGTGGATGACGACGTTGACGTCCTCGATGACAGTGACGTGCTGTGGGCCATGTGCACGCGAATGCAGGCCGATGACGACATCAGCGTGATCCGGAACGCGATGGGGGCGATCCTGGATCCCTCCAATCGCGGCGGCCTGACCGCAAAGATGATCGTGGATGCGACCACGCCCGCGGGACGTTTCCCTCAGCGGCATACATTCCCCGCGGAAGCCGTGGCTCGCGCGCGCGAGCTGATGAGCCGCTTCTAGGGACGGCAATGGCAAGGCAGCGATTGATCGTCGGTATCACGGGAGCTTCCGGCGCGGCCTATGGGCTGGCGGCGCTCAAGGCCTTGCGGGGCGAGGATGTCGAAACGCATCTGGTGATTTCGCGATCGGGGCAGATCACCGCCGCCCACGAGCTCGGGCTGAAGTTCTCCGACCTCACCGCACTGGCCGATGTCGTCTACAAGATCGATGACATTGCCGCCGCGATTTCCAGCGGGTCCTTCAAGACGCTCGGAATGCTGGTCGCGCCTTGTTCCATTCGAACGCTGTCCGAGATCGCCAGCGGCGTGACCTCCAGTCTGCTCAGCCGGGCGGCCGATGTCGTCCTGAAGGAGCGGCGCAGGCTTGTTCTGATGGTGCGGGAAACGCCGCTTCACCT
>Ga0210406_10000725_pt1 | contig 43505 bp, 38 predicted proteins | sample IncBWC30MmetaG_FD_155454 | JGI IMG/M metagenome (GOLD analysis project Ga0210406, IMG submission 155454) | Forest soil microbial communities from Barre Woods Harvard Forest LTER site, Petersham, Massachusetts, United States - Inc-BW-C-30-M | ecosystem: Environmental > Terrestrial > Soil >...
GCACTCTAACACTCGCACCCGGTGCTGTGTTCAATACGACGCCGAATTCCGTTTCGGGATATTTGTTCTCGCGGGGCGGAATCTGGATGTCGGGCGGGGCACTCGCGGCCGACAGCGGCGGCAACCTGTATTTTTTGACGGGGAATGGTTCGTTCGACGCGGACTCCGGCGGCTCGAATTACGGGGACAGCACGGTGAAGCTGGGGACAGTGGGAGGGCTTAGGGTCGTGGATTGGTTCACACCGTCGGACCAGGCTACGTTGGACAGCAACGATACGGATCATGGCTCCGGTGGCGCTGCGCTCCTCCTGGATCAGCCGTCCGGCCCGGTGCCGCATCTTCTAATCGGCGGCGGGAAACAAGGCAATCTTTTCCTGGTGAATCGCGACAACATGGGACATTTTAGTACCAGCACAAACAACGTGGTGCAAACTGTCCCCTTTGTCGATGCGATTTTTGCGACGAGTGCATTCTGGAGCAATGCGCTGTATCTCGCGGGTTGGAACGGGCCGCTGAAAAGATTCGTTTTCAATCCTTCGACTGGAACGTTCAACACGTCTTTAGCTTCGAGCTCGTCTTCAAGCTATGGCTTCCCTGGAGCGACGCCATCGATCTCTGCCTCGAGCACGACTAGCAACGGTATTGTTTGGGCGCTTGACAACAGTCAATTCTGCACGGATCCCACCACGGGGTGTGCGCCTGCCATTCTGCATGCTTACGATGCGAGCAATCTCGGAACGGAGTTGTGGAACAGCACGCAGGACACTGGGATTCCGCCCGGAAACCCCGTTAAGTTTACGGTGCCAACGATCGCCAACGGGAAAGTCTACTTTGGCACGCGCACTGAAATCGAGATCTACGGCCTGCTGCCGAATTGAGGCTGGGTATGTACGACCAGGAAACCGGAAGCAGGGTTGACTGAAGCTAGGGGCTTGCACCTTCCGCATTTACTTCCTTAAGCGTGGGGGAACACGGGGGCAAGGCCGCCAGAAAAACAAAAACGGGCGGGACGCTTGCGCGTGCCGCCCGGAATTTGTCTGTGAAGTGGTGCACCCGGCGAACCGGGAGCACACCTACTTAGAGGGGTTGGACGTTCGAGGCCTGCAGGCCCTTGGGGCCCTTGGTGACTTCGAATTCAACCGCTTGGCCATCATTCAACGACTTGTAGCCATCAGCCACGATCGCGGAGAAATGGACGAAAACGTCCTCTCCACTTTGGCGCTGGATGAATCCAAAGCCCTTGCTGGCATTGAACCACTTCACTGTTCCTTGTTCTTTACTCACTGCATCTACTCTTTTCTGTTGACCGCATTGCGATCTAACATTGAGCCCGACCGGGTTAGGGGCCGAACTCTTAAATAAGCTATCTGGTGCCTCGACTCCGAACCCCTCAAAAGAGTTTCGGGCCGCCGTTGGGCGCAAAAAAAGGCCGCAAGTTTGACCTTGCGACCGCTTTACGATTCCAAAGGCGATACAAGAGCAACAAACGCAAAAACAGAATAGCACAACCTACGGCCGTTTGCAAGGGACTATTTTTGGGGGAGGAGGACAAAGATTCAACACAGAGTTCGCAGAGGGCGGAGCACAGAGGGCACCGAGAAGAACGCCAGCCCGCCTGCGGCAGGCAGGCAAGATGCTGGACGGCCCCTTTATGCGGCGGCCGCGGAGTTGGCGTAAACTCAGGCCATCCGCAAATTGCGGGAAAGAGCGAGGACATGCGGCTGCTGCTTGTTGAAGATGATGCACGCATCGCGCGATTTGTGGCCAAGGGACTACGCGAGCAGGCGTACGCGGTGGACGTGACGGCGAACGGGGAGGATGCGCTGTACGAGGCGGCGATCAACTCCTACGATCTGGTCATTCTGGACGTGATGATTCCCGGGCGCAACGGATTTGAAGTGTGCCGGGAACTGCGGCGGGCGGGACAGCGCATGCCCATATTGATGCTGACGGCGCGCGACGCCGTGGAGGACCGCATCAGCGGGCTGGATCATGGCGCGGACGACTATCTGACCAAGCCGTTTGAGTTTCGCGAGCTGCTGGCGCGGCTGCGCGCGCTGCTGCGGCGCTCCGGAGAGTTACGGCCGGCACGGATCTGCGTCGCGGACCTGGTGCTGGATACCGGGGCGCAGAGCGTTTCGCGGGCGGGGCGGGATATTCCGGTCACCACCAAGGAGTACGCGCTGCTGGAGTTTCTGGCGCGCAATGCGGGGCGCGTGGTGGGCCGAGCGGAAATTGCGGAACACGTGTGGGATGAGAGCTTTGACCCGTTTTCGAACCTGATCGAAGTGTACGTTAACCGGCTGCGGCGAAAGATAGATTTGGAAGGGAGCAAAGCGCTGCTGCACACGAGGCGAGGGGCGGGATATTTTTTTGGCGTAGCGGGCGAAGCAGCCCCAGGCGAGGCGCAGGAAGCGGACGGAGCGACGCACCATCGCGGCAAGGGTAACGCTGCGACGAGGAAGAGCCATGCTTGATTCCGTGCGCGTGCGGCTTACGCTGTGGTACACGGGATTGCTGGCACTTTTTCTGGTGCTGCTGTCGCTGATTACGTATTTTATTTTTTGGCGGAGCACGCTGCAGCGAACGGACATTAACCTGGCGGAGCTTTCTGAGGCCTTTCTGTCCACCGTGCAAGCAGAAATGCTGGACAACCACGGGCCGGACGCCGCAAAGCTGGCCACGCAAGAGGCGATCGTGGAGCATCGTTTTCGCGACCATGTGTTTGCGGTGCTCGATCCGAAGGGAGGGATACTGACGTCTTCGCAGGAACTGCCTAACGAGGAAGTGCCCGCGGGACTGCTTTCCTCCGGGGCATTCCAAAAGTTACTCTCGGATTCCGCCAGTGCGGAACGTGTGATTGAGAATATGAGAGGCGGGAGGAGCGGGTATCGCGCGTTGGTCCGAAAATTTCCGTTGAAGGGGCAGACGTATACGCTGGTGATTCTCCAGTCGCTGCATTCGCAAAACGAAATGTTGGAAGAGGTGCGGCAGACATTCACTTGGGTGATTCCCATGGCGATCATTCTGGCGAGCCTGGGCGGCTATTTTTTGGCGCGCAAGAGCCTGGCACCGGTGGTGGCGATGAGCAGCCAGGCCGGACGCATCGGAGCGGAGAATCTGCACGAGCGCCTGCCGATCCAGAACGCCAAGGACGAGCTAGGGCACCTGGCGGCCTCGTTCAACGAATTGCTGGAGCGTGTGGACCAATCGTTCGAACGGCAGCGGCGCTTTATGTCCGACGCCTCGCACGAGTTGCGCACACCCGCGGCGATTCTGAGAGGCGAATCGGAAGTGGCGCTATCGCGGACGGAGCGCCCGGCGGAAGAATACCGCGAGTCGCTGGCTGTGCTGCATGCGGAGGCGCAGCGGCTGACGCAGATCGTGGAGGACCTCTTCACGCTGACGCGCGCCGACGCCGGGCAGTACCCGCTGTCGCCGAAGGAATTCTACCTGGACGAGCTGGTGGCGGACTGCACGCACGCGGCGCGCACGCTGGCATCGGCCAAACAAATCACGCTGACTTGCGAAGTTCCGGAGGAATTGCCGATTCGCGGGGATGAAGCGCTGCTGCGGCGCATGATTCTGAATCTGCTGGATAACGCCATCAAGTACACGCCGGCGGGAGGCCGCGTTGTTGTGTCGTGCGAACGCGCGGGCAACGAATATGCACTGAATGTGACAGATTCCGGACCCGGCATCCCTGAAGATTTACACAAGCGCGTGTTCGAGCGCTTTTTCCGGGCGGACAAGGCGAGGACGCGATCTGAGAATGACGGCGGCGGAGCCGGGCTGGGGCTGTCCATCGCGAGGTGGATTGCGGAAGCGCATCACGGGCGCTTGCTGCTGGCGCGTTCCGATTCCAGCGGCAGCACATTTACGGCGCTGCTGCCCGCGCAAGTCTCGGTGGCGGTCGCGGTTGCACCGGTTACCCGTTAATCGAAGGTTTATCTTATCCACGCTAACCTCGATTCTTTGCGGACCTGTGCGTAATCCCCGCAGATTTGGCAGGCCGCGGCGCACCTCGCTTGCAGTCCTTACGCTGACCGGAGGAGGCTAACTTTGTGCGTATTGCCGGCTCAGCTAAACGAGGCTGCCACGTTCGGGAGCTACGATTTATGAAGGGAAGTTACGCGGTGCAGTGGGCGATAGTGGGCCTTGCATTTTTCGCGGGCGCGCGGTTTTGCGTTGCGCAAGAGACGAATCCCACACCGGCTTCCGCGCAGCAATCCGACAAACCCGCAAACACGGCCGCCGCTGCGCCCCTGCGCCTGACACTACAAGATGCACTGGATCGCGCGCGCAAAAACAGCGTGCAATTTCAAGCGGCGCTGACGAATGCCGGACTGGCGCGGCAAGATCGCCGGCAGGCTTTTGACGCGCTGCTACCAAGCGTTACGTATAACAATTCGGCGATTTACACGCAGAGCGCCGGGCCAGTGGCGACGGCAGCCACGGGCGTTCCAGTGGTATTCATTGCGAACAATGCGGTGCATGAATACATCAGCCAGGGAGACGTGCATGAAGCGATCGACGTTGCGGCGGTAGCCAATTTTCGCAGAGTGTCCGCGGCCGCGGCGGTGGCCAAGTGGCAAGCGGAGATTGCATCGCGCGGGCTGGTGGTCACGGTGACGCAAGGATATTACGGGTTGGCGGCGGCGCAGCAAAAGGTGGAAACGGCGAAAAGAAACGCGTATGAGGGAGACCGGTTTTACAAAATTACGCAGGACCTTGAACAGGGCGGAGAGGTTGCCCATGCGGACGTAATCAAGGCGGAGCTGCAGATGCGCGAGCGGCAGCGCGCGCTTCAGGAGGCGCAACTGGGCTTTCTGAATGCGCGGCTGGACTTCGGCGTTTTGATTTTCCCGAACTTCGAGGACAACTTCGAGGTGGCGGATGATCTACACGCGGCGGTGCCGCTGCCAACGCTTGCGGAGGTGCAGGAGAGAGCGGCTCGCGACAATCCGGACCTGCGCGCGGCGCTTGCGGCGGTGCAGGAGTCTAACCAGGGCGTGTTTGGAGCGCGCGCCGCGTACCTTCCTTCGCTGACGCTGGATTATTTCTACGGGATCGATGCCACGACGTTTGCGACGCACACGGTTTTCAATGGGCAAAAGTTCTCGAATCTGGGCTCCTCCGCAGTGGCCACGTTGGATATTCCAGTTTGGAACTGGGGAGCGACGCAAAGCCGCGTCAAGCAGGCGGAATTGAGGCGCGATCAAGCGAAGCGGCAGCTGTCATTTGCGCACAGAAGGCTACTGGCGGAGATTCGTTCGCTATATGCCGAGGCAGAAACCGCGCTGAATGAGCAGGAAGGGCTGAGCCGCTCGGCGCAACTGGCGGAGGAAAGTTTGAAGCTGGTGACGCTGCGCTACCGGAACGGCGAATCGACGGTGCTGGAAGTGGTTGACGCGCAGAACACATTTGCACAGGTAAATGGCGCGTACCAGGATGGCGCGGTGCGCTATCGCGTGGCGCTGGCGAATTTACAGACTTTGACGGGAGTGCTGACGACTCCATGAGAAACGCGGCGAGATATAACAGGCCAACAGCAAATCGCGGAATACTGCTGGTATCAGTGTCCGCAGTGTTGCTTATTGCAGCGGGCTGCGGAAAGCAAGAAAAAGAAAAAGAGCCGGTAGTCAGCGTGCAGACGACGCCAGCGCAGCGCGCCACAATCTCGCAGAGCATTTCCACGGAAGCGGTAGTGTTTCCAGTGGAGCAGGCAACCGTGGCGCCCAAAATCACTTCCACGGTGAAGAGGTTCCTGGTGCAGCGAGGCGCGCGCGTGAAGAAGGGGCAATTGCTGGCGGAATTGGAAAACGCGGACCTTTCCGCTACCGCTGAGGCCAGCAAGGGCGATTACGATTTAGCAGAAGCGAACTACGCGATGACGGTGGGCGCGGGCTTGCCGCAGCAGATTCAAAAAGCGGAGCTGGATGCCGTGTCCGCCAAGGCGGCATTCGAGGCGCAGCAGAAAATTTACGAAAGTCGCAAAGATCTGCTGCGGCAGGGCGCGATTCCGCGACGTGACTTGGAGGCCGCGGAGGTTGCGTTGGCACAGGCGCGCAGCCAAAACGAGCAGGCGCAAAAACAGCTTGCTGATCTGCAGCGCTTGGGCAAGGAGCAGGAGTTGAAATCGGCGCGTGGCTCGAAGGAATCCGCGGAAGGCAAATATATGAATGCCGCGGCACTACTGAGCTATTCGCTGATCAAGAGTCCGATCGACGGCGTGGTTACGGACCGGCCCCTGTATGAAGGCGATTTGGCCACGGCCAATCAGCCGATTCTAACGGTGATGAACCTGAGCCTGCTGATTGGCAAGGCACACATACCACAAGCGGAGGCCGCGCAGCTCAAGGTGGGGAACCCGGCCGAAATTACGACGGCGGGCGTCGACGAGCCGGTGAAAGCGCGCGTGAGCCTAGTGAGCCCGGCGCTCGACCCAGGCAGCACGACCGTGGAAGTGTGGGTCGAAGCGCGAAAGCCGGATCCGGCGCTGCGTCCGGGAATGACGGTGCAGGTTTCCATGACGGCGAAAACGGTGCAGGATGCGATTGTCGTGCCGGCCGCGGCGGTTTTCCGTAGCGAAGAGTCGGGAGATTATGTGCTGGTGGCGGGGAGCGACGGCAAAGCGCACCAGAAAAAAGTGCAGGTTGGAATTCGCAACAAGGATTCGGCGCAGATCATCAGTGGGATCAACGCCGGTGATCCGGTGATCACCACGGGCGGGTATGGGTTGCCCGACGGAACGCAAATCAAGATTGAAGCGCCTGAAAAAGATGAGAGCGCGGGCGGCGCAGACGACCAGCAGAAGGGTGCTACGGACGAAAAGGGCGCAAAGAAGGACACAAAAACAGACGGCGCAGCGGCGAAATCCGGCAAGGGGAAGGAGTAGCTGGGATGGATCGGCAGCTAGCCGCCCAGGGAGGCGCGCGTCCCGATACGCAGGAAGTGCCTTGGTTTCGTAAACTATCCAGCCCGATTCTGTTTCTAATCATCAGCCTGACTTTGGTCGGCGGCTATTTCGCGTTTACCATTCCGGTGTCGGTTTTCCCGAATACGGATTTTCCCCGCATCGTGATCGGCGTGGACAATGGCGTGATGCCCATTGACCAAATGCTGGTGACGATCACGCGGCCGTTGGAGGAAACGGTCAACAGCGTCCCCGGGTTGACGAGTGTGCGGTCAATTACCAGCCGGGGATCTGCCGAGGTCGATTTGTTCTTCGACTGGGGCTCCGACATGATTTTGACGCTGCAGCGCGTTGACGCTGTCGTTGCACGAATACAATCCACGCTTCCGCCGACCGCCAAGTTGGAAACGCATCGCTTGACCTTCGCCGTGTTTCCGATCATCGGTTACAGCCTGACTTCGGATACGGTGCCGCAGAACAGACTGTGGGAAATTGCCACTTATGACTTAAAGCCGCGCATCAACCGATTGGACGGAGTCGCGACGGTAATCATCCAAGGCGGCCGAGTTCCGGAGTTCCAGGTTGCGCCGGAACCTGCGCGGCTGCTGGCCGCGGGCATCACGGTCCAAGACATTCTTGATGCCATCCGCCGCACGAACCTTATCGATTCTCCGGGACTGATCGAGCACGAGCATCAACTTGTGCTTAGCTTAGTCAGCGGCCAGGTACGAACGCCCGAACAGCTTGGGCAAATTGTGATTAAGAATTCCCCGGCAGGCGTGCCGATACGTTTGGGAGATGTCGGGACGGTTACCTCTTCGGTCGCGCCGGTTTATACGATGGTCACGGCCAATGGCAAGCCTGCAGTGTTGGTGAATGTGAATCGCCAGCCGGAGAGCAATACGCTGCAAGTGGCAAACGAGGTCCACGCGTTAATCCAGGAGCTTGCGCCAGGGCTTCCTCCGGGTGTGCACCTGGAGCCGTTCTACGACCAATCGACGATCGTTCACGATTCGATCGCCAGCGTTCGCGATGCCGTGCTCATTGGAATCGTGCTGTCTTCGATCATCCTGGTCCTCTTCCTACGTGATTGGGGAACTTCGCTGGTCGCTGGATTAGTGATACCGGTAACGCTGATGATCACGTTCATCGTGCTCAAGTTCACCGGCCAGACTTTTAACCTGATGACCCTAGGCGGGCTTGCCGCTGCTGTCGGGCTAGTCATCGACGACGCGATCGTCGTACTGGAAAACATTGTGTTGCACCGGGACGCGGGGCAGAGCCGTTTTGAAGCGATTCGAAGCGCGCTTAGCGAACTCACGGTGCCCCTGATTGGCTCAACCATAACGCCCATCGTCGTGTTTCTCCCCCTGATTTCCACTACGGGCGTGACGGGCACCTTTTTCCGCGCCCTGGCGGTGACCATGACTGTGGCTCTGGCCACGTCGCTGTTTCTGGCGCTGACATGGACTCCGACGCTCAGCCAGTATCTGGTGCGCCGGAAGGACACGGCTGGCGTCGCGACTACTGAGAAGGGGCCGGATATGGCAGCGCTTCTGGCTGCCGAAGAGGCGCACCTTTCCGGCTTTTTCGGACGCATCGTGAATTTTTATTCGCGTGCGATGCAAGCGGTTTTGCGGCGCCCCTGGGTGTTGGTTGCGAGCTCGGTGGGCATCGTCGTTTTGTCGTATGTATGCTACAGCTTTCTTGGCACGGAATTTCTCCCAGAAATGGATGAAGGCGGATTCATTCTGGACTACTTCACTCCGCCGGGAAGTTCGCTGGCTGAATCCAATCGTATCCTGCAGCACATCGAGCAAGTCCTGCGCGCCACACCAGAAGTTGAGAACACTTCACGCCGCACGGGCATGCAGTTGGGTCTCGCCGCAGTGACTGAAGCGAATAACGGTGATTTCACCGTGAAGCTGAAAAAGGATCGCAAGCGCGGAATTGACGACGTGATTTCGGACATTCGGTCGCAGATTGAAGAAGAGGAACCGGCCACCAAAGTCGAGTTTATTCAATTGTTGCAGGACATGATCGGTGATTTAACCAGCCAGCCTGAGCCAGTGGTGATCAAACTGTTTGCACAGGACGGCAAGCTTCTGAATGACACAGCGCCCAAAGTTGGCGAGGCGATCAGCAAAGTAAAAGGCGTAGTAGATGTGCTGAACGGCGTAGAAAACACAGTCAGCGGGCCGGCCGTCACCTATCAGGTGAATCCCACAATCGCCGCGCGCGCGGGTTTCACTCCAGAGGAGGTGGCGGTGGACGCGGCGGCTGTTCTGGAAGGTGAGCCTGCGGCCACTCCTGTGATTCTGAACGATCGAGCCTACACGATCCGGGTTCGTTTCCCGGAGCAGAGTCGCTCTTCGCTTGACAACATGAGTAACACGCTGTTGACCAGTGCGACCGGCCGCACGGCGACGCTCGGTTCGTTGGCGACGGTTATTACCGATCCCGGGGAGACGGAAATTCGTCGCGAGAATCTGCAGCGCCTGGTTCAAGTTACCGCACGCCTGGAAGGAGTAGACCTGGGCAATGGCGTTGCCGCGGTGCAGAAGGCGGTGAAAAACCTGCACTTGCCTTCGTCAATCCGCGTTGAATATGGCGGCTTGTATGAGGAGAATCGGAAATCGTCGCGCGATCTGTTGATGGTTCTGTTGTTGGCTCTGTTGCTTCTGTTTGCGGTGCTGTTGTTCGAATTCAGGACTTTTTCTGCGCCCACAGCGATCTTGGGGTCCGCGCTGCTTTCCACCTTCGGCGGATTCCTGGCGCTGCTGGTTACGGGGACGACGTTCAACGTCGCTTCCCGAATGGGGATGATCATGGTCATTGGCATCGTGGCGAAAAACGGCATCTTGCTTCTGGACGCAGAACATCGCTTCCGCGATTTGGGATTCTCCGCGGAGGAGGCGATGATCCAGGCGGGCCGGCGAAGGCTGCGGCCGATTGCGATGACCGCACTGGCGACTATCGCGGGCATGTTGCCGCTGGCGTTTGGGATAGGCGCGGGCTCGGAGATGTTGAAGCCCCTGGCGATTACGGTGATTGGCGGGCTGCTCAGCTCGATGGTGTTGTCGCTGATTTTTACGCCGGCGATTCACTACTACCTGTCTCGAGGACACGCGCCGCAGGTTCAGCAACCAGCAGCCGCGTAACGATTGCTATTTTGCGTACGGGCGGGAAGAGGTTTGTCCCTTACCTTCGGTCACCGTGATAGTTTGGCCCGCTGCTACGGTGGATAGATGATCGACTTGGCCGCTGGGCCAGCGAATCTCGATGGAATCGGCTTTGTCGCGCTGCGCCAAACCGAAAGTCAGAATGAGTTCGCTGGAAGAAAGATAACTGGAGCCGCTGTGCAGAATTTGCGTCTGCGAGTCGCCGCCGGAAGAGAGCCGCACGACCGCGCCGATGCCATCCCTGTTGGATTTTGTGCCTACGAGCTTCAAGCGCACGCTGCGATTGGCTGCGCCTGCGCCTTGCGCTTCGTTGCGAAATAAATAGGCCGGGCCGCCATTGGTGGAAAGCAGCAAGTCGAGGCGGCCGTCGTTGTTAATGTCCGCGTAGGCAGCGCCGCGTCCGACGCGCGGCGCGATGAATGCCCCGCCCATGGAGTTCGTGACCTCCTCGAATTTTCCTTTGCCGAGGTTGCGAAAGAGGTGCGGCGGCATGGCGTACTTGACATTCGCCTGCACGCGCTGAATTTCCGGATCGATGTGGCCGTTGGCGATGAAAATATCCGGCCAGCCGTCGAGATCGTAATCGAAAAAGAAGCAGCCGAAGCCCAGGGTCAATAACGTGGCGCGGCCGATGGCGGATTGCGGCGCTTCGTCCACGAACAAGCCCGTGCCTTCGTTGTGATAAAGGGAGAGCATCTGGTTTGAAAAGTTCGTGATCATCACACTGGGATAGCCGGAGTGATCGTAGTCGGCGGCGTCCACACCCATTCCCGCGCGGGCGACGCCATCTTCGCTGAACGCGATGCCGGCGATCACGCCTTTTTCGGAAAAGGTGCCGTTGCCGTTGTTGCGGTAGAGCTTGTTGGGCTGCGTATCGTTCGAGAAAAGCAGATCGGGCCAGCCGTCGTTGTCGTAATCGAGCACCGCGATGCCCATGGTCTTCGAGCTTGGATCGCCGAGTCCTGCTTTTTGGGTGACATCCTCGAACGTGCCGTCGCCACGATTGTGCCAGAGGCGCGCTGCGGTTCCCTTGTAGGATTCCGGCGTGCAGTACGACTTGCTCTTGCCATCCAGGGTGCAATAGAGATCCGTTTCCTGGGTCCATTGCACGTAGTTGCCGACCACGAGGTCCAGACGGCCATCTTTGTCGTAGTCCACCCACGCCGCGCTGGTGCTTAACTCGCGCGGGCCGCTGAGGCCGGCTTTCTGCGTCACATCGGTGAATGCACCGTTGCCATTGTTGTGGAACAGCCGGTTTTGTCCCAGCGCAGTGACGAAGAGATCGTCAAAGCCATCGTTGTCGTAATCGCCGACGGTTACGCCCATTCCGTACATCTCGACGTCGAGGCCGGCTTTGTGCGTTACGTCGGTAAACGTTCCGTCGTGATTGTTGTGGTAGAGCTTGGGCGCGGTGTGCTTTTGCACATGACCCGGCCAGTCCATACCGTTGACCAAGAAAATATCGGGCCAGCCGTCGTTGTCGTAGTCGATGAAGGCGACGCCCGGGCCAAGGGTTTCCGGCAAGAATTTCTTTCCGAACGCTCCATTGTTATGCACGAAGCGAATGCCGGACTGTTGCGTGATATCGCGAAACGTGACTGCGGAAGCGGGATCGCTGCTGCTTCCGCTTGCCAACGCCGCCGCAACCGCGAGCACAAGCGCAGCGCCAAGAGCCGTGAGTCCCTTCATCGTGTCCTCTTTGTTAATCGCGCCCGACGCCCAATGCGTCCGCGACGCGATTGATGTAATTGAACCAAGACGCGATCAGCGTAATCTGCAGAATGCCGCGGTCGTCGAAGCCCACGGCCCTGAGTTTTGCGTGATCGTCCGGCGAAACCTTGGTGGCATCCTTGGTCAGCTTCACGACGTAATCGAGCATGGTGCGATCCTGCTCGCTGATGGGGGCCGACCGGTAATCCTTCTGAAGCGCCTCCACTAGCTCTTTGTTCAACGTCACGCGACGCAGAAACTCTGCGTGGGATTCAATTCAATAGACGCACCGGTTCGTGACGGAAACCATAGTGGCAATCATTTCGTGCTGGCGGCGCTGCAAGGGCAGCTCCGGAGACATCAGCGTTCCGAACGTGCTGAAGGCGTGAAAGAGAGCATCGGGGATCAGCGAATGCGACGCCACGATGCTCGAGCTTTGCCCGTTGTTTTCGGGATGCACCGGCGTTGCGTACTCGATGGGGTAGACGGCGCGCTGCGCCGGCATAGCTTTCTTGACGCGCTCATCGTCTTCCATTGTCACAGTCTTGATCCAGGTCATGAATCAGTCCTCCTGAACTCAGGTTGGTGTGGAATCAACGTCAACCGCCAGGCCGGCTCGCGGCAGTTGCTGGCAAAACGGCGGCGCGCTTGCCCGTCTTCGCGGGAGGGTTCAGCCCAACGGAGACATGCTCGTGAATGGGCTGGCGTTCGTTGTTGTCTTCCGGATGCGCCTGCCGGTAAGGTCCGGTGATGGCTTGCGATGATTCGTCGGCTTTGAACCGCAGATAGCGCTCTTTATGCTCGTTCGCGCGCGCTTCGTCTCCGAGGCCGCTGTAGCACAGCATCAGGTTGTAATGGGCTTGCAAGTCCTCGGGGTCGATCGCCAATGTCTGATCGAATTCCGCGACCGCCTCGGCGTACTTTTTCTGCAGAAATAGAATGCGGCCCGCTTCGTTGCGTACGACGCGGTCACGCGGATATTGCGACAGTACGTCGCGCAGGCGCGAAATCGCCTCATCATACTTGCCTTCGTCTTTCAAAATCCGCGCATAGAAGAAATTCGCGCGCGCCAGCCCCGGTTTCAGCGCCAAAGCTTTCTCCAGCACGATGCGGGCCCCAGCGGTGTCGCCTTCCTGCAGCAAGGCGCGCCCGATGTTCACCCAGCCATCTGGATTCTGCGGGTCGACATCCGCGGCTTTCTGAAACGCGGCCGCCGCGCCCTTCAAGTCGCCTTGCAGGAAAAGCCCGATGCCATAATCGTTCCAGCGCGACCAATCCTCTTTCACAAGGGTCACCTGCGGTTGCGCTGCGGGAGCGCTGCGCCCAACGACTTCCAGCGTCTTCGTGTCCTCGGCCACGGTGATAATCGGCAGATCTGGAATGGACTTAAGCTCGCCCGCAATCATCTTTGGGTCGAGACTCTTGTACAACCACTTGCGGTCGTCGTAGTCCGGCGTCACGGCGTTGGGCGATTGATTCGAATCTTCCGCGCCGGCAAAAGCAAACTGCGTATTCGACCACATGAATTTGCGGTAGTTCAGCTTGGCGTGCAGCGTGATTTTGTCGCCGGCATATTCCGGAATGTGCAGCCGGTAATGCGCAGTATCCGCCGCACCGGGTGGAATCAAATGCACGTACACAGTCGCACGATTGGCCCAGGCATTTCGCTTATTGATCGGATTCCCGTGCGCGTCAATGAGCAGCGAACGGTAAAAGTGCGCTCCTTTTTCCACCGGGCCCTTGCCATCGTCCTCGACCTTGCCGCTCCAGAAGAGAGTCTGACCTTTTTCATCGACCGCCTGCAGCTCCAGCCAGACATCGAACGCGTCGATCGTTCCGCCGGGGAAGAAGTGGCCGACCTTGCGCGTTCGAACGACGACATCCACGCGCACGTCGTCGCCGCGGCGCACCGTGGCAGCCACGCGGCCGAGAGGCGCGGTAACAGCGCGAGCTTCGCCCGCGGGCCCGCTGGGCAGAGAGGTGTCCGCTTCCTCGCCAACCGCGAAGGAGGTGGACAGCTCCGGCCGGCCCATTTTCGCCGCGGCTGGCGCAGAGACCTCGTTCCCGGCCGGCGAAATCGCAAAAATATCGACGCTGAGCTGTTTGTCTTGCAGGAATTTCTGGCTCAAATCGAGCTGTGTCTGATCCTGATTCGCCGTAGGCACCGCTGTGTTCGCGCCCGGGAAGCGGTGCGAATGCACGAAGCCATCGATATTTCCCAGATCCGCGGAGCGCACCTGCGGCATGTGGCAGTCGGCGCACATCATCGAATTCGCCGGGTAATAGAAGGAGCGAGCGCCCTGGCCGGAGACGCCGCTGGCTTGCCAGTTGTCGTACTCATTGAAGCCGCGCACCCAGCGATAGTGGTTCACCGGAACGTCGAGGTGAACTTTGTGGCACGACGCGCAGAACTCCGCGGTCTGTGTGCGCATGAACGGCTTCAGGAAGGTGCGCCGGTGCGGCTCCGGATTCACGCGCACGAGGAAATCGTGCAAGGTGCGCACGACGGGATTGTCGCTGGCGGCCAGTTCGTGCAGCTTCGGGTACTCCAAGACGAAATCGCCCTGGCCCATGGTGCTCTTCACCTGCACGATGCTGTGGCACATCAAACAGCTCAGGCCCGCTTTTGCTTCGGGGAGGTCGACAATTTCCTTGATGGGCTTGTCGAAAAGGCCGCTGAACAGCAGCGCCGGATCATGGCAACCCGCGCACCATTTCGACGCTTGCACGCCCGCGACGCCTTGCATGTATTCGATGCTCTTGCGATACCACTGATTGTTGAACGAGGAAAAGTGGTGCGCCGAGCCGTACCACTGTTTGTAAATGTCTTCATGGCAGCGCTGGCAAGCTTCGGATTGCATGAAATATTTCGCGGGGATGTAGCCGTTATGCCTGGTCTGGGCGGAGCTTGGGAAGAATTTCCCCCCCGGGCCGTCGCCTTCGCCGTCCATGGAAACCGCGGGCATTTGCGGGTTCACGATGCGATTGGCGTTTCTCCACGCGACTTCGCGCGACCACCAGGCTCCCGCCGAAATCGCCGCGGTGGCAAGGACCAATCCTGCAAATCGGAATACGCGTTGCGTCGTTGTGGCACCCAACCATCCACGCGAAGCTAGCCACGCTGTCGCGACGAAGAGAGAGCCGACGACGCAGAGCGCGATGTGCGCGTAGAGCCACGGCTTCAGGCGGTTCAGCGTGCCAATGAAGATTAGAACGATGCCGAGAGCCGCGCCCGCCGCCAGGAACAGCCAGCCAGCGCGCGCGAGCGGAGCATCCACTCGTAGCAACCGGAAAAGAAAGGGAAGCAGCAAAACGGTCAGCAGGATGCCGACAGCCAGGTGAAAGAGTACAAGAACTTGGTAACTGATCGTGGCGGAGGGAAATCCGTACAAATAAACCGCGCTTGCCACCAGGGCCAACAAACTTCGGAAGCGCCAACGTTCCATTCCGCGTGTCTCCACCGTCGAACGCCTCGACGCTACTACAAAAAGTGCGGCCGGATGGGTGCACATCCGGCCGCGAGTGCTTGGGGTGCCTCCGGGAGCGCTAGAAGAAGAACTCGTAGGAAGCGATGTGGACGTTTTATATCGCCCAGGCAAAAACCCCGCAATAACGCGAAAGCACTAGAAACCTGGCAGCGGCGTAAAGCTCGTGTTTTCAATGCATTGATAAGCTTTGCCGGCGGCCAAATTCTTGAATTCCTCTTTGACGCCACTCGGCCATTCAATTTGGGCGCGTTCGATCTTGTCGCGTTTTCCCAATCCGAAAGTGAGCGGCAATTCCGATTGCGAGAGATAGCTTGAGCCGCTTTTCACCATCTGGCTTTGGCTCTGCCCGTCGTAAAAAATGCGCACGACTGCGCCGATTGCGTCGCGGTTGGATTTCGTCCCTGTGAGGCGAAACCGGATGCTGCGATTTCCGGCGAGCTGATCGTTGCGGTAAAGATACGCGGGACCATTGTTTGTGGTCAGCAGAATGTCCAAGTCGCCGTCGCGATCGAAGTCACCGTAGGCCAGACCGCGGCCGACCTTGGGCTGAGCAAAGCCACCGTTCACGTCGGCCGCCACATCTTGAAACTTTCCGCCCTGATTCAAGAATAGCTGCGGCGGCTGCGCGTAGCCGACATTGCCGTGAATATTGCGTACGGTTTCCTCTATGTGCCCGTTGGCCACCGCGAGATCAAGCGAGCCATCGAGATCCACGTCGAGAAATGCGCAGCCGAAGCCCAAGGTATTCTTCGACGGCAAGCCCACGCCAGCAGCAATTGAAATATCGTCATAGGTTCCAGGCCGGACGGCCCGATACAACCCAATCATCTCGTTATCGAAATTGGTGATGGCGATTCCCGGATTGCCCGAATTCTCGAAGTCCGCTACATCCACGCCCATCCCGGCGCGCGCTTTGCCTTCGGTGCTGAAGGCAAGCCCTGCTTCCACAGCGACGTCTTTGAATTTGCCTTTGCGGAGGTTCTGGTACAGCTTGTTGGGCTGCGTGTCGTTAGCGACCAGCAAATCGGGCCAGCCGTCCTGGTCATAGTCGAGCGTGGAGACGCCCAGCGATTTCGAGCTGCTGTCGAAGATTCCGCTGGTGGCGGTGACGTCTTCGAAGGTTCCGTTGCCGCGATTGTGAAACAGCCAGCAGGTGTCGCCGCGATAGGCTTCCGGAGTGCAAAAGGACTTGTGCTTTCCGTCGAGGCTGCAGAAAACATCGTGTTCCGGCGACCAGCGCACATAGTTGCAGACAAAGAGATCGAGCAACCCATCGCGATCGTAGTCGAACCATAACGCCGAGGTACTGAAAGCTTGTCGCGCGCTCAAACCGCTGGCGCGCGTCACATCGAGAAAAGTTCCTTTGCCGGTGTTGCGAAAGAGCCTGTTTTGTCCGACGCAGGTGACGAAAATATCCGGGAAGCCGTCGTTGTTGTAGTCGCCGACCGCGACGCCCATTCCATACATCTCAACGTCTAAGCCGCTGACTTTACTTACGTCCGTGAATGTGCCGTTGCGATTGTTTCTGTACAGACGCAGCGTGGAGCGCTGGCGTTTGTGGCCGGGCCAGTCCATGCCGTTGATCAACAAAATGTCTTGCCAGCCATCGGCGTCGTAATCGAGAAACGCGCAGCCGGAGCCGAGCGTCTCCGGGAGCAATTTGCCGCCGTACGCGCCGCTGTTGTGTTGGAACTGAATGCCCGCATCCTGGGTGACATCCGCGAATCGAAACGCCGGTGCTACAGAAGTGGCGTGCAGCGGGCGCGGAAAAGCCAGGCCGAGGAGCCCTGCACTGGCGGTGCCCGACAGGAATTCGCGGCGCTTCAAGTCAGGGTCACCAATCCGTTGCGAATAGCGTAGACGACGAGCTCGGCTGTCTTATGAATTCCAAGCGTGTCCATGATGTTGGCGCGGTGCACGCCCACGGTGTTTGCGCTGAGCCCCAGCTCCGCGGCAATTTCCTTGTTGGATTTGCCGGCCACGATGTGCCGCAAAATCTCCAGTTCGCGTGCGGTGAGCCCGCTGTCGCGCTCGCCCTTGAGCGCCGCTGGCTTGGCGAGCTGCGGATCGAGCACCAGATGGCCTTCGGCGACGCGCTTTACGGCGCTGACCAAGTCCAGCTCCAGCGCATTTTTCAGGATGTACCCGCGCGCACCTGCTTCGAGAGCCTGGCGCACCAAAGTGTCCTCGGAATGCATGCTGAGCATCAGCACGGTCGCGTCCGGCATCTTCGCGCGAATGCGCCGGGTGGCGTCGATACCGTTGATGCCCGGCAACGCGCAATCCATTACCACGACTTTCGGCTTCAACTCGAGCGCCAGCCGCACAGCTTCCTCGCCCTCGCTGGCCTCTCCCACGATGAAAATTCCGGGATCGTCCTCCAGGATGCGGCGGAACCCCTTGCGTACCAGCGCGTGATCGTCCACCAGCAGAACGGTGAGCTTATCCGCCATGCGCCTCCGCTTTCTCCGCCGGCACCATGAGCCGCACGATCGTTCCGCCGCCTTCGCGCCTCGATACCTGCAAGGTGCCTCCTACAAGCTCCGCGCGCTCGCGCATTCCAACGAGCCCGATGCCCAGGTGCCCGGCGTCCGGCGAAAATCCCTTGCCGTGGTCTTCGACTTCCAGGTTAATGGAATCGCCTTGAAATTTTAGCCGCACCCAGGCTTCTTGCGCTCCCGCATGGCGCTTTACGTTATTCAGCGCCTCCTGCAGCACACGATACACCTGCACGCCGGCAGTACCATCCACAGGAAAGGCAGCGCCCGATTTTTCGTAGTGCAGCTTCAGCCCGGTTTGCCGTTCGACCATGGGGATATACCAATCGAGGGTACTCTCCAGTCCCTGCTCGTCGAGCAGCACCGGATGCAGTGCTTGCGACAAGGTGCGAATATTGTTAAGCGTGGATTGCGCGATTTCGCGCACCTCTTGCAAATCCTGGCGCAGCGGCGCGCCTTGCGGCACCTGCTTTTCCACGCGGCTCAGCAACGAACCGATCGCGGTGAGCACCTGGCCGAATTCGTCGTGCAGCTCGCGAGAGATGTGGCGGAGCGTAGACTCCTGCGTGGCAATCAGTTTCTGGGCTAGATCGCTGCGCTGTGCGGAGAGGGCCGCGAGCCGAGCGAAAATCTGCCGGTTCGAACGAATCAAGTACAAGCTGGTCAGCGCAATGGCGATCAGCGCGGCGGTCAGGAAAATGTACAGTTGCCTCTGCACGCCGTTGTAGATGTTGGCGATCTGCGCCGCAGCTTGTTGCTCGGCCTCGTTATTTTCTACCAATAAGCGCGACACGGCCGTGCTCAGCGCCGCCTGCCGCGCTTGCAGCGACAGCCGGATCTGATCGCGCGCTTCCGCTTCTTTGCCGTTGCGTGCCAGCAAGAACATCCTGTCGACCGCGTCCCAGAATTGCGAAAGCTGCTGACTCAAATACGCGCGCTGCTCGGGAGTGCGATGCACTTCGGCATACTGTTCCTCGAGGCGCAGCGCGGAATCCAAGTCGCCGCGCACGCGTTCGAATTGCGCGGACCACGCGACCAGCGGGTAGGGCTCGCCGGCATCCAGCATGTCGCGCATGGCCAGGGCCACGGTGTTCAAATCGTTTTGCAACCGTAGCAATTGCAGCGAATCCTTGCGTCCGCGATCCACCATGTCGCTCTGCAGCTTGCGCAAGCCGGCGAGCTGCACGCGAATGTACGCGGAGTAGGCCACAACCACCGCGAGAGTAATCACCAAACCCAGGAGGAGCGCCATGGCAGGCGATCGCCCCGAACGCGAAGACGTTTGCACGGACAGAGAATACCTCACTGCGAGGTTTGGCGGCGCAGGCTCACGACAATGCAAATCATGAGGAGGGCGCTAAGGAGCGGCACCAGGAATCCCACGCGCAGGCTTCCGGAAAACTGCGAGAAAATGCCGACCAGCCACGGCCCCGCGGCTCCGCCCAGGGAAGCCAGCGCAAACAGGAATCCGCCGATGCGTTTGGCTCGCGCACCATACCATTTCGAAAGCCAGGCGATGTAGATGGGATAAATGGAAGCGCATCCCAAGCCGGCGAGAAAAACTCCGGCAATGGCTGCCTTCAACGTAGTGGAAAAAATCAGCACCGTGGATCCCATCGCAACCAGGCTAAGCGCGCCAATCACCAATGGTCCTTCCGACAGAGACAACAAGACCAGCGGGGCCAAGCCGCGGCCGGCGGTAAGCCCCGCGTAGAAAAACATAGGCGCGAGCGTGGTCATATTTGAGATTCCGTGTGCGATGCGACGTGAATACTCCGCGGACCACACACCGATGCTTGTTTCCATACCGACGTACATAAAAAAAAGCGTCGCAAGCGCGATGGTCACACCGCGCCCGACAAGCTGGGGCGCCGCTACCGCGGGGTCGGTGGCTTTTTCGTGTTTTTCTGCGCCGAACCGCGCAAACAGAAGCGCGAGCGCCAGTAGTGCTCCGAAAATCGCATAGCTGATGAGCAGCCCGGGCAATCGATTGTTTCTCAATGCCATGGCGATCAGGGGCGAGCAGGCCATGGCACCTATTCCCCAGGCAAAATTGAGCAGGTTCAGCAAGGAAGCGCTGCGAGCGCCACCTGCTTCTGCCACGTACAAGTTCGTTCCCGGCGTGATCAGTCCGTAGCCCAAGCCCAACGCCGCGGCAGCCGCCAGCGCGTTCACATGCGTGCTGGCGTTGAGGGTGGCCAGGCCGAATCCCATCAGCACATAGCCTGCAACCAGCGAAGGCCGGTAGCCCCGCCACGCCATCCATGCGCCCGATACTACGGTGCCTACCCATGCCGCAAGAAACTGGATCGAAGGGAAAAGGCCGGCTTGCCCGTCATCCAATCCCCATTTGCGAATGAAAACCGGCAGTATCGGTCCGACAATGGTAGTGGCGATCCCGCTCAAGACGAAGCCGACGAAAAGCACCGCCAGCAGGGCAGCGCGGCTGCTGCTGGCGCGTTCTGGTATTGCCACGGTGGTGGTTGCCGACATGTTGTCAAACATTCTGAAGGAGCAAGCCGCCATAGGCAAATCTCACGCTAAGCAGCGGTTGCTGCGTCGCGCGGGAAATCGTGTACGCTTTACGTCGGCATTAAGGCTGCCACCGCGGAATGATCAACGTCGGACTCATCGGATTTGGCTTGGCGGGGCGCTCGTTTCACGCACCAGTGATTAGTGCTGTTCCGGGTTTGCGGCTCGCTGCAATTTTGCAACGCACTGGTGACGAAGCAGCGAAGCTCTATCCTGACGCGCGGATCGTGCGCAGCGTCGAAGAGCTGCTGGCAAAGCCTGACGTTCGGCTGATTGTGGTCGCCACGCCAAACGACACGCACCATCCCATCGCCCGGCAATGCCTCGCAGCGGGTCGCGATGTGGTGGTCGACAAGCCCTTGTCCACCACGTTGGAGGAAGGCCTCGACCTGGTGGAGTTCGCCAGGGAACGCGGCCGCCTGCTGACGGTTTACCAAAATCGCCGCTATGACGGAGATTTTCAGGCTCTGCAGCAACTTGTTGCCAGCGGCCGTCTCGGTCGGCCCGTGCGATTCGAATCGAACTACGATCGTTTTCGTCCGCAATTAAAAGCGAACGCCTGGCGCGAGCGCTCCGGGCCCGGCACCGGCATTCTCTTCGACCTGGCGCCGCACCTGATCGATCATGCGATGGTGCTCTTCGGCCTTCCCGAAGCAATCACCGCCGATATCCGAGTCGAGCGCGAGCACGCGGTGGCCGACGATTCCTTCGATCTCACACTGCACTATGCCGGAAGTTTGCGCGCGCTACTTCGCGCCACCATGCTCGCTCCGGTCACGCGATCGCGCTTCCTTCTCCATGGCACCAACGGCGCTTATGTGAAGCACGCTTTTGACGTGCAAGAACCAAAATTGCGGGCCGGGCGCCTTCCATGGATGGAAACGCCCAGCAAAGAGGAGCAAGAAGAAAACTCCGGCGTCCTGACTCTCGTGAAGGCCGATGGCACAACCACGACGCAGCTCGTCCCAGCTGCGCAGAGTGACTATCGTAGTTATTACGCGAACGTACGTGACGCCTTGCTTGGCGCTGCCGCACTCACAGTCACGCCGCAACACGCACTCAATGTCATGCGCGTCCTCGATCTCGCGCGCCAAAGCAGCGACCGCCGCTGCACTATCCCGTGGGCACGCTAGCGCTTCGCCTCCACTTTCAGGGCAGAATGGCCGTCGCTTCCGCGTATAATCAACCGAAGGGAGCGCCACGTTGATCGAGCTTGCACCTTCCATTCTTTCGGCCAATTTCGCACAACTCGGCGCCGAAGCCCTTGCCGCCATCGACGGCGGCGGCACGGTCCTGCATCTGGACGTGATGGACGGGCATTTCGTTCCGAACCTTACGATTGGCCCGCCGGTCGTTGCATCACTGCGCAAGACGATTGCCAAGGTGCCCTTCGATTGCCACTTGATGATCGAAAATCCAGACGATTACATCGCGGCCTTTGCGGAAGCCGGCGCCAATTGGATTTCCGTGCACCAGGAAGCTTGCGTGCACCTGAATCGCACGCTGCACCTGATTGCGTCTCACGGGTGCGAGCCTGGAGTGGTAATTAATCCGGCGACGCCCGTGCACTTGCTCGACGAAGTCCTGGACATCGTGCACCACGTTCTGGTCATGTCCGTGAATCCCGGTTTTGGCGCCCAGAAATTTATTCCGGGTTCGCTGCGCAAGATTGAGACGCTGGTTCAGATTCGCGAGCGCCGCGGACTTTCGTTCCGCATCGAAGTCGATGGAGGCGTCGATCTCACCACAGTCGGGGACGTCGTTCGTGCGGGCGCGGAGTTGCTGGTTGCGGGCAATGCCGTCTTTGCCCACGGCGACATTCGCGATAATGCCCGCAAACTGCTTCAAGCCGCGCGCGGCGCCACAGCGATGCGCGCCTAAGTCAGAGACCTGGCGCTGACCTCACAGTTTAGAGACAGCTCGGAGGGTTTTCTTACGGAGCGGCCATAGCGTGGACGAAGGTGTCGAGGTTCTGTTTGTCGACCCAGATTACGCCGGTATTTATGGAGGTCGGGACGGGCGCGAAGGGATCCTGGGCCCACCCCACGTTGAGCGACTTGGGCCTGTTCTTGTGCAGGTCATAGAGTATTTTCAACCCGACGAAGCCCATCGTGAAGGGCCTCTGCGCAATCGTGCCGCGGATGAAGCCCTTGCGAATCCAATCGAGGGTTTCGGGGTCGGAGTCCATGGCGATGAGCGTCTTACCTGTTACGTGAGCCGCGCTCAGGGCCTTTGCCACGCCCTTGCCGCCCAACGCATCCAGGCAAACGAAGGCGTCCACTTTGGTATTTGCCGCGATCAGCTTCTGGGTTTCATCGAAGGCGATCTGTGGGTCTCCCTTGATGTCAATGACCGACAGTACGGTGATGTGAGGGTAAGCGGTCAAGATCTCCATGTAGCCGCGATATCTCTCATTGAGGTTGGTCTGCTCAGGCATGGAAAAGATAGCAACGCGGCCATTGCCCTGCAGCGAGCGGCTGACGATTTCGCCTCCTAATCTTCCGGCTTCGTAGTTGTTTGTACCTATGAAGGACAGGCGCTTGCTGGCGGAGGAATCGGCATCGACCGTGATCACCGGAATCCCGGCACCAATGGCGGCATCGATGTCCGCCTTCATGAGATCCGGATCGGCAGGGGAAACCAGAATGCCCGCAGGTTTCAATTGGACAACGCGGCGAAATTCCTGCTGCTCGGCTTTAGGATCATAGTTGTTTGGCCCCGTGATGCTGCCCTGCACCTGCATTTCGGAAGCGGCTTTCGTAAAACCGGTCGCAGCGGTCTGCCAGTAAGGGATTAGCGTGTTCACGGTAACCAGGAAATATTGGTCGCCGGATTCGCCTCCCGCGGAATACTTGGTGCATCCGCTGCACCAGAACGGCACGGCGAGAAGAAGGGAACCCAGGAGCCTTGCGGTCATGGACATAAGACCCCCCAAGCGGGAGACGGTCCGAGGCGCGTGATGGAAATCTGCGCAAATGATAGGCGCGCAAGTTATAGAAAGCAACAACGTGCGCAGTTGGGGCTGGCGCGAGTCTCAGATGTTCGTCAGCGGGCGGCCAGGCTCGTCGAGGAACTGTCCAGCGAGGCGTTTTCGTAGAGATGAAGAATTTGGCTGGCGCGCTTTAGGAGATCGGAAGGAAGTTCGCCAGGCTGGTAGTCTACCCAACCGGTGGAGTACGGGAGCACCTCTTTCTCGCCGGCGGAGGTGATTTCCAGCGGGCCGATGCGGTCCAAGAAAAGTTTCACCTCGCCCAGGGTGCATTCGGTCAGGATGAGCAGAAAATCGCCGCTGGCGAGACGCACGGCAAAATCGGTACCGCGAATGGCTTTTTTCAAGCGGCGCGCAAATTCCTTCAGCAATGCGTCGATGGCCGCTTTGCCATAGCGCTGCGTCACCTGCGCGAATTCATCGATATGAATGGTAGCGATGCTCAGCGAAGTGTTCTCGCGGCGCGAGCGGCCTATCTCTTTGCCGAGTTGCTGGTCGATCGAGGCGCGCGTGTATAGGCCGGTGACGGGATCGAAACCCGAGGCGTCTGAGATTTCGTTCCCGTTACGCTCCGGAAAGGGATTCTGCGCGGTGAGTTGTCTCCTTCGCCGCCGGAAAGACCATTGTCGGTACACGAGCCAAGCATTAAAAACCACCACGAGTGCCGCTGTGCCCCACTGCGCCTGATCGGGTCGAATTTCATAGAAGCGATTGGCGTGACGAAAGAGAAAGGGCAGGAAGGACAGAACCAGGGCTGACGCGGCAAGGAGCGTCACTGTACACGCAAAGAACCACAGCCACCACTCGCTGCGCCCGAGCTGCCGCAACTCGGTCTCGGTCTGCAATGCGCGGAAAGCGCCCGAGCCTTCCAGGGGAGAAGGTTCTGGTGTGCGCGCACGAAGGCCGAGCATGGACTTCATCTGTTGTTAGGGACCCAAAATAACTGTAGGTGAGCAGCACGCGGCGGGCAACATTGAAAAAGTACAGGACTGCCAAACTACAACACTGGACTTAGGGACAGGGGTGACGCTTTGGGGGAGTACCGTCCAGCGAAAGTATCGAAATTCCGCTTGCTGCGGTGGCCTACTAAGAGAAGGTGAGCTGCCTCGCGCAGCCCACGGCCAAGGAAAGTCCAGCCCTTTCACTTGCGTCTGCTCGCGATCCGTTCGCTAGGGATTGCGAAGCGAAGGGGTAAGATATGAAAAACAGGTGGATCATTGCCGGCTTGATCGCAGCACTGGTACTTCTTGTAGCTGCGAATGCCGCGGCGCAGTCGTACAATCCCATCCATTGGCTCAAAAAAGGCCCGACGGCCAGCGAGCAGCTTGCCGCGAACAGCGAGCAAAGCAAGAAGCTCGCGTCGCAACTGCAGGCGCTCTTGCCGCCACGCACGAAGTTAGAGGATGCCTGCACGGCGTTCCGGCAGTTGAACGAGTGTGTCGCCGCGCTGTACGTCAGCCGCAATCTCAAGATTAAGTTCAACTGTTTGAAGTGGGATGTCACCGCGGTCCAGCCGGGCAGCGGTAATGTGACCTCCTGCCGCGCTCCCGAAGATGGAAAGGCCTTGAGCCTCGCGAAGGCCATTCGGACGTTGAAGCCTGAAGCGGATGCCAAGGCAGAAGCCAAGAACGCTGAGAAGCGGGCGCAGGAAGACATCAAGGACGCCTGGTCGTAGGTCAAGCAATCCGTACGGTTGAAAAGATCAGGCCTTCTTATTTTCGAGTTTCAGGTTCAAAACAATCTCTTTCTTGCTGTCGAAGCTGGAGATCGTTCGCGTAGCGGATTTCGCGCCGTCTTTTTCGGCATGGATTTCATAGTCGACATTGGGGTCGAGGCCGCTGAAGCGGTATTCGCCTTCCTCGTTGGCGATGTAGCTGCGAACCGCGTTGGTGCGCGTATTTCTGAGAAAGACCACCGCCGAAGGAACGGGATCTTCCGAGGATTTGTCGGCCACGACGCCACGCACGGTTCGCAGCGCCTCATGCTTGGCGTCCTGGCCTACAGCCGCGTACGCGCATGCGCATAGAGCCAGGGCCAGAAGCAGCAAGCGAAGTCGGGGCGTCATTTCTTTCCTTTCTTAACCGGCTCCATGCGGAAAACCACGTTGTTTTCGCCGGAGCCGGTCAGCGCGTCGATGGTCCTCGTCTGGTCGGCAAAGCCCTTGACGTGCACCACCATCTCATATTGCGCGCCTTGCAGCACGCGAATCGCGAATTCACCGCGCGAATTGGTGCTGTCAAGCCAGCGGAATTTCTTTTCGCCCGCCCGGCGGATGCTAAGCTGCGCGCCAGGAAAGGCCAGAGCTTTGTCCGTGAACACCGTTCCGCGGATCAAAAAGTCATTGGCATGGCTATATTTCCGCCCGCTGCTGTTCGCAGATGACGAGGATTGCGGCTGGGAAGGCGGGGCAGTCTGTTGAACTGGGTCCTGGGAAGCGGCGAACGGAACCAGCAGCGCCGCAGCCCACAAGGCAACGACACACCGAAAGGGCATGAGTTCCCCTCCTTATAAATTTAGATGGGGGCAGATAGAAAAGAAGATGCCCGGCTTCCCGCAGGTAGAATTACTCTTCGTCGTCTTCCTCATCGTCCTCTTCGTCGTCCTCCGGAAGATCGCCATTTTCTGCAGGTTCGCCTTCTTCTTCATCTTCCTCGTCATCATCATCATCCAGGTCTTCGGAGATGATGTTCAGATGCACGGGATGGATTTGCGAGACTTCCAGTTCAGACTCGCACTCAGGGCAACTGAGAATCTCGCCTTCTTCGACTTCGTCTTCGTCGACGTCGATTTCAGTGGAACATTCGGGGCAGCGGATCACGGCTCCATCCTCCGTACGTGTTTCAAAAAAGCGGCGCCGCCAGGACTGCGAGCACCACCGTTGAGCGTATTATATACCGGCGTGAAGTCAACACCATCCGGGCGGGCAGAGCCGGATTTGCAATCTTGTCAAAACGGATATACAGCTTATAAATGGCGTCGTCGCGGGAGTATCCGGATCGACCGATGGTCGGCGTAGGTGGCGTGATAATCGACCACGGACGCGCGCTGTTGATCCGGCGCGGCAGCGAGCCGCTGCTTGGAGAATGGTCGATTCCAGGTGGAACGCTGGAATTGGGCGAGACGCTGGAGGCCGGCGTGGCGCGCGAACTGCTGGAAGAGACAGGTCTCACGGTACGCGTGATCGAGCTAATCGAAGTGTTCGATCGAATTTACAATGACAGCGCCGCGGGCGCGAACGACGGGAAGAAAGGTCCGCGATTCCATTACGTAATCGTTGACTATCTATGCGAACGCGTTGCGGGTGAAGCCCAGGCGGGAAGCGACGTGACCGACGTCGCCTTCGCGAGCGAAGAGGAGCTTGCGAAATACAAGTTGACCGAGACAGCTACGCGGATTTTGAAAAAGGCGTTCGCCATGGAACGCAAGAGACGGCCCTGAGCCGCGCGGAGCCCGCGCACCGGCAAGTTATTGGGCCTTGTTAATCTCGATGTTGCCGTTGGCATTGCTTAGCCGGAGCTGGCAGCCACCTGAGCCGATAGTGCCGTTCAGCGACTCGGGGCCAATGCCGCCGGTGGCCGTGATTGGCAGATCGGTGGAGATGCGGCCGAAGGACGTGCGGGCCGCAACGTTGTAGCCGAGACCGTCCGGAACGCGCACGCGAATGGAGGAGAAAGAAGTCTTGAGTGCGATATCACGGCAGCCGCTGGCCGGACGCGCGGCGGTGACGGAGATGCCGCCGTTCTGGTTGTCCACCGTGATTTTGCCACCCACCGAATCGAGCGTGACGCCCGCGAAGGATGTGGTCACCTCGGCTTCGCCTTTCACATTGCGCGCCGTGACCGAGCCGTTGGTGTTTTCCACGATGAGATTGCCACTGATGCGGTCGGCGGAAACGCTGCCGAAGCTGGTCTTGGCGAAAGTGTCGCCCCCAATGTCGGTGAGCGTGATGCTGCCATTGCCCGTGATCGCGCGAATGCCCTTGGAGATGTCCGAGGCTTCAATGGCGCCGAAGGAGGATTTCAGCTCCACCGTGCTGCGGGCGGAATGCAGGGTGATTTTTCCGTTGGACGTTTCCGCGTTCAAAGCGCCGGCGATATTGCTGAGCTCGAGATTGCCGAACGAATCGCGAATGGTGACGGCGCTTCCGGAAAGCGAACTCCCTAAGACCCGGCCATTACTGGTGGTGCAGTTCACGCGCCCCTTGACATCAGAGAAAGTGACGTTTCCGAAGCTGTTGGTGATGTCCGCAGCGCCACCGATGCTCGCGACATCGACGTTGCCGTTATTGTCGTGAACCATCAGATCGCCGCGGATGTTGCGGGCTTCGACGCTGCCGAACGATGTGGTGATGCTGGCGGAGGCGGCGTCCGTCAAATTGACCGCTCCGTTGCCGCCCGTGATGCTGGCGGCGCCACCAATCTCACGAACCGTGATACTGCCGAAGCGATTGCGCACCTCGAGCGCACCCTTCACCTGCGAAACCTGCACCGAGCCGTTGTTGTCGGTGACGGAGGCGTCCCCTCCGGCTCCGCTAAGCTCGATGCTTCCGAAAGAGTTGCTGAGCCGCACGGCGCCTGTATCGCGGACGTTGAGCGAACCGTGGCTGTTGTCGAACTCGGATTTGCCGCGGACCCCGGTAGCGTTCACGCTGCCGAAGCTGTTCTTGACAAAGAGTGGAGCGTCGGACGGCATGGCGATTTCATAATCGACGGAATAGGAAGCGTTCTTGCGGCCGAACCAGTTGCGATTTTCCTCAGGGTAGTGGGTGCGCACCTCGACGCCTTGCGCTGTTTGCTGAACGTCGATCTGTACTTTGTCGGCGAAAGTTTGCGCCTGCTCGCGGGAGTCGGCTTGCGCGTGGATCGTTGCGGAGATTTTTAGCTCGCGGCTGGATTCGCCATGGATGCGAATTTCGCCGAATTTGTTTTCGATGCGGAACGATTGCCCGGCGCCCAGGAAGAGCGTCTTCTGAAAGTCGCGTGTGACCTGCTCCTGGCCAGGATTCGCGGCGCGCGCCGGCGAAGCGGTTACGGCGAGCAAAGTGGCAGCGCAGAGCAGCGTGCGGCGCCTGCCCAACCAAAAGCGCTGTGCAGTTTGTTGGGAATTAGGAACCGAACCGGTCATCGCTTCTCCTCCAGAATTTCCTCCAAGGTGCGCTGTTTTTCCTGGTACATGGCCAGCAATTCGTAACGCAGGTGTGCGTTCGATGGATTTTGCCCCGTCTGCGCACGCAGCTCATCGATGGCGCTATCAAGCACGAGCAGCTTCTCGCGATAGTTACCCATCAGCGGGGTCGCGGGATTATCGATCTGGGGCTTTGCATCAGCGGCCAGCTTATCGATCGCTTGAACGTAAGCGGATTCCGCGTGTTCCACTTCAGTGAGTGCCTTGCTCTTCAGCAGGCTACCCTGTTGAATCGGCGGTTTGTTGGGACGCAGGAGCCAACCCGCGGAAATCATCAGTACGACCACGAAGGCCGTCGCTGCCGCAGTTTGCCAGGAAAGCGAAAGGTTCGGGAAAAGCCAGCGCAAGGTCCAGCGGTCTCGCCCCTCATGGATTGAAGCTGCTTGTTCGGTGAGTGCATGATGGATCCGCGGCCAAAGCGCCGGGCTCTCCGTGTAGTCGCGCAGTTCAGCCGCCGCCAGGCTGAGGGATTTCCAGGAGCGAAGCTCTTCCGCACAGGATGCGCAGGTTGCCGCATGGCCCTCAAGCGCGGCCCATTCCGCCGCCGTGCCGTCTTCGAAGATTCGATCTCGGTCTTTACACGTTACGTTCATCGGAATCACCATGCTCCCGCGGCATGACCTCCGCGCGGAGGCTCCAGCATCTGGCGAAGATTTTTCTTTGCCTGGAAAAGGGTATTCTTCGAAGCGGCTTCGCTGATTTCCAGCATCGAGGAAATTTCCGCGTGGCGGAAGCCTTCGACTTCGTAAAGCAGGAAAACATCGCGCTGATGCCGCGTTAACTTGGCGAGGGCGCGCTCGAGCGCCATACGCAGCGCGGGATGAGCCACAGGCGCGCGCGGCTCCGGGCGCGGAGCGGCATCGTCGCCTGGCTCATCGTCCGCGGCTACCTCTTTCTTCCGCAGGCGGCTGCGTCGCGCGTCGTAGCAGGTGTTCACCAGGACGCGAAAGGTCCAGGTAGCGAAACTTGATTGCCCGCGAAAGCTGGCGATCCCTCGTTGAACCTTCAAGAAGGTTTCCTGCACGGCGTCTTCCGCATCCGTGGAACTGCCAAGGATGTTGCGGGCAAGATTCTTCATGCGCGCGCCATGCAGTGAATACAATCGCTCATACGCGCGCAGATCCCCCGACCGGCAAGCCACCGCCAGCGCCGCGTCCTCCGCCCGCCCTGCCTCCGCCGCGTCCGAAGCGGCGCCTTGTCCACGGAAAGGTTCCACCCGCCTCTCCCGTTGCGCTACGGCGGGAATTCTAGTCTCCCAGGCCAGCGCAAGTCCCATAATTCCCATGCGGTACTCCTAGGGGTAAAGACGTCGGAGAAGGGCAAAACGTCAGGTCTGTAAGTCAATGAAGGTCCAGCAGCTTAGGGAAGCGATCGTGGTAGCCAGGCGTTCCCGCTCAGGACGGCGGAACGCCCTTCTCATCTTGACGGGCATTGGAGCGAATTACGTCAAGGCACGCGGCCGGCTAAGAACTCGCCGGGGGGACGAGCGCGAGGTAAATCTTTCTGTGCAGAAAGCTGTCCTCGTGTCCGATGAGCAGGCGATCCAGTACATCGAAGGTATCTCCGACAAAGAGACGCAGATTGCGCGCGTTCGCCGGGACATCGAATACGAGATCGGTTACGTACGATTCGCCCGGCCGGAGAGGCTGTGATAATGGGATCGTGCCGCCGCCCAGCCGGGCAAGCGCCGCCTTTCCTTGCGCAGACTCAGGGAATGGGTACGCTGCGTCATCGACCAGAACGACCCGCCGCGGACTTGGCCCAAGAGGGCTATCGCCACGATGCCCCGAGATGGTGCTCGGATCGAACCAGGTTTTTAGGCGAACGATCACGAAGCGCCCAGCGGGGAAAGTTTGGTGTGCTTCATCGCCGAGCGCCTTGGCTTCTTCGAAATTCACCACCGAATAGGCGATGTGGCAATCGATTTCACAGAAATATTTGTTTTCGCCAGGCGCGAGAGTCTTCTCGTGGCTGGTCAACGAGACGCCTGCAAGAACCAGCACGTAGCCGGAGGCGAACGCGAGGCCAAGAATAACTGCCGCGAGGCCGATCCACTTTCTTTTTGTAAGGAAAGCCACAAGCATGACCAGCGTTGTAACGCCCAGGAGTAAAGCCGTTCCTAGAAACGCAATGACCGTCAGAGGCGCATGTTCCGGCATGAATTCCATCCGAGTCTTCTCCCTTCTCGAATTCCGTCCGCGAAAGCTCTAGCCCGCAATAGCGTCCGGCAAAGCGCCGCGCGTGCGTTCGCGGTGGCCAAATTCCTGCACCGCGGATTCCAGGTCAGCCTCCGTGAAATCCGGCCAGCGCTTTGCCAGAAATACAAATTCCGCGAAGGCGCACTCCCACAAAAGAAAATCGGAAAGCCGTTGCTCTCCACCGGTTCGGATCAGCAGGTCGACGTCCGTCGAGCCGCCGCGCAGCACTTCCGACAGCACGTCGCCGAAGGAATCCGGCGAAAGTTTCGTTACTTTGTAAAAGCGGCAAGCGGCGTGAAAGATCGCTTCGCGCGCGGAATAGTCGATCGCCAGCCGCAGGTGCAAACGCGTCCCATTTGCGGTGGCAGCTTCGGAATCGGCGACGGCGTCACGCAGCGTTGCCGGCATACGGTCGCGCCTCCCGATGATGCTCAGGCGTACGCCTTCCGCCATGCAGTTGGATGTCTCGGTTAGAAGATATTCGTGCAGCAAGCGCAGAATTCCAGCGACCTCCGATGGCGGACGTTTCCAATTCGCTGAGGAGAGCGCAAAAAGTGTAAGCGTGTGAATCCCCAGGGCGGGCGCCGCGGCGATGATGCGCCTCGCCGTTTGCGCGCCGGCGCGATGTCCGGCGGAACGCGGCAGGCCGCGCGAAGTGGCCCAGCGGCCATTTCCGTCGGAGATGATGGCCACGTGCAACGAGCGCTTTGGAGGCGGCTCGTGGGGAATTGCCGTGGGTTGTTGCAGAACAACGGGTGACATGTGCATGCTCTTTTCTCCGCCGCTACTGACTCAAGTGCACAAACTACTCTGTAATGCAAAGTAACAAAGCAAAAAAAATTGCGCCGCTACCCTTCGCGCGTCGCGCGGATCAGTGCTTCCATATGATTCAGGTAGCGCTCCAACGCCTTGCGCCCCGCAGGCGTCAGCCGGTACTCCGTCTTGGGCAGCCGCCCCGCAAAGGATTTCGTGCACACGATGTAATCGGCTTCTTCCAGCCGGCGCGCGTGCACACTCAAATTGCCGTCCGTGGTCTTCAGCATGGCCTTCAATTCGTTGAACGTCAGCGAGCGATTGACCGCCAGCGCGCTCACAATCCCCAATCGCACGCGCTCGTGAATCAGGCGGTCCAGATCCGCGGGAACCGGTTCGCGTGGCTGTGCATGCGCGCCGGGCAGCGCCGTTTCGCGCTCGCGTGATCGCTGGTATCGTTCGTCCTGTGCTGTCGATGACTTGGCCATGCGAATCCTGTTCTGCTGCCGCTAGCCTCCGTGATGCCGGGCGATCCACAACCCAAAGCCAATTTGCAACACGCCAAACCCCGCGGCCATGAACGCGTCTCCCCAATTGGGCGGCGCGAAAAGCGCGATCGCTCCGAGGCCCATAAGAGCCAAACCCATCACTGGAACAACGCGCACCGAGAACGCGCCGCCTGTGACGATAGCCGTGCCGTAAAGAAGCAGCCACACGCCGGGAATCGCGGATCGCACGCCGGCTTGAAACAGCGCAAGGGTCAGCAGGCCGCCGACAATGATCGGCGGAGTGAAGCTGAGAAGGAATTTGCGGCCCGGCCCGGAAAGCAGTGTGGCGCTGCCGCGATGGGCCTTGGTCGCCGCCGACGACGAGGCGATGGCCACAGCAACGAAAACCTCGACCAGCCAGACTGTGAGCCAGGCGCGCGGCGACCCTTGTCGCGATGCTATCCAAGCCGCGACGATGGCGGTCAATCCCATGGCGACCCCGCCCCAGCCGGGCACGGCGGTGAATTCAGCGGCGCGCTCCATGGTCTCGCGGATGTAACGCAGGTGGTCGGCGGCGCGAGCATCGATGGGAATCGGCTCGCGTTGGGGGGAGCGGAGAGGGTTCACGAAGGCCATCGGCACACACTAGCAGTAGCGCCAGTGCGTGTCAAGTACTTTGTATTGCAAAGTGAGCGCGTTTTCGCTCACGCCGCGCTGGCCATCGAGGACTCCGAACGTGGATACCGGCCCCTCAGCGCATTCCAGCGAATGACGAAAACGTCCAGAAACATTTGAATACTGTCGCGCCACATGCTCACTTTCGTGGCCGGCGAATGCGCCCAGCGCACCGGAATTTCCACCGCGCTCAGGCCGTGATGCCGCGCCAGGTACAGAAGCTCCGGATCAAAGCCGAAGCGTTCGATGCGCTGCTGCTGGAAGATCACGCGGCAGCGTTCGCTGCGAAAAGCCTTGAAGCCGCATTGCGTATCGACAAACGGCAAACGCAGAATGGCGCGCACGATAAAATTGAAAACGATGCCGGCATACTCCCGGAAAGCGGACTGATGCACGGAAATCAGGCTGCGGTCCAGCGCGCGCGAACCGATGGCCACGTCGTGATCCGCGAGGGCCGCGAGGAGTTTGTCCGCTTCGTCGATCGGCGCGGACAAATCCGCGTCGGTAAACAGCACGACGCGTCCGCGCGCCTCCATCATTCCATGCCGAACGCTGTAGCCTTTTCCGCGGTTTTTCTTGTTGGCCACCACGCGCAAGCGCTGAATTTCGCCGCGGAAGGAGTTGGCCACGTCCGCCGTTCGGTCGGTCGAGCCGTCGTCAACCACGATGACCTCCGTCTCTCGCTTGCTGGCACGGATATACGCCGATATGTCTGCGAGCGTCACCGGCAGGCGCAGCTCCTCATTGAAAGCCGGAATCACGATGGAGAGCTCAGGCGGAACGGAGCTCATCGCTGTGGTGTTCCCTTCCAGCCGTGCGCTCCGAGCAGCGGAACGAAACGGCAAGGTTCAAGCATCACGGTGCGAAACGTACCATGACCGCGCTCGATCATCTGCAAATCCTGATTTTCCACATCGCCCACCGGCACAACCATTCTTCCGCCTTCGGCAAGTTGCGCGAGAAGTGGCGCGGGCGCGGAGGGGGCCGCAGCAGCCACGAGAATAGCGTCGTACGGAGCGAACTCCGGCAAACCCAGCGTTCCGTCGCCGCAATGCACGTGGGCGTTGTCGTAGCCCAGGCGCGCGAGGCGCTCGGCGGCTTCGGTGGCCAGTTTCGAGCGAAACTCCACGGTGACGACCTCGCGCGCCAGGCAAGCCAGCACGGCGGCTTGATAGCCAAATCCCGTCCCGATTTCCAGCACCCGTTCACTCCCTTGCAGGCGAAGCGCCGCGGTCATCGCGGCTACGATATAAGGCTGCGAAATCGTTTGGCCTTCTCCGATAGGGAGCGGGGCATCCTCGTAGGCGCGGTTGCGAAATTCCGCGGGAACAAATTCATGGCGTGGGACGCGCTCGAGGCACTCTAGAACGCGGCTGTCCGTGATATGCCGCCGGCGGATTTGGGTTTCCACCATTTCCTGGCGTGCTTGCGCAAAGCCGTTGGGCGTGCTGTTCCCGAAAATGCCGCCCGGATCCATAAAATCATGCCGGCGCGGAAGCGGCCGCATGCTTCTCCCACGCGTGCGTGCGCAAAATCTCGGCAACTTGCTCAAGCGCGAAATCGCATTCCTCGAGGCGATTGTAGAAATGCGGCGATAATCGCACCCCTGCCTTTGGCCGGTAATCCACCAGGATTTCCCGCGCCAGCAGTTCGCGGCACACTTCGTAGGCGTGAGGGCAATCGATGGAAACGGTGCCGGCGCGTTCCGCTGGATTTTCCGGAGTGTTGACGCGCCAGCCGCGCGCCTTGGCGCCTTCGAACAAGCGCGCGGTCATGCGCTTCGATTTAGCGCGTATTGCTTCGATGCCCACCGCATTGAGGATGTCCAGGCCGGGCTGGCACGCGTACAGCGCAGGCACGTGTGGCGTGCCGTTGAGATAGCGGAACGAATCGTCGCGCGCGTCGATCGCGCCGGCCTCGAACTCAAACGGTCGACGATGCGCGATCCAGCCTGTGAGCGCGGGGCGCAGCTTGGCGCGCAAATCTTCGCGCACGTAGAGATAGCCGACCCCCGGGCCGCCGCACAGCCATTTCAATACGCCGCCGACCGCGAAATCGGCGCGCAATGCGCGAACATCGATAGGAATCGTGCCGGCCGCCTGGAAGACATCGAGGATTACGTGAGCGCCGACGCGATGCGCGCGCTCGATAATCGCCTTCGCATCCACGATGTAGGCGCTGCGAAAGAGAACCTGCGAGATGGGCACTAGCAAAGTGGTTTCATCGATGGCCGCGAGAAACCTCTCCAAATCGATGCGCACCGGGTGGGAACTCGCCACCAACTCCACGCGCGCACCCAGCCGCCTCTGTTCGTGATAAAAATATTGAATGGACGGAAATTCGAGGTCCGTCATCACGATCTTGTTGCGCGCTCCGCGGAAATCAAAACAGGAAGCGATGACCGCCTGAATCAGTGTGACATTTTGATGCAGGGAAATCTCGCCGGCCTTCGCGCCGATCAGCGGCGCGATTTTGTCGCCGACCGCGACGGCCATTTCCCACCAGCCCTCCTCCCACGCGCGCACACCGCGTTCCGCCCAGGAATCCGCGTAGGCCCGCATCGCGTCGTAAACGCCGCGCGGCATGGCGCCCAGCGAATTGCTGATCAGATAGGTGGAGCGGTCAAGAATCGGGAACTCGCCGCGCCATTTCAGCAGGTCATCCATCAATAATGGCTCCAGCTTCTGCGTTGCGGGAATGCGTCTTCCTCCACCAAAGGTAGCACAGCGTGATAAAAAGCAGCCAGGGCAGCCCCGCCGTCAACGTAATGCGAAGACCAGGAACCCACCACGTGGAAACAAGCACCGCCCCGAGCGCCGCGGCGCCAAATAGCGAGTTCCACGGACCCTTCGGCCCGAAGCGCTTAACGGACTGCCCAGAGCGAACAATGCTCCTCCGAAACATCAGGTGCGTGACGAAGATCATCAGCCACACGAAAATCCCTCCAAAAAACGCCGCGCCCAGCATGTACACGTACGCCGTCTCGCTGTAACGCCGCTCCAGAAACAGTGCCGCCACCATGCCGACGCTGGAAGCAAGCAGAGCCGTTACCGGAGTGCCGCGTTTGCCCAATCGTCCCAGCGCCGCAGGAGCGTAGCCGCCGCGCGCCAGCGAGAACAACATCCGCGACGTGAGATAGAGATTGCAGTTCACGCTCGACAGCGCCGCCGTCAGCACCACAAAGTTCATCACCTCGGCGGCCGCGGGAATCCCCGAGGATTCGAACACGCGAACGAAGGGGCTTTCGCCGAGCCCCACCTTCGTCCAAGGCACCACGCCAACGACCACGGCAAGCCCGCCAATATAGAAGATTCCCAGGCGCGCAAATGTCCAGCGCATCGCTCGCGGCAATGCCGTCGCCGGATCTTTCGCCTCGCCGGACGTGACCGCGACAATTTCCATCCCCAGATAACTGAACACCGCCATCGCTACTCCAAGCCCAACGCCAGTCCATCCGTTGGGAAGAAATCCGCCATGCGCCACATAGTTCGTAGCGCCGATCCGCGGAAATCCGATGCCCAGCAGCAACGCTGCCCCCAAAATCAGGAACAGAACAATCGTCACGACTTTCAGCATCGCAAACCAGTATTCGAACGTACCGAAATTCGAAACACTGCTGGCGTTCACCCAGATCAGCGCTGCCGAAAATCCCGCAATCCAGATCCAGGAGGGCACGCCCGGGAACCAGTGCTTGCAATAAATCGACGCCGCCACCATTTCGCTTCCGATGGCGATCACTTGCCCGAGCCAATACGAATAGCGCATGGCGAAGCCGGCCCAGGGATGCACGTACACCTCGGCGTAAACGCCAAACGACCCGGCCACCGGATGCGCGATGGCCATTTCTCCCAGCGCCCACATGAGCGCCAGCGCGATTCCCGCCGCGGCCGTATAGCTCAGAATCACGCCCGGCCCCGCCAGCTTCACGGAAAGCGCGCTGCCAAGAAAAAGGCCCGTGCCGATGGCGCCCCCGACGGCGATCATGGAAAGTTGCCGCGGCGTCAGGTTGCGGTGCAGGCCCGCTTCGCGTTCCACGATGGCGGAAGCATCAGCAACCTTCGCGTCGGCGGTAGCTTTGGTATGTGCCATGGCGCGGCATCGTAGCAGACCGCTCGCCAGCCGCCAACGCGACTCGCGACCGCGCCCAAACTCCCCCCGTGCGCAAGCCTGGACCAAAGTACAGCATAAGGACAGACAGTATGCGCCCCGCCAAACCTGTACTTCGACACGTTCCTCCGCGCCTTCGTTCTTCTTTACAATCGCAAGGTGGCGAAACCGCAAAGGTTTTCGCCGCGGAGGCAGTCATGAAGGCGGTTCTGGCATTGATTATCATCTACGTGGCGATGTTCTTCCTCGCCATTCAAGGCGCGTCGCAAAATTCCGCCGCGCAAGCCGCGCCGCAAGGCAGTGCAGGCCAAGCCGGACATTCCGTTGATCCCGCCAAAGAAGCAGACATTCGCTCGCTCATGGAACTCGGCGGCGCCCGCGATGCTTTGCAGGATTTCGCCGCTCACGGCGCCGACCAGATGCGCGAAAACCTCCTCGCCTCCGTTCCCGCCAGCGACCGCGGCCAGCAATTTGTGAATGCCTTCATCGACGGCTACAAAGCCAAATTCAATCCCGATGACGCCACTGCTCAGCTCGTTGCCATTTACGATCAGCATTTCACGCAGGACGAAATCAAGGGCCTCCTGCAATTTTACGGCTCGCCCCTCGGGCAAAAATTCGCCGCGGAGATGCCCAAGATCAACGTCGAAATGCAAGCCGCCAACCGCGCCTTCAGCATGCGAATCGCCAAGGACGTGCTGCAAGACCTCCGCAAGCAGTATCCCGGCGTGGCCGCCCACGCGCGCTTGGCCAAACCTCGCCAAGGGCAAGTAGAACAAGCGCAGCAGCAAGCGCAGACACAACCGACACAACCCTAACGCGTTCCATCGCGTCTCATTCCCGCGGAACATCCGTCCACTCAGAATGGCCAGTGATTGTCGCCATTCATCCAATCTTTTTGTTCCGCTAGGCGTACGGGAGGCTGTAATGCGACCTTTGCTTGTCGGGTGTGCGCTTCTTTCAGGAGCGCTGCTGGTTCTAGCGCATTCGCCGTCGCTCCAGGTGAATGCTCAGGAGAAGCCGCCGGCGGTCAAGCCCTCCCAGTCTTCCGCCAAGGGCGCTCCGCAAGCTTCGAGCGCGCTCGATCCCCAAAAGGAAGCCCGCATTCGCGAATTGATGGAGGTCACTGGCGCGAAGGACCTAGGACAGCAGTTGATCACCGCCGGAATGGACCAATTCCGCAGCAGTGTCCTGGACTCCCAGCCAAATAATCCGCGCGCCAAACAATTTGTCGATGCCTTCGTAGCCCGCTTCCAGAAACACTTTGACCCCGGCTCCCTCACGGAGCACGTTATTCCCATCTACGACAAATACCTGACCTCTGATGATCTGAAAGGCTTGCTGGATTACTACCGCTCACCCCTTGGACAGCGCATGTTGAAGGCCTTGCCGGAAGTAACGCGCGAATCGCAGGCCACAGGCTTCGCCCTGGGCCAGAAAGCCGCTCAGGAAACCATGGAGGAGTTGAAAGCGGACTTCCCGGAATTTACAGGCGCCAACGAAGAAGACAAGCGCCCCGGCGGCGAGCCAAATCAGGACTGAAGCCTGTCGGCCCTCACGGAAAACGCTTTTTGATCTTCAAGTCGATACCAAACGTTCCGTTGTAATCGCGCAGCGCCACGATCGACACGTTGCGGCTCACGTTGTATTCCACTTGGATCACCTGCTGTTGCGTGGAACCGACGTTCGACACATAGGTCACCGTCAGGTTCCGCGTCACCTGCTGCTGCACGGTCACACGCGCCGCCGCGTTTTGCGAAGCCCCCGTCGAGCCCACCGAGGTCAGCCCCGGATCGACTCGAAAATTCGTAATCCCAAACAGCTTCTCCAGCCGCCCGCCGACTTGGCTCGACACCGCCTCCGAAAGCAGCGCGGAAGCTCCGGATGTCCCGCTCTGCGCTCCCGCGGCGCTGCGCAGCGTGGACTCCTGGCTGGTTTGACCCAGGGCCAGCAGCGTCACGATATCGTTCGCCGGCAGCGGCGGGTCCGAACGGTACGCCAGCGTCAGCTTGCTCGCCGGCCCGTTGAAGTTCAGCGTGATTTCGTACTGCTGAATGGTGGTGCTGGCTTCCACGTTTACCACCGGATCGAGACGGAAGGGATTGGCAAAATTGATGTCGCCCCGCGCTACGCGATAACGGTTGCCGTGAAACAGCAAGTCCCCTGAGAGAACGTGGATGTGCCCCAGAAAAATAGGATGCTCCCACGTGCCGCGCACACGGAGATTGGCTTCCGCGTCTAGCTGCGCTCCGGGCCACTCCATGCGCGCATCCGGCGCGGAAACTGCTTCGACGTCGAACTGCAGGTTGCGCAAAAACGGTGAACTCGTGGAAGGGCCGCTGATTCCTTCCTTGGTGGAAACCAGCATGCCGGCGACTTCCAGCCCTTGCGTCAGGGTGACGCGCTGCACCGTTACGCGGCCGGAGAGCAAGCCTGCTTCAGTCGTCCCCGTGAGGCGCAGCGAGCCCGCCGTCAACCAGCTCATGCCTTCCGGATAGCGGATGCGCGTGCCGTCGCTCCGCGCCGTGATGTCATAACGCAACGGCCGCTCGGTGTACGTTACGCTGCCGGAAAGGTGCAGCGTGCCTCCGCCGGCTTCCGCGGTCAGCTCGTTGAAGAGAAGCCGCGTATCGTCGAAGACGAAGTCGCCCTTGATGTTGCTCAGCCCCGTGGGGAAATCGGCGACTCGCGCATTGGCGTTGGCAATGTGAATCCGTCCGGTGATGCGCGGCCGCTCCATCGTGCCTTCAAATGTCGCATTGATCTGCGCCGGGCCGCCTATCGTCAGCCCCGGCGACATTCCCGCCAGCAGCCGCAGATCCAGCGCCCCGTTGAGCCGCAGGTTGACATTGGCCCGTTCCGCGAAGCCCACGTTTCCCTCGATACGAATATCCGTGTCGGGTCCCCGAAACTCCGCGGGCTCGATCTGCAAATTGTCCCGGGAAGATCGAAAGTGGACCGGGCCCATATTTTCTAGCTGCACGTTCGCATAGTTGAATGTCAGCCGCGAGAATCGTGCATCCAATACCATGCTCTCGGGCCGCTTCAGGGAACCGCTCAATCCGATTTCGCCGTCCGCTGTACCGTGTCCATTGAATGCCTGCAAGTGCAGCGCGCCGAGCATCAACGCGTCAAGCGCCATATTCTTCACGGCAATCTTGCCTTCGATGTTGTAGGGATCGGCGAGCGTCAGCGCATACCCGCCGGAGATTTCTCCCGTACTCATCGCCGATCCCAGTTCTAGTCGCGCCGTTCGCCCATCGGAGGTCAGCGTACCGTCGAAGCTGCCTATCACGGACTGCCCCACTCGCAAATCCACCACCCGAATAGTCCCCTCGCCCTTTGGCGCCAGCGGCGGTCCGCTCGCTTTCAGCCGGAAGGAAATCTGGCCGTCCAGCGGAAATCTTGCCGACTGCAATTTCTGAAAATTTGCCAGCGGAAGAGAAGCACCGACCAGATCGATCGAAGCGCTGCCGTCCGAAAAGCTGTATGCCGCCGTGCCGGTAACGATTCCCGCTCCGTGCCCAGGTTCCTTCTCGGGCGGAAACAACCGCAACTCCGCGTCCGCTATACGAGCTTCGTCCGGTGTCAGGTTAAGTTGGCCGCGCAGCCTGTTAAATGTCACGCCGTACGCCTCTCCGTTTGCCAGGTCAAATAGCCCCGAGACGCCGGGTGTTTGTCTTGTTCCGCGCCCGTGGAACTGGCCCGACAATTCCCCCCGTACCGGGTATGCGTAATTCAATAGTTGCTGCAGGCCTTCCAGCGGCGTCGCTTCCAAGTTAACGTCGGCAGACCACGTGCTCTCCGGCAAAAAGCTCCAATCCCGCAGCCCCAGCGTCAGGTCCATCGCCGCATCCATCCGCCCCCGCCGTACATGCGCCCGCGAAAACGTCAGGGCGTCCGGCGAGTACGAAAGTTCGCCGTCCACGGTGTCAAACGCCAGGCCTTCGTAGCGCGCGCCCTCGCCCCGCACATGCCCCGCGAATGTTGGCCCGCCGGATGGTCCGCTGATCTTGCCTTCCCACCGCGCGCTTCCCGTAATGACTTTGATCGCATCCGGGGAACTCAGTGGTGTTTTTCGAATCGCATTGATGAAATCGCGATAGCTCTCCAGCGCACCGGTTTCAAACCGCACGTCCAAAGCCGTATTCCGTGGCGCCAATATTCCGCTGATCGTTGCGCGGCTCGACGGCGTCTCGAACTCGCCGCTGTTGACCGTCAGTATCTCGGGATCGTACCGATAACGAATTTCCCAATCGCCGTCCACCGGGATGTGTCCCCTAGCCACACTGTCCGGCGATACCCACTGCATTGCTCCGGTAATCTCAAAATGTTGAAATGGTCCGCTCCACGTCTCCGTGGTGTCCGCGGATATCAGCGTGTCCCAGTGCAATTCGTCCACCGGAAAGCCCGGGTGCTCGATGGCCGGCAGTACTCCAGCCAAATGCACGTCCTGGACGTGCGTATCTGCGCGGAACTTCAGGCCGTCAAAGCGCATCGTGACCCGGCCTTTCACCGTTCCGCCAAATGCCAGCGCCAGAAAATCCGGCACTACCAGTCCATCGTTGTCCATCTGAATGCTGCCCCGGCTGGACAATCCCGAAGCCTTGAAGATGGGATACGTCAGCGTGATGTCATGGCCCGAATAGCTGCCGCTTCCGTGCAGTTGCCCATTCGCGAATGTTCCTTCGTCATGAACGTCCACAAGCCCCGTCGGAGTTTCCGGCGAACGCAAATTCTCACGAAGGTCCAGCAAGTTGACCCATCCGCGGTATCGGTAGCTCCATTTCGGATGCAAATAGTCTTGCATCTCGACCTGGGCATCGACGTGCGACCTCCCGGCGCTCAAAAGTCCCTGCTCCACCGTGAAGCCATCCCGCCGCAGCGTGAACTTCGCCGACACGCTCACCGGCCAGGGACGGAAGCGTTTCGCGGCGAACTCAATCGACTGCCAGTCGAGTGTGCCCAAATACATCGGTTCGTTGGCCGTCCCGCCGGCGTCCAGGGCCAGGCGCAGGTTGTTGCCTTCCACCGCTAAAGGCGTTCTCACATCGTTGTATAGAATCCAGCCGTTCTGCAGTTGCAACCGCCGGATGCGCAAATCGAACAGCGTTTCTCGCACAGGCTTCGTGTTGGAAGCGCTTCGCGGCACCGGGACGTTGCTGGAACCGTCTTTCTCTACGCGTATGTGGACCTGAGGCTTCTGCACCAGCAAATCGTTCAACGACACCTTGCGGCCCCAAAAAGAGTCGATACGCAACCCTGCCTGCACTTCATCGGCGGCAAAGAGAGGCTCCGTTCCCGCAGCTTCACGCCCGTGAATTACCAGGCCTTTCAAAGTGATTTCGAGAGACAGCCATCGAATGGAAATGGCTTTCAACGTTACTTGACCGCCCGTCGCTTTTTCCAAATTGCGCACAACGTAGCGGTGAATAAGCGGATTGCCGGCGCCGCTGCCAAAGAAAATTGCCACGCCCGCAAGTATCAAGAGGACCAGAAAGGCTTTTGCCGCCAGCACCCACGCAACGTGCCGCAGCCATCTCCATTTTCGTCGCCGCGTCTCGCTGGTCATTTTCCGCTTTCCTTCAGGAACTTCTCCACGTGCAGGCGCGCCCGGCTTTCCTTTAGCCAGACCTCCGCCTGAACGTTGATCCCGCGCTGCACCAGCGCTTCTTGTATGTATTCGCGCGAGGCGTCCAGCGGCGGCGGAGCCTGGTTGTGCGCCTTGGCCCGCGGCACCACCGACTGCTGGTAAAAGTCCTCCACTTGTTTCGCGTCCACCTGCACCGCCGGCCGAAACCGCGAATCCAGATAATTGCTCAGATACAACTGCGCCGTGACCATTCGTCGGATTTCTTTATCGCTCAACTCCGATTGCTTTCTTCGCGCCTCGTATTCTTCCGGCGATGCGAACGAAGCCTGCAAGTGTTCCACTCCGTGGGCGATCTCCACGTCCGTGGGATGGGGGAACCTTGCGGTATCCGCTTCGCTCCTTACGATCCACTGGTCAATGAGCCGGTCCAGAATCGCGGCGTCGCCTTCCGATTTTCCATTCGCCAGCAGCTGGTACCTGCTGAGCGTGCGCACTTCGCTCAGCAGAATGACGTCGCTCTCCACGCGAGCCGAGATTTGATCCAGCAGCTCCTGGCTTCGCACACACGTCGCCGCGAGCGCCAGCAGCGCTCCGGCCAGCACGTAGCTCCGGTAGCTGGGCATCAGAACGTTGATCCTAGATTAAAGAAAATCTGAAAGCCCGGCAGCCGCGTTGCTTGGAATCCTAACTGTCCTTGTTGACAGTGCACCGTCAAGACTCCGTTTGGGCAAATCGGCGTAACAAATTGCGGCCGGTTGATCTGGTAGCCGAGGTCCACGCGAATCGGTCCCACCGGCGTGCCGTACCGGAATCCCAGTCCAACCGTATGCGAAAAATAATTCAACTCATTCGTGCAATTGAATTGGCATTGCGTCGGGTTGGAGGGATTGAAAATCGGTCTCGGCGAATATGGCCGGAAGGTTATCCGGCTCAGCTTGCTGTACACGTTTCCGCCGTCATAAAACAGCGCGCCGCTCAGCGCCGAGCCGATGTAGGGAAGGCGCATCGGGAACCGAAACTCCTGGTTGAGCACCAGGAGCGCCTGTCCGCCGACCGGGAATCCGGTAATCGAATCGCGCGGGCCGGCCTGGTTCAATGCAAATCCGCGCAGCGATGTGCCGCCGCCGGAAAAGAATCTCTCGGGCAGTGGAATCACCGTTGGCAGCGGTGTTCCGGTTTGCGCCGGAAAGGT
>Ga0210406_10000726_pt1 | contig 43486 bp, 25 predicted proteins | sample IncBWC30MmetaG_FD_155454 | JGI IMG/M metagenome (GOLD analysis project Ga0210406, IMG submission 155454) | Forest soil microbial communities from Barre Woods Harvard Forest LTER site, Petersham, Massachusetts, United States - Inc-BW-C-30-M | ecosystem: Environmental > Terrestrial > Soil >...
CGATGACATCAGCCGCGGTCCCATCCCTACGGTTGATTACTTGAAGATGCAGATCCGCACATTGTCCGAGTACAAGATCAACTTGCTCGGTTTCAACATGGAGCACGTCTTCGACTTCCAGACCCAGCCTCTCGTTTCGCCCCAAGCAGCGGCGCTAACTCCTGCCGAGATCAAGGAACTCGTCGAATACGCCAGCAAGTACTACGTCACTCTCCTGCCTGAGCAGCAGGCGTTTGGGCATCTTCATCAATTTCTGAAGTACGAAATTTATTCCGATCTCGCTGAAACGCCACACGGGCACGTGCTCACGCCGACCAATCCCAAGACTTACGATTTCATTCGCCAGGTTTACGGAGAAGTCGTTCCCTTGTTCCCAGGCCCGTTTTTCCACATCGGGTCGGACGAAACTTTCGAACTTGGACTCGGCCAGACGAAGGCTCTCGCTGCCCAGGAGGGTCTCGGCCGCGTTTATCTCGAACACCTCCAGAAAGTCTTCGAGATCATGCAGCCTTATCACAAGCAACTCATGTTCTGGGGAGATATCGCGGTCAAATATCCCGAACTGCTTACCATTCTCCCCAAGGACATGATCGCCGTGCCCTGGGACTACGACCCCAAGCCCAGCTACGAAAACATTATTACCCCTTACGCCAATGCCGGCCTGCGCGTAGTTGTTGCGCCCGGAGCAGGGAACTGGGGCGTGATTTGGCCAAACCTCGAGAGCGCGTTTGTGAACATCCGAAACTTTGTTCGTGACGGCCAAAAGCATCAGGCCATTGGCGCGCTCAACACCACCTGGAACGACGACGGTGAATCGCTCGTCGACATGACCTGGCCGGCTCTGGTCTTCGGCGCAGCCGCCTGTTGGCAGCCCGGCGAGTCCAGTATCGATGACTTCAAGAGCAGTTATGACTGGGCCTTCTACCGAAATGAAGGCAACACTTTTTCCGGCGTGATCGAGAATCTCGATCGCGCTCATACGCTTCTCGCTGGAGTGAAGCTGGACAAAGCGAGCCACGAGCTTTTCTGGTCCGATCCATTCAGCCAAGCCGGCGCCAACACAGCTGCGAGCGCGCTGCCTGTCACCCACGATCTGCGCATCAGCGCTGAGCACGCCGCAGAAACGCTTATGCGGGACCGAGCTAAGGCACACCTTCACGTCGAGACGCTCGATGACATGCTGCTTGCCACCTGGCATCTGGACACGCTGGGACTGAAAATTCAGTTCACATCCGAAATCAGCCGCTTCTACGGGGACGCTTATCAGAATCAGACAGACGGGACACGTGCGCAACACGACCTCGACGAAATCGTTGACATCAACGGGCGGTTGGAAACCCTGCGTGACGCGATCAGTCAGCTGCGCAAAATGTACATTGAAGGCTGGGCGCGCGAGGACCATCCCTATTGGCTGGATAATGTTCTGGTTCGCTATGACAATCTGGCGTCGGAGGTGCAGGCGAAGATTGTCGTCGTGCAAGCAGCCCAACGCCAGTATTGGAATACCAAAACTCTGCCCGCTCCGGAGCAGTTGGGATTTTTCCTGAAATAGTGATCGTCATACGATGGAGCGACGGGCGTCTCGCCCGTCTAGCAGTATGGTGGCCGGGCGGGGACGCCCGGCGCTCCACCGGCAAGAGTTATGTTCTCCCAGCACACAAACTGGCGGCTCGGTCCTAATGCTCTCTCGCGCGCGATTGAGAAGGCGCGCGCTTCGGGGCAGAAAATTCTGGATCTCACTGTATCGAATCCGACCGAAGCTGGCATCCGCCCCGATCCTGAAATCGTGCTCGCCGCACTGGCGAATCCTGAAGCAATGCATTACGATCCCCAACCTCGGGGACTGCTCGAAGCGCGCCGAGCCGTGTGCCGCTACTATCGCGAGTCGCACGAAATCGATCTCGATCCCGAGCGCCTGATTCTGACCACCAGCACCAGCGAAGCCTACTTGTACGTCTTCCGTCTGCTCTGCAATCCCGGCGACGAGATTCTTGTACCCAAGCCGAGCTACCCGCTGTTCGAGTTTCTCGCCGATCTCGCCGACGTTAAACTCGTTCCCTATCCACTGCTTTACGATCACGGTTGGCAGATCGATCTCGATACGCTCTACAAAACAGTCACTGCCCGGTCGCGGGCCGTCATTCTAGTGCATCCCAACAACCCAACCGGCTCCTACGTCTCTGCTGCGGAAGGCGCGGCGCTCAATGCTTTCTGCCGTGACCGCGGTCTGGCTTTGATCGTGGACGAAGTTTTTCTCGATTATTCGCATGATGGCACACCGCGTCGAAGTTTCGTCCGCGACGTCGACGCGCTGACCTTCACTCTCAGCGGAGTGTCCAAGATTTCCGCGCTCCCGCAGATGAAACTTGCCTGGGTGGCCACTACCGGTTGCGAAGAAATGGTTGCCGAAGCAGGAGCGCGCCTCGAAATCATCGCCGATACCTTTCTCTCCATGAACGCTCCGGTGCAGCTTGCCGCTCCGGTGCTCCTCGATCAGCGCAAAAACATCCAGCCCATCCTTCGCGATCGCTTGCGCAAGAATCTCGCGGAACTGGATCGACAACTCGCAGGCCGTCCCTCGTGCGCAAGATTGATGGTCGAGGGCGGATGGTACGTTGTTCTGCGGGTACCTGCCATTGAGAGTGACGAAGATCTCGCCATCCGCTTGTTACGTGATGCGAGTGTGAGCGTCCATCCCGGCCACTTTTACGATTTTCCAAACGAAGGACATCTCGTGCTGAGCCTGATCACCGAACCGGCCGTTTTTCGCGAGGGCGTCGATCGCCTGCTGCGGGTAGTGGAGTAACGGGCGTCTCGCCCGTTCAGCCGCGCCCCGCTCTCCACCGGCGAGCCGTGTTATCCTTCTCGCCGTTTCGAGTTCGGAGAATTCATGTCCATCAGTCGCCGTGGATTTCTAGGTTCCGCAATCGCAGCGTCGCTGGCCACTGGCCTGAATGCGCAAGATAAGAGTGAAGACAATGTTCCTCGCCCCGCCCAGCCGTCCGGCAGCGCGAAGCGGCCGATCATCATCTGCGCCAACAACGGCCTCAATTACCTCGACGAAGCCTTCGCTTTCCTGAAAAGCGGCGGCGACACGCTCGACGCTGCCGTGCGCGTTGTAAAGGGTCCGGAAGATGATCCGAACGACGATACTGTCGGACTCGGCGGCATTCCCAACGAAGAAGGCGTGGTGGAACTCGACGCCTGCTGCATGCACGGGCCCAGCCGTCGCGCCGGATCCGTCGGCGGAGTCCGTAACATCAAAAATGTTTCGGCCGTTTCCAAAGCCGTGATGGAGCACACCGGCCATGTGATGCTCGTCGGCGAAGGCGCAGAAAGATTTGCCGTCGCCATGGGTTTCCCGCGCGAAAATCTGCTCACTGAACGCTCCCGCAAAATCTGGCTCCTGTGGAAGGAGTACCACTCGACCGACGACTGGTGGGGGCCGGGAATCTCCGACCCGAACTGGAAGCCGCCGTCGTCACCATCGACGACATCACCAACGACATCGCCGCGATCCGACCTCTGGAAACAACGCATCCAGCGCCTCGAAGAGCGCGCCGCCGAGCTTGGCATCGACCCGGAATTCCGCATGGCCGCCATCCGGCGCGTTTTGGTTCCGCCGACCGGCACGATTCACTGCTCCGCTCTTAACGACAAAGGTGAAATCTCTGGCTGCACCACCACCAGCGGCCTTGCTTATAAACTCCCCGGACGCTGCGGCGATTCGCCGATTATCGGCGCCGGTTGTTACACCGATCAGGACGTAGGCTCCGCAGGTGCCACCGGCAGCGGGGAAGAGAACATTAAGGTCGCGGGAGCACACACCATCGTCGAGAACATGAGGCACGGCATGTCGCCGCTCGAAGCCGGCCTTGATGCTCTCAAGCGCATCGCCCGAAACTACAACAATGACATGAGCAGGCTCAACTTCATGGATATGACCTATTACATCCTGCGCAAGGACGGAGCCTACGCCGGCGTGTCGCTCTGGGAGGGTGGTTCGACCCAGCGACACCACATCGCGGTCCACGATGGCAGCAGGCGCTCCGAGATCACCGTGTCGTTATTAAAAGGCGCCTCTCATAGTTTCCCGCCGTTTCCTGTCCCATTGCCGAAAGAGTTAACGGAAGATTCGGTGTATTACAAATAGAGAGGAAGGGCCGCCATAAACGTCGCTTCCACCCATTCCTTCCGGGTGTACAATCATCTGGTTAGGACCGCAGCTTCACGGGGCCACTTCCTCCCGCGTTCGAGGCGCGAAAATGAATGTTCACGTAAGTTACAAGGTTCACAAAACTCCCGACATCGAAAAAGAAATCAGCCACCAGATCGAGAAAACCCAGAAGCGCCTTCAGGTCTTCCGGCCCGAACTGGTCCATCTGAAAGCCGTCATTGATCAGAATTCGGCGCGCGAGGGAACGCTCGTGTCCCTGAATCTGCGCTTGCCCTCGGGACAACTAGCTGTCCAGGAGAAAGCTCCCAGCCCGACCGCGGCCATAAAGGCTGCCTTTGACGAACTCGTCCAGCAGATCGGCCGGCATAAGGAACTGCTCCGCTCCAGCCACAAATGGCGGCGCTGGCGCGGAGGGCCGCAGGAGTCTCGCGAACCCGGCGTGCCGTTTGAGCAAACTGTGGCAGCGGTTCTGCCGCCTACCATCTCTGCTGATGACATCGGCTCCTACGTGAATGCCAATCTTTCCCGGCTCGAACGTTTCGTCGACCGCGAACTCTACTTCCGCCGCGCCGACGAAGAGGTTATCGAGGACGCTCTCTCTACCCCCGAGGTTGTGGACGAAGTCATCGCCCGAGCTCTCGGTGATCACGACCGTCCGGAAAAATTGTCGCTCGAACCGTGGCTGTACCGCTTGGCCCTGCAAGCCATGAACGAGATGATGGCGCGCCTTGATGAACTGGAGTCTCCGATCCACTTGGAAGACAGCCGTCGCCGGCAAAATGTGCAAGCCTCCGATGAAGCCGGCCTGCAATTTCATCAGCCCGACGAGGGTTGGACCCGCGAAAGCGCCATTCCCGATCGCCGCGTGTCGACTCCTGAACAGGCCGCCTACTCCGACGAAATGATTGCCCTGGTCCAAGCCGCCCTCCGCGGTGCCGACCGCACTGACCGCGAAGCTTTTCTTCTGTACGGTATCGAGGGCTTTTCTCTCGGCGAAATTGCCGCCATCACCGGCCGGCATTCAGAAGCCGTGCGCGAATCCATTCAGCGGGCGCGCAACTGCGTTCGTAGTGCGCCGTCTGTAGCCAAAGAATTTCCCAAAGACCGCTTCGTCAAAACTGGAACATAAACATCTCAGTATTTAAGGAGTGTGGAGATGATGACCCGGGACGAAATCCGTGAGTTGGCGGCTTTTCAAGCGGACGAGACCAAGGGTGCTTGCGCCCTGAGTTTTTACTTTCAGCCCGATCCTGCCCAGGATCGTTCCCATCGCCGCGAGGCAATCGTCGCCAAAGATATCGTTAAGCAGGCCCTGAAGAGTACTGCCGCCAGCGGCAAGAATGGATCGCTTCATGCCGATCTCGATCGCGTCCTCGATCTGGCCACAAACCTGCGCGGGAATGCCCGCGGAAAGGCAGTGTTCGCCTGCTCCGCTCAGAATTTCTGGAGGGAGTACGAACTGCCTCCACATCTCGGAGCCACTCAGATTTATCTCCAACCGCAATTTCAATTGAAGCCGCTGGCAGCATTGCTGGGAGCCCAACCCGCGCTGTGCGTTGTCATGGTCGACCGCCAGCGCGCCCGTTTCTTCGATCTTCGGCTTGACCACCTGCGTGAGAATGGAGCGATTGTTCACATGCTCTCGCGCAGCGCTTCGAGTTACGGCTACAACGGCTACGAAGCGGGCCATGCCGAACGCCGCGTATCCGAGGAAGCGCTGCAGCACTTCAAGGCAGTTTCCGAGCGGCTGCGGGTCGACTTCGAGAGAGGCGCCTGGGAGCGCCTCATTGTCGGTTGCCACGATGTCAACTGGCCAGAGTTCGAGTCCCACCTTCACCCCTACGTCAAACAGCGCTTGATCGGCCGATTCTCAGCCGATGTTGCCAGCGTTTCGAATGAGGAGATTCGCGATCACGCCGGTGCTCTCCTTACTCAATGGATCACTGAACGTGCTTCGACGAAAGTCAGCGAAGCGCTGGAATTCGCCAGAGGCAATGGGCGCGGTGTCGCTGGCCTCCGACGCGTCCTCCAAGCGTTAGAAACCGGCGAAGTGCAAACCATCTTCCTAACCGAAAACTATTCTGCTCGAGCCGTCGAGTGCCCTCACTGCGGCCACCTCGACGCCCACCTGATCGCATCGTGCGTCGCTTGTGGACGCCCCACTCACGAACTCAGCGACGTCTGCGATGCCATCATTCCCATCGCCATCCGACGCAACATCGAACTCTTCTATCTCAAAGAGCACGACGGGCTGGATCGTGCCGGCAACATCGCCGCGCTCCTGCGCTTCCGGTCGGATCAGACGACGGGGCAGGTCGCGGCGGCATCGTAGGAGTCCGGGTTGCTAGAGCTTGTGTGGAGACGGGCGATTGCCCCGTCCAAACGGGGCAGAGGCCGCTTCCACACGGGAATGTAGTCTGACTGACGCAGTGGTGAATTGTCCCGGTCTGAGCGAAAATCAGATCATGATCCATAAGATACTGCCCGTCGGCCCACTGCAATGTAACTGCTCCATCATCGGCGATGAGGCCACGCACGAAGCAATGGTCATCGATCCCGGCGATGACATTGAAGACGTTCTCGCTATCATCCGCGAGAACAAGCTTGATGTGAAGCAGATCGTTATTACTCACGCCCATATCGACCACGTAGGCGGAGCCATGAAACTGCGCGCGCAGACGGGCGCGCCAATCCTGCTCAATCAGAATGACTATGCGCTGCTGAAAATGCTCGACGTACAGGCCACATGGATCGGCGTAGCCGCGCCAGGCGAGGTTGCAATCGAAGCGAGTATCGCAGATGGCGAATCGCTGCGGACTGGCAGCCTGACAGCGAATGTTCTCCACACCCCCGGCCACACGGAGGGTAGCGTCTGCCTTTATTTTCCCACGGAAAAATTACTGATCGCCGGCGACACCCTGTTCGCCCGAAGCATCGGACGCACCGATCTCCCCGGAGGATCGTTCGAGAAAATCATGAGTTCCCTGCGCGACCGCGTTCTGACGCTGCCGGACGAGACCGTCGTTATTCCTGGCCATGGCCCGCGAACAACAATAGGCGCAGAAAGGGAAGAGAATCCGTTCCTGGTGGACAGGTGAGGGACGGGCCTACTTCTGCTGTGGATTGGGATTCTGCGGCGCGGCCGGTGTCGCGGGCTGCGACTTAGTCTGCGCCGGTTTCACTCCTGAAAGCACCGACGCAGGCCCGGTCCGCCGCGCCGCAAAAATCGAAAGTGTGATCGACGTGAGCATGAAAATGATCGCGGACCAGGTCGTCGCCCGGGAAAGAACCGAAGCCGCGCCCCTCGGGCCAAACGCTGTCTGGCTGCCCTGACCGCCAAACGCCGCGGCCAGGTCGCCGCTCTTTCCACTCTGCAGCAACACAACCGCAATCAGAAACAGGCAAACGATAACGTGGATTACTACAATCAAAATGGTCATTAACAAAAAACTCCGTCCGGGCCGCAACCCGATTCAAATTCCGATCTTCCGTATGTAATACGCGGGACTCAATACGATGGTAGCATACGCCGCCTACCTGGAAATCGTGGAAACCTTCTCGCTGCGGACAACCGCGCGCATGGTAGCTACGAACCTCGAAATCAACTCCGCCTTATCGGAAAAACGATTCAGCGCGATCCCAATCCGCCATTTCGCTTCCGGCAAGCCGAGCTCGTGGAACCGCACTCCTGGAACACCCATTCGCCTCGCGGCACTAGGGACCAGGGATACCCCGAGTCCCGCGCGCACCAGATTTAATATGGTGAAAAGTTCGCTCGCCTCCTGGACAATCATCGGGGTGAATCCCACGCGACGACACAAACCGAGCACGTGATCATGCAAGGTGGCGGAAGTAGCCCGGGGAAAGAAAACAAAAGGCTGGTCCCGCAACGCAGCCAAGCCGTGCCTTCGATGGTAGGGAAGCGACCCGGAGGTAGCCAGAACCAGTCGCTCATGAAACAGCGGCCAACTGTCGAGCTCAGTATGGAAAATGGGTAGACGGACGATTCCAATGTCAATATTTCCTTCCACCAAAGCGGCAATCTGTGCCGGAGTGGACATATCGCGCATCTTAAGTTCGACCTGAGAGTAAGTTCTGCGAAAACGCAGAATGGTTCGAGGTAGGAGCTCGGAAACGGATGCAATTCCGAATCCAATCCGCAGCGTGCCGGCACGGCCCGCGGCAGCGTCTTTTGCGAGACTCAGCATGGCCTCGGCATTCTGAAGTACCTTTTCCGCCCCCGATAACAACACCCTGCCCGCTTCCGTGATTTCAACTTTCCGGCGAGTGCGGGTGAACAGAGGTCCGCCGACTTTCTCTTCCAACTTTCGGATTTTCTTACTGAGTGCGGGCTGAGAGACGAACAGCCGCTTCGAAGCTCTGCCAAAGTGCAATTCGCCAGCCAGCACAACAAAGGAATGCAGTTCATCAATTCCCGGATACATGAACATAAGTTATCACAGAGCACCGATGAATTCATTGGACGAAAGACTGGCTAAGGGAAGATTATCGGGAAATGAAGAACAGTTCGGTGTCCACTGAGCGGCCCAACGGCGCTCCCAACATCTGCGCGGTAATTCTTGATTACGGTCAGGTCCTGGCCCATTCCGCCACGCCGGAAGACTTCGGGCGCATGGCGAAAATTCTCAACTCGAGCTTCGAGGCCTTTTACACATTATGGCAAAACACCCGAGACCCTTATGACCGTGGTGATTTTACCGCTGAAGAATATTGGTTGAAGTTGGCGTCACAGACCAATAGTTCGATTGATCGCAGCCAGATTGAGACTCTGCGTAACGTCGAGATTGAAATCTGGTCCCATGTTGATCAACGTATGCTCGACTGGGTGAGCCAGCTTCGCGCGGCGGGAATCAGGACTGGTTTGCTGTCCAACATGCCCCGCGACCTGGTGACCTATCTGCGGGCAAATTGCCAATGGATGGAGAACTTTGTCTTCAAGACTTTCTCTTCTGAAGTGCGACTGATCAAGCCCGACCCGGCTATTTATGAGCACACTCTTCACGGCCTCGGTGTATCCGCTTCGGAATCATTGTTTGTCGATGACCGCGAAATCAATATTCAAGCCGCCCGCGCGCTCGGGATCCATGCGATTCAGTTCGGCTCCATCGCGCAGTTCAAGGATGACCTGGAAGAGATGGGCTTTCCGATACTGCCGACGATTGTGGAATCAGCCCTCGCCGGTGCGGCGGGCTCGACTGCTCGACCGCATCGGGAAACTAAGTTTTCCCCGTTGCTGTAAAGAAGGCTCGCGAGAGTAGCGCTCGCGTCGTCTTACTAGTGCGGCGCCTCTTCCTTGCCAGATGCTTGCGGCGCATTAGAACCACCTTGCAATCTTTGGAACTCCTGCATTTCATGCTGTGCGGCTGCAGCTTTTCCTTGCTTCCTATAGAGACCTGCCAGCCCGAAATGTGCCTGCGCCGCCAGCGAACTATCCTTTTCGATAGAAAGGAGCTTGGTCCATTCTTTCTCGGCAGCGGCGGTATCGCCCTCCAGCAAAGCAGCTTTTCCCAGCGAATAGAGTGTCTCCGGCATGTCTGGCATCAACCTGTTGGCGCGCAAAAGCTCCGCCCGCGCCTCGTGTACTTTGCCCTGTTCCAACAACGCTGCTCCGAGACGGTAAACGGCCTCGGCATTTCCGGGCTGCAGCTTGGTTTGCGCCCGAAATTCTTCTTCGGCTTTGGCCCATTGGAAAGCGCCAGCATACACTTCGCCCAATTCCAGATGGACTTCGGGCAAATCCGTCCGCAGCCGCAACGCGTCGCGATACTCCTTCTCTGCTTCCGGCATTTGGCGTAGTACGAAGTAGTTCTCTCCCATCGCCTGGTGCGCGCGAGGAGAGTCGGGATAAGCAGCCAGCAGAGTGTCGATCGATTGTTTTGACAGCAGGCCGCTGGCGCGGCCAAGGTAATACAAGATATCCGGATCGTTGGGATGCGCGGCCAACGCTGCCTGCAGATTCGCGACCGCCTCCGGCAGTTGCCCGACTTGGATTTGCGCAATTCCTAACGCCGTCTTATCTTGCGCCCGCGCCAGGTGTGGGATGGCCTCGGCCGCGTAGCCTTGAACGAGCAGGGCATAGCCAAGTAACTGATGAGCAGGCGTCGAGTCCGGATTCACCTCCAACGCATGCTTCAGCGGAGCAATAGCCGACGCGAAATCGCGCTTCTCCATGTACGCCTGTCCGAGGCTGATGAAGCCATCCTCGAAGGCCGGATCGAGTTCGGTGACCTTTTGAAACTCGGCAATGGCAACATCGAATTGGCCCTGCTTGTCCGCTGTGATTCCCGCCTGCATGTGCTGGGCCGCCTCGGGTGAAAGAGTGTGCGAGGCGAGCGACAATAGTAAAAGTAATAGTGCGCGGATCATTGTTTTTCCTTCTGCTCGTCCGGCTCACGGACTTCCAGGAACTGATTAGCGTGAACTTCATTCAAGGTCTGATGAATGCCTGATGGCCACACCACTTCGACCTTGGCTGTTTCCGCTGCTCCGAGTCCAAAATGCAAGCGTTTGTCGCTCGCCGAAAGATAACTGCCAGCCGAAGTCGCGTATCGCGTCTGCCCGTTCACCTGCACGCGAGCGCCGAATCCATCGCGGTTGCTGCGTGTGCCGCGCAGTGAAATCACCAGCCAGTGTGCCTTGCCGCCCGCCTTGCCGCCATTGTTGAAAAGCACTTGAGGATGCCCGCCGAGACTGGTCATGACCACGTCTTCCCACCCGTCATTATTCAAGTCGCCGAACGCAGCTCCGCGCCCGGCCACCGGAGCCGTGCTTCCGGAATCAGCGCGCTCGAACCGGCCATTGTGATTCATCGCCAGCAGCGGCAGTTCCAAATAGTGCAGAGACGGATCAATGTGCTCCACGTTGTCCAAGACGTGGCCTTGAGCCACGAACAAGTCTTTCCACCCGTCGTTGTCGAAGTCCTCCAAGCCAATGCCCCAGCCGGAGCTCCCACTTGAGAGTACGCCCAGGCCGGCTTCGAGACTGCGATAGCTGAACGAACCTCCGCCGTCGTTGTGATACACACCGTAAATTTCCCTGGGTAACTCAGTCACCATGATGTCCGGCCGGCCATCGTTGTCATAGTCTTGAAAGACCACGCCCATGCCCGATAACCGCCGGCCGTCCTCAGAGAGCGCCGCCCCGGCTTCGAGACCCAGTTCCGTAAAGGTTCCGTTCCCATTGTTATGAAAAAGATACTGCTGCATGCCGTCATTCGCGACAAATATGTCGGTGAATCCGTCGCCATCATAGTCGGCGAATGCCACACCCAATGCGCGCCCTTTCTTAGCCGCGATGCCGGACCGTTGGCTGACATCGGTGAAAGTTCCATCGCCGTTGTTGTGATAAAGAATGTTGGTGGTGGCAGGAAATTCTTCCGGTGGACAATAAGTATGGAAATTTCCGCCGCAGTCTTTGCTATGCTTAGTGTCCCACTCCATATACCGGGTAACAAACAGATCTAACCTTCCGTCATTGTCATAGTCGAAGAATCCGGCAGAGACAGACCAGCCGCCGCCAGCTACTCCCGCTTTCGCAGTTACATCCGTAAAGGTTCCATCGCCGTTGTTGTGATACAAAATATTCTTTCCATAACTCGTGACGTAGAGATCGGAGAAGCCGTCGTTATTATAGTCACCCACAGCCACTCCCATGCCATAATTCGCATCCCCGGCATTCGCTAACCCCGCTTGCTCAGTTACATCTGTAAAGCTTCCGTCCTTGTTCTGACGGTAGAGCCGATTCCAGTAACGCGGGTCATGACGGTCGAAGTTATCCGGCGTCGGCAACGGACTGGCCAGGCGGCCACCGTTCACGAAAAAAATGTCCTGCAATCCATCGTTGTTATAGTCGAGCAGCGCAACTCCTCCAGGCATGGTTTCGATCAGATGCTTCTGCGGAGTAGGGGAATTCTGCAAGGTAAAGTCAATTCCCTGCGGCAGCTTCGCTTCGAATAAGGGCGCGCCAGTCGTGCTGGTCGTAGCGGGGGCGGCGACCACCAGCAGAATTCGTATAGCGGCAGACAATCGGCTCAGCATCGCCTAGGTCCCTCAAATCTCGAGCTGGTACCTCAGCATGACGCTTCGGCCCAAATTAGAACAAGAACTTCAATGCAAACTGAATGAGACGAGGATTTGTCCCCGGCGCGGCACTGGTGACTACTCCGAAGTTTGCATTGTTCGTCGAACAACAAGTGGTATTCGGGGGGGCAAACTGAGTCCGGTTGAACAGGTTGAAGAACTCCACGCGAAATTCCACACTGGCCCGCCCCTCGCGATCCAGCAGGAGATTCTTGAAAGCGGCGACATCGAAATTGTCGACCCCATCGGAGCGTAGAGTCGAATCTACCCGTGGCTCGTTGCCGAAGGTGAAGTCTTCTGGGGCCACGAAACATCCCGTATTAAACCAGCCGTTGAGGCGAGCCCTCCCGCTGGCGGCAGACGATTTGTGACATCGCGGCAAAAGATTGGGACGGGAGCCAGCCCCGAACAGGGTAGCGTCGTTGGCTTGACCGTTACGGAATATCAAAGGAAATCCTCTTTGAAGTGTTGTTACACCATCGATGCCCCAACCTCCGACAATGTTATTCAAGGTGGCATTCACATTGGAAAGAAACTTCTTGCCCTGGCCGAACGGAAGGTCCAGGACGTAGCTGATTGCTAATCGCTGCGGCACGTCTTGTGAGGATAGCGAGCGTTCGCCCCGCAAGTTGTTGTTGTCTTGCAGGGACCCGACGCCCGTTTCCAGCCACGAGGTAAGGGTGTCGGTATTGCTCATCAGCTTGGAATTGGTGTACGCCACCAGAAGCGATCCGGCTCCGGCGAAACGTCGACGGGCAGTAATTTGCAGGGAGTGATAGGCGCTGGCGAACGAGCCTTGGCCGGCCAGTTCCACGCTCGTGTATTGCGGGTACGGTCGCAGGAGTTGCCCGACCGTGGTAGTGGGAGCGGCAAGCGCCAGAGCGTGCCCGCCGACGAAGAAAGGATTGGGCACGGACTTCAACAGCGTAACGGCGGGTCGCCCACCCGCCGCAAACTGGGCGGCCGCCTCCGTCAGCAAGGCGTTGGAAATCTGGTCGACTTGCTGCGAGTATTGCTCCAGATGAGTGCCCTTGGAGCCCACGTAAGCCGCGGATAGCAAGAACCCACTGGGGATCTGCTTCTCGATGCTCAAGTTCCATTGCTGAACGTAACTGCTCGGATGGTGAACGCGGTCGACCTCCGTGATCGCCTGTACGACCTGGGTAAGAAACTGCTGCGTGCCCTGCGTCCCAAGGCTGCGCCCCGGCGGCGCAGAGATGCCATCCGGGAAGGGCAGCGAGATCGAATTGTAAGGGTGAGTTCCATCCAGAGTTCCGGTGTAGGTTGTGGCGCTCGCATTGACCATGTCGTTGATCGGGTTAAGCGCGAACGAAACGTCATTCGGCACCCAAAAGATTCCGTAGCCGCTGCGAACGATGGTCGTTGGCGTCAAGCCGTAAGCAATACCGATCCGGGGTGCGAAGTTATCTTTCTCAAGCGGGAGATTGTTTCGGGTTCCCGGAGGCGTCAGGTAGACATCCCCTCTGACTGTTGGGGAACCCTGCGGGAGAAACTGGTTCAGATAGCTGGGCGCATCGGGGACAAAATTCGAGAGCCGGTTAAAACGCTCCGACCACGGTCCCTGCAGTTCATAACGGAGTCCAAGACTGACCGTCAATCTTTCTTTGACATGCCATACGTCGTTGAAGTAGAAACCACGATATGTTTGCTTGCCCGCAGTGAATGCCGGGACAACCGCCTGCGCAAAGAAATGGTTTTCGAAATTGCTGAAGTTGTCGGCATATCCTAGCAGAAAATCGGCGAAAGGAAATCCTGTGAAACACGGCTGTCCAGCGGCGCAGAAGTCGAAGGCGCCGCTGGCCACGTTCGTTTGCGCGTAGTTGTCATATCCCGCCTGGTACTGGAGACCGAAGTGATACCTATGGCGTCCACGCATCAGGGTCAAACTGGGGGCCAGATTGTATTGCGTGTCCCGGTCTTGAATAAAACTCTGCCCCTGCGAACACATGATATTGTCGGCAAAATTGGCGACACAGGGAGTCGGCGGGGTTCGCATGATCGCTGGGACGGTCACATTGTAACTGGCTGGCCACGCAATCGAAGTCAGATCAAACCCCGCGTTTTTCGGAGACCGATTGTATTTGAACCGGCTGAGGCTGGCGTGGAAATCAAACATCGTGCTGGGGCTCAAACTGTAATTGTAGGCAACAGCCGCCGCATCGGTTGAATATTTTTCCGAGCAGCGGTCGACGCACACGCCATTCCGCAGCGGATCAACAGGCAAATCCAGCACATTCCAATAACTGAAACGCACCATGAGTCTTTGCTGGCTTCCGAGATCCCGATCAACTCGCGCCACTACCTGGTTCTGGTTGCCTCCCGTGCTGGCAACCGTATTGAAGTTGTTGATTGTGCCCGAGGGAGTCACGACTCCCGGGCTATTTGCAGCCGGCCACAGATTGAGAAGCGCTTTGGACGTCGGACTGATGCGGCTGTCAGTAATCACATTGCCTTGAAACGGAGTTGGCGTTGCGATGCTGCCCGGGCAAGCGCCCACGCTATTAACCGTACCGGCGCAGGGATCCATAATCGTAGTACTTATTGCTGAGAAGTTACCCGCGCGTTCCGCCGTTGTCGGAACCGTTGCCGTAAATGGTTCGCCAGTGCGCAGCCGGAAGCTTTCCCAACTGGCGAACCAGAATGTCCGATTGCGTCCGTTGGAGTAAGGAAGTGGCAGAGGTCCGCCAACTTCTGCTCCAAACTGGTTTTGTACCCACGGCGGCCGAGGTTTTCCGGCCGCATTCAGGAAATAGTTGTTCGCGTTGAACACGCGATTTCGCAAGTACTCATACACCTCACCGTGAAAAAAATTCGTCCCTCCTTTCGTTGTAAGATTAACTACCCCTCCGGCGAACCGGCCCCAATCCGGTCCCAAGTTGCTGGTTTGCACTTTGAACTCCTGAATCGAATCCTGTGTCGGAATCAGTACTGGCAAGTTGATGTAGCCGATGTTGAGCGGTTGGCCGTCGAGATACTCGGCGCTCTGATTTGCGAATGTGCCACTCACCTGGTAATTTCCCCACCCGAACGGATTGACCCCTACCGGTGTACCCGTGGAACTGCCCTGAGGAATCACTGACGGCGCCAGAACAATTAAGTTAAAGACATTGCGCCCGTTGAGCGGCAGTTCGTTGGCTTTCCGCTGTTCGACGACGGTGCCTACGGTTGATGACTCCGTATCAATCGGCAACGCCTCACCTTCCACGGTCACGCTCTCGGACGCGGATCCCAGCATCATTTCAAAGTTCACTTGCAGGGCATCCTGCACGTGCAGAACGACGCCCGACTGGATCACCGCCTTGAACCCGAGCTTCTCGACCTCAATGCGATACCGTCCCGGTGGAAGGTTGGAAACGTAGTAAGTCCCAGTTTCGTTAGTAACACCCTGGTAATGAATCCCCGTGCCGCTATTGATGACGGAAACCGTAGCCCCGGCGATCACCGCTTTGTTCGGGTCGGTGATTCGGCCCGTGAGCGACGCATCGGCGGACTGTGCCTGAAGCATGCCGCGAAGCAGCAAACCCAGCAGCACCCCGAGAACCAATTTACGCATGGAGACCCCGGTTCATTTCCGCCACGTAGTTTGGCACATGCCAAGATTATTCCTCAGAGCGAGAGCCGAAAACTACCACAGCTCAGTCTGGCAGAGAAAGAAAATCGTTCGGACTCTCCGAACGGCTTGATACGGCAGATAGGTCAAATTTGTACCAGTTCCGGCCACATTTTTACGGAAGAGTCAGAAAACTTTTTGTCTGGAAAAACATTTGCAATCTGATGTATGCTTCGTGACACACTTGGCGGAAGCTCAGTAGATACGCAGGAAGGCATCTATCCAGAGTTCCTCTCCTAGTGTCCAGCAAGGCTACCATCTTAAAATGAGCTCTCCTTTGAATGGGCGCACGCTGGCATTCCCCGTGATATGGGGCACTGGCCAACAAGACTCGATCACAACGCCCCAACCGGTTGAGGTTCGTCTCCCCAGCGATGAAGAACTCATGGCCGGCCTCCAAGCCAAGGACGCAAAGGCTCTGGACCTGGTCTTCAGCCGGTATTCGAGGCTGGTGTTCGCTATTGCTCTTCGCATCGTGAATGATCGCAGCGAAGCCGAGGATGTCGTCCAGGAGGTCTTCTTTAGCCTCTATCAAAAAGCGATACTCTACGATTCCGCCAAGGGCACGGCCAAAGGTTGGATCGTGCAGGTTGCCTTCAGTCGCGCTCGGGACCGCAGAGCACATCTGTCGCGCCGCGGGTTTTACTCTGGTACGGATGTCGAGTCTTTGCAGGATACTCTAATAGGGCAGACCGATGTCGAGCACGAAGTCGGCACAAGACTTGACTTCGGGCACCTGCGGTGCGCTCTTGAAGACTTGACCACGATACAGCGGCGAACGTTGGAGCTGTTTTATTTTGAAGGGCTGGAACTGCGCGAAATCAGCGAACGGCTTCGCGAGCCATTCGGGAACGTCCGTCACCATTTCTATCGCGGCTTGGAACGGTTACGCAAGAGCCCCGCTGTGAAGAGGCTCCGGGATAATCACGATGCATGAAAACGAGCGTCTGAACGACCACCAGAAGTTCAAGGAACTGGCTGCTCTCGCGCAGGCGCGTGGGCTAAGCATCAGCGAACGAATCGAACTAAAGCGTCATCTGCAGTTGTGCGAGGCGTGCCGCGCAATTTATCGCGAGTACTCCCTCCTTAGCTCGGAAGGCATGGCCTTTCTCGCGGCAGATTGCGGCCACGTTTCGGAAGCCGATGCCTGGGATTACCGAGCGGCACAAAACGAACTATCCTCGCGGATCCGGGAGTCTAAGCATTCGGCGATTGCTTCGGCTGAGATTGCTTCGGCCGAGGTTGACCGGCGGCGTCCCGCACGTGCTGTTGCGACTTGGATCGCGCGGCTACGATGGGCCGCGGCCGCGGCTGTTGCTTGCCTTCTGGTCGGGGTGGGCGCTTACCACCTGGGCAGTCGTAGGCCAGCGCAGCTGGCACGGCTTTCAGCCGTCGTATCTCCTGCGCCCACGCCACTTGAACAACTCGCCTCAGAAAAGAAGTCGGCAGACGATTTGCTTGTGACGCAAATGACGCAGATATCCCGGTTGCAAAAGCAGATCACCGGCGAGCAACGAGATCTTGCTGGATTGCGTGCCGCGCTACGCGCAGTCGAGAATCATTCGAGCGAACTGTCGACCGCCAACAGCAAAGGGGAGACACAATATCGCCAGGTTTCCGAAGAGCGCGACAAACTAGCCGCGCAACTTCGTGATGCGGAAAAGGCGTACCAAAATCTTCAACTGGAGTTCACCAGCCTCCGCGCCGAACACGATCGTGGCCTTCTGCACACCGCGTCGCTGGAGTCGAAGATCGATGAACTTTCAGCCGCCGCCCGCGATCAGGACCGCAGGCTCAAGGACAGTGAACAGTACTTGGCCTCCGATCGCGACATCCGCGAACTCATGGGCGCACGGAAGCTGTATATCGCCGACGTCTTCGATGTCGACAGCGGAAGCCGCACCCGCAAGCCTTTTGGGCGCGTGTTTTACACGCAGAACAAATCACTGATCTTCTACGCCTTTGATCTCGATCGCCAACCCGGAGTCAAGAACGCCAGTGCCTTCCAGGTATGGGGCCAGAGGGATGGCGAGTTGTCCGCAAAATCGCACCCCATGAATCTGGGCATTCTGTACATGGACAGCGACTCAAACCGGCGCTGGGTTCTTCGGTGGGATGATCCCAAGCAGCTCGCCGAGATCGACGCGGTTTTCGTGACCGTCGAGCCGCACGGCGGCAGCCAAAAGCCAACTGGAAAGCCCTTTCTCTATGCGCTGCTGAGAAAAGAAGCGAATCACCCGTAATGTAAACGCATGCGCGCGACGCATGCGCTTTCTGGTTCCTCTTGGATTTATCTTTCATTAACTTGGTACAACTCCTTTCACATTCCCGTAACTATGAGCAGGGATAACTCCTAAAAAGTCGTCGGGATCAGTGTAGGTACCCGATTAGTACTTAGAGTTAATCCCGAATTTAAGATACATATTCCAATTTCTGAAGGTAGGGCCGGTATGACGTCTTCCAAGTTGCAGACGCTTCTGCTCTCTGTGGTTCTGATCCTAACAAGTTCTCTTTCCCTTCACGGCCAAAGCACTTATGGCACTGTGGATGGCAGTGTGACCGACCCTTCCGGCGGGGCGTTGCCCGGCGCTCAAGTCACGCTTACTAACAAAGGAACCCAGGAAAAGCATACTCAGGTCACCGGCGGTGAGGGCTCCTACCAGTTTGTGAACGTGATACCCGGCGAGTATCGCCTGGATATCGAGAAGGCGGGCTTCAAGCATTTCGCCCGGCCGAATGTCACGGTCCAAGTACAGCAGGATACTCACATCGACGCGGCGTTGACGGTTGGGCAAGTCAGCGAGACGATTGAAGTAACGTCCGAGTCTCCGCTGCTGCAGGCCGAGACTTCTTCCCTCGGCCAAGTGGTCGAGGAACGCAAGGCCAACGAACTTCCCTTGAACGGCCGCAATATTTTCAATTTGATTACCGTCTCGCCCGCAGCGGTGGCTCAGGGTGGATCGGGCGGTTCGCCTGTAGGGCAGAACCCGTTCAGTTGGGGCAACTACCAGGTTGGAGGTTCATTTGCCAACCAGGGCGCAGAATACCTCGACGGTCAGCCGCTGAATATTGGCTACATCAACTTGCCGATCATTATTCCGACCCAGGATTCTGTCGGCGAGTACAAAGTCCAAACTAACAATCAGGGTGCCGAATGGGGCAAGTTCTCGGGTGGCATAGTAAACCTGAGCACGAAGTCTGGCACGAATAACTGGCACGGTTCCGCCTATGAATATTTCCGCAACAAGGTGCTGAACACCAACGAATACTTCCACAAGAAGTTCCAGTTGGAGAACGGCTTGAAGAACGAGCCGCCGCCCTGGTCGCAGAACCAGTATGGGTTACAACTCGGCGGGCCAGTGATCAAGGACAAGACTTTCTTTTACGTCAGCTGGGAGCAGTACCGGCAGAGAACGGGATCGCCTAACACTACCACCGTTCCGGGAGCCGGAATGTTGGGCGGAGATTTTTCGGCGCTGTGCACAGCGGGCTTCACCAACGGCGTATGCAATACTCCCGCAGGCGCTGTCTACGACCCTTACACTGTCAACCAAATCACCGGAGCGCGCCAGCCTTATGGGTTGGACCCAGGCAATCCGACTTGCCCCGGAAATTGCATTCCGAGTGTGGAGTTTAGCCAAGCGGCAACCACGATATGGCAGAAGGTCTTCCCGGCTGCTAACGGTTCCGGTACAGTGAACAATTTTACGAGCGCGGCCGCCTCCGGCGGAAACACCAATGAGTTCGTCGCGCGCGGGGACCAGAACATTGGGAACAATACGCGTTTATTCGGGAGATTTGCCTATTTCGGATTGACGGATCTCCCCAACAATCCGTTAGGAACCGGTCTCTGTCAGGACCGTTGCGCGGAGCTCTACCACAGCAAGCTGCTCGTTGTGGACTTGAACCACACCTTTACACCCACGACCACTCTCGACGTAAGTCTAGCGGGAAGCCGCTTCGTCTACGCTCGGGCGCCACTCCTTGCGGGCTATGATCTGACACAATTGGGCTGGACCGCCGCCTACAACACCCCGCCAAGCTCGATGCGAACTCCACCCACGCCGGCTTTCCCGTTCCCCAACGACGTTGGAAAGTCGCAAGGCAACAGCGCCATCGGAGACCACAACACCCAGTACAACATCTCCCCTGCGCTTACGATGATTCGGGGTAAGCATACGTTGCAGGCGGGAGCCCAGTTTGAGATCGGGCTCGACAACTACTTCCAAACCAATATCGCCAGCGGCGCGTTCGCTTTCGCCGGAAACTGGACATCGTCGAGCCCGTCGGCAGCCGATGGATCCGGATTCGCGTTCGCCGATTTCTTGCTGGGCCTGGCGCAAAACCAGGGTTCCTTCGTAAACCAGACCGAGGGAGTTGCTCAGGTTCCAGCTCAGACGGCTGGTCGACAAGTCTACCGCGCCTTCTACCTTGACGACACTTTTCGCGTGACCAATAAGCTCACCCTGAACTTGGGGCTTCGCTATGAGCTGCAAGGGACGTGGTCGGAGCGCTTCAACCGGCTTACTTTCTGGAATCCCGCGCTCACCAATGCTACCGTCACGGGTTGTAGCGGAACCGCAGGTTCTGCTTGCCCCGGCGATGCATCCCTGGTGTCATCGGGCGGCAACAATATTCCGATGGATAAGAAAGCGTTCTCTCCCCGCCTTGGATTCGCCTACGCGCTCGACCAGAAAACCGTGATCCGCGGCGGCTACGGCATTTTCTTCATTCCAAACTACGTATCGTTTGGACTCAACCCCGACAATGACGTTGTGAATCTGGCCACCACTGGCTTCAACGCTACGACAGATTCGTACATAACTCCCCAAAGTACGCTGAACGGGACCGATTGTAAGTTTAATAATGGTGGGACGCTGCCGAACGGCTTCGCTTGCAACGATACATCCGGCCCGTTCGGAGTAGGTGGAATCATATTGCCGCCCGGTCGCAATCCGCAGCCCAACCTCTCGGCTTTCGTCGCGGCAAACGGATCGCCCACGCTGGCGCCCCATGCCGACCCTAAGTACGGATATGTGGAGCAGTACAACTTCGATATCCAACGCCAGTTGCCGGCTGGTTTCTTCGCCGATGTCGCCTTTGCCGGGTCGCACGGCGTGCATCTGCAACAGTACTCAACCCACATCAATCAGATACCCGATTCTTTCCTCTCCCAGCAAGCGGGCCTGATCACTCAGGTTCCGAACCCGCTGGCCGGAAGTCCCAAACCCAACCTGAACGGGCTAACGATCGAAGCTGGTCAGCTTGATCGACGCTACCCGCAATACAATGACGTGAATTTAGCGGGCTTCGGTTGCTGTAGCAGCAGCTACAACTCTCTGCAGGCTACGGTGACGCGCCGCTTCGCCGGCGGTGGTACCCTGTTAGTGGCTTATACAAATGCGAAATTGTTGACCAATACCGATACCTTGACCAGTTGGTTGGAAGGCCCGACCGGAGGCGTCGGACAGGTTCAGGACTGGAACAATCTGAAGGGAGAAAAGTCTCTCTCCTCGCAGGATGTTTCACAGCGGCTAGTGATCAGCTACGTCCTCGATCTGCCCTTTGGCCATGGCAGAAGGTACGCAGCCGGTTTCAGCGGGGTAACGGACAAAGTGGTTTCTGGTTGGGGAATCGACGGCGTGACCACCTTTCAGCGCGGTTTCCCGCTCAAGATTACTTGGGCCGGCACTGCAACCCCCTTGGAAGCCGCCAACCTGGGTGTCTCTAACGTTCGCCCTGATGTTGTCGCCGGATGCGGTAAGTCTGCGGGCGGTGGTCACGTTACGAATTGGTTCAACACGAACTGTTTTGCAGCACCGCCGGCCTGGGGTTTCGGAAGCGAGTCTCGTACCGATTCAACGCTCCGGACTCCCGGAATCAGGAACTTTGATTTCGCGGTATTCAAGAAAACGCCAATTACCGAGAGGGTTGAGGTCGAGTTCCGCACGGAGTTCTTCAATCTGTTCAACCATCCTTATTTTTCACCCCCGGGAACCGGCTTCGATGGCACTCCAACGGGCAATGGATTTGGTCAAATCACTTCGACCGTGCAGGGTGGCGTCGCTTCGCCGGAACGTTTGATTCAGTTTGCGCTGAAGTTGGCTTTCTGACTTGTACATCGAAAAACCGGACTTAGCATCTCGCCAAATCCGGTTTTTTTAATGCTGTCGTAGTCCGATCAGTTCGAGCGCCCGCGTGGCGAGTCCGACGGTGCGCAGAAGATCCCGTGAGTGCGCGGTCGTGATGGTGCGGAAGGGGGGATTTGAACCCCCACGCCTTTCGGCGCCACCCCCTCAAGATGGTGTGTCTGCCAGTTCCACCACTTCCGCTTTAGAGTAGATAGTTTACAAAGATTCTTAGAAATGTCAAAAAGTCTACAAGTCTCTTCACTAGCCTATTGTTTCACAAAGATTAGCTTCAGCGTCTGCGAACACAACAAACACTGCATCCGATACTGCACCCGCATTTTGAAGTTTAATCCACGGCAGGTCGACTCCGCCCTCGGTTCCCTCTTAAGTGCTCGCTAGCGAAGTCAGCTTACTCTGAGCTGTTATTTGTGTATTTTACCGGTGGATTCCTGGGATCGCTCTTGTTGAGTTCTTTCAGCAAGAGCAGATGCCTCAAGACGCGAAATCTGGAGGGGAAGCGGTCAAGGGTCGAGCCGCGTCCAGGGACACCCTCATGCTGCGCGCATATACATGACGGAGGCGTAGCAGAGAAGGGAATCGACGTATGTCACCGCCAAGGCGATCATCTACGAGGCGTTTGGGGAGGGTGAACTAGAAGCTCCCAAGCATCTCGCTCGCACCGCGCACGACCTGTACTTCGAGCCGAAGTACGAGGAATTCCGGTCGAATGCGTTCACCTCCGCATTCAAGGAACTCGATCCCATCCCGCAGTTCAAGGCGACAGCCAAGCTGGGCGAGTGCCTGGAAGCCCGGTTCTCCCAGTCGTTCTGGAACACGGTGGCGGTACGCCCGGCCGCATGGCATGAAGACAATTTAGTCTGTCACGCGATCATGTCTGTGACGTTTGAACATCTACACGATTGAGTGGGTCACACGCCAGAGCCTACGGACGCGCAAAGTTCGCGTCATCTACGGGGACATTTTGCGTAACTTTGACCAAATGGATGTCCAGCGTTCGATTAGGCCGGGTAATAACCAGGTGCAGAGGAACTTGTACGCCATCGAATGCTTTGTAATCAGCGTAGTCGACCTGGGTGGGATTAAGACCGAGGGGCGACGAGCCAAAACGCAGCTGCCGGAGCAACAGCCCGGTCTGCCGGTCGAAATACAACTCCAGGGGCGGGCCAGACGAGTTCGCGGCAAATAACAGGATCGCGTCGTGCTCACTAACTTTTTCTGTTCTTATGACTCTTAACTCCTGGAAGTTCTTCTTCACATTGATTGCGAATTGCAAATCGGCGTCCAGCTTGGCGCCTTCGATGTCCTCCTGCGGCATGTCGTGAACAGGGCCTGCCGGGGACCTGAGCCATCCGTTCTGACTATCCAATACCGTGGAGCTGTCTCCCGCGGGCAAATGCACAATCATGGCCTGTCGGGACGGTGATTTGGAAAGAATTTCAATAGGAAAACCAGGCCCGACGCCGAACGTAACCGTTCCACTTTCGATGCGGCTCGACAGATTCTGGACTGCGAGGGCGCCTCCAACTCCTTGTATGTACTTTTCGATCACATCGGACGCCGATGGCAGATCGGTCCGACCCGCGGTCGCTGGGTCGGCTGCCAATCGAGCCTCGGAAACATACGGCGCCTTGCTGTCCACCATCGGTATACTCACGGGCTTAGCAGAACCGCGGTGGCACGTGTAACAGGTAACAGCTCGTTCACCGTGAAATTGGTTCGCATTGAGGTCGAACATCATCTGCATCATGCGGCGGGCGGTTTGCTTCGACTGTTTGTCGTCCTTATCGAAGGCATCGCGAACATGGCAGAACTCGCACTCCACGCCCAACGACGCCGTTATGAACTGCATCGCCGGAAGCAGCTGGTCCGGAGCAACGTCCTTCAAAACTTGCAGGTTCTTAAACCCTGGCTGCGCCGCCTTCGCTTGCGCGTTCACCGATGTCTCTCGCAGCCCAAATCCGCAAAGGAAAAGCGGACACATCCAAGCCAGGTTCAGGCCTACAGTACGCGACGCTCTGAGGATGCTTCTGCTCCGATTACTCATTCGGTGAACTGGTCTCCGTGGACTGCTATTTTGTGATCCGTGAAGTCGGTATGCATGGAAGGGATCGTATATTTCGGCATATGGCAACTCACACAGTCGCGGCTTGAAACCTTGCAGATACCAATCGCATGAGCTCGGTCTTTCAGGGCGCCGCTCGCTGGCAAATGGCAGCTCACGCACACTTTGTCGTAGAAGGCAGCGTCTTGCACTCGGGGTTTGTGGGTGTCGTGGCACGCTATGCAGGTGAGTCGCGTATCGCCATTTCCCCAGCAACGGCTTTGCTCTAAACGGTAGGAAGGAAACCGCAGCGTAAAGATCCCGGTTATGGAGTTGAGGCTGACATCGGCAGAAGTACGGTGACAGGCACCACAGAAATCCACCGAGTCAGCCGGGCTGAGGCGCGCAGGATTGAGAATGAACGTCGGAGTCCTCGCATCATGTTCCAGGCTCATCTGCGCCACATGCTGCGCTCCCGGACCATGGCATGCTTCACAGGTGACGCCCGGAATCATTCGTTCGGGACGAAATACACCATCCGTACTCGAGGCCGTGGAATGGCACCCGAAGCACAACGGAGGTTCGTCCGGGGACATGCGCCGACCGAGCGCAGTCTCGAAGCGGTTAGGCCGAAACGCAGTCCTACCGGTTGTGAGGTCCAGTCCGTTTATAGCCCTGTAGTAGCTCACCCGGCTCTCAAAATAGATTCCGTTCTGCTGATACAGAAAAGTATCGCCGAACTGTCGGTCCCCGAATACCCAGCTCACGGCCTCTGAAGCGGACTGTTGGCCATTTGTGGTCGAATACTCTGCACCGGTCGCCGTTTGAGAGAGTAAATAATCGTAGGACCCGGTATGAAAGTGCATTGCGTGCGGAATATTTGTGAACGCATCTGCCGTTGCCGGTTTCACTGCATGGGCCATTGGCGTATTCTTCTGCGTCTCAACCATATTCTGATGGCAACGCCCACAAGTCTCCGAGCCTACATACTGATCGCGCGCGGGAGTTCCCTTGGTCGGCCACCAACCGGGATCGATCAGCCGAATTTCAGTTGCAATACTGAGTTCTTTGCTCTTACTCGACGCCGGCTCTGCGGATATTCGGAAGGCGCGAGGCGCCAGTAAAATGATCAGGAGCAGGACGCCAAGAACCGAGACGAACCTCAACATATTTGGGATTCTAGTCTGATTACTTCAACGGCGGCTAGCAACTCAATTGCGGTTGGAGGGAAATCAACGGTTCGCCGTCGCGGCTGAGGCGGAAGGGTCCGGCTTCAGCGGCGGAGCCGGCGGGACGCGAGCGGTGATCCCCTTGCCCCTCCGTGATCGTCTGGATGAAATCGGCGTCGACATCGCGCAGCAGTTCGCAATTTATGAAGAGTTAGCTAGCCTGCTATGGGTACACTATTCCGGCTGGGAAGACCTCTAAACCTACTGCCTAGATTCCGCTTGCGCCTGCCCCGTTTGTAGCGCAGAATTGCCCTGCTTCTCCGTCGGAGGGCTCCTTTGCGTCGACAATTCGATTTTCATCACGTACTGGCGGTAGTGCTTCTGTTCGTTGTTGCTCAAACTGCAGAAGCTCAAACCGCTCCGCCTTCTGGGCCGAACTCAGATACGACTTACCAGCAGCTGCGCAACATCAGCCTGGGCAGCGAAGCAGTAACGGTCAAGGATTTTGATCTCAAGCGCGATGCCGCGACCTTTCACCTTCATTCCGGTACGGTGTGCTTCGTCGCTCCGGTGAACAGCAAGGTTACTGGAGCTGTGTTCGTGGGTGACGGGACCTTGATACTAGACCCACCTATTCCGAGTGAAAAGTCCTCGCTAAAGCTGCTTACAAAATCGGACGAGTTCGTCGAGCAATACGAGCACCTGGTGCTGCGCTTCACGGATTCGACCTACGAAGAGATCAAGAAGGCTGGAACTCCCGGCGGTAGCTGTGACGCCGGTTTGCTGCATGGCTCGCAGAACGCGATGCGACACAGCCGTTTTATGAAGTACAACCTTGACGCTCGCATCCTTCAGGACGTGCTTAGCACCGACCCGGGCGGCCTATTTGTCGCCTTCGTGCACGGGAAGAAGTACAACGGCAAAGAGATCTACTTCGTCGATCCGCATGGCGCGCCAGGTCTAATCCACCAAGTCGCTCCCGAAGAGATCGAGTTTCTCACCTACGACGACAACAAACTGGGCACCTGGGCGGCGTTCCATTTTTCGCCGGAATACAAAGACGGAAGCGCGACCGGAACGCAGCAGAACTACTCGTACCAGATCACGCATCAGCTGCTAGACACCACGATTGAGAAGCATGCGCAACTGAACGGCAAGGCAACAACTACGCTGGTTTCCCTTGTGGATGGGTTGCGCGTTATCCCTTTCGATTTATACCGGACACTGCGTGTCCAGAGTGTGATTGATGAGAAGCAACAGGCGCTTTCCTTCATCCAAGAGGACAAGAACGACGACGCGGATTTCTGGGTGATCCTGCCGCGCCCGCTTGGATTGGGAGAGAAGTACACGATTACCAGTACTTATGAAGAGAAGCACACGATTACTGGTGCTCATGTCTTCGAAGACGCCGTCGAGAACAGGGGTAGCGGAAATTACTATCCTATCGCGCGCGGCGATTGGTATCCCAACAATGTTGCTGGAGGCTTGGGCCAGTACGTTGCTTACGACATGAAGTTTCGGATTCCGAAAGGCATGACGATGGCGGCCACAGGTGTCCGGGTCAGTGAAAGCAGCGATGGCGGGCACAGCGTGACAGTTTGGAAGAGTGCGGTTCCGCAGCCGCTCGCCAGTTTCAACTTTGGCCGATTCAAGATGAAAGAAGCCAAGCTCAGCTCTCCTGAATATCTCGTACAGGCTTACGTCAATGAAGAACCGCCGGACGACATCAAGTACCTGCTAGAGAAAGTCAACCAGGATAGCGGTAACTGGAAGAGTAGGGATAACCCAGCGGGCATGGGTGCGCCGGGAATGGGCCACCACGGCTCGAACTACGCGGCTGCCATAGGCAACATGGAAACAACGCCCATGTTGGAGAAAGCTTTGGCGGAGGCCGAGCTCTCGACGCAACTCTATTCAGACTATTTCGGTCCTGTGCCTTTAAAGCAATTGGCGATCACGCAGCAATGGGCGTGTAACTACGGTGAATCTTTCCCCGGACTGGTATATCTCCCGCTCTGCTACTTTTACGATCCCCAGGTTCGCCACGAGTTTCACATGGACTATCGCGATTTCGGCTATTGGAAAGTTGTTGCCCCGCACGAGGTGGCGCATCAGTGGTGGGGCAATACGGTTGGCTTCGATTCATATCGTGACCAGTGGATGAGCGAAGGGTTTGCCGACATGTCGGCCTCCATGTATATCCAACTGATCGAAAAGAACCCGAAGAGGTTCATCGAATTCTGGGATGATGAGCGCACGCTGCTGCTCGAGCGGAACACTATGGGGTTTCGCGCTATCGATGCCGGACCCTTAACTCTGGGCTATCGTCTGAGCAACGACAAGACCGGGTTTGATGTCACTCGCAAGCTGATCTATCCCAAAGGCGCGTACATCCTGCACATGCTGCGCATGATGATGTGGACCGCTCAAACCAGCGACCAGAACTTCAAGAACATGATGCATGATTTCGTAAAAACCTATGCCGGGCAGGCCGCCACCACCGAAGATTTCAAAGCCATCGTGGAAAAACACATGACGCCGGATATGCAGCGAATAGGCAATGGCAAGATGGACTGGTTCTTCGACGAATACGTTTACGGGACAGCTATGCCAACCTACAAGTTGGATTCCAGCTTTGACAAGAACAGCGACGGAGATGTTGTCCTTTCGATGAAAATGACACAGTCCGGTGTTGACGAGCGCTTTCGCATGCTGGTGCCTCTTTATCTGGAGCTCGCCGACGGACGCGTTGCGAATTTCGGGCGCGTGACCATGGTCGGGAACACGTCACAGGAAGCTAAAATTCCGCTCAAGGGACTTAAAGACATACCGCGCCGTGCCATAGTCAACTACTACGACGACGTGCTCGCGTCCAACTAGATTGAGGCTTTCGCGAGGAATCCAAGGCCATTCGGGGGAAGAAATACCTGAAGGCCGTTCGTGGGCACGTGGCCAGCAATCCAGCGAAAGCAAGGTCGTGTTTGCGTATTTCGGCTTTTTCCCGGCGAACGTATCCTGCACCCACTGGAACAGTTCGAGGGAAATCAACGGTTCTCACTCGCCGCTGAGGCGGGAGGGTCCGGCTTGACCGGCGGAGGCAGCGGGACGCGAGCGGTGATCCCCTTGCCCTCCGTGATCGTGTAGATGAGATCGGCGGGGACATCGCGCAGCAGTTCGGTCTGGCCGTTCGGCCACGAAACTTCCACCGTGTCCATCTTGTCGGCCGCGCCCAGGCCGAAGTGCAGCCGCAGGTCGTTCTGCGAGAGATAGCTTGCGCCGCCCCGAACTTCATTGAACTGCACGACTCCGGCGGCGTGAATGGTGACCCGCGCGCCGATAGCGGCACGATTGCTCTTGGTTCCAATCAAGTGAAAGGCAACGCGATGGTTGCTGTTGCGGGCCTTGTTGATCAGCAGCGACGGTGTCTGGCCGATGTTGAGCACCAGAATGTCCATGTTGCCGTCGTTATAAACGTCGCCAAAGGCAGCGCCACGGCGCGATTCGGGCGCCATATCAAACACACCTGACGCTTTGGAAATATCTTCGAACGTTCCGTCGTGATTGTTACGAAACATCTGCATGGGCTCTTTGTAGCCAGGACTGCCGGGGATGGCGTCCACCTGGGGATAGACGTGCCCATTGTTCACGAATAGGTCCACCCAGCCGTCGTTGTCGAAATCTACGAAACCGGCGCCCCATTTCACATAGCGATAACTTGGTTGGCCGACTTTCGCCGGCCAGGACATATCCGAGAAGTTGCCTCCGCCGAGGTTCCGGTAGAGATTGTTGATCTGGTCGGTGTAGTTGGTGACGAACAGGTCGAGCTTGCCGTCATGATCGTAGTCGGCGAAATCTACTCCCATGGAGCCGAGTTCCTGGCCGTCATCGCCGAGGGCCACACCGGCCAACATGCCGACCTCATCGAAGGTGCCGTCGTGGCGGTTGTGGTAAAGGAAGTTGGGACCGGCATCGTTTGCCAGGAACAGATCGGGCCAGCCATCGTTGTCGTAATCGGCCCAGATTGCGCCCAGACCGTAGCGGTGCTGGGGATTTTCCATTCTCGCTTTTTTGGAGACCTCCTCGAAGGTGCCATCACCGCGATTGTGAAACAGATAGTTGCCGGCTTCACCCGGCATCCCCCAGGGTCCGCATTGCACTAGCACGCCTTTGAAGCGGCAGAACTTTTCGTCGCTGCCGAAGGCTGGCAGATGGTCCATATCTACGTGGACATAACGGGAGACGAACAAGTCCACGTGGCCGTCGCGATCATAATCGCCCCAGGCGGCGCCGGTGGCAAAGCCGGTAATTCCGCCAAGCCCGGCCTTCTCAGTGACATCTTGAAACTTGCAGTTGCCGAGTCCGCGATAGAGGACGCTGTGTCCGTAGCCAGTGACGAACAGGTCAAGATTGCCGTCGTTGTCGAAATCGGCTGCGGCAACGCCCATGCCCCAGCCTTTCACGGTGAGTCCGGCCTGCTCGGTGATGTTGGTGAATTTGCCGTCGGCGCCCTGGTGATAAAGCGTGACCATCAGGTCGCCGCCAGCGCGGTAGCGGTCAACACTTGATCCGTTGGTGACGACGACGTCGAGCCGGCCGTCATTGTCGCAGTCAAAGAAGCCCACTCCGCCGCCCATGGATTCAACGATGTAGTGCTGCTCCTTGGAGGCCAAATGCGAAACTGTCAGCCCGACCTGGGGCGCGACATCCACGAACTGCGGAACCGGAGTGGCCGAGGAGTTACTCTGGGCGGCCAACGAGCAGGCAGACAGTAGCAGCACACAGCCCATGGAAAGAAGAGGACGCCGGGACATAGATTGGGGCATAGATTCTAGATTATTAATGACGATAAATGCCAGGAGCTTGGCCATTATACTGCGGAAAGCTTATGTTTTTCTCGTCGGCACTCGCTCGATAATGGAATTTATTGCTCGCCGGGACTGCCAGATGACGTCGAAGTGATGATCGCGGCTTTGTTGTCTTTGGGCACCAAGATCCATGGTCTTCGAAGCGTTTCAATAAGTGCGCGCTGCTATTTCGCCCATTTTTCGAGCGGCTGGCGCAAGGTAGTGAGCCTTGGGTTGTTGTGCACAGCAATTCTAAATACCATCGAAGCCCACCACAGAAACATCTCTTGGAACTTGTAACCCAGCCTCTTGAAACGCCTGGATGGACCCGATTTGCGGGAGATATCGTTATATGAAAATAGATATCGTTATATGGAATATGGAAACAGTGCCGTCTTGTAGAATATCGTTTTTTTAGCTTGACAACGCAAGACACATGCCGTTAAATGCTTGCCATCTTGAGTAGTTCAAAAGTATTAACCGTGCAAACTGAAGCCTGCACTCAAATGTTCTTCCCGGAGGGGTCTATGGGTTCGAGGCTGTTGAAGCTCATCGTCGTTCTAGCTGTTTCCTTAGTCACATTTCTGCCGTTGTCGTTTGCCCAGAAGACCACCGGCGATATCGACGGAACCGTCACTGACCAGAGCGGTGCTGTGCTTCCAGGCTGCGCCCTGACGCTGACTAACCAGACTACTGGAGCTGTGCGCAAGACCACCTCGAACGCGCAGGGCAATTTCAGCTTTCTCCAGCTGACGGTCGGAAACTACACGATCACTGCGACAAAGGACGGATTCAAGACGCTGTCGCAGAAGGATGTGGTGGTGAACGTTGCTACGGTGACGACGACCACCCTGGGGTTGGAGGTAGGCGCCGCCACGGAAATGGTGACCGTGGAGGCGAAGGCGGTCAATTTGAACACGGAGAACGGCGAAGTGGGCAACGTCATGCTCAGCGAGCAGGTGAGCGAATTGCCGCTGAACGGCCGCAACTTCATCGAAACGACCACGCTGATGCCGGGCGTTGCAGTGGGAGGAGGCTTCGACCCTAAGCAAAAGGGCTTGCTGGCAGGGGCTGACATCTCTTACAGCGGTGCGCCGGCCAATGCCAACCAGTGGCTGGTGAACGGGAGTGCGAATAATGACGAAGGCTCGCAGCGCACCATTCTTGTCTATCCTTCCGTGGACTCGATCCAGGAATTTAAGATCCTGCGCAACAGCTACGGCCCCGAGTATGGCGGAGCCGGCGGCGCACAGATCAACCTCGTTACCAAAGCGGGCGGGAACGGGTTTCACGGCGACGCCTACTATTACGGCCGCAACGATAAGCTCGATGCCGCAAACTTTTTCCTCGGCCAGCAGAAAGCGAACTGCGTTGTCGGCGATCCTAATTGCGGAAAGAAGAACTATCTGCGCCGCAACGACTACGGCTATACCATAGGCGGGCCGATCAAGAAGGACAAGGCCTTCTTCTTCTGGTCGGAGGAGTGGAACCGCGAGCGTCGCGGCCAGGTGCGGCAAAATTGGATCCCGACGGCAAAGGAGCAGGGAGGCGATTTCACTGATTTGGCGGCGGCCCGGATTGCGGCGGGTGCTGATCCTGCTGTCAATCCTCTTCTGACACAAAAAAGCGATGGAAGCGCGGTCGCGTGCGGCGGGCCAGCCATGCCCAAGGACCCGACAACCGGTCTGCCATTCGCCGGATACATTATTCCCTCCGGCCAGCTCAGCCCCGCCGGCCAGGCTTATCTTTCCCAGCTTCCAGCCCCGAACATCAGCAATCTCTGTGCCCCGCAGGACTGGGTATCACAGGTGGGAATTCCGCTGAACTGGCGCGAAGAGAACGTTCGCGGTGACTTGAACATTACCAAGAGAACGACTTTAATGATTAACTTCACCAATGAGTCCTGGGAGAATCCGCTGCACGGATATGAAGAAGGCGGGCTGTGGGGCGACCAGAACTGGCCGGCAGTGAGCGATTCATGGTCGCAGCCCAGCAAGATGCTGGTGGCCAAATTGACCACGACCATCGGCTCCAACAAGGTCAACGACTTTGCCTTCTCCTGGGGAGCCAACCGCATCAACATCACCCAGGCTGGCGATAATCCGAAACTTCAGCAGCAGATCGTTAACGCCATGCCCCTGATTTTTCCAACCAGCGGCAAGCTGCACTCCACCCAGCTTCCCCAACAGATTTGCTGGTGCTCTACGTATATGGGCTCCCTCGGACCGTGGGGCAACCGTCAGGACCTGTACACCTGGAAAGATGATTTCTCCATTGCCACGGGCAAGCACACCTTCAAGATGGGCGTACTCTACGACCATAACGCCAAGGACGAAGAACAGGGAGAAGAGGCTGGCGGAATGTGGGGCGCGGCGGGGTTTGTTGGCGCCACAGGGCCCGCCCTCTCAGGGCCGGGGTTTGCGTGGAGCACCCCGACCGGCAACCAATGGTCGGACACGATCCTGAAGAACGTTATGTGGGGGGTGAACGAGAACGGGAGAAACCCGATCAGCGATCCTCGCTGGCGCGATGTCGAGTTCTACTTTGGCGATACCTGGAAGGTAACCAGGAACTTGACCCTGGATTACGGCGTCCGCTGGTCGTTCATGCCTGCCGCATGGCTGGACGACAACAAGCTCGCCGCCTTCGAGCCGTCTGCCTATAACGCTTCTCTCGGCAATTCTCCCTGCAACGGTGTTGTGCTGGCGAAGGGGGCGCCTAATGATTGTGCGAAACAGAGCTTCGCTGGAGGTGTTTATTCCAACAATCGCAGCCTTGTTCCCTCAAACCACCACCTGATTGCGCCGCGCGTTGGTTTCGCATGGGACGCATTCGGCCACGGGAAGTTTGTGCTGCGCGGGGGGATTGGGCAATTCTTCACTCGCGATCCGATCAGCGGCACTAGCACCCGGCTCGTCGGCGCAAATCCCCCGTTCACGGTCGGCGTCGGCCCTGAGCGCACGCTCGACGGCCTCCCGGGCGGCACGCCCTTCGTAGAAAACACGAACATGTTGGACTTTCATAACCCGGGCGGTACGCCAACCCAAAGCGTGCAGCTGAGCCCGAACCTTGCCAATAGCTGGCAGTATAACCTGACAACTGAAGTGGAGCCGTTCCACAATGCCAAGCTGGAGCTCGGCTACGTTGGCCTGCGCGGGATTCACCTCGCGACCTACGAGGATATTAATCAATTGCCGCCACAGAACCGTCTGGCTTGGCTTACCCGCGCGCCGGGGGACAACGCCGTCGGCCTGTTCCCCTTCGGCCCCCTCTTCGGAGGAGGCGCGCCCAAATCGATCTACCAATGGACGCATAAAGGCGATTCCATTTACCACTCACTGCAGAGCATGTTTACGCTGAGAATGTCGCATAACTCCATCTTCCAGACGAGTTATACCTGGTCCAAGAACATCTCCGACACCGAAGGCGATTACCCCAATAACCAGGACGGGATTGCGGACCTCTACAATCCGCGCGCCAGCCGTGGACTGTCCAACTTCGACCGTCCGCACGTTTTCTCGTCTAGCCTGGTTTACAACCTACCCACCCTCCAAGGGCGGAATGGCTTTCTGAAAAGCACTGCCGGTGGATGGGAGACCAGCACGGTGGTGAGCGTTGCAACCGGCAATGCCCTCACCATCACCGGCGGACTGCAAGGCACCACCTGCGTCTCACTCGCCGGTGGAGCACCCTGCAGCGGGACCCTTGGCGCGGATCCGTGGGGGGTTGTCGGCAACGGCGCACTCACGTTTCTCAGCGTTCGTCCAGTGAACACCGGTGCGTCCTGCTTCAGCGGAAACAACCTGCGGTGGATCAACCCCGCCGCCTTCACCATGGACGGTTATGTTCTCGGCCAGGCGCCGGCGTCCCAAACTGGACAGTGCCATGCCCCGCCCATCCGGGATGTGGACTTCGCGATCGACAAGAACTGGGGCCTGCCGAAAATCCTGGGCGAGAATGCCAAACTGCAATTCCGCCTGGAATTCTTCAACCTGTTCAATCATCCGATGTTCCGCTACACCGGCGCCAGCTTAGATAGCGGCGCGAACCTGCACTTCGTAGGCCAAGGTGGGCAGGTGGTGAACGGCGTCGTTACGGGAACTACTCTGCAGGCGGGTTCGACTTTCGGCAACACGCCGTTCTCCAGCAACATAGGTAACCGCGAGATTCAGTACGCCCTGAAGGTCATCTTCTAAGGCGCTCGCGCATCGGACTAAAGAAAAGGTGGGCTTGACTTCGGTCCAGCCCGCCTTTTTAATTGAGGGCAAGTCCATTACTCATAAGGAAATGGGGCCTGGACGGAAATGGGGCCTGGTCGGTGGTCAGCCGCGCAGTGAATAGTGAGTGCAGAATTCGGCGGCCAGCCGCGCTCGTTGTGGTCGTCTTCGTCCTCGCCTCCGTTGTCATCGCTGAAATCCCCGCCAGACGGCAAATTGCCGACCTCATCCGCCACGGTCAATTACCAGCCGCCGAGAAGCAGCTTTGGGACGTCCTGACGGCTCATCCCGACGAAGTCTGGGCGCTGGAGTTGATGGGCGACCTGCGCGTCCGCGAGAAGCGCAATGCAGAGGCCGAGGCGCTGTTCCATCGCGTGCTTGAACTTGATCCTTCCAGCCTGGAGGCACAACGCAGCCTGGGAGCTTTGTACCAATCTGAAGGAAAGGCGGCGGAGGCGGTCGCGGCTCACGAGGCCATAGTGAAGACTGCGCCTCACGATCGCGATGCCAACCTGGCGCTGGCCACGCTCTTCGAGCAGACTGGCAAGTATCAGGAGTCGGTCGCGGCGGTGGAGCGCATGCCGGTGACATCGCGCCCAGCCGATGTTCTTCCGCTGCTGGCGCATGATTATTTCGAACTCGCACAGCCCGACAAGGTCCCTCCCCTGATCTCGCAGGTATTGCGCCTGCCGCCGGCGAGGCAGCGAACAGCGCTCGATTTCGTGGCGGTGCTGCTGCACAACGGCTATGTCCAGGACGCGTCGAAGTTGATGGGGGCGATCCGCCCAGCGAAGCCAGGTGGCGATTACGTGCACGTGCAGGCGCGTGTGCGCGAAGCCGAGGGGCGCAAAGCGGAAGCGCGGCAGTTGCTGGCCGAGGCGCTCCGCATGCAGCCGAAATCGTTCGACATCCTCTTCGATTCCGGTCGCTTTGCCGCCGAGGAGAACCGCTGGAAAGATTCGGTGGAGCTGCTGAAGCGCGCGGATGCGGTCAAGCCGGACGACCCCGCGGTGCTCATGAAGCTGGCGGTCGAATATATGCAGATCGGGGAGCTCGAGCGCGCTAGGGTGGCGTCTAAGCGCCTGTATGACCTCGAACCTGAAAATCCAGACGCGCAGTACGTCTATGGCAGGATATTGGAGGAGACGCAGCGGTTCCAGGAAATCCTGGATCCACTGGCGCGGAAGATGGTGGCGGAACGGCCCAACGATCCGCACGCGCTCTTTCTGTTGGGGATGGTTGACTACGACGAAGCGAACGAAGCCGAATCACGGCGGGAGTTCAACAGCAGCCTGCAGTTCGATCCTAAGAACAATGACACCCGTTATTACCTGGCGATGCTCGATGAACGCCAGGGAAATTTTGACGCTGCCCGCAAGGGTTTGGAAGAGGTGGTGAAGACAGACCCTAACCACGCCGGCGCCCAGCAGGAGCTGGGGGTGATCCGGTTGCGTCAGGGAGAAATCGCTGGGGCGCGCACAGCCCTGGAAATCGCGCTGAAACTGCGACCCGATGTTCCGCAAACACACTATCAGTTGGGGCTGGTCTATGCGCGGTTGGGAATGACCGAGCAAGCAAAAACGCAAACGGAGATATACCAGAAATTGCACCAGGCCATGAATGACAAACTGAAGCGCGAGATATATCCGCAATCCGCGAATACGAAGTCTGCTCCACAATGATGCCGCTCCGAATCAGCCGCGAAATATTCCTTGCCGGTACATTGGCGCTCGCAATGCCCGCTCTTGCCGCGCAGAGGCCAGCCAAAAAAGCGGAGTCCGCCGCCAGCAGCACCGCGCCTGCCCCGGGAAGCGCGGCGCCCAAAACCGACGCCGCGCAACAGCATTTCGATTCCGCGCAGACCTATCAACTGGCCGGAAATTTCGACAGCGCGGCAAAGGAATATCGGCGGGCTATTGCCATCGGACTCGACCATCTGGGCAATCTTCGCGCTGCTCGGCAGGATTATCCCACCGCGGAGCAGTTGCTCCAGCGGGCGCTGGCGACGGACCCGGATGATCCGGATCCCGCCGTGGATCTCGCCATCACCGAGCTTTATTCCGGGGACATGCCGAAAGCGGAAACGGACGCGAGGGCAGTGCTGCAGAAGAATCCGGACCATTTCCGCGCCCGCGCCCTGCTCGGCAAAATTGACTTTTTGCAGGGGAACTATCAGGCCGCGGCCGACGAGCTGCACACGGCGCTGGGCCTGACCACGGACTTTGACATAGCGTACAGCCTTGCCCTGGCCGATCTGGAACTGAAGAAGACGTCGCTGGCAACTGTGCTCTTCGACGAGATGAAGAACTCCCTGCCCGAGGGCGCGCAGTTGCACGTATTGATCGGGCGGGCCTTCCTGGCGACCGGCTATCCACAGCTGGCGACAAGAGAATTCGAGCGCGCGGCTGCGCTCGATCAAAAGTATCCGGACGTTCATTTTTATTTAGGGCTGGCCTCTGTATTGAGCGCGCAGGCGACCGATGTTCCGCGCGGCGAGAGCCAATCGCTACTGGCCAAAGCGGAAACCTCGCTGCAAGAAGCTGTCAAGCGCCAACCTGAGGATTCGCGTGTTTTTTTTTACCTCGGCCAGTGCTACGCGTCCGAGCAGCAGTGGGCAAAAGCGGCGGACGCCTATCGCTCCGTCATCAAGCTGACGCCGGCCGCGCAGCAGATGGATGCCGCGATGGCGGGCGCCTACGAGGGGCTCGCGGAAGCGCTGCGCAAGCTGGGTAAGAGCGAGGAGGCCGCCGCGGAGTCGGCCAAGGCGCAGCGGATTCGCGCCACGCTTCAGAAGGACGGCGCCAGCGCGGCCGGGAGCGATACCGGGAAGGCGAACGGTGACTCTAATCAGCAGGAGCTTCACTCCATGATGCTGCGGCCCGGAGACTCCGAACCATCCGACGGCAGAGCGGAGGCTGCGTACACGAAATCAGTGTCGCTTCTGCTGGGACAGGCATATCACAACCTGGGGGTGATTGACGCGCGCGCCTCGCGTAACGCGCAGGCCGCCGAGGAATTCTCGCAAGCGGCGAAATGGGATCCTTCCATCCCCAGCCTGGACCGCAACTGGGGTGTTTCCGCCTTCCGCGCGCAGAAATACGACGAAGCCGCCGGGCCGCTGGAGCGCGAGTTGCGCCGCACGCCGAATGATCTCTCCATCCGCGAGATGCTGGGCCTCTGCTACTACATGGGCGATAAGTTCGCCGAGAGCGCGGAGACGTTGCGCTCGGTCCTCGATCAGTTGCCGGACAACGCGGGCCTGCTCTACGCGGCCGGCGTGTCGCTGGTGCGCAGCGGTAACGCCAAGGATGGCGCGCGCGTCTTTTCCCGGATGCTGGAAAAGGATCAGAACGTGCCGGCCGTACACCTGATGCTGGGCCAGGCTTACGCCCAGGAGCAGAATTATCCCGAGGCTTCGGCAGAGTTTGCGCGGGCACTGCAGCTCGATCCGCACATCGCCGAGGCTCACTATGCTTCGGGAATGGTGGCACTCAAGCAGGGAAAGCTGGACACGTCAGCGGACCAATTTCAGCAGGAGCTATCGGTGAATCCCGGCTATATCCCGGCGGAGTACCAGTTGGGATACGTGCGACTGGAGATGCATCAGGCAGATGCAGCCATCCCGTTACTGCAGGATGTCCTGAGCCGGCAGCCAAACCATTCCGATGCTCATTATGAGCTCGGGAAGGCGTTGTTGGAACAAGGGAAGGTGAAAGACGCCATTCAAGATCTGGAAAGCTCGATCCGCCTGCACGCGACCGATTACGCTTATTATCAGCTCAGCGTCGCCTACCGGCGCGAAGGGCGCGCCAACGACGCAGACCAGGCCATCGCCATGTATCAGAAACTCAGGCCCAAGCCCCATCTGCCACAGCAGTAACCGGCAAGCGGGTTGAAGGACATGCTTCAATGAAGCGATTCGTCGTGCAGATTACGGTGCTGGTGGTTTTGGCCGGTGCGCTTGTCGCGCAACAGCCTTCTTCCCTTCCGGAAGAGCCGGGGCTGGTGGTGCGCGTCACCACTCGCATGGTGCAGGTGGATACTGTTGTCCTCGACAAGGAAGGCCATCCGGTCAAAGGCTTGAAAGCGGATGACTTCACGGTGACCGAAGACGGAGTTCGTCAGCGAATCTCATCCTTCTCCGAGCGCATCTCCGAGTCTGCGAACCCGGCGCCCCCGCCGGTCCTTCCTCTGCACGTGACGACCAACCGTCCGGCGGTGACGCAGACGAATGCGGAAAACGGCACCGTGGCCGTGCTGCTGCTCGACGGCCTCAACACTCCTCCGCAAGACCGGATTTACGTGAAGCAGCAGATGCTGAAGTTCTTGGCTCGGCAATACGATCCGAACACCAAGCTGGCGGTGATTGCCCTCGGCAACAAACTGACGGTGCTGCAGGATTTCACCCATGACCCGCTTCTTTTGCGAGCGGCGCTGGACCACTACCTGGCGGAAACACCCGCTTTGGCGCGCAGCGGCGGCCAGATGGAAACGCCGTCAGCTTCTGTTCCTGCGCCAACTGTCAATTTACCGGCGCAGGCCACTGGCGGACCCACCAGCAGCGGCCCGGACCCGGGGCTTGCCGCCACGCTTGCGGCCGGCGGAAGCAACGCCACCATTTTCGAAGATATTGCTTACATGATGGACCGTTTTGAGCGGGAAGCGGAAAACTTCTCGCGCGATACCCGCATTTCGACCACCCTTTCGGCTTTGGAGCAAATTGCCCGCTTCACCTCCGCGCAGAATGGACGCAAGGTGTTGCTGTGGTTTTCAACGGGGTTCCCGTTTTCCGTGGTGGGAGATTCGCCCAGCAGCATGGAGACAGAAAGAAATTATGGCGATCAAATCCGGCGGACGATCAATCTGCTGAACGATGCCCATGTGGCTACGTACACCATCGATGCGGGCGGGCTGGCGCCGGAAAGCCTGGGGGATCCAAGCCTCAGCGGTCGGGATTCGGAAGGCAAGATTCACCTTGGCATCGACGCCAACCGCGCCTTGAGCGGCGAGGCTTTCCAGCGATTCTCCACGCACGACGCTCTGGAAACGATTGCCCGTGACACCGGCGGACGCTACTTCGGCAACAGCAACGACCTTGATAATGCCATTCAGTCGGCGCTGAGGGAGTCGAGTTCCTATTACATGCTCGGCTATTACCCCAGCAACAAAAAGTGGGGCGGGAGGTTTCGCCAAATCAAATTGCAAGTGGACCGGCCGGGCGTGCAGTTGCGGTACCGTCGCGGATATTTCGCGGTGAATCCTTCGGACTGGCGAAAGGATAACGGCGAGCGCACGCTGACGGCGGCTTTGACAGCGAATTCGCTGCCTTCGACGGAAGTGACCTTCATGGCTCGGGCGCTGCCTCCGGCGCCGGATTCGGATACGGTGGTTGAATTTGCGGTGGATCCCTCCACGCTCTCGTTTCAAACCGAAGCCGGGAACCTCCACTACTCCACGCTGCAGTTTGAGGTACAGGCGTTCACTCCCGAAGGCAAGCTGGTAAAGGCGGAAGTGCAGACCGCGGAGGCATCCCTCCCCGAGCCGACCTACGAACGTGTGCGCACGAAGGAGTTGCCCATGAACGTGCCCATCCGGCTCGCACCCGGGAAATACATTTTGCGTCTCGGCGTTCGCGACAATCTCACGGGATTGTTTGGAACGGCGGATCTGGCATTGGAGGTTCCCGGCAAGCGGGAAAGCAAGCGCTAGCGCGCCATTTTGAGCCATGAAATCATCACTGCCGCTGGTTTCCAGTCGGGTCTATAATTTGTCCGTCTCTGAGCTAGCGGCTTCCGAAGCGTTCGCCGGGAAGGATGTTTCCCGCATGGCCAGGTGGTTTTGTTTCAATAAGCATGGAGGGACAGTCATGAAATCCAGTCATCTTTGGTCACTGACTCTGGTGCTTGCTTTTCTCTCCGCGGCAAGTGCCGCACAGCGTCCGACCTCGATGAGCGGTGGTTCTTCTGGCGGAACCACGACAATAAGCGTTCGTGTGACTTACCAGCAGAACCACCGGCCCGCGTCAGGATTGCGGGTAGAGCTGATGTCTCCGCTCGGGGGCATGGCGAGTATCCGGACAACCGACGGGAATGGCGGCGCTACCTTCGACGGTGTGGGCAGCGGACGTTATGAGGTGCAGGTAAGCGGGCCCGACGTCGAGACCACGAAAAGCGAGATCTTTGAAACGGGCGGCAGCCAGGGGGGACCGTTTATTACCGAACATATAGAGGTGCGGTTGACGGAGAAGGCTGACGCTAATCCCCCCGGCGCGGCTCTCGCGCCGATCATCCCAGAGGCTGCCAGGCAGGAATTCAACTTGGGCACGGAGGAAATGGACAAGAAGCACTGGGAGGAAGCCAAAGTTCATTTTCAGAAGGCGATTACTGCGTTTCCGAAATACGCAGAAGCATTCAATAATCTTGGACAGGTGGAAATCCAACTGAATGACGGCAAGGGCGCTGTGGAGGCGTTCCGCGGCGCCACCCAGATTGATCCCACGCTGCAGGAAGCCACTATGTATTTGGGTCAGTTCTATTACGAGAACAAGCAATACAAAGACGCAGAACCGTATCTGCAGCGCTCCGCTGCCAACCAGCCGACTAGCGCACAGATCATCACCGCGCTGTCCTATGCTGAGCTGCAAAACGGCGAAACCGATCTCGCTCTCACTAATGCCCGCAAAGTGCCTTCTCTTGCCAACCACAAGCAGTTTGCGATTTCACACTTGATCGTGGCGCAGGCGCTCACCGGAAAAGGCAAGGACGATGAAATCGCTAAGGAATATGAAGAGTATTTGAAGGAAGCGCCTGACTCTTCCTGGGCGCCCCGGGTGAAGGATGCATTGACGAAGCTGAGGTCCAAATAAGAAGCGTAGCGACGCCTCCAAGATACGTTTATCGTGAGAGGTGCTTATCGACTCCTTCCCTCTATGAACGCTCGTGTCTTCTTCTGGTCGCTAACGTCCGCACTCGCCGGGTTCCTTTTCGGCTTTGACACGGTCGTCATCTCCGGCGCGGAAAAAACAATTCAAGCGCTTTGGGGGCTGAGTCCCGGATGGCACGGGATTGCAATGGCTTCCGCCCTCTACGGCACCGTTGTCGGTTCACTCATCGGCGGATGGCCGGCTGACCGCTTCGGGCGCAAAGCCACACTGCTGTGGATCGGTGTCCTGTACTTTGTCGGCGCAGTAGGATCGGGGTTAGCGACAAATGTTTCTTTTTTCATCGCTGCCCGTATCATCGGCGGTTTGGGCATTGGCATCTCCACCGTGGCAGCTCCGCTGTACATCTCGGAAATCGCGCCGCCCAAATATCGGGGACGACTGGCCGGCATGTTTCAGTTCAACATTGTTTTCGGCATCCTGATAGCTTTCGTATCCAACGCGCTGCTGGCCGGCATCGGCGAGAATGCCTGGCGCTGGATGCTGGGTGTCGCCGCGTTCCCGTCGCTTCTCTATGCTCTGCTCTGCTTCGGTCTTCCCGAAAGTCCGCGCTGGCTGCTGGGCAGGAAGGGGGATCGCGCGGGCGGTCTGGGAGTCCTGCAACGCATCCAACCCGATGCTTCCAAAGCCGAGATCGAAGCCGAAGCGCACGAGATTGTGGCCGCGTCCACGGAGAGAGCATCGTCGTCGCGTTTCTGGACGCGTCGCCTTAGCAAGCCGATCCTCCTTGCCATCTTGATTGCATTTTTCAACCAACTCTCCGGCATTAATGCGATCCTCTATTTCGCTCCGCGCATATTTGAACTTACCGGGCTTGGTGCCAAGGCCGCGTTGTTACAGTCGATCGGCATCGGCCTGACCAATCTCGTCTTCACTTTTGTCGGCCTCTGGCTCATCGACAGGCTGGGCCGTCGCACACTTCTTTTTATTGGATCTTTCGGCTACATCGCTTCGCTCGGTCTGGTTGCCTGGGCTTTTTTTACGGAGCATTACAGCATCGTGCCGGTTTGTATTTTCGCCTTCATCGCTGCGCACGCGATCGGTCAAGGAGCGGTTATCTGGGTCTTCATCTCCGAGATATTTCCCAACCGTCATCGCGCGGAAGGTCAGGCCCTCGGCAGTTTCACGCACTGGATTTTCGCAGCCTTGCTGACGACTTTCTTTCCGAAGATGGTCTCCGCTTTCCCGCCCGGTTACGTGTTCTTGTTTTTTGCCGGCATGATGGTTCTGCAACTCACTTGGGTGAAGACGTTGGTCCCAGAGACGAAGGGCGTGCCGCTCGAGCAAATCCAGAAACAACTGGGCATCGAATAGAGTGTCATGAACTTCGCCACCAACTTTAGTGTTATCGGCGTGGGAGAAGTGCTGTGGGACTTGCTTCTTACGGGGCCGCAGTTGGGAGGAGCGCCAGCGAACTTCGCCTATCACGCACGTGCCCTGGGCGCGCAGGCTCAGGTCATCACGCGCGTGGGGAAGGATGACTACGGGCGCGAAATCATTCGCCGCTTTCATGAGATGGGGCTGCCAGAAACCGCCATACAAATTGATGGAACCGTACCCACGGGGACTGCGAAGGTCACGTTGTCGGGTGCTGGGCTTGCCCATTTCGCCATTCAAGAAAATGTAGCTTGGGATTTCATAGCTGTGACCGACGAGGCCGTCGCGGTTGCCCGCCGCGCAGACGCAATCTGTTTTGGGACCCTTGCCCAGCGTTGCGAACCTTCGCGCAACACGATTCAATACCTGGTCGCAGCAACACCGCCAGGCGCGCTACGCGTCTTCGACATCAATATGCGGCAGCAGTTCTATTCGCGTGATGTGATTGAACAGTCGCTCCAGCTGGCAAATGTGCTCAAGTTGAATGACGACGAACTGCCAACTCTGGCAGCAATGTTTAACCTCACCGGCTCGGCTCGGGATCAGATCGAATGGCTGGCACACGCGTTCGGCTTGCGGGTCGTCGCATTGACTCGGGGAGCGAACGGTAGCCTGCTCTATCAAGAGATTAAAGAACTGGGACAGTTGTGTGGTGGCGGGGCAGTACCTCGCCACTACTCGATATGGTCCGATTGCCCCTCTCGTCCAGTAAAGGTTGTCGATACCGTGGGCGCCGGCGATTCATTCACTGCCGCGATGGTGTTGGGACTACTCCACAAAATGGACCTGGACGAAATCAATACTATCGCCAATGAAGTCGAGCGTTATGTTTGCTCGCA
>Ga0210406_10000727_pt1 | contig 43457 bp, 38 predicted proteins | sample IncBWC30MmetaG_FD_155454 | JGI IMG/M metagenome (GOLD analysis project Ga0210406, IMG submission 155454) | Forest soil microbial communities from Barre Woods Harvard Forest LTER site, Petersham, Massachusetts, United States - Inc-BW-C-30-M | ecosystem: Environmental > Terrestrial > Soil >...
AACGGGGCTGGTCGGGAGTGATCTCGGGAGGAATGTCGCGCTTTGGATTGACGTAGCCGACGCGCTCGCCGAAGCAGCGGCCGCAGAATTTTTCGGTGCAACGGAAAAAATCGATGGAGTAGTCGGCGTTGTAGGGGGCGATGCAGGCTTCCATGGTGCGGAAATGTTTGTCACAGAGAGGGAGAATGTCCGTCCGCATGCCTGAGGGAGTTTAGCATTTGAGAGCGGGTGACAGGTGGCAGGTCACAGGTGACAGGAAAAGCTCTTAATCGCAAAGAGCGCTAAGGAAGTCCGCTAAGTGCGCCAAGAAAAACTGGGAACCGTGTGACTGGAATCGGCGATATTGCGTTAAGCGCGACAGCAAGAAATGGCGACTGCGTGTTTCAGGTGAAGTTCTTGCGGAGTTCGCGGCGGAGGATTTTGCCGGACGGGGTGCGGGGAACGGCGTCCACGAAGTGGATTTCGCGCGGCAGTTTGTAGTGGGTGAGGCGGTCGGCTACGAATCCGCAGAGCGACTTCTTCATGGCGTCATCGGAGAGTTCGCCTTCGCGGAGGACCACGAAGGCGCAGGGAATTTCGCCGGCGTCGGCGTTGGGACGAGCGACCACTCCGCAATCGCGCACAGCGGGGTGCTCCATGAGGACGGCTTCGACCTCGGCTGGCGCGACGGGGAAGCCCTTGTACTTGATCATCTCTTTGCGCCGGTCGAGGATGTAGAAGAAGTTGTCGTCGTCGCGGTTGACGATGTCACCCGACCAATACCATCCGTCGCGGAGCACGGCAGCGGTGGCCTGCGGTTCCTTCCAATAACCCAGCATGAATTGCGGACCGCGCATGACGAGTTCTCCGGGTTCGGAGAAAGCGACTTCGCGATCGTTGGCGTCGAGGACGCGGCACTCGGTTTGCGCGAGCGGTTGGCCAATGGACGTGGGCCGGTTCATGGAGGGCGGATCGATATAGCCGAGGTGGGTGACGGGCGAGGCTTCGGTCATGCCGTATCCCTGGTTGACCGGGATGCCAGTGAGTTCGGTGAAGCGGCGTGCGAGTTCGGGCGCGAGCGGAGCGGCCCCGGATTTCACCCAAGCGATGTGATGGTCCTTGGGGAAGTGTCCGGCCTCGGCGGCCTGGTTAAGCGCGTTTAGCGCCGGCGGGACGGTCGGCATCATGGTGACGCGCTCGGACGAGAGCAGGCCGAGAAGTTGTGTGACGTTGAAACGCGGCATCAGGACTAGGGTCGCGCCAAGGGCGAGCATCGGGTTGAGTGCGACGTTGAGTCCGTAGATGTGATAGAGCGGCAGGAAGCAAAGCATGGCGTCGGCCGCTGAAAGCCGCGTGCCGTGTGGCGCGATGAGCTGGTAAACGTTGGCGACCAGGTTGTAGTGCGACAGCATCACGCCCTTTGGAAGTCCGGTGGTGCCGCTGGAGTAGGGAAGGGCAGCGATGGTTTCTTTTGAAGATTGCGCGGGTAGCGGCAGCGTTGCTGTGACGGGCTTCAGGAGGTCGGAGAAGTTTTCTGTTCCGGCGGCTTGCTGGCGAGTGCTGTAGACGCGGCGGAGGTTGGGGAGGCCGGCCAGGTTGATGTCGCTGAGCGTGGTGCAGTCGGTGATCAGGATTGCTGCGCCGGAATTCTCTAGTTGGTAGCGCACTTCGCGTTCGCGGTAAGTTGGATTCAGGAGCGTGGGGAATCCTCCGGCGAGCGTGGTGGCGTGGTAGGCGGCGGCGAACTCCCAGGAGTTGGGGAGGAAGATGGCGACGACTTCTCCGGGTTTGAGTCCGGCGGCGATCAGGCCGCGCGCGAGACGCTCGACGGTTTCTCCGTACTCGGCATAGGTGAAACGGCGATTGATGGAGGCGTCGAGCAGGGCGGTTTTGTTGGGGAATTTGCGGCAGGAGTCGAGGACGAGGTCGTGAAGGAAAAGGTTCTCGGGATCGGCGTAGAGCTGGGTGCGCAGCATGGGCCGGGGAAATTGTAGCGGAATTGGGGCGAACGCCCTAACCCACGGAGGCTCACGGGCGAAGAGCAGCAGAATCACTAACGCGAATATACGAGAACAGAAAGCTGGGGCAGACAGATGCGGCTGCCCCAGCTTGTCTATGCGTTGTTCGGGAGGGGCGGAGGGATGCGACGTGCGAGTCGCTCTGACCAGCGGATGCGCCCGGTGGCTTGCATGACAACGAAAAGAGTCACGATCGAAATGACGGTGATGGCAAGGCCGGTGAAGCCCTTCCAGAAAAACGCGTACGAAAAAAGCACCAGATAGATGAGCTGCGCTATGCCGGCTTCGAAGGCGGCGAACCGGATGCCAACAACCAGTCGGAGGTAAGTCACGACCAAGGTGATGGAGACGAGCGATGAGGTCATCATGGCGGCGTGGATGGAGATGTGGTCGACCAGATACGCAAGCAGTAGGTGGAAGGCGAAGAACGCGCAAGCGAGGAAGAAGTAATTGAGGGGATGGAGATCGATGTTGCGGAGCGTGCTGATGATGAACATCAGGAAGAAGAAAAAGAACAGCGATATGGGGGCGAAGTAGCTAATTTGTCCGGCGAGCGGGCCGGGTTGAAGCTTTTCAGGCATAGTCATGCCGATTTGAAATCCGGATAGCAGATTGGAGTATTGCCAGGTGAGCTGCCAGCCGTCAGTGGTACGTAGCTTGTTGGTCGGGGAAAGAGTGTCGTCCGCGAAGTCGATGTCCTTGAAGTTGGTGTTCATGGTAAGGACGAAGTTGTTGACCTGAGCGATTCCGGAGCCGAGCTTGTAACGCCAGCTGGTCAAACCTTGAGAGCGGTACGCGGTATGGAGAACCGCGGTGTGGCCGGGAGCGAGTTGGGCCTGGACGTCGGCGCCTTGATCATTGGCGGATATCGGGAGAGATTGGCCGTCGACCTCCATGACGAGGCCGTCATAGACGGCGCGCTGGGCCGGGAACGTGAGATGGAAGTTGATTGTTTGGGGTTCCCCAGTGTCATTGCGGAATTTGTAGTCGCTGCTGAAGGCGACGGCGTAGGTGCTGTACCAGAGCAGACCCTTCTGGCGGTGGTCGAGGTTCAACTTGACGTTTACGCTGCTGGCTTCCAGGGGGAGCGGGAAGTAACGCTCGACTTTGTCGTTGCGTATGGTGGTCTTGCCTGGGAGTTGTTCCGTGACAGGGGTAATTTCAATTTTCTTGTAGCAAGCGGTGGGCGGGGATTGTTCCTGGGGTGATCCCCACGTGGATACCACGCGGCCTTCGAGTTGCTGGTTAGTGGAATAGGTGCGGGAGAAAATGGTCGCACCGAGAATCATCCAAGCGACCGTGGTGCAAACGAAGATAAATACAAGAGCTGCGATCTGACGTATCACCGGAGCGGCCTCCTTCAGTTGTGTCAGGCTTGAGACAGCAGGTGAGCCACCGAAAGCGGAGAGGTCGAAAAGTCAGAGGTTTTGGAGGTACAGGTGACTGTGGGCGTGTCAGGGAAGACACGTGTGTGCGCGCGGAGACACACCAAATCCGCAGCAGGGTCGTAAGATTTGGTGACTGTTGAGGCACCGTGAAGAGGAGACTGCGGCTCTCACAGCAATGCAGAAAATTGCACCTGAGCTAGCTGGCAAGCTTGCGGAGAAATTCGCGTTCGTCCATGCGGTACTTGAAGGCTTTGCGGCCGTCGATGAAGACAACGGGGACCTCGTCGGTGAATTGGCGGCGGAGCTGTTCGTCAGTGTCGACGTCGACCTCCTGCCAACGGAACAGGCCACGGCGTTCGAGCTTGACCAGGCTTTCCTTGACGATCTCGCAGAGATGGCAGCCTTTTCGGGTGTAGACGAGGACCTGGCGGGCGTCAGCCATTTGCGGAGTTTAGCATTTTCGGGGCGAATTTCAATTGGCCGGCGTGTAAAGAAGTCTATACATCGGGCGGCGTAATTTTGCATTTGTACTAAATGGATTTAGCCGGGATTTTTTCTCTGTCGAGCGAGTTAGTGAGTAATAGGATGGTAGTAACTTCCCAGTTCGATGGGCGCGTAGCCTACATCTTTTGGACCGTTTCGTTGCCTTGGGTGTACATGGCGCGACAGGCTCGGAGGTTCGTGGGCTGCCCTCCACTTTGCGGTGTGTCGCCCCTACGGGGCTCCCTGGTTCATGCTGGCAGTTTCCCAGCACTTACGTGCCGGGCTAACCTATGCCGCCGCTGCGCGGCTTGTGGGTTGTGCGGGGCTAGAGGGCGGAGGTCGCTCCTGAAATCTCGACTGGAGTCTGCTGGACACTTTGTCGTCCCGGGAGCTTGCAGTTTGGATTTCATCCAGCACCGGCTTGGTGCGTTTTCCCGGGAGTTTCTGAAGAGGATTGAATGCAATCGCTCTTGCCGGTTGTCTGTCAGTCGATCGCTTCGAAAACGGTACAATTCCTCGCATGAAGACGAGTCCAGGAAGGGCGCTCGCGGGCAAAGCTGTGCTGATCACGGGAGGCGCTAAGAGGTTGGGGCGCGCGTCGGGGATTGCGCTAGCGCGGGCGGGGGCCGATGTCGCGATTACGTTTAACCGGTCGGCGCGTGAGGCGCAGCATACGGTGATCGATCTCGCGAGTTTTGGCGTGCGGGCGTTTGCTTTGCAGTGCGATGTCACTAGCGAGAAGAGCGTGAGGGCTGCTGTGAAAGAAGCGGTGAAAGAGTTGGGCGGGATCGACATCCTGGTCAACAACGCCGCTAATTACGAGACCGTGGAGTTCGAGAAGATTACGGTTGCGCAGTGGGATGCGATTTTTGCTTCGAACACGCGTGGGCCGTTTCTGGTTACGCGCGAGGCGGTGAAACATTTGCGGGAACGGCGCGGGAAGGTCATCAATATGGGGTCGCTGGGTGGACTGGTGCCGTGGCCGACGCATGCGCATTATTGCTCGTCTAAGGCCGCATTGCACATGCTGACCAAGGTGATGGCGAAGGCGCTGGCTCCCGAGATTGCGGTGAATGCGGTTGCTCCCGGGATGATCGATCTGGGGGAGAAAGCGGCCAAGGCTTTCATGCGGAAGATGGCGAAAGTGACTCCGATGAAACGCGACGGCAGCGAGGAAGAAGTCGCCGCCGCCGTGCGCTTTTTCGCCGAGGCTCCACACTTTATTACCGGGCAGATCCTGACGGTGGACGGAGGATTGGGGCTGGGATGAAGCCCCTCGGCTTTATCGGTGATCACCACGGTCGTGATCGCGGTCCGGATGATTGTGCCGCCAAGTCCAATATTCTTTCTGCTCGTCTTGTTGAGCTTGCGGTAATCGCGGTGGGCATCGCGGTCCGTCTCAACCACCCATCCGCAACCGGCGTCGTGACGATGACGGAAAGCTTGTAGTCGGCGTACGGGGTTGCTGCAGGTGAGCTCAGGGCGCGTGTTTTGTTCGGCGAGAACGATCGACAAAGGGACGACTTGTTGCCTCTCCCAAACCGTTGCCGGGGCCATTGCGTTACTGTATGGTGTGCTGTCACTGAAGCCTATGCGCACGAGTTGCCGATGGTTTGTCGTCTTATTCGCCCTGCTCGCGAGTATCGGGGGGATTGGTCGGGCGCAGGAACTTCCAGAAGAGGGCGGCCACGAGGTGCAGGTGTGGACGGGCGGCGGCCACACGGTTCCGGGGGGCACGAAGAATACGAGCGTGTGGAATCTCGGCTTGCGATATGGGTGGATCCTGACGCGGCCACACGGGCCGGGATTTCTGAAGGGGCGGTTCGAGTACGCGGTGGATGCGGTGCCGGTGTTCCTGGTGTTTCAGCCCGCGAACACGAGTTATGGGGCGGGATTCAATCCAATTGATTTGAAGTGGAACTTCGCGACTCGTAGTGCGGTCGTGCCTTACTTTGAAATCGATGGTGGAACGTTATTCACGAACCACGACGTGCCGACTGGGACGAATGCGGTGAACTTCACGACCAGCGGAGTGTTCGGTATTCATTTGCTCCGCGAACGCTACAACTGGAGCATCGAAGCACGGTATATGCACATCTCCAACGCCGGGCTGGCCACTCCCAATCCGGGGATCAACACGTTCCAGGTGCGCCTGGGTATCGGAAAGTTTCTCGCTAAAAAATAATTTTGTTGCCGCTTTAGCCCTCGGCGGTGGTTGGGTCGATGGCGGCGCGGACTTGCGACACGCGGTTGGCGGGGAAGCCTCCCTGGCGCGCATGCTCGCGGATCATCTCTTCGTTAGGTGCGATGTAGACGCAGTAAATTTTGTCGTCGGTGACGTAGCTGTTGACCCATTGGATCTCCGAGCCAAGCTTGCGAAGTACGCCGCAAGAGGTTTGGGAGATTGCCGTGAGCTGAGCGGGCGTCATTTTGCCAGCGCCGGGGACTTCGCGTTCGATGACGTATTTGGGCATCAGAGCCTCCGAAATTAGTGTGAGTAAGGGTCTATGAAAGCAGGAGGCGGTGTCAAGGCGGCGAGATGCGGTGCATGCTACGTCGGAGCAAACACAAAATCTCTCCACTGCGCTCGGCTGGCGCGTTGCTTCGGTCGACATGACAGACTGTGTCGGTACTCGAAGGAGCAGGATCCTTCTTGGGGCTTTAGCTTTACGGCCGACGGTCTGGGCTGAATTGTTTGGGGTCGAAGAGTGCTGTGTCTAGTTTGGGGTTTGCTTTGATGTCGGAATAGTCTTCGCTGAATACGAGCTTGCCTTGATTCCAGATTTCTACTCGGGCGGCGATCCAGGCGCCTGCCAGGGGCACGTAGTTCACGAATCGGATATCGTCGGTTTCGGCGGGGTTCGCGCGCGCGGGTTCGAATAGGCGGACAAAAAGCAGGCGGTCTTTGTCGATCCAGAACTGTGGAGATTTTGTGTCGCCCTTATCCGCCCCCACTACGTAGACCCGGCGGTCTTGCCAGGTTTCTTCGTGGAATTTGGTGGTGTCGATCTTCTGGGACTGGACGATTTTCAGCGTTGTTTCCGGAGACTGCTTGTAGACATCGAAGCCGAGTACGAGCAGCAGATTCACGAGCGGACGCGAGCGTGGGTCTTTGCCTTTCTCGAAGATGGTGGCGTTGCCGTCGACAATTAAGTAGGCGTGACCATCGGCGGGCGGCCCGATGTCGATGCGGAGCTTGCCGGGGAGCAGCGCGGCTTCGTACCAGGTTTCGATTTTTGTTGTGCCGTCGGGATTGTAGGTGGTGCTTTTCTGGGTGAAGGTCAGCGTGTCGTACCAGGTGATGGCGTAACGATCATGCATGGCGCGGAGGAGGGAGTCAGCGGTGCTTATGTCGGCCGCATGAATGAGGGGTTGCAGCAGGAAGGTCGCTATCAGGATAATGGCACCACATTCAAGGACACGCTTCATTTCGATTCTCCGGGTGCCAGTTGTCTTTCCGCTTTGCGCCGACAGTTTAGACGGGGCATAAAGCCTTTAACCGCAAAGTTCGCAAAGCAAGGGCCGCGAAGGACGCGAAGAGTGGCAACCGTAGAAATGCTGGTGTGCCGTTGTGAATAACACAGGGTCTTCGATTTGCGTTCGGCTTTCGCCTCACTTCGGTCGGGATGACATTGGATTGCGGAGGATGAAACGATGGAGTCACACTGGCAGATGATAAGCCCTCTTCTTTTCAATGCTTTACCTTCGAAATCAACACTCCATTCAATGCACAATTCCGCCACTGGACCCCGATTTTGCCCCTTTTATTGCCTTTCAGGGGCGAGTAGTCCTGACCCCTCAATAGGATAAGTGGCGTACTAGTGCAGGCCGGAACGGGTCAACCGGCCGTTGCTCCCAGGTTGAAGCATGGTCTCGTGGCGCTGAAATTTCATGCGCTTGATCCCTGCCAGCCGAAGAGCTTCGGCGAAAACCCTAAACCGTCGGTACGAAGGCCGTAGCCTAGCGCTGAAAAGCCTAGAGCCTGAAGTTGGAAAGCGAGAGCATGATGCATAAACCTGTAAAGTACGTGGAAAAGGCAGTCACCGTCGCCGCGACGGGAGTCTGGGCAGTTTTCGAACGCCTGAACCGCATCAAGCCAAATCCGTCTCCCACGCCGAAGTGGTCCGATAAGCCGCTGCTCAAGTCTTACGAAAAGTCCAAGCCGCCGCTGGGCTGGCCGCGCACCACGGACTCACTTTGTCCAAAGTGCGTGCCGGAAATTCGCCAGCAGATTCTGGATGGCGAGCTGCCCCACGAAATTCTGCTCAACGAGAAGGTCGGCGAAATCAAGGCCACCATCATCGAGCGCGACGGCAAGATCCTCATGGTGAAGGATTGCCCAAAGCACGGTCACTTCGAAGACGTGATGTCGATTGACCCCGAGTTCTCGCAGCACCTGGAAGAAGTATTTCCGGGCCGCGACATCAAGGCTCACAACGACGAGAAGCTGCACAACCACGGTTCGTCGACTGTGAAGTACGGGCGCGGATCGGTGCTGACGGTTGACCTCACCAACCGCTGCAACATGATGTGCGATCCCTGCTTTATGGACGCCAACCAGGTTGGTTTTGTGCATGAGTTGACTTGGGAAGACATCAAGACTGTTCTCGATAACGCCGTGACGATTAAGCCGCGCCGACAAATGTCGGTGCAGTTCTCCGGTGGCGAGCCGACGCTTTCTCCGTACTTCCTGGATGCGGTTCGTTATGCGCGCAAGGTTGGCTACAACTCCGTACAGGCCGCGACCAATGGAATTGAGTTCGCGAAGAGTCTGGAGTTCGCCCAACAGGCCGTGGAAGCGGGACTGCGCTATGCGTATCTGCAGTTTGATGGCATCGGCAATGCTGCCAACTCGCATCGCGCGGTCGGCAACCTGTTCGATGTAAAGCTCAAGGCCATCGACAATCTGCATGCGGCCGGCTGCGAGATCGTTCCGGTCGTCACGATCGTGAACGGCATTAACAATGAGCAGGTCGGCAACATCATCAAGTTCGCGCTCGACAATCCGAAGAAGATCGGCTTCCTTTCGTTCCAGCCGGTGAGCTTCACGGGACGCGACGAAGCCGTCACCGACGAGCGGCGCCAGGCACAGCGCTACACGCTGAGCCATCTGGCGCACGACGTGAAGAATCAGACCGGCCTGGGCGAGCCTACGCGTGATTGGTTCCCAATCAGCTTCATGGGCACCTTCAGCGATTGGGCCGACGTCATGCACGCCAACGATGCCAATAACGATTGGGGCCAGCTCTCTTGTGGATGCCACCCGAATTGCGGCACTGGCATGGCGGTGATGATCGACAAAGAGACTAAGGAAGCGGTGCCGGTTACGGCGTTCCTGAAGGGTGATCAGCTCGCGAAGGACATCGCTAAAGTCAACGACGCGGCGCGCAGCAAGTTCTGGAGCGGCATTGGCATGGCGCTGTGCCTGATGAAGAACTACGATCCATTCCAGTCGCCGACGCACTTCAAGTTGATGGACCTGCTGCAGAAGTTCGACAAGAACTACAACGTGACCGGAAGGAATTACGGCAAGGTCGGTCCGGAACGGACCATCGACGATGTCATGAAGCGCCGCAAGGACCGCTGGAACTTCCTGTTCATCGCCGGCATGTGGTTCCAGGACCTGTTCAACTACGACTTCCGACGCACGGAGCAGTGCATCATCCCGTATGCGACGCAGGAAGGCGAAATTTCTTTCTGCGCGTATAACACGGGCGTGGGCTGGCGGAACATCATCGAGAAGATGCACATGACGGCGACCCTCACCAAGTGGTACGAAGAGCATGGACGGCATGAGATCTTTGCGGGCGGCAAGAAAGTGAAGCTCGAGAACACCGATCACTCGCTGGTGCTGAAGGATGAGATCGTGACCAAGGAAGTGCAGCATGATCTCGATAAACTCGGCATCGCCAAGACGGCGCGTGAAGAGAAGACGCGCGCCCGCGACGAGAAGCAGAAGAACGATCCTGCCTACAACGCCCGCATGGCGGCGATGTATCGCGAGGTCGTTCTGAAGGAGAAGACGCCGACTTCGGAAGGCGGATTCATCCCGCTGACTGCTCTGAAGAACAATGGCGGGATTGCACCGGCGCCGGCGTCGAAGCAGGAAGTCAGCGAGCCGGTGTTGGGAGACTAGCAAGCCAGGTCACAGGTCACGGGTGACAGGCTCCGAAGATAATGAAAGTTTGTAGTCAGGGAAGGGCCGCCGAGAGGCGGCCCATTTTTATGTTTATTTGTGCGATCTTCACGATGGGAGAGCGAACAGGGCATGCTCAAGTTCATGGTTGTTCTTTACCGGAAGTCCGGGTTGAGTGAGGCGGAGTTCCATCGATTCTTGCGAGAGGTGCATGGGCCTATGGCTCTGGCGATTCCTGGGCTGCGGCGGTATGTGCAGAATCACGTTGTGCCCGATCCGACGCGAAAACATCCGGGATGGGATGCGATCGTGGAACTCTACTTTGATGACTGGGCAGCGATGGAAACTGCGTGGGCGACGCCGGAAGGAGCGAATGCGACTGCGGATGTCGGTGAGTTTGCTGATCTGGCGAGGAGCAGCTGGTCGGTGGTGAGCGAAGAGGAAAGTGCCGTCTCGAATACGAGATAGGGATTGTTTGCCGCCGGAATGGCTTGCTAAGCCGATTCGCGCACGAACTCCAGCACGTCGTCGACGAGCACTTTGCGGCCTTGCTCTGGGCGATCCAGATGAACGAAATGGGTTGCGTCGGGTATGACCACGATTTTGAGCGGTGCATGCAGGAGATGCTCTTTCAGCTTTTCGCGGTCCGCAGGGCGAGACCAGAAGTCGCGTTCTGAGGCTAGTACCAGCGTTGGAGTGTAGATGAGAGAGGCGTCCCAGAGTTGGCGGCCGGTGGCGAGGTAGAAGCTGTCTTCCATGGCGCCGTTGGGCGAGCGGAAACAGGGCGGCGTGTGCCTGGCGGAATCGGGGTCGCTGGCCAGGGCCGACCGAACGTAGGCATCGGCCACGGCGGGATCGCGCCACTTGGATTTGTCGTCCGTGGGGATGCTGCGGTTCCAACCCCCGAGAAGGGAGTCACCGGTGTTGCAGCGGTAGGCTCCGATTGACGGGTTGAGATGCCCGGGGTGAGCGGGATCTTCCATGTCTGAGCCATGGCCCATCAGCGGGTGCGGCGCGTCGGCTCCATAGAGCGCGTTGAGGAGAATCAGATGGCTTAGTTTTTCAGGATGGAGAGTCGCGTAGTAACCCGCCCACTGGCCGCCTGTGGCCCAACCAAACAGTGAGACGCGCGCAGCCTTGCTGCGCTTCAGCGCGAAGTCGATTGCTGTGTCGATGTCTTGCGCGGCCTCAGGGGAGCGGACCAGTGGCGGATGTTTCTCTGCGGGTTGGTTCATGGCTGGCGGGCGTGTCGAGTCCCCGTAGCCACGAATGTCGATGATGTATACGCAAAGCCCGGCGTTGGCGAGGTCGGCGGCGAGGGAGCCTCCGGGAACGTTGAGATCGAAGGACGGCACGCCGGGGACGCGGGCGCCGTGCACGAGGACGATTGGTTGGCATGGGGGGGTTGGTCCGGAGACGTACTTCGCGAATGTGGATGCGAATACCGGCGCCTTGTGCGAAGAGATCTTCGCGGATGAGGGCGTGTGAGGCTAGCGGCCAGAGGATTGAGAGGAGGAGGCACGCGCTGGTATCGGGCGAGGCATGGCCTTGAATTATAGGTATGGGACGAGTTGAGTGGATGGCTTCGCTGAGTTGGCGACGGAAGAATCCTCCAGGGTGATGGTGCGGACTTTGGATGGGAAGACCGCGCCTAAAGGCGCCTCCAGTCAGCGGCGTGGTACGGCGCGCCTGAAGGCGCGCCCTGATACGACCCTGTTTTCATCTGCTGTTACCTGTTTTCTCTGCTCGTTAACGGTGGTAAACGGAGATTGTGGGTGTGGCTCATCTTTAATGGGTGTGCAATTTCGTTTTAAATGGGTGTGGTGCAATTCGTCTCGCGGTGAAAGAGACCTTTTGGGCTAGTAGTAAGAAAGCCTCGGAGCCGAGGATGCCGCATAGAGGCGTGGGGGCCTTCGACTGCGTCCGGTTGGCGCCGCACTCTTCAGGATGACAGGGGCTGGATATCTGGAAGGGAACCGGGGGGATTTGTGTGCGAATCGGAAGGAAGCGTTGCTCCTTTTACGCTTGGGCCTTCGGGGGGCTAGACCCAGGCTTTCGGGGCGAATGTGCCTGTTGCTTTGCGCTTGTATTCCTTGTAGCCGCGCGGGGTCAGGCGGATTACGCCACGGATTTCTTCTTCCACCAAGCCCTCGTTGCGAAGTTCGGAGACGGTTTGGCGGGCTAAGGACGAAGCGACGGTCGGCTGTGGCAACTGCGTGAATTCGGTGGGGTCTTCTTCATAGCGCTCGGCCAGGCGATGAATCAGTTCGTCGGAAAAGTCGTTTTCGATCATCAGCGTACCCATGTGAGCCATCCTATTGGGGTATATCGGCGTGGGGTATGGCCCGTCCGTGGTAGGTAGTACATTACCGAGGTTCATCGGGTGAGTGTCCGGTGGTACGGCGCGGGGACGATTACGTGACAGCCCCTATAGGGAGCAACGTTCGCGGGGCTTTGTGGCGCGCCTGAAGGCGCGCCCTGATACGAACCTTCCGCGGCCTTGGCGGCCGCAAGCTAGATCCCGGCACGCTATACTTCTGCAATACCCGGACATTTAAACCCGAGAGGAAGGTCATGCATTTTGCTCGTCCAGGAATTCTGATGCTCCTGATTGTCCTTGCCACGCTTGCTTTTGCCATGACGATGCTCGCCGCCAGCAACGATGCGCCGCCTAGTCTGACTTATCCCAAGGCCAAGACTGTCGACCAGGTTGACGATTATCACGGGACCAAGGTCGCCGATCCGTATCGCGGTCTGGAAGACACGGATTCGGCGGATACGCGTGCGTGGATCGAGGAAGAGAACAAGGTTACGTTTCACTACCTTGAGCAGATTCCTTATCGGCAGGCGATCCATGATCGTTTGAAGACGCTGTGGAACTACGAGCGCTACGGGGTTCCTGAGCAGGAGGGCGGGCGGTATTTCTATCAGCACAATACCGGCTTACAGAATCAGAGCGTGCTGCTGGTGGCCGATTCGTTGACGGCAGAGCCCCGTCCTCTGTTGGATCCCAATACGCTTTCGGCAGACGGCACGGTTGCGTTGGTGGGGCATGCAGTTACGGATGACGGCAAACTGCTTGCGTATGGAACTTCGGCTTCGGGTTCAGACTGGATGGAGTGGCGGGTTCGCGACGTGGATACCGGGAAGGATCTCGCCGACCTTTTGAAGTGGGTGAAGTTTTCCGGAGCCTCGTGGACTAAGGACGGCAAAGGATTTTTCTACAGCCGCTACGACGAGCCGAAGGAAGGAACGATGCTGCGCGATGCCAACTACTATCACAAGCTCTACTACCACAAGCTGGGCACGCAGCAGTCGGAGGACAAGTTGATATACGACCGTCCGGACAACAAAGAGCTGGGGTTCGGTGGGGGCGTGACGGACGATGGGCACTATCTGGTTATTTCGGTGTGGCAAGGGACGTCGCCAAAGAACCGGCTGTATTACAAAGACCTGAGCAAGCCGGACTCGGAAGTGGTGAAACTGCTTGACGACTTCGATGCCGAGTATCAGTTTCTCGACAACGATGGGCCGGTATTCTGGATCAAGACGGACCTGGATGCGCCGCGGGGGCGGGTGATTGCGATCGATACCCGGCATCCGGAGCGGGCGGCCTGGAAGACCATCGTTCCGCAGGGACCGGACAAACTCGATCACGCCAACGTCATCAACAATGAGTTTGTTCTTTCTTATCTGAAGGACGCGCAGACTGAAGTGCGCATTTACGACCTTGAAGGCAAGTTGCAGCGGAGCGTTGATTTGCCCGGGATCGGAACGGCGGAAGGATTCGGCGGCAAGCGCAAGGACAAAGAGACCTTCTACGCCTTCACCAGCTTTGTTTCACCGACCACGATTTATCGCTACGACCTCTCGGCGGGGAAGTCATCTGTTTTCCGCCAGCCTAAGGTTGATTTCGACGCCAGCAGGTACGAGACGAAGCAGGTTTTCTACAACAGCAAAGACGGTACGCGAGTGCCGATGTTCATCACGGCGAAGAAGGGCCTCAAGCTCGACGGGCAGAATCCTGTGTTGCTGTATGCCTACGGAGGGTTCAATGTCTCGCTGACGCCTGCATTTTCGGTGGGCACGGCCGTGTGGCTCGAGATGGGTGGCGTTTATGCCCAGCCCAACTTGCGCGGAGGCGGCGAATACGGCGAGGAATGGCATCAGGCCGGGACCTTGTTACGAAAACAGAACGTGTTCGATGATTTCATCGCGGCGGCGGAATGGCTGGTTGCGAGCAAGTACACGTCGCCGGCAAAACTGGCGATCAGGGGGGGCAGCAACGGCGGGCTTCTGGTGGGAGCCTGCTTGGCGCAACGCCCTGATCTCTTCGGCGCCACTCTGCCAGCAGTAGGCGTCATGGACATGCTTCGTTTTCACAAATTTACGATTGGCTGGGCGTGGACGTCGGATTACGGGTCGTCGGATGATCCGGAGATGTTCAAAGCTCTGTACGCGTATTCACCTTTGCATAATCTGAAGCCGGGAACGAAGTATCCGGCGACCATGGTGACGACTGCGGATCATGATGACCGGGTGGTTCCGGGGCACAGCTTTAAATTTGCCGCGACTTTGCAGGCGGATCAGGCAGGTGCGGCGCCGGTTCTGATTCGCATTGAGACCAAGGCCGGGCACGGTGCGGGCAAGCCGATTTCGAAGACCATTGAAGAGACGGCGGATTCCTGGGCGTTTGTGGCGCGGAATTTGAATATGGATGTGCAATTGAAGTAGCTGGGGCTTTCGGTAAGAAGACAGGAACTTAGTGTTGGAATCGGACGAAGACAGCCCTTAAAAGGGCCTGGAGTGGCGGGTCTTACGGCATCGCTGAAGCGATGCCCTGATACGAACCTGCTTTTCTCTGATACGAGCCCGTTCCGCCCTGACCATTAACTGCCGTTGGCCGGTCCCCCTCGCAGATTGCGGCTGGCAGGAATTCCGGCAGGACACTTGCCGCTCGCGCGCTGATGGCTCCCTGCTTACCAAACTTCTCATTCCTCGTCTGTTGTGCGTGTAGTACGCATCCTCCGGAGGTGACTGCATGCGCGTTCTGTCCCGGCTGTTCCTTACTCTGACTGTATTGGTGCTGATTGCGTTTGCGTTGGCGCGGGACGCGAAAGAGACTCGCTATCGGCTGGATAGCGCCAGAGATCTGACGATGATTGGCGGCAAAGCCGAGCCGGTTACTTACAAAGGGCGCGGCGCGGTGCATCTGGTGCCGGCTCCGAGCACTGATCACGGCGACGAGGACATGATCGCGATCCTCGCCGGTCCTGATTTCAAAGACGGGACCATTGAAATCGACGTGGCTGGAGCGCCTCTCAGCGGCGCGCCACCCGACTCGCGCGGATTTATCGGAGTTGCTTTCCGCGTGCAGGAGAAGGGACAAAAGGGCGAGTACTTCTATTTACGGCCGACCAATGCGCGCTGCGACGATCAGTTGCGGCGTAACCACACGACCCAGTATGTGTCGGCGCCCGACTATCCGTGGCAGCGCCTGCGCAAGGAGAATCCCGGGGTTTATGAGTCTTATGCCGACATGGATACCGGGGCTTGGACCAGGATGAAGATCGTTGTGAGTGGGACCAAGGCCCTTCTGTACGTGAATGGTGCGTCGCAGCCGGCGCTGGTCGTCAATGATCTGAAATTGGGTGACAGTCATGGCCAGATCGGGCTGTGGGCGCACAGCACGACCGATGCGTATTTTTCGAACCTGACGGTTCGGGGAGGACTCGAATAACACGATTCCGGAGTAATTCCGGAATCTTGTTCGGAAAATGGAACAAAACCGTGGCGCTTGTGCGTCTATGAGGTTTGTCAGGAAGAATTCGGTGCACGGAGGAGACTGCCCCTGTGAACATCCGAAAGATTCTGGCCGAACTGAAGGCAGAGCGCAGCCGTTTAAACCGCGCCATTGTGGTCCTTGAGAAACTCATGGCCGCCACCCAAAAGGAAAAAGGATCGCGCCGGGCAACTAAGCAAAGGCGAGGGGACCCTCTCTCGTCGGCGCCCAGAGAGAAGCGCGGTGAACTGCTGATGTTTCGAAAGCCGAAGACCAGCGCCCGTTCCAAGCCATCGAAAGTCGAAGAGGCCTGATCGCAGGGTCATAGAGGGCGAGACTTGCTGGCTCGCTGGGACGGCTTGGCCGAGCCCGGGCTGTCTCCTTTTGTGTGTCGTTGACCTTCCTGCCTTTATCGCCAGCCAATCGAAGCCTGCCATTAGGCGTATACTCTCTGCCCGGTGGCGGGCCGGAGTTCTTAACGTTTGCGCTGTCCCCGCTTTTTTCCGGACCGCAAGACCTTGAACTCTCCCAGGAGGCTTCTCATGTCACGTCGGCGTCAGACTTTCATGGTTCTTCTTCTTGCTGCCTTCCTGATCACGACTGCTTGCGGACGACACGATAGCGACGAAAAGTATTTCCTGGTGACCGCCAACGTGCAGTTGCCGTACTGGCAAGAGGCCAAGGCGGGATTCATGCAGGCGTCGGAGCAGCTGAAAGTGCAGGCGAAAGTTGTGGGTCCGGACACGTATGATCCGAAGGCCGAACTGGCGGCGTTTGATGACGCGGTGAAGAAGAAGCCCTCGGGAATTCTCATTAGCGTGGCCGATCCGGCCGTGCTGATGTACAGCATCAACAACGCCATTGCGGCGGGGATTCCGGTGATCACGATCGATGCCGATGCGCCGGTCAGTAAGCGGCTATCTTTTGTCGGCACGAACAACTACCAGGCTGGAATGCTGGGAGGGAAACGGCTAGCGGAAGAGTTGAAGGACAAGGGCAACGTGGTGTTCTTCACGATCCCCGAGCAGGCGAATCTAGTCGAGCGTTTGCGCGGATACCGCGAAGCGCTGGGGCGCTTTCCCGACATTCACGTGGTGCGTGTGGTCGACATTGCCGGGGATCCGCGGGTCGCGTTCGACACTGCGACGGAAATTCTGGGCAAGGAAGCCGACAAGGTGAACGCGTTCGTTTGCCTGGAGGCCCAGGCTGGACGGGAAGTAGCGACCGTGCTTAACAACCGCAACGTCAAGAACAAGGTTGTGATTGCAATGGACACGGATGCCGATACGCTCGATTGGATCGACAAGGGAGTGATTGCTGCGACCATTGCGCAGAAGCCATACACCATGAGCCTGGTCGGGCTGCATATGCTCGACGATCTCTATCACAATAAAATTCCCAAGCTTGACAATGACTGGTCCAAGGACAGTTTCGCTCCCATCCCGGCGTTTGTTGATACCGGGACGGCGGTGATCGACAAGAGCAACATCAAGGCGTTCCGCGAAGCAAAGGAGACCGCCACCAAAGCGGGCAAGTAGCGGTGAGGGCGGACCTGGCCCTGGTATAGACTTTCCGGTCACGAGATCAGCGGGAAGGTCCGGCGGATCAGGGCTTTGCGCGCGGGGGGATGCATGAAGAAGTCGAAGCATCTGGTTAAGCCGTTTCGGATTGATCACGGGAAAGACTTTCGCCTGAAAGATCATGATCCGGGACACACCGCCGGAGTGCACAAGGCGGAAGCGGAGAAGCTCCTCAAGGAGGGCATCGCCAAGCTTGCTGACCTGCAGGACAAACTCTATGCTCAAGACAGCTACGCTCTGCTGCTTGTGTTGCAAGCGATGGATGCGGCCGGGAAAGACGGCGTCGTCAAGCACGTGATGTCGGGCGTCAATCCGCAGGGCTGCCAGGTGTATTCCTTCAAGGCGCCTTCAGCCGAGGAACTCGATCACGATTTCATGTGGCGCACGCTGACGCGCTTGCCGGAACGCGGCCGCATCGGAATCTTCAATCGCTCATACTATGAGGAAGTGCTGGTGGTGCGGGTGCATCCTGAACTGCTGGCAGCTCAGCACATTCCGGCAAAGCTAGTCACAAAGGATGTCTGGAAGGAGCGCTTTGAAGACATCAACGGCTTTGAGCGCTATCTTTCACGGAACGGCGTGGTCATCCGCAAATTCTTTCTGAACATCTCCAAAAAGGAGCAAAAGAAGCGTTTCCTGGCGCGGTTGGATGAGCCGGGGAAAAACTGGAAGTTTTCCGCGGCCGACATTAAAGAGCGCGCCCACTGGGATGATTACATGGAAGCCTTTGAGGACATGATTCAGCACACGGCGACTCCCGAAGCGCCCTGGCATGTGATTCCCGCAGACAACAAGTGGTTCACCCGGATTGCGGTTGCCGAGGCGGTCATCGATACGCTCGAGAGCTTGAATCTCTCGTACCCGAAGGTCGACGATGCCAAAGCCCAAGAGCTCGCAGCCGCAAGAAAGCTGCTCGAGGAGAAAAAGTAGCGGTTCGCCGTGCAGACGATGCTCGAGCCGGTTCATTTTATGTCCCCGGGTCAGCGGCCGGTTGCATTCCTGCATGTGCGGGGCAATCGTCTCTTTTCCTCTGGCCATGCAACGAGTTAGGATACGCAATTCAATGACTTTCCCTGGAGAGCAAGCACCCATGGTGACCCGAAATGGTCTGCCGCAATTTGCCGCGTTCGTTCTTGTCTGCGGAGTGATGGCCCTGTCACTGACCGCAGCCGCCCAAAAGAAATCGCCCGAGACCAAGAACACGGAGCCGACTGCGGCCGTCGCGCCGCAACCTGAGACGGCAGAGACGACTGAGCACGAAGATCCGATGTTCAAAGGAATGAAGTATCGGCTGGTGGGGCCGTTTCGAGGCGGCCGCTCGCTGACGGCTTCGGGCATCCCGGGCGACCCTACGACCTATTACTTCGGCTCGACCGGAGGCGGGGTGTGGAAGTCGACAGACGGAGCGCTGACGTGGAAGCCTGTGTTCGACAAGCAGACATCTCTTGGCATTGGGAGCCTGGCCGTTTCGATTTCAAATCCTAATGTTGTTTACGTCGGCACGGGAGAGGCTTGCCTGCGCGGCAATATCGCGCAGGGCGACGGCGTCTACAAGACGCTCGATGGTGGCAAGACCTGGAAGAACGTTGGGCTGCGCGACTCGCGAGTGGTCGGGAAAGTCATCGTCAATCCTACCAATCCGGACATCGCCTTTGTGGCTGCGCTTGGACATCCTTATGGCCCAAACACGGAGCGCGGCATTTTTCGCACGATCGATGGCGGCAAGACGTGGGAGAAGGTTCTCTACAAGGATGAGAACACGGGCGGGGTTGACGTCGCGTTCGATCCACATAATCCGAATATCTTGTTTGCCGCGCTGTGGCAGGTGCGGCGTGTGCCGTGGAACCTGGCGAGCGGCGGCCCGGGTGGCGGTTTGTACCGCTCAAACGATGGAGGCACGACCTGGAAGCGGCTCGAGGAAAAAGGCCTGCCCAAGGGACCGTACGGAAGAATCGGCGTGTCGGTGGCGGCAAACTCGGATCGTGTCTTCGCTCTGATTGAGGCGGCGGAAGGCGGCCTCTATCGTTCGGATGACGGTGGCGATACCTGGCAGCTCGTGAATGGCAGCCATAGCCTCGTGCAGCGGCCCTGGTATTACATGCACGTGATTGCCGACCCGCAGGATCGCGACACGTTGTACATCATGGACGTCGATGCCTACCGCTCGACCGATGGGGGCCGCTCGTTCAACAAGTTCAAGCTGCCTCATGGTGACAATCATGGCCTCTGGATTGACCCAAGGAATACGAACCGCATGATCGCGTCGAACGACGGGGGCGTGACAGTCACGATCGATGGCGGCAAAACGTGGACACGGCAGGACAACCAGCCAACGGCGCAGTTCTATCACGTGATCGCCGATAACCGCACACCCTACTACGTCTACGGTGCGCAGCAGGACAACAGCACGGTCGCGATCGCAACGCGCAGCGATGACGGATTAATTGACCGCTCGGACTGGTATCCGGTGGGGGGCGGGGAAGCGGGATACATCGCGCCGTATCCGCCGGAGCCGACGGTCGTTTATGCCGCCGACTACGAAGGCCTGATCACGCGCTATGACAAGCGCACCGGTCAGGTTCGCAATATCACGAACCAGACTCATCTTACCGACGCGGGAGGCGCTGGCATCCTGGAGCATCGCTTCCAGTGGACTTCTCCGGTGATGATTTCGCCGAATGACCCCGAGACCCTATATCACGCTGGCGAGAAGCTTTTTAAGACCACCGATGCGGGCGTTCATTGGGAAGCGATCAGTCCCGACCTTACGCGCAACGACAAATCGAAACAGCAGCCCTCGGGCGGGTCGATCACCATCGACGACACGGGAACGGAGTACTACGACACGATCTTCGCGGTTGCGGAGTCGGCGGTAACGAAGGGCGTGCTCTGGGCGGGCACGGACGACGGCCTGGTGCAATTGACGCAGGACGGCGGGAAGAACTGGACGAACGTGACACCCAAGGATCTGCCGGAGTGGAGTCGCGTCAGCCAGATTGAGGCGTCGCCCTTCGACGCGGGGACGGCGTACGTCGCTGTGGATCGCCATCAGAACGACGATCTACATCCTTACATTTTCAAGACCACGGACTTCGGCAAGACGTGGACAAGTGGCGCCAAAGGAATTCCGGAGACTTACTTTGTGAGAGCAGTGCGGGAGGATCCTAAAAAGCGTGGACTGCTTTACGCGGGCACCGAGAACGGGGTGTACGTTTCTTTCAACGGCGGCGGAGACTGGCGGTCGCTGCAACTGAACTTGCCGCGCGTTCCTATCCACGACCTGATCGTGAAGAATGACGACCTGGTGCTGGCGACGCATGGGCGGGCGTTCTGGGTGCTGGATGACCTAAGCCCGGTTCGCCAGTTTGCTCCGGAGGTTGGGAGCCAGGCGGTGCATTTGTACACGCCAGCTGTGGCCTATCGAATTCACAATCCTGAAGATACGCCGCACCATGCGGAACTGGTGGGAACCAATCCGCCTTCGGGGGCGGTGATTGACTTCTACGTGAAGACCGCGCCCAAGGGCGTCAGCACCGTCGAGATCCTCGACGCGCAGGGCAAGACCATCCGCAAGTACTCGAGCGACAAGGTGGAGACTCCAGACGAGCCGCTTGATCCGGATGACAAGAAGCCTGAGAAGGAACTCAAGGTGGAGGCTGGCCTGAACCGCTTTGTTTGGGACTTGCACTACGAAAACGCGAATCGTGTCCCGGGCTACTACCTTTGGGAATACAGCTCAGGGGCGCGCGGCCCGCTGGCGATGCCGGGGAAGTACCAGGTGCGCCTGACGGTCGACGGGCAGACGCAGACGGCTCCCCTGGAACTGAAACTCGACCCGCGGGTCCAGGTTTCACAAGCGGATCTGGAGGCGCAATTCAATCTGCTGATGGAGATTCGTGAGCAATTGAATCGTGTTTACGCCGCTGCGAACCAAATTGAAGACGTGCGCGTGCAGACAGAAGGCTTGAAGCGCCGTCTGCCGGACGACGACGCTTCGCGTGCGGTGGCAACCTCTGCTGACGGGCTGGCAGCGAAACTGGTGTCGGCGCGCGAGCCGCTGGTGAATCTGAAAATCAGTGCGAACGAAGACTCGCTCGCCTATCGCCCCGGCGTTGATGGACAGCTGGCGTTTCTTTCGATCATTGTAGGGAGCGGATGCGATTGCGGTCCGACGGAAGCGGCGCGTCAGCGCTTCGACGAGTTGAAGAAGCAGACGGACCAGGCCATCGCCAAATGGAATGAGATCCAGAAGAATGACGTCGCGGCATTTCAGAAGTTGGCGGCCGACCGCGGCATGCAACCGGTGGCCATACCCGCGCGCAACAGTCGGGTCAGTTCGGGGGAAAACGAGCCGTAGCTAGCAGTTTCTGGTGAAAGGTTCATTTAGAATCGACAAATCCGACCCACAAGTATCCTGCCGGGCCCGCCGGTAGCAAGCTGTCTACCGAGGATGCGACCGCCACAGTACCTTCAAGTGGATGTGTCGCGAAAGACATGCCGCGCTTGCCCTGCATGATCTGACGAGATTGCCCATGATCCGCCGGCGCGTCCGCTATTCGGGGCGCGGGGGAATGGATCCCAATGCTAAAATTCTTAACAATTCTTGCTGAAAACAAGGCAGTTAGTTTTCGAGTTCTCGCATCCAACTAAAACCTGCGGAGTCGGTGTTCGTCTGAGGCCGCCGATTTCATGCCAAGCCCCGCGATATTGGCCAAACCGGCGAATGTTGTGGATCACAAAAACCGTTCCCGCGTCTTCCGGCATCGCAATTACTCTCGGACACTGGGGCGAACCGAGTTACTGCGGCAGGCGCGAAGTCTGTGTGCGAACGGACAAGTTTGTCAGCGAGAAGGTTGAAGCTCGTCGGGCTTGAGTCGCAGCTCGCGCGGCTGTTTGTTTAACGTTACGGGTTGAACCATTGAAGGAGTGACGAGCATGAGATATCTCTGGGCTGTCCTCATTATTCTGGGATTGCTACCGATCTATGTTTTTGGACAGCAGACTGCGGCCACTCCTCCGGCGAACTCGGCCGATTCGGCTCTCGAGCAGCATGTGCGCGACCTGGAAGAACGCATCATCGCGCTCGAAGGCCAAGTGCGTATGCTGAAAGCTTCTGCTGCGCAACCTGCAGCTGCTCCGCCTGCGGTCCCTGGTGGGGAGGAGTCGGTGGCGCAAGGGGCTTCGGCTCCGCAGCAGGCCGCCCCGGCAACGCAAGCCGAGGCGATCGCGGCCTCCACCCAGGGCCCAAATCTTGGAGGCGCGGGGGGCGCGGCCGCCAAAGCGCTAAATCCGGACATCAGTGTCATCGGAGATTTCATCGGCGCGCTGGGGGGCAACTCGCAGCAGAACACCGTCTCGTTGCAACCGATTCCTGCATTTCAGATGCATGAGTCCGAAATCGGATTGCAGTCCATCATCGACCCGTACGCGCGCGGAGATTTCTTCATTTCGTTTGGCGAAGAGGGCGTGAATCTCGAAGAGGGATTCATCACGTTCACGGCCTTGCCCGGCAGCTTCGTCGCGAAGGTGGGCAAGATGCGCTCGGCGTTCGGCAAGGTCAATACAATGCATAACCACGTGCTGCCGTGGGTAGATCGTCCGCTGGTCACGAACAACCTGGTGGGTGGGGAAGACGGTATCGATGATGCGGGCGTTTCGGTGGAACGCATCTTGCCTGCGCCTAAGGGCATCTTTCTGGAAGCAACCGGGCAGGTGTTCCGTGGAGACTCCGCGGACGTGTTCCAGTCATCGCAGCGGAGCGACGTTAGTGCGGTGGCACACCTGCGGGGCTATCACGACCTGAATGAATCGACGAATTTGGACCTCGGGGTCTCCTACGCGCGCGGGCACAACGATCTGGGCACGGACTTCCTGACGCATCTTTATGGCGTGGACGCGACTCTTCGTTGGAAGCCCTTGCGGCGCTCGATCTATCACTCGTTTGTGGGCCGCAGCGAGTTCATCTGGAGCGATCGGCAGCAGCTCCCGACAACCCAGAAGTCTTTCGGGTACTATGCCTCTGCCGACTACCAGCTGGCGCGGCGGTGGTTTGTGGGCGGGCGCTTTGACCACTCGGACCGCAGCCGAAACGACGCTTTGACCGATAAGGGTGGATCGGTCACGCTGACCTACTGGCCGAGCGAGTTCAGCCAGTTGCGCGGGCAGTATCGTTTTACGCGATATGCGAATAACATCGATGCGAATGAATTTTTCATGCAATTGATCTTCTCTCTGGGTGCGCATGGGGCGCACCCGTTCTGAATATGGAAGGACAGGAATGCTGAAGCGTTGCAAAATCTTGCTGTTGATCATCTCTTTAGGGGCTCTGCTTTTGCCCAATTGGGCAGAGGCCAAGAAGTTGAATGTCATCACGGCTACCACTGACCTCGCTGCGCTGGCGCAGGAAATCGGCGGCGACAAGATCCAGGCGGAGTCGATCGCGAAGGGCTACCAGGATCCGCACTTCGTCGAGGCCAAGCCGAGCTTTCTTTTGAAGCTGCGGCAAGCTGATTTGCTGATCGTGGTCGGGCTGCAACTGGAGATCGGTTGGCTGCCTCCGCTCATCAACCAGAGCGGCAACGCGCGGATCCAAGTCGGCGCGGCCGGGTACCTGGACGCATCGCAGTTTGCCGAGATTCTTGACATCCCGACCGGCACCGTCACCCGCGCGATGGGAGACGTCCATCCTCTGGGCAATCCGCACTATTGGCTTGATCCTGACAACGGGCGGCGTATCGCCAAGGGCTTCGCGGGCAAGTTCGGCGAATTGGACCCATCGAATTCCGCCTATTACCAGGAGCGGTTTCAGGATTTCGACAAGCGTCTGACCGCAGCCGAACAAAAGTGGGACGGTGAGATGAAGGGATTTCGCGGCCGCAAGGTCGTGACGTACCACAATTCTTTTCCCAACTTCGCGAAGCATTTTGGGATGAACGTGATCGGATACGTGGAGCCTCGACCGGGGATTCCGCCCACGCCGAGCCACACGATCGAGCTCATCGGGCTCATGAAGCGCGAGAATTGCAAGCTGATCCTGGTTGAGCCTTATTTCGACCTGAAAACTCCGCAGGCAATTGCTCGCGAAACTGGGGGGCAGGTCGTCCAATACCTGCCGTCGGTGAGCGGCGAAAAAGATGTGACGGATTACTTCAAATTGTTTGATTACGATATTGGATTGCTGACCAAGGCATTCCAAGCGACGCAATAGGGTTCGAGGAGACCGATGGAGATTCTTCCCTTTTTGATCTGGCCGTTTGTGGCCAGCCTGATTCTGACCGGCATCCACGCGTATCTTGGCGTCCACGTAGTTGAGCGCGGCGTGATCTTTGTCGATCTGGCCCTGGCACAGATTGCCGCGCTGGGAGCGACCATCGCGATCCTGGTGGGCATGGATCCGCACGGGCGCGGCGCGTATTTCCTGAGTCTGGGATTCACGTTTCTGGGGGCGGCGATTTTTGCGATGGCGCGCTCGCGCCGCGGGCACATTCCGCAAGAGGCCTTTATCGGAATCGCGTACGCGGTCGCTTCGGCCGCGGCCATTCTCGCGATGAGCAAGGCCACCGGCGAGACCGAGCACCTCAAGGACATGCTGGTCGGGAACATTCTGGCGGTGTCCCGCGCTGAGGTCGCCAAGACGGCGGTCCTGTACGGAGTGGTTGGGCTGTTCCACTACATCTTCCGACACAAATTTCTGCTGATTTCCACTAACACTGCCGAAGCGGAGCGCCAAGGTTTGAACGTGCGCCTGTGGGATTTCCTGTTCTACGCATCTTTTGGATTCGTTGTGACGTCGTCGGTGGCGATTGCCGGCGTTCTGTTGGTCTTCTGCTACCTGATCGTGCCGTCGGTGGGAGCGATGTTGTTCGCGGACCGCGTCGGCCCACGGCTGGCGATCGGATGGACGATGGGAACACTGGTGTCCGCGCTCGGCGTGTATTTTTCGGTGAGCTTCGATACGCCGACCGGGGCGACCATCGTTTGCACGTTTGGGGCGGTTTTAATCTTGATGTTCCTTGTGCATTTGTTGTTTTTCCATGGGCAGAAAGCCCATGTGTTGGAGGGGGCGTCTTCGGCCGAAGGGGCGCGGGAACCGGTGTTGCCCGGAAGGCGGTAGTGGCTTCGGTCGCGGGGGTCGCAGGCTCACGCCCGCAGCGCGTCGTGCCGGCCCCCTAACGGGGTTTGCGTTCGTTCGCAAGCTCACCCCGCACTTACGTGCGGGCTATCCTATGCCGCCGCTTCGCTGCTTCTGCGCTCATCCGCCAGGTTTTGCCCTTCCTGTCCCCGTTTCGCGATGGTGACCTCGTATTACTTCAGTGCTACGGGATAGCACTTTTGGTGCATTGCACCATTGGTGTCCCATTGCTAAGTTTGTGCCTGTACGAGGCTCCTCCCCTTCGGTACGAGGCCGCATGACCGTTGTTCGGGGAGAAGCTATGCGAATCATGCATGTTTGTTACGCGGCGTTGGGATTTGCGGTGGCCCGCTGGATTTTTAAACGTCAGCCGGTGGTAGATCCTGTTTCGCGTTTCCGTACATCCGGTCTCCTGTAACACCCACTGAACGCTGAGGGCGCCTGGCCCGTTGTACGCCACTTCTGGACAGGCGCCCTCTTATTTTTTCCTGCCAAGGTTCTAGCACCTACGTTCGTTTTCTCCCGGCCCAGACTCGCTACAATTTCCATGTAAGTTGCGTGTGCCTGGCGGCCATCGACGCGCCTCCTCCCGTCATCGCTGCCCGGCCAGAGAACCGTATCCGAATGACCGAACCTGGGACCTTGGGCCAAGCAGTTTCTTGTGGGACGCTCCGGCGAGGAAGCCTGCGAGCGACCGCCGGCCGTATGCTGATGGTGGCGGCCTGCGGGTTGTTCGCGGCGTCGGCGGCATGGGCCCAGTCCGAAGATGCCCCCGTTCCTCTCGGCGATCTCGCCCGTTCTCTTCGCAAGAAAAAAGAGCAGCCTGCAGCACCTACCCCGGCGCCGGCACCCGCGCCCGCGCACACGATCATCGACAATGACAACCTGACCCAAGTTGTGGAGGAGGCGGAAAGCAGGCACCTCGCGAATACCAGCATGACGTACTCGTTTGAAGGCGCGGCCAAAATGTTCCAGATCTCTTCTCCCGACGTTACTTGCAGCCTGTCCTTCAACGGACGCATGAGCTCTTTGCTGGTCCGCCCGGCGACACCAATCGACGTGCCCGAGGAAGAAGTGCGGAAACTCGAAGGCCCGGCGACCATCAATGGAGAAGGATTGCAGGTGTCGGTTTTCAATGGGACCCGATGGCGGATCGAAGAGATCACGGTGGGCATCACCGTGGTGCGACACACGAACTCCGTGGCCGCGAATCGAGGGCTGGCGAGGTTGGTGACGGCGGCGTCGGAGACCACGGTCGTCGCTGAGAAGAGTGCGGATGTGACCACGCTCTATCACCTGAAGGCAGAATCTTTGCCTTCGAGTACCACTGTGTTCAAGGGAACGCTGACGGCCGCGCTCGGTCCTGATGAGGAATGGCATTGGGCCATCGTGCAAGCGCGTGGCATCCCGCCGCGGCCGGAAGACTCGGCGCTCAATCAGCCGCTAACGCCTTCGAGCAATGTGGTGATCCCGTAGAGGACCTGCCCGAGATCTAGTGGTGAACTTGTCGCGTTTCAGATGCGCGGCACTCTTGGCACGTCTTCGAACCTTCCGCTCTTCAGGCTGCGCAGTGCGGCATCGAGGATTTCCTGATTCTGCCAGCCCTCTTCGCCGGGAACGGGGAACGCAGCTTCTCCGCGGACGGCTGCTGCGAACATATCGACTTGCCGCGCATAGGCGTACTGATTCGAAATCGCTTCGCTCTCCACGACTACACCATTGCGTTTGAGATTGATATTGATCGGGCGATCCACCGTCAGGCCATCGTCGGCTCTCAGGACGCCAGCCTCTCCGACGAATTCGATTGGAGTTCGGTAGTCGGCGCGGGTCGAAACCAGCACGGCGCCCAAGGTTCCGCGAGAGAATTCAAGGCTCAGGTGGGCCGCGGCTTCAACGTCTTTGGAGTCGGCATCCCACATGCAGCGTGCGCTTACACGAACGACTTCGTCTTGCAGGATGTAGCGGAGCGCGTCGATACAATGCACGCCGACGTCGCCGATAGGACCGCTGCCGGCTATCTTGGCGTCGTTCAGCCATGTGCGCGCGTGGTTCTTGCCTGGATAGGAGAATTCGGAGCGCGCAAAAATTGGTCGGCCGATCTGACCGGCCGCAATCCGTTCTCGCAAGCGGGCCGTGCTGTCTTCGAACCGGAAGATTTGGGCCACGCCGAGCAGCAGCCTCGCGGCGCGGGCGGCTTCGACCATTTGCCGGCATTCGCGGGCATTTATTCCCATCGGCTTTTCGCACAGGACTGGTTTGCCTGCTTCGATCGCCGTGAGCACGTCGGAGAGATGTAAAGAATTTGGGGTCGTGACCAGCACCACGTCGACTTCAGGCGAGCGGCACAACTCGGCCGTGGAGGAGAAGACGTGAGGAATCCTGTACTCTTCGGAGGCCGCGTGGGCCTTGGCCATATCGCGGCGAGAGAGAGCAGTAACCTTGCAGCTGCGCGCCAGGTTGAAACCTGGCATGAGGCGGCGCACGGCGTGCAGACCGAATCCGACAATTCCAAAGCGGACCATAGGGGGCGATTGTTACGGGCCCGTTACGTGACTTTACCCAAGCGGCTCTGCTTGACGAACTTCACAAACGGCGTCTGCTACCGCGTCGCCATCGCTCCGACCAATGACTGAAACACTTTGAACCCATCCGTGCATCCGAGCTCTGGTTCGGACGAACGCTCGGGATGCGGCATCATGCCAAGTACATTGCCGCCGGGACTGCAGATGCCCGCGATGTTGTCGAGCGACCCATTGGGATTTGCTTCTGGCGTGATTCGCCCGTCGGGGGTCGAATAGCGGAATACGATGCGCTTGTCGCGGCGAAGGTCTGCGAGTGTCTCTTCATCGCAGAAGTAGTTTCCTTCCATGTGCCCGATGGGAATGGTCAGGACCTCGCGCTCGCGGCACGCTTGCGTGAAGATCGAGTCGGCACTCTCGACGCGTACCTGGACAGGCTTGCAGATATATTTCAGGCCAACGTTGCGCATCAACGCTCCCGGCAGCAGTCCTGATTCGCACAAAATCTGGAAACCGTTGCAAATGCCGAGCACGATCCCACCGCCATTTGCGAACTTTTTCACTGACTCCATCACGGGAGAGAACTTGGCAATTGCGCCAGTGCGCAGATAGTCGCCAAAAGCGAAGCCCCCCGGCACGATGATGGCGTCGCAATTTTCCAAATCGTGCGACTCGTGCCACAGGAGCGTTACGGGCTGCTTGGCGACCTGCTGGAGTGTCCAGTAGGCATCGTGATCGCAGTTGGAACCGGGGAAGATGAGAACTCCGAATTTCATACCAAGGCCCCTGCGGGTGGGATGCCTTCGAGTCTACCACGGCAAAAATTAAAGCCGCCCGGCTCTTGGGGATGCGCCAGGCGGCCCGTACAACGCTGGTTACCGGTCTTAGTCGAGGCCTGGAGGAGGCGGTGGCAGGGGCGGCAATTCATCCGGACCGCCCGGCATGCCCGGTCCTCCCGGGGGCATGACTTTCTGTTTGAAGAAGAACATGTGGTCGCCGGGCATGGCTTCGCCACCACGCATGGTTTTCAGCTGCCGCCATTGTTCCAGCGACAGTTGCTTGCGGAGATCGAGATTCATCGCGGTGAATTCGCGTTCGAGTTTGCCGCGCGCGGAGAGCACCTGGTCGACTTGCGAGTTGACTTGCGCTTCGTCGGGCTGATCGGCGTCGAGCATGGTCTGCAGCTTGAGATCCTGCTTCTCCATGTCGGCACCGTAGTCGATGAGCTTCATCTTGTGGTTATAGAAAACCTGGTTCAGTTGCGTGACCTGCGAGTCGCTCAGGCCGAGCTTGGAAACGACGTCGGGGTTCTGCCACCATTTGCCCATCTCGCGTTTGAACATCATGTTGTGAGGACCTTTGCCGAGATGGCGAGGCCCGGCCACCGCGCCGCCAGTCGCTGTGCCCGTTTCCTGGGCCCAGCATGTGACCGCCAAAGCGAGAGTGCCTAACGCGAGTACGAATCTAATTTTCATGAGAACGGGTCTCCTTGTTTTGTAACGCAGGATCGAGCGGCAAATTGCCGTCGCTTTCATCCACCATCAAAGTCGCGGGTTCCAGAGCTCGAGGAGTATCGGACTGGATGGCGCGTTCCACCTCGAGCAGCAATTCGTGGTCGGTGTCGACCTGGGCAACCGGTGGCGCGGGTTGGATCGGTCGAACGCCAGGGGTGCGACCCAGAATCGCGAATGCAGCCAGCAGCAACACCACCACGCTCGGGACCAGTGTCATCGTGAGGCGTGATTTCGAGTCGGATTCTCTGCGTGTTGCCTGGATGCGACCAGCCTGCAACTCCCAGAAATCCTCGGGGCGCTTGGCATACTCGCGATTGGCGGCGGCGAACTGGCGCAGCGCGTTTTCAACCTGGTCGCGTTCCGTCTGGCACGGTTGGCATTCGGCAATGTGGTGCTCAGCCGCCAGATCGAACGCCACCAGCGCGCGTTCCACCAGCGGATCGTGCGTGTTCTCGTTGGAATTCATCGTAAGTTCCTCAGCTTGCCGCGCACGGCCTGCACCGCGCGGAACAAATGCGTCTTCACACTACCGATGTGCAGGTCCAGAGCAGACGCGATCTCGCTTAAGTCCATCTCCTCCACAAAACGGAGAAGAAACACCGCCCGCTGTTGCTGCGACAACTGATTTGCGACGTCCCAGACCGCCCGAACGTCTTCGCGCGCGAGCAGAGCCTGTTCCGGGGATGCCCCATCGGACGGCACCTGCTGCGCGGCGCCGTCCTCGCCATCGTCTTCTAGGCCGAGCAAGCGCTTCCAGAATCCTGCCTTGCGGCTGCGGGCGTGGTCGCGGGCCAGATTTGCGGCGATGCGGAGAAGCCAGGTTTCCAGGCTCGACTCCCCTCGGAAGGTCGTTCGGTTCTGATACGCGCGGAGGAAGCATTCCTGAGTGAGGTTGTCGGCTTCCTCAGGGTCGCGCAGCATCATCAGCAAGAAGCGATGCACGCGCCGTTGGTGGCGCCGCACAATCGCATCGAACTCTTCGGCCGTGATACTTTGAGCCGCGGCGCCTAGCGCGGAGCGCAGTGCTGTCTCCATGACTTAAGTTCTCGGTGCTACTAGTATGGACGAGATTGGGTTGGCGGAGGTTGACACGCCCACATCGATTTCGCGAAATAGTTTCGGAGCATCCTAAATACTGTGACTCTTGCCGAGCACGCCCGCATTACCGGCCACGCACTGAAGAACTGGGCGATCGCGCAGCTACAGGATTCGATCGCGGTCGCGCTGCTGTGGTGGATCGGCCTGACGATTCTGAAAGTGCCATGGGCGCCGTTCTGGGCGATCTTGGCAGCGTTTCTGCAAATCGTGCCGCATATCGGACCGGTGTTGAGCCTGCTCGGCCCCGCGCTGGCGGCCGGGATTCACTCGGGCAGCGCGTTGCACTCGCTGTACGTCCTAGTCCTTTATGCCGGCATCGTGATCGTCGATGGCTTTCTGCTACAGCCTTACATCATGAAGCGAGCCGCACGGGTGCCCATCTGGGCCTCGATCCTCACGCCGATTGTGCTCGGCGTGTTGATTCCTTTCTGGGGCGTATTGATTTCTGCGCCGCTGCTGGCTGTGGTGTATGCCTACAAGGAGCGGCAGGCGAAGGCGAGAGCGGGCGGCCAGGGCGATTTGTTTTCGCCCAAGTAAGTGCAATGTTTTACAGTTGCTGCTCTTCTGCTGAATGGCGCACTGGACACGGCTTTCGGCTGAATGGCCCGTAATTCACTGAAGACAAGAATGCAAGCCGTTTTGTCGAATTTCCGACGGGAACTTTATGGCTTTGTGTCTCCGAAGCGGGCCGGATTAGGCCGCGTTTCGATGTGCTTTTCGTTGACGCGCCTCGTCTCGGCTCCCATACTTCCCGCCGCCTTTATTTAGGGGGCGTATGAAAGATTTCCAGTTGTTGCGTGCTTGCTGTTGTCGCGCTGAGCTTCTCGGTCGCGGAAGCCGTGCCCGGGCCTGCCGGGGTTGGACAGATTGTGAAGATTACCTTTCCGGGACCGCTATAAAATCAGACGAGCTGCCTTGCCGTTCGGCCGGGCAGCCCTTTTGAGACCGGCAGCCATACCCTTGTCACGGCGGGGGCTTTCGAGTGCCTTCAGTGCCAACTCCGTCCATTCCAACACCAAAAACCCCCATGCTATAATTGGAATTCGCCTGCTTCAGTTTCCGAGGCTATCCTGTGATTTCCTCCAAGGGCGAATCCTTCGTAATTCCAGTTCTTTAGAGACGAGGTATCCCTATGTCTGGCCATTCAAAATGGGCCACAATCAAACACAAAAAGGGCGCGCTCGACGCCAAGCGCGGCAAGATCTTCACGCGCCTGATTAAGGAAATCGGCATTGCCGCCAAGAACGGTGGTGGCGATCCGGATACCAACCCTCGCCTGCGCACTGCGATCCTGGCGGCGAAGGCGGAGAACATGCCCGCCGACAATATCAAGCGCGCCATCCAGCGCGGTACCGGCGAGCTTCCCGGTGCGACTTACGAAGAGTTCACGCTCGAAGGCTACGGCCCCGGCGGCGTCGCCATTCTCGCCGAGATCAATACCGATAACCGCAACCGCACGGTTAGCGAAATCCGCCACTGCTTTGGGAAAAATAACGGCAACATGGCTGAAGCGGGCGCCGTCTCATGGATGTTTCACAAGAAAGGCGACATCGTGATTCCAAAGTCAGCCGCCAAGGAAGATGACCTGATGGCTATCGTGCTGGAAGCGGGTGGAGAGGACCTCCGCGACGACGGCGACAACTGGGAAATTCTCACGGAACCCTCCGCCTACGAAGCTGTGCTCGATGCCGTAAAGAAGGCCGGTATCACTCCCAGTTCCTCCAGCGTCTCGATGATTCCACAAAACTACATCAAGCTTGAGGGCGCGGCAGCGACCCAGATGATCCGATTGCTTGAAGCTCTGGAAGAGCAGGATGACGTGCAGAACGTGCACGCAAATTTCGACATCGATCAGAAATTGCTCGAAGAAGTCGCCGGTTAGTCTTCACGAAAGAGAACTTGAGAGCCGCCCCGCAGCTGGGCGGCTTTTCTTTTTCTTCACCCTGATTACAAACATTCCTGTAGTTTTCAACACTCCAGTGGATAATTCTGTGGATAACGAGGAAACTCATCATTCAAGTTGTTGTGCGACAGCAGGTTTAACATTCTGCACATTCGACGATGCTGGCACGTTTGGGGTAGAACTTCTCCGCCATACGGCGAATCTTCTGAATTTGGCGAAATGAAATCGCGACTGGATAAATTGCTCGTGGAGCGCGGCCTGGTGCCCAGCCGGGAGCGCGGGCAGGCGTTGATTCTTGCCGGCAAGGTGCTGGTGAACGAGCAAAAAATCGTGAAGGCGGGAGCGTCGGTGGAGGCAGATGCGAACGTGCGGCTGCTGGGCGAGGATATTAGGTATGTGAGTCGGGGCGGCCTTAAGCTCGAGCGGGCACTTGAGCATTGGAGCATCGACGTCGGAGGTCTCGTGTGCATGGACGTGGGCGCCTCAACCGGCGGGTTTACGGATTGCCTGTTGCAGCAGGGTGCATCGCGTGTGATTGCAATCGATACCGGTTATGGGCAACTCGATTTCCGGCTTCGGCAGGATGTGCGGGTCCGCCTGCTGGAAAAGACCAATGCACGTTATTTGACGCATGCCGCGATCGGCGAGTACGTCTCCCTGGGGGTGATGGATGTCTCATTCATTTCGGCGACATTGGTCTTGCCGGCGGTTGTGGCAACGGCGTTCCAGCCTTCTGATCAGCGCACGAACCCTTGCCGCATGGTCGTTCTGGTCAAGCCACAATTCGAGGCCGGACGCGGCGAAGTGGGGAAGGGCGGTATCGTACGCGATGAATCCGCGCAGCAGGCCGCCGTCGAGAAGGTACGGCACTGTGTCGTCAGACTGGGGGCGCAGCGAACCGACGTCATTGAGTCGCCTATTTTGGGGGCCGAAGGCAATCGGGAGTTCTTGCTACTTGCGGAGTTTTGAGGCAGAGAACATCCTAAACCGCCAAGTTCGCGAATGTTGCGCGAAGGTCGCAAAGACAGCAATCTAGAGCATTGAAGCCTCCAGCCTGTACAATGCTGCCTTCATCATGCCTACAGGCGCGACGAAGCCCAGCGACCACAAGAAGTTTGTCGGCATCATTTCCAAACCTGCCAAGCCGGAACTGGCGCAGATTCTGCCAGAGCTGTTTTCGTGGTTCGAGGAGCACCAGTATCGGATCGTCATCGACCGCGAGACAACCGCCTACAAATCTGGGCCGGAGGTTGTCGATCGCAAGCAGATGGCCACACTGCCGCTCGACTTTGTAGTGGTGCTTGGGGGCGATGGGACGCTGCTGTCGACTTCGCGTGTGGTGGCGCAGGCGGGCATTCCGGTGCTCGGTGTAAATCTCGGATCCCTCGGTTTCCTGACTGAGGTGCCGCTGCCCGAGCTCTATGAAGCTCTGGACGACGTGGACCAGAAGCGGGCCACTGTGGAATCGCGATCGCTTGTGCACTGCGAGCTGTTACGCGAAGGCAAGTCCGTCATGAGCTACTCGGCGCTCAACGACGTTATCGTCAACAAGAGCGCGCTGGCCCGGCTGAACACGTACGATCTTTTCATCGACCAGGCATTCGTCACCACCTACAAAGCCGATGGGCTGATCATTTCCACTCCCACCGGGTCAACCGCGTATTCGATGGCTGCCGGGGGGCCGATCCTGATGCCTTCGGTCGATGCCTTCGTGATCACACCGGTGTCTCCGCACTCGCTGACACATCGGCCCTTGGTCGTGCGCGATTCGGTGCGGATTGAAATCATTGTGAAGACCGGCGACGAAGAGGCTTACCTCAGCGTAGACGGCCAGGTGGGTATGCCGGTCCGGGACGGAGACAAGGTTATCTGCCGCAAAGCGGAGTACAAAGTACAGTTGTTGCGAATCCGCAGAGCATTCTTCGAGGTGCTGCGCACCAAGCTGAAGTGGGGACAGAGATAGACAAGTTTCAGAGTTTCAGGGTTCAAAGTTGCTGAATTGATCTGTGAAACGGCGCGTCTGCTCGCCTGTCGGCTCTAGCGCCACACTCAATCTCCATGAACGGAAACAAACGTCTTCTCTTCGTTGTTTTGCTTGGCCGTTTGGTTTGCAGCGCCGTCTTTTCCTCGCAAGCCCAATCCAAACCCGCTGCCGACCTCATCATTACCCACGCCAGAGTCTGGACGGTGGATTCGAGTCACCCGGAAGCTCAAGCCGTTGCTGTTCTGAGGGACAGGATCGTCGGCGTCGGCAGTGATGCCGAGATGGCAGCCTGGCGCGGTCCCGGAACGAAAACCATCGATGCCGGCGGCAAGCTCGTTCTCCCTGGATTCAACGATTCGCACACTCACTTCGTGAGCGGCGGCGCACAACTCGACAATGTGCAACTCAATGATGCCACAAGTGCCCATGAATTCGCCCGCCGGATCGGCGAGCGCGCCAAAAGCACGCCCAAGGGATCGTGGATTCTGGGCGGCGATTGGGATGAGACCAAGTGGGCGCCTGCTGAGTTTCCGACAAAGGAGCTGATCGATCCAGTCACGGGCGACACGCCGGTTTTTGTCAGTCGATACGACGGACACATGGGGCTGGCGAACACGGCTGCGTTACGGGCCGCGGCCATTACCGCGCGGACGCCCGATCCGCCGGGGGGGGCCATCGTCCGCGACGCGAAGGGAAATCCTACAGGCGCTCTGAAAGACGCGGCCCAGGACATGCTTTACAAGCATGTGCCGCCGCTCACTCACGATGAACGATTGCACGCGGTGAAGCGCGCCCTGGCACATGCTGCCTCGCTGGGGGTAACCAGCGTCCAGCACATGAGTGCCGACTACGCCGACATCGCGGTTTATGCAGAGCTACACGACAGGGGAGAACTGACGACTCGCATTTATGCTGCTCCGCTGATCACAGAGTTCGGGGACCTGGCCAAAATTGGCGTGCGCCGCGCGTTCGGGGACTCGTATCTGCGCATCGGCGCAGTGAAGGGTTTTGCGGACGGATCGCTCGGTTCGCGCACCGCTTATTTCTTCGAACCCTTCAGCGACACCCCGAACAATCGTGGCCTGCGTTCGGACGAGATGCAACCTCCGGCGGCCATGCGCGAGCGCATGCTCAAGGCCGATGCGGCTGGCCTTCAGATCTGTACGCATGCTATCGGGGACCAGGCAATCTCGATCATTCTTGATTTCTATGGCGACATCGTGAAAGAGCATGGCCCCGTCGACCGTCGCTTCAGAATCGAGCACGCGCAGCACATGGCGGCGAAAGACTTCGACCGGTTCGCGCAACTGGGGGTGATCGCGTCGATGCAGCCTTATCACGCGATCGACGACGGCCGCTGGGCGGAAGCCCGAATCGGCCGGGACCGCGCCAGTCGCACCTATGCCTTCCGCACCTTTCTCAACCATCACGTGCGTTTGGCGTTCGGCACCGACTGGGATGTAGCTCCCTTGAACCCGATGCTCGGTCTCTACGCCGCGGTCACGCGTGCGACGCTCGACGGAAAGAATCCGAATGGCTGGTTTCCGGAACAGAAGCTGGCCGTGGCCGAAGCCGTCGAGGCCTACACGATGGGCTCGGCGTACGCGGAATTCCAGGACAAAGAGAAAGGATCGATCGCGGTCGGCAAGCTTGCCGACATAGTGATTCTCAGCGACGACATCTTCAAGATCGACCCTGTGAAGATCCGCGATGTGAAGGTGCTGAAGACGTTTGTAGGGGGAAAGATGGTCTGGGATGCCGGAGGCGCCGAAAAGCAGAAATAGCGCTAACATGCCGAGGTTAGGGGTGTTCCTTGTCTAAGTCGGCATCGCATGCGTGGCGCCTAGCTCGCTTTGTTTTCAGATCAAGTGAATAGCAGCGCGACTTTTCGTCACGAATGTCAAGTGAGGTGCCCTGCAACTTCAGGGCAGTAATGAATACCCACTGGACGTCTTCCTCAAGCCATGGTTTGATGCGGCTGTGGAAGATCTTTGTCCTCCACGAAACGTCTTCGTTTCCGATGTCCTTCGCAGTGACGAAAGCGTCTCTTCCGACCCCTCGGCCGAGTATTGAACTCCGTTAAATATCACTGGGGGTACCAGCTTAGGTTCCAGCCGTTTGGCATTCAGCGTGGATGCCGTGAGGAGCGAAGCCACCAACATGAATGCGAGCCAGAGTTTACTCACGCACTTCACTCGTCCCTACTCTCCGCGTAACAAGTCCTTCACCGTTTCCCTGCGGCGAATCACCTTTGCCGACTTTCCGTCAACCAAGACCTCAGCTGGATTCGGTCGCGTGTTGTAGTGTGACGCCAGTGCCTGCCCGTATGCACCGGTGTCGAGAATAGCGAGCCAGTCTCCTTCGTCGACGCGTGGCAATTCGCGGTCGCGCGCGAAGAAATCGCCCGTCTCGCAAACTGGCCCGACGATGTCGACAGCCTCGCTGGTGAAGTCCTTGTGCAGTTCCACGGCTACGATTTCGTGGAAGGCGTTGTACAACGAAGGCCGCAGCAGATCATTCATGCCGGCGTCGGTGATCAGAAATTTCTTATTGTGATTCGTCTTGCGGTAGAGCACGGCGGTGATCAGCGCTCCGGCCGGGCCTACAATCGAGCGGCCGGGCTCGAGCAGTAGATGCAAGTTCAGACCGCGGAGGGGCTTCAGCAGGGCCTCTGCGTAACGCGACACATACTCAAAGAACAATTCGGTTGCGGGGGGCGAAGAGCGCTCAGATTTTGATAACTCTCGACCATTGCCGCGATCCGCCACTCCGGGCCCCTTGCCAGACGGATCGTAGGCGATGCCCAGGCCGCCTCCGGCATCGACGTAGGCGATCTCGTGACCATCGTCGCGAAGTTGCTCGATCAGATCGGCCACACGTTCCATGGTGGCGGCGAAGGGATCCATGTCGGTGATCTGCGAGCCGATGTGGACGCTCACTCCAGCCACTTTAAGATGGCGCGTACTCGACGCTTTCGCATAGAGCGTGCGCCCCTCGCTGATCGGCACTCCAAACTTGTGCTTGTGCAGGCCGGTGGAGATGTAAGGATGGGTGTTCGCGGGCACATCGGGGTTGACGCGAAAGGCGATGCGCGCCCGTGTGCGCATTTGGCCGGCACACTCCGCCAGCGTCCACATCTCCGACTCGCTTTCGACGTTGAAGAGCAGAATGCCCGCTTTCAAAGCGAGGCGCATCTCTTCGCGCGTCTTTCCGACACCGGAGAAGACAACCTTGCGCGCAGCGTGTTTGTCGACGCGCAGTACCCGTTCCAGTTCTCCTCCGGAAACGACGTCGAAGCCGCAATCCATTTCGGCGAGCAGGCGGAGAATGGAAAGATTGGAATTGGCCTTTACGGAATAGCAGATGGTGTGGGCGGCTCGGCGAAATGCGTGCTGAAAAATGCGCAGGCGCTCGCGGATTGCCGAAGAGGAATAAACGTACAGAGGCGTGCCGAAACGTTCCGCCAGCCGCGGCACCGGAATTTCTTCACAGCAGAGCACGGCGCCCGTTTTCCGGCGAAGCAAACCATGCCGGACCTCGTGATACGTGAAGGCCGGAGGACGCGCTTCGGGAGTCGTGGCGAGGCGGCTCACTTGCGCTTCGAGGCGCTCCCTTTGACTTTGATGGCCACCACCGTCTGATCGTCGAAAACTTCCTCGCCGGCTGCATGGTCCGCAACCGCCTGGAACAGGGAAGTCACCACGCAGTCGGGCGACTGATCGGGGCAGCCGGCGATGACGCGCTCAACACCGGAACGCCCGAACATTTCGCCGGCGCGGTTGCGGGCATCCAGAATGCCGTCGCTGAAGAACACGAACATATCGCCGGGCTCGGTTTTGAATGTGAGTTCCTCGTACTCCGCCTCATCGAATAAGCCTGGAGGAAGCCCGGTGGCCTCGATGATTTCCATTTTTCCATCGTGCACGTAGAGGGGGCGCGGCAAGCCGGAGTTCGCGATCTGCAGTGTTCGCCGCTCGTCGTCCCAAACGGCGTAAAGCAGGCAGATATATTGGGCTTCGATGCGGCGCTCGCTCAGGGAAAAATTTACGGCGGAAAGCATCTCAGCGGGAGCCGGCTCGATAGGCGCATGCGAGCGCAAAATTCCGCTGACCAGTGCGGCATAGATGGCTGCGGGGGCTCCTTTGCCGCTCACATCACCGACAATAATGCCCAGCCGCGACAGCGAGTAGTGGACGAAATCGTACATGTCGCCGCCTATGGCGCGCGCGGGAGCGAATCGAGCCGCCACCTCCAGGTGCGCCACTTTTGGCATGGCCTGCGGCAGCAAGCGGAACTGCAATTCACGGGCGAGCGACAAGTCGCGCTCGAGGCGGCGCTCCTGGCGCGCTATTTGCTCGTACAAGCGCGCGTTCTCGAGTGCGATCGCCACCTGGGCGGCTAAGGTGGTGATCGTGCGCTTGTGATCTTCCGTGAAAAATCCACGGCGGGTGTGTTCGAGATCAAGCACGCCGATGACCTTGTCTTTGTAGATCAGGGGAACAGCCAGCTCCGACTTGGTCTCGGGGTTGGCCATCACGTAGCGTGAATCTTTGCTCACGTCGGGCACGAGCACGGCTGCCTTTTCTGTTGCGGCTGCTCCGACGATTCCTTTCCCGATAGGAATGTCGTGCTTGAGGTGAATGTTCTCCTGGAAGCGCAGGGAGAAGCGGTGTACCAGTTTCTCGCCGCTGTCATTGATGAGCAGGATGCTGAACATCTGGTAATCGATGATTCGGTTCAGGAGTTCGGCGATGCGCTTTAGCAATTCGTCGACGTTCAGAATCGAAGTTAGTTCGCGTGCGATTTCGTTCAGCAGCAGCAGGGTCCGCGCCTGCCGTGTGGTACGCGTGTAGAGTTGCGCGTTTTCGATTCCGACGGCCATGCGCGAGCCGATCAGCGTCAGCAGGCGCTTGTGTTCTTCGGTGAAGTAACCCGGGACGCGCCCTTCGAGGTCAATCACGCCGATCACGCGGTTCTTCACGATCAGGGGGATGGCGAGCTCTGAACGGACGTTGGGGACGGCCTCGATGTAGTCGGATTCCTTGGTGACGTCTTCGACGAGAATGGCTTGCCGGGTCTTCGCGGCTCGTCCGGTTACGCCCTGCCCGACTTTGATGCGAGCGCGGTCCGCATATTCGCGCGGATAGCCGATCTGAAAACGGAAGCGGAGCTCCTGCGTGCGTTCGTTCAGCAAAAGGATGGCGAAGATTTCGTAGTCGATGACCTTGCGGACCAGCTCCGCGACCCGGCGCAGGGTCGTGTCGAGGTCGAGCGTGGTGTTGACCACGTCGGCGACTTCCAGCAGCAAAGGATCGATCTTAACCTGCTGATCTGATTGGGTTGAAAGGGAATCCACCGTGAATATGATAGCAGCCGGGGGAAGGGGGGCTGTTGTGTTCTGGGAGTCCGCCGGAGTGGGTCCTTGGGGAATGCGTTTGCACTGGACTAGCGACCCCCATTAGGTTTAAATGCCGCGCATGGAAACGCTTGGGTTATCCGACTCGACCCCGCGAAGCGAGAATCGACTCAAAAGCCTCTTCTGGCCTTCCATTCAAAATGGCACTGACGTCGACTACTTGGGGACGCAGGGATACTGGGTTTGTTCGATAGTGGCGGCGATCTCCTTCGTTGGTCTGTTGATTGGTGGCCAACCGATCGCGGGCCTGGTCATCCTGCTTTTCTTTTACCTGGGCGGTGTCGGAGTTCGGGAACGAAGTCGCTATGCTGCCCTCGCCGTTTTACTCATGTATGCCGTCGATACATTTGTCACGCGGCCAGGAGTCGTGCGAATACTCATCGGAGCCCTGCTACTTTCGAACCCGAGGGCAACTTGGATTGCGTCGAATTGGCAAGCGGATTCAGAAGCGGCGAGCCTCCCTCCGCGAATGGGCGAGACGTTGGGTGACAAGTTTGCAGACCGGCTGCCACAGTGGTTGTGGCCGAAGGTGCGGATCCCCTACTACATATTTGCTGGTGTTTTTCTGGTTGCCGTGGGTGTTGGATTAGCGATGGGGTTGAAGTAGAGCATCCGGCAGGCTAGTCCCGCGGAACAATACACACATCCGGCAGGTTCCGATACCTCTCGGCGTAATCCAGCCCATATCCGACCACGAACTCGTCCGGAATCTTGAAGCCCACGTAATCGCCTTCGATCGGCATCTTGCGGCGCGAAGGTTTGTCGAGCAGGGCCGCGATTTTCAGGGCTCTTGGTTCATGAGCCAGCAGGAATTTCTTTAGGAAGGTCAGAGTCAGGCCCGTATCCAGGATGTCTTCGACCAGGATGACGTTCTTGCCTTCCATCGACTGGTCGACGTCTTTGGTCAGTTTTACTTCCCCGGTCGAATCCCATCCGTGCTGCAGTTCGTGCGCCGGCTCGGGGCGGTTGCCGTAACTGGAGACGCCGATGAAATCGAAGGTGGAGTCAAGATTGACCTGGCGCGCGAGGTCGCTTAAGAATATGGCGGCGCCTTTCAGGACGCCGACGAAAATGATGGATTGCCCCGCGAAGTCGCGAGTTATTTCTGCGCCCAGCTCTTTGACTCTTGCATCAATCTGTTGACGGGTGAGAAGGATTTTAAGGTCCGACACGGCACACATATTACAGAATTCGGGTGGCGGAGACAGAAAAATCATAAAATCAGTTGTCGGTCGTAAGTCGTCAGCCACTCTGATGACCTGCGGCTTTGGCGGCAACTGAGGGCTGGCGAATGATCATGAACTTAAAAGGCATCAAGCTTACCTGGCTGGGCCATGCGACGTTTCGTATCGAGACGCCCGGTGGCAAGACGATTCTCATTGATCCCTGGGTCATGAATAATCCCATGTGCCCGGAGAAACAGAAGACCATCGAGCACGTGGACGTGATGCTCGTGACGCACGCACACGGGGACCACATTGGGGATGCGGTGGAACTCGGCAGTAAACATCAGGCGCAGGTGGTCGCGATCCCGGAACTGGCGCGCTGGCTTGGCAAAAAGGGGTTGAAAAACCTGGTCGAGATGAATAAAGGCGGCACTGTGAAAGTCGCCGACATCAAGGTCACCATGGTGCACGCTGACCATTCGTGCGGGATTCAGGATGGCGACCAGATTCTGTACGGCGGCGAGGCCGTCGGCTTCTTTATCGAGTTTGCCAATGGCGTGAAGATTTATCACGCGGGCGACACCAACGTTTTTGGCGACATGAAGATCATTCACGACTTATACGCACCGGAGATCGCAATGCTCCCCATTGGCGATCACTACACGATGTCGCCGCGCGAGGCCGCCTATGCGTGCAATCTGCTGCAGGCGAAGACTGTCATCCCGATGCACTTTGGGACATTTCCCGTGTTGACGGGTAGGCCCAGCGAGCTGCAGAAGCTTGCGCCGAACGTGGAAGTGCTGGAGATGGAACCGGGCCAGACGATCAGCTAGACGGTAATGCCGCCGTGCTGGAGATTGTCCGGCGAGTGTTTCGCTCGCCGACTGGGGGGCGAGACCCCCCTCGCGACCGTCGGCAAGATGCCGGCGATAGAATCGACGGTCGCGGCTCATCGAATCAAGGGCTACAATCTAAAACCTGAAATCGTCGATCTGAAATTGGGGGGTCTCCTTGTCCACTGCACCGAACACCGCAAACTGGCGTCATCATGGCTACGTCACACAACCTGACGTGGACGACTATCTCTACACGCTCCTGGCTCCGCGCGACGAGGTGCTTGCGGAAATGGAAGCTGAAGCGACGAAGCACAAGATCCCCATCGTGGGTCCGGTAGTCGCGAGTTTTTTCAAGCAACTGGTGATGATGACCGGCGCCAAGACGGTCTTTGAAATGGGATCAGCCATTGGCTACTCGACCATCTGGTGGGCGCGAGCGGTCGGAGAGGGTGGCCGCGTGCATTACACAGACGGCGACCCCAAGAACGCCGAAAAAGCCCGCCGTTATTTCCAACGTGCCGGAGTGGCCGATCGCATCAAGATCCATACCGGAGATGCCATCGAGCTGCTTTCCGAACAAAAGGAGGAATTCGATATCGTGTTCAACGATATCGACAAGGACGACTATCCGCGCGTGCTGCGCATGGTTCCGCCGCGAATCAAAAAGGGTGGATTGTTCGTGACGGATAACACACTCTGGAGCGGTCGAGTAGTCGAGAAAAATCCAGACGCCACGACCAAGGCCATCCTGGAATTCAACCGCGAGATCTACAAGTCGAAAGAGTTCTTTACAACTATCATGCCCGTGCGGGATGGGGTGGCAGTGGCAGTGAAGGTCTAGCTGATGGCTGGTGGTCGTTGGCGGGTGGCAGGGCCCGAGATTTAGCATGTTGTCTCTACAGTCTGCTGAGAAAGCGATTGCAAAGGTAGGACTTGGACCTCAGCGGCTAAAGCCGCGGTGATTTTGCCGGCTTTACGGCTCGGCTGAAGCGAGCCCTTTTAAGGCAACGGAATCTTCTTTCAAAGCAACCACTCTTTCGGAGTTTTTTGGCAAACCGTTTAACGACTCCAACTGCTAGCCATCCGATATCCGCCGCTAGATCGATTTCACTGGAATCAAGAGCAGGTCGTCAACGAGTCCTACTTCTTTCTGCAGAAAAGGCTCTGCGTACTCCACGCCGCCGAGCATTCCGTAAAAATGTGACATCGTCTCGATGCGAGTGCGAATTTCCTTGTGGGCGGGGAAGAGATCCTTGCCGGCCTCCTGATCGGAGAATTGTGTCTTGTAGGCCATCAGCGACTGGAAGCGCGCCTCGAACTGATCGGTGATGTCGACTACGAAGGTGGGGCGCACGTCGTAGTAGAGCGTGGCGTAGATGATTTTGTACGGGCGGTGGGGAATAGTGCTGGCATCTCGAGGGATGGGCGCTTTAGAGGTGGCGGGCGGAGCGCCGGCCACGACTGCCGCCGGGACGGCGGCGCTACAGTCCAGTTTCTTCAGGCCAGCCAAGAAACATGCTTCGT